>JAABUQ010000336.1_pt1 | contig 108773 bp, 112 predicted proteins | sample 5560001 | NCBI WGS metagenome assembly JAABUQ01 (sample SAMN10711888, study PRJNA513371) | rock metagenome | isolation source: Antarctica rocks | place: Antarctica: Victoria Land, Finger Mt nord | collected 2015-12-18 | reverse complement strand
TAACGCCATGTCGATCACTCCGAATCCCCCGACCAACAGCCAGAGGGAAAGGTCAGAACATGGGTCACTTCTCAGTGGAAACTCGGCACTCTCCGGGTCAACTCTCAGCGGAAATCAACACTTTGCGTCTTTGCGTGAGGCAATCTTCTCACCGCGTGACGCCCCACCTGCCGTCGCCTAAGGCCGACGCATGATCGCGCATCTCAAGGGCCGCCTCGACGCGACCGGCATCGACCATGCGGTGATCGACGTCGCGGGCGTCGGCTATCTCGTCGGTGCGTCCGCGCGCACGCTCTCCGCGCTCGGCGCGGTGGGCGAGGCGGCGACGTTGTTCACCGAGATGCTGGTCGCCGAGGACTCCATCCGGCTGGTCGGGTTCGCGCGCGCGGAGGAGCGCGACTGGTTCCGGCTGCTCACCGGCGTCCAGGGCGTCGGCGCGCGGGTCGCGCTCGCGATCCTGTCCGCGCTCGACGGCGCTGAGCTGACCCGCGCGGTCGCCGCGCAGGACAAGGCCGCCGTCGCGCGCGCGAACGGGGTCGGGCCCAAGCTCGCCGAACGGATCGTGCGCGAGCTGAAGGACAAGGTCGGTTCGGTTCCGCTCGGCCCCGCCGCCGCCGCGCAGGCGCATCCCGTCGGTGCGGCGGCGGACGCGGCGAGCGCGCTGCTCAACCTCGGCTTTCGCCCCGGTGAGGCGGCCGCCGCCGTCGCCGCCGCGATCGAGGAGGTTGGCGAGGCCGCGACGCTCGACCTGCTGGTCCGCACCGCGCTCAGAAAGGCGGCGCGCTGAAGCGGACCTTCTAGTGCGGTCAAGGGCTTAGGCAGCTTCTCCCGTGAAAGTTCGACCCATGCTCCACGTCACCACGTGCGACGGCGTCTCGCTTTACGTCAAGATCTGGGGCGAAGGCCCGCCGGTGGTCCTGCTTCACGGCTGGTCGCTGTCATCCGATTTCTAGGATTATCAGGCGCTCGCGCTGGCGGAGGCCGGCTATCGCGTGATCGCTCCCGACCGGCGCGGGTTCGGTCGCTCGGAACAGCCCTCGGGCGGCTACGATTACGACACGTTCAGCGACGACGTCGCCGACGTGATGGAGGCGACCGGCGCGACACAGAATGTGACTCTTGTGGCTATTCGATGGGGTCGGGCGAGGTCGCGCGTTACCTGTCGCGCCATGCGGGACGCGGCATCGCGCGCGCCGCGTTGATCAGCCCGGTCGTGCCGCTGTTGCTACGCGCCGACGACAACCCGCACGGCTACAACCCCGCCGAGTTCGAGAAACAGACCGCGAAGCTGCGCGAGGACCGGCCCGCGTTCTTCGAGACCTATGGCAAGCAACTCTACGGCGTCGGCGTCGTCTCGCACCCGGTCAGCCAGGCGATGCTGGACTGGACGTGGACGATGGAGATGCAGGCGGGGCTGCGCTCGCTGTTCCTCGCGCGCGAGGCGTTCGGGCGCACCGACTTCCGCCCCGACCTGCCCGCGTTCACGATGCCGACGCTGATTGTCCACGGCGACAAGGACAGCGACGCGCCGATCGACGCCACCGCCCGCGCCGCCGCCGCCGCGATCCCACATGCGCGCCTGATCGAATATGCGGGCGCGCATCACGGCTTGCCGATTACGCACGCGGCGCGGTTGAATAAGGATTTGCTGGCGTTCGTGCGGGGATGACCTGCCGCCCGCGAAACGGGAGGCGTTCCGCTATCGGTGTGCGTGAATGAAATCGAGACGATGACATGGATTAGCGCTGCCCTCCGCTCGTCGCGCCGGAGCACCGCTCGATCGATATCTCGTGAAAGTTCCGCGACTTTTCAAAGACTTGACCAAACCCCGGATTGTGCCGCGCTTTCTTAACGGGCATTCAGGTTGTCGACGATTTTCCGCGCTGGCCAGAGTGAAATTTCGTCTTCACCATGAAGATGGAGTCGTGGACATGTCTATTTTGACCCAGATTAAAGCGGCCCTGCTTGGGTCGTTGATCGTGATGCCGTCGGTTGTTCGCGCGGAGGTCTCGAGCGATCCGAATTGCTGGCGCGCCGACGAAACGGCGGCGGCGCGCTTCGAGGATTTTCGTCTGAAGATCTTGGTCGGAGCGCTCAACTGCAAGAATTACCTGCCGGTCGCGGCAACCAGCTACAACAGCTTCCTGCAAGCCAAGAAAGAACTCGTTCTCGCCAATATGTATGTCGTCCGCGCTCACTTCGCTCGCGAAGCCGGAGCGTCGGAAGGAGCGGACAATTTCGCCAATTATGAGACGTTGGCGGGAAATCGTTACTCGTCGCCGACCTACGATCGTGCGAAGTGCGAAACGGTGGACGCTTCCGCGCGGCTCGCGGCAAGCATGACGGATGCCGATCTGATCAAGCTGGTGGATGTGCTGTCGCCGGGGGCGCTGCCCTCAGGTTGTAAACTTCCACCCCGCCCCGCGACACCCGCGCTAATCGTCGCGGTCGTGGCGCCGCCGCCAGTCGTAGCTCCCGCCGCTTCGGCGGTAGCCGTTCCCGCGACCAACCCACCGCTCACCGATGCTCAACGCATTGCCGCTTCCAACGTCGCAACCCGGGAACTGCTAGCCTCTCGCGCGGTGGCACGGGCGCAACCGGCGGCGGTCACGACAGCGGTGATCCCGGTCGCGGTTACAGCGTCACCCGCGACAATCGATTTGGCAACGGTGCCGATTCCGGCGACGCTGGTCGCCGAAGCGAAGCCGGTCGCTCCACCGGCGCTGATTGTCGCACCGGTCCCGACCACCACCGCGCCTGCCAAAGCCATCCAATCACCCAACGCCGCGATGGCTCTTGCCGAGGCGGCCAAGGCGCTCGCCGTGGCTGCCGCCGCATTGGGGCAGTCCACTAGCTGAACCACGTCACGAGACTGACCCCGCGCCTATAACAGGCGCGGGGTCCAAACCCTATTCTTCGTCGCTCTCGACGCCGTTGTCGATCAGCGCCTGACCGAGGTGGCGGACCTTCTCCGCGATCTTCGGGTCTTCCGCCTTGTCGGCGAGCTTCACCGTCGCGGGGCCGAGCTTGCCGAGCAGCTTGGTGATCTGGTCGGCGTTCGGCTGATCCTTGTCGAGTTCCTTGGCGAGCCGGTCGAGGTCGTTGTGCAACCCCTTGCCGCCCGCGAGCTCGGTCTTCTCCAACTCGGCCACCCATTCATGGACCAGCTTGGCCCCGGACTTGGGGTCGGTGTGCGACAGGCCCTTCTCGATGGCCTTTTCGGTCGACGCGAAACGCTGTGGCATGATGTCTCTCCTGTTGGTCGCGGCCTTGTCGGTGCGACGTTCCGGCCTAACTGCCTGCTCGCGTGCTCGTTTCGCCGGTTGATGCGGATCAACCCGCCGGCGTCCTTGGTCTCCGGCGTACCCGCGCGTATAAGCGCGCGCATGACCCCGCTCACCATTTCCATGCCCCCAGCCCTGCAAAGCTGGGTGGACGCGCGCCTCGCGGAAGGCCGGTACGCGGACGCCGCCGATTACTTCCGCGACCTCGTCCGCCGCGACCAAGAGCGGCTTGCGCAGCTCGGCGGCGGTCGGGCGGAACTTCACGCCTTGATTGAAGAGGGGTTCGCGTCCGCGATTATCGACCGGGAACCAGAAGATATTCTGGAAGAGATATTGGCCGAAGACCCCGACCTTCGTGCCTAAGCTCCGCTTGTCCGAGGCGGCCCGCGACGATCTCCGGGACGTCCGCACTTACAGCAAAGCCGTTTGGGGAGTGCGTCTCACCCGCGATTATATCGACGGCTTTCGCCAGTCTTTCGCCCGCCTGCGGGCGAATGCCGGGACCGGTATCGCCGAACCGGATCTCGGCGACGACATGCGATCGCTCGGCTACCGATCACACCGGATCTACTATCGTGTCGCCTCGTCCTCGGACACCATCGAGATCGTACGCGTGCTCCACCACGCGCAATCGACCGAAGGGCGACTCGGTCCACAATGACCGACGACCGCCTCCTTTCCCCCGCTCGCCGCGCGGACGATGTCGACGCCGCGCTGCGTCCGCGCTCGCTCGACGATTTCGTCGGGCAGCGGGCGGCGCGCGAAAATCTGCGGGTGTTTATCCGCGCGGCGCTATCGCGCAACGAAGCGCTCGACCATGTGCTGTTCTTCGGCCCGCCGGGGCTGGGCAAGACCACGCTGGCGCAGATCGTCGCGCGCGAGATGGGGGTCGGGTTTCGCGCCACCAGCGGCCCGGTGATCGCCAAGTCGGGCGACCTCGCCGCGCTGCTCACCAATCTCGAGGACGGCGACGTGCTGTTCATCGACGAGATTCACCGGCTCCAGCCGGCGGTCGAAGAGGTGCTGTATCCGGCGATGGAGGACCGCGCGCTCGACCTGATGATCGGCGAAGGGCCGTCCGCGCGATCGGTGCGCATCGACCTGCCGCGCTTCACGCTGGTCGGCGCGACGACGCGGCAAGGACTGCTCACCACGCCGCTACGCGACCGGTTCGGCATTCCGATCCGCTTGCAATTCTACACGGTCGAGGAGCTGACGCGCGTCGTCACCCGCGCCGCCGGGCTGCTCGAGTTCGCGGTCACGCCCGACGGCGCCGCCGAAGTGGCGCGGCGCGCGCGCGGCACCCCGCGCATCGCCGGGCGGCTGCTGCGCCGGGTCCGCGATTTCGCCCACGCGGCGGGACACGACAGCGTCGACGCGCGCGCGGCGGACGCGGCGCTCAACCGGCTGGAGGTCGACGGGCTGGGCCTCGACGCGATGGACCGGCGTTACCTGATGATGATCGCCGACGTCTATCGCGGCGGCCCGGTCGGCGTGGAGACGCTCGCCGCCGGCCTCAGCGAGCCACGCGACACGGTCGAGGAGGTGATCGAGCCGTATCTGATCCAGCTCGGCCTGGTGGCGCGAACCGCGCGAGGGCGCTGCCTCAACGCGGGTGGGTGGAAGCACCTCGGGCTGAACCCGCCGGCGGGGAGCCAGGACGGGTTGTTCGACGTGTGACTTCAGCCAGCGTAGAAGAAATACACACGACCATGCCGGGGGTCGACCAAGGTCATCGATCCTCCGCGTCCGTATCGGTAGAACGATCCCGGCGAGTTGATCAGCCAATTGGCTCGTTCTAGCCACCCCGAGTCGATCGAGACTTCGTAGCCCCACTGGTCGAGATACTCTGCCACGCTCGTTCTGTGCGGCTTGTCGTACCCCATTTTCGTCCCATCGTAGGGGTGCCAAGGATGTTCTCCCCGGATCGCGTCGACGGGAGTCGAGCGCCAATCATCACCGGGCTTCACGGAAAGCGCCAAGGGAAGCGACGCGTGCCTTAGCCAATCCACGCTGTCGGGAGTGAGCTTGTACACCACGAACCCGGTTTCATTGTCGCCAGGCATGCCCAAGCCCGACGATTGTTCCATAGCGTACTCCGTAATGTCGGCTGTCAACGGGTTGGGCACCCGCTGAGTCTTGGCGTCCGCTGCAGCTACGGCACGAAATGCCTCCCACGCGCACAGTGGAGCCGCGATCAACACCGCTGCAAGCGCGAGGGCAAGAAGGCTCTTGCGCGTGTCGCCTGACCGAACGTGCCGGATGGCGGTGAGGACGCACCATACCACCGCCAAGCAAAACCCGACAACCAAGGCGAAGCAGCCAGCAACAATGGCGAATATCATCCTTCCTCTTAGCCCCAAGAGCTTGCGCGAGCGTTTAGGTCTCGCCAGAAGCACCGCTCAATAAGAACTGGCGGCTGCGCTGCTTGTCCTGCAGAGTCGTTCCATGCCCTCGGCCGCCGCCTCCGCCCGCGAGATTCTCGTCCGCCTTCACGACGTAATGGCCGCGCGCACCTCGGCGCAGGTCAAGCTCAACTCCGTCGTCGGCATCGTCGGCGAGGCGCTGACCAGTGAGGTGTGCTCGGTCTATCTTCTGCGCGAGGGGGTGCTGGAGCTGTTCGCCACCCGCGGGCTCGACCAGGCGGCGGTGCATGTCACCCGGCTCGCGCCCGGCGAGGGGCTGGTCGGCACGATCGCGGAGACGGGCGAGCCGCTCAATCTCGACGAGGCGGCCAGCCACCCCGATTTCGCCTACAAGCCCGAGACCGGCGAGGAACGGTTCCACAGCTTCGCGGGCGTGCCCGTCATCCGCCGCGAGCGCGCGGTGGGGGTGCTCTGCGTCCAGCATGCGGAGCCGCGCCGCTATGCCGATGTCGAGATCGAGGCGCTGCAGACCGTGGCGATGGTGTTGTCCGAGCTGATCGCCAATGCCGGGCTGATCGACGACGCCGCCGCCGTCGGTGCGACCCGCGCGCAGACGAGCGCCTCCGTCCGCATCCCCGGCCTCAAGCTGGTGGAGGGCATGGCGGCGGGCCACGCGGTATTCCACCAGCCGCGCATCACCATCGAGCATACCGTCGCCGACGACACCGAAACCGAGCGCGCGCGTGTCTATGCCGCCTTTGCCAAGATGCGCGACGGCATCGACCGGATGACCCGCGAGACCGAGTTCGGCGTCGAGGGCGAGCATCGCGAGGTGCTCGAGACCTACAAGATGTTCGCCTATGACGAGGGCTGGTCCCGGCGGATCAACGAGGCGATCGACAGCGGCCTGACCGCCGAAGCAGCGATCGAGCGGGTGCAGCAACGCACGCGCCAGCGGATGCGCCAGATCGGCGATCCGCTGCTCGCCGACCGGATGCACGACCTGGAGGACCTCGCCAACCGGCTGTTGCGGATCGTGTCGGGGCAGATGGGCACGGCCGCGCAGCTGGGGCTGCGGCAGGACACCATCCTGATCGCGCGCAATCTGGGCCCCGCCGAGCTGCTCGAATACGACCGGCGGCGGTTGAAGGGCGTGCTGCTGGAGGAGGGGTCGCTGACCGCGCACGTCACCATCGTCGCGCGCGCGATGGGGGTGCCGGTGCTGGGGCGGGTGCGCGACATCCGACGGCTGATCGCGGAGGGCGACCCGTTGTTGCTCGACGGGCTGGAGGGGGTCGTCTGCGCGCGCCCCTCGGCGGTGATGGCCGAGGCGTTCGAGGCGAAGCTGATGCTCCGCCAGCAACGCCGCGCCGCCTATGCCGCGCAACGTGCGGTGCCGCCCGAGACGCTGGACGGGCACCGCATCACGGTGATGGTCAATGCGGGGCTGCGCGAGGATGTCGCCGCGCTCGACGTCACCGGCGCGGACGGGATCGGCCTGTTCCGCACCGAGTTCCAGTTCCTGGTCTCCGCCACGCTGCCGCAACGCGAACGCCAGCAGCGGCTGTACAAGGAGGTGATGGAGGCGGCCGGGGACAAGCCGGTGGTGTTCCGCACCGTCGACATCGGCGGCGACAAGGCGCTCCCCTATCTGCAGCATCGCGGCGGCGACGAGGAGAACCCGGCAATGGGCTGGCGCGCACTGCGCCTCGCGCTCGAACGCGACGGACTGATGAAGGCGCAGGCGCGCGCGCTGATCGAAGCGGCGGCGGGGCGCACGCTCCACGTCATGTTCCCGATGGTGAGCGAGCCGTGGGAGTTCGACGAGGCGCGCGCGCTGTTCGACGCGCAGCGCGCGTGGATCGCGGGGCGCAAGCGCGCGCTGCCCGTCGACATCCGCTATGGCGCGATGCTGGAGGTGCCCGCATTGGCGGAGCAGCTCGACCTGTTGCTGCCGCGCGTCGACTTCCTGTCGATCGGCACCAACGATCTGACGCAATTCCTGTTCGCCGCCGATCGCGCCAATCCCAAGCTCGCCGAACGCTATGACTGGCTGTCGCCCGCGATCCTGCGCTTTTTGAAACGCGTCATCGAGCCGACAGTGCGCGCGGGCGTGCCGCTCGCGGTCTGTGGCGAGATGGGCGGACGGCCGCTGGAGGCGATGGCGCTGCTCGGGCTGGGCATCGAGCGATTGTCGATCACCCCGGCGGCGGTCGGCCCGATCAAGGCGATGGTCCGCTCGCTCGACCGCGCCGCGCTGGCGACGCATCTCGACGCGCTGTTGGCCGCACCGCCGCGCGACATGCGGGGTGCACTGACCCGCTGGGCGACCGAGCAGCGCGTCGACCTCGGTTGACCGCTCGCGCCGTATCGACCTTGGTCAACCGCTCGCCGCGCGTCGATTGACATGACCCGGCCCGATGGAGAACACCGGCGGTGGGCGGGCCCATTCCCGCCGCCCGGAGACCTCCATGACTGACCTGCCCCGCGCGGACGACGCGCCGTCTCCTCCCCGCCACGCGGGCGAGCGACTGCGCGCGGCCCGGGAGCAGGCGGGCATCTCGCTGGCCGAGGTCGCGGAGCGGACCCGCATTCCGCTGCGTCATCTCGAGGCGATGGAAAACTCGACCTATGACGGGCTGCCGTCGAAAACCTACGCGGTCGGGTTCGCGCGCGCCTATGCCCGCATCGTCGGCGCGGACGAGGTCGAGATCGCGCGCGACGTGCGCGAGGAGGTGGCGCGCACCGGCCGCCGCCAGCCCGAATACCAGCCCTATGTCACCGCCGATCCCGCGCGGCTGCCCTCGCGCGCGACCGCGATCGTCGCCGCGGGGGTCGCGCTCGCGCTCCTGATCCTGGCGGCATTGTGGTGGGGCGCGAGCCGGTCGGGCGAGAGCGCCGCTCCCGCTGCGGTGCCCAGCGCGGTGGCGCACGCGCCCATCCCGGCGCGGCCCGCGCAACCGACCGGCGGACAAGTCACGCTGACCGCCGCCGACACGGTATGGCTGCGCGTGTACGACGCAGGCGACAAGACGCTGTTCCTGGGCACCATGAAACCGGGCGACAAGTTCGACGTGCCCGCGGGCGCGGACCATCCGCGCATCAATGTCGGGCGGTCTGACAAGCTGGCCGTCATGCTCAACGGCTCGGCGGTGCCCGCGCTCGGCGATGGCAGCCACGCGATCAAGGACGTCGCGGTCGACGGCGCGTCGATCGCCGCGCGGCTGACGGGCGCGCCCGCGCCGGCAGCGTCCGCCACGCCCCTGATGACGCCGACGCCCGCACGGCGCGCTGCGGGGACGGCACCATAAGGCTGGCGACAGCCGCGGAGGTGCGGCTATACACCGGTTGGTTAATCGAGGGGGGCTGTATGCGTTTGCGCCGCGTCGCACTGGTCTGGGGATTGCTCGTCACCGCCGCGCCTGCGAATGCGCAGGAGATCACCGCGCGGGTCGGCAAGCTCGAATCGGAGATGCGCGCGGTTCAGCGCAAGGTGTTTCCCGGCGGCGCGGGCGGCTATCTCGAGCCCGACATCCGCGCGCCCGACGCCCCGCGCGACTCCGGCCCCGGCTCCCCCGCCTCCACGCCCGTCGCCGACCTGTCGCAACGCGTGTCCGCGCTCGAAGCGCAGATCGCGACGATGACCGGCGATGTCGAGCAGAACAGCCACCGGCTGCGCGTGCTGGAGGACCAGTTCGCGGCGTACCGCCGCGCCAACGACGCGCGGCTCTCGGCCGGCCCGGCCACGGGGGGCGCGCCGCCGGTCGACACCGCCGTCGATGACTCGATCCCCCGCGCTGGCGGTCGTCCTCCGTCGCGTTCGGCGCGCGAGCCCGACGATCTCGCACCAACGGCGACCCGCCCCGCGCTCGCTTCCAAGGGCGACCGCGCGACGCGGCTGGCGGCGGTGGCCAAGGGCGACACCGGCGACGCGCCCGAGGATGCGTATCTGTACGGCTACAAATTGTGGCAGGCGAAACTCTATCCCGAAGCCGAAACGCAGCTGAAACAGGTGGTCGCGACCTATCCCAAATCGAAGCGCGCCAGCTATGCACAGAACCTGCTGGGTCGCTCTTATCTCGAGGACGGCAAGCCCAGCCTCGCCTCCATCGCGTTCTACGACAATTACAAAAAGCTGCCCGACGGCGACCGCGCGCCTGAAAGCCTCTATTATCTGGCGCAGTCGCTGATGAAGCTCAACAAACCCGCCGATGCGTGCAAGGTCTATGGCGAGCTGAGCGATGTCTATGCGGCCAAGATCACGCCGGAGATGAAGGCGAACGTGGCCAAGGGACGCGCGACGGCGACGTGCCAGTAGCGGGGTGATCCCGGCCGGGACGCTGGACAAGTTCGCGCGCGACTGGCGCGACCTGACGCGCGTGCGATGGGACCAAACGACCGTGGTCGCCGTCTCGGGCGGCGCGGACAGCATGGCGCTGCTGCTGCTGCTCCACCAACGCCTCGGCGCGCGTTGCCATGCGGCGACCGTCGATCACGGCGTGCGCGCCGGATCGGCGGCGGAGGCGGAAGGCGTGGGCCGGTTCTGCGCGTCCAGGGGCATCGCGCACACGGTGCTGACCGGGCCCATGCCCGAGCGCGTCGACGGCACCACCAATCTGTCGTCGCGCGCGCGGGCGCTTCGCTACGCGCTCCTGCGGCGCCACGCGATCGACGTTGAAGCAGCATGGATCGCGACCGCGCACCACGCGGACGATCAGCTCGAAACGGTCATCATGCGGCTGAACCGGGGCAGCGGCGTCGGCGGACTCGCCGGCATCCGGCGGTGGGAACACGACGCGTCCGATGTCACGGTGGTGAGACCACTGCTGGGCTGGCGTCGCGCCGAGTTGGCGGCGCTGGTGGCGGGGGAAGCGATCACGCCGGTGGACGACCCGTCCAACTCGGACGACCGCTTCGACCGCGCGCGCTTGCGCAAGCGCCTTCACGGCATCGACTGGCTCGACCCGGCGGCGGCGGCACGCAGCGCGGCGGCGCTGGGCGATGCGGAGGAGGCGCTGCGATGGATGGTGGAGCGTCAGCGCCGGGAGAGTTGCGAGTTCGGGGACGGCCAGGCGACGCTGCGCTTCACCGATGGCCCGATCGAATTGCGCCGTCGCCTTGTCGAGATTTGCCTCCGCCATGTCGACCCGGACATCGCGCCGAGGGGGCGAGAGCTGTCGGGGTTGATCGAGGCACTCGACGCGATGGAACCCGCGACGCTCGGTCGGGTACGGTGCGGTCCTTCGATGTACCGCGACGGCGATCGCTCGCTCGTGGCCTGGACGTTTGGGATAGCTCCTCCACGGCGAGGGTAAAAATGCTGTCCTACAGGCGGCGTTCGTGATCTAGTCCGTGGCATGTCGCTCGACCTCCGCCCTCTCCGCTCGCTCGTGCGCGCACCGGCTGGGAAGTTGAGGAGAAATCGCGCGCGAGCCTCAACTTCCTCATTTTCGGGGCGATCGGCGCTGGTTGCGGCGCGAGCGTGACGGAGGCCGTCGCCTTTGGCGCGGGCACGGACCGCGGGGGAGGCAAGGACTTTCTGATCCTCCCCATTCATGGGGAGGGGGACCGGCCGCGAAGCGGACGGTGGAGGGGCGGTTGCCACGGAAGGTGCGCTTGGGGCAGCCGCCCCTCCACCACCGGGCTGCGCCCGGCGGTCCCCCTCCCCGCGAGCGGGGAGGATCAATGCGGAGCCGCTGGGGCGGGCCTCAACTTCCTCAACTTCGGGCGGGCGCGACGCCGGCAAAGCCGCCGTCGGACGGGTTCAACCGCTCGCGGTCGACCCGCCGTCCGGGCTTCGCGTCGCGCGTTGCTTTGCATCGCGCATCGGCGCGGTCGTAGCCGCGCGTACGCTTGCCATTAACACCGCTCCGCTTATCTTAAAGGCCGAAAGGTTTCTCCCCGCATGAGCGACGATAACAAGCAGCCCGCGCCCGAGTCCGGCGGTGGGAATCCCTGGATGAAAAGCCTGTTGATCTGGGTCGGCATCCTGCTCGCGCTGGCGTTGCTGGTGACGATGATGGACGGTCGCGCCACGCAGGGGGCGAGCAACACGATCTCGTACAGCAGCTTCCTCGACAAGGTGAACCAGGATTCGGTCAAGAAGGCCGCAATGAGCCGCGAGGCGATCACCGGGACGCTGTCCTCGGGCGAGACGTTCCGCACCAACACGCTGCCGCAGGGCGACCCCATGCTGATGGCGAAGCTGACCGAACATCACGTCGATGTGTCGGGCAAGCCCGAAGAGGGGACCTCGTTGTGGGTGATGCTGTTGTATCAATCGTTGCCGATCCTGGTGTTCGTCGGGCTGGGTTACTTCGTCCTGCGCCAGATGCAGAAGAATTCGGGCTCGGGCGCGATGGGCTTCGGGAAGTCGCGTGCGCGGATGCTGACGCAGAAGGAAGGCAAGGTCACGTTCCAGGACGTCGCGGGCATCGACGAGGCGCGTGAGGAGCTGGAGGAGATCGTCGAGTTTCTCAAGGACCCGACGAAGTTCGCGCGGCTCGGCGGCAAGATCCCCAAGGGCGCGTTGCTGGTCGGCTCGCCCGGCACCGGCAAGACGTTGCTCGCCCGCGCTATCGCGGGTGAGGCGGGTGTGCCGTTTTTCACCATCTCGGGGTCGGATTTCGTCGAGATGTTTGTCGGCGTCGGCGCGAGCCGGGTGCGCGATATGTTTGAGCAGGCCAAGAAGAGCGCGCCGTGCATCGTCTTCATCGACGAGATCGACGCGGTCGGGCGGCATCGCGGCGCGGGGCTGGGCAACGGCAATGACGAGCGCGAGCAGACGCTCAACCAGCTGCTCGTCGAGATGGACGGGTTCGAGGCGAACGAGGGCATCATCATCGTCGCGGCGACCAATCGCCCCGACGTGCTCGACCCCGCCTTGCTGCGCCCGGGCCGTTTCGACCGCCAGGTGATCGTGCCGCGCCCGGATATCGAGGGCCGGATCAAGATCCTCGAAGTCCACATGAAGAAGGTGCCGCTCGCCCCCGATGTCGACCCGCGGGTGATCGCGCGCGGTACCCCCGGCTTCTCGGGCGCGGACCTCGCCAACCTCGTCAACGAAGCGGCTTTGAACGGCGCGCGCAAGGGCAAGCGGCTGGTCGCGATGGCCGAGTTCGAGGAGGCCAAGGACAAGGTGATGATGGGCGCCGAGCGCCGATCGATGGTGATGACCGAGGACGAGAAACGGATGACCGCCTATCATGAGGCTGGCCACGCGATCGTCTCGATCCACGAGGTCGCGTCCGACCCGATCCACAAGGCGACGATCATCCCGCGCGGCCGCGCGCTGGGCATGGTGATGCGGCTGCCCGAACGGGACAGCTACAGCTATCACCGCGACAAGATGTACGCGAACCTCGCCGTCGCGATGGGCGGACGCGTCGCCGAGGAGGTGATCTTCGGCTATGACAAGGTGTCGAGCGGCGCGTCGAGCGACATCCAGTACGCGACCGGTCTGGCGCGTGACATGGTCACGAAATGGGGCATGTCGGACAAGGTTGGCCCGGTCGAGTACGCCCAGCCGGAGGGTGAGTCGTTCCTGGGCTATTCGTCCTCGCAGCCGGTGCGGATGTCGAACGCGACCGCGCAGATGATCGACGACGAGATCAAGCGGATCGTCGAGGGCGGGCTGGGCCGCGCTAAGACGCTGCTGAGCGACCATGTCGACCAGCTGCATCTGCTCGCGGGCGCGTTGCTCGAATACGAGACGCTGTCGGGCGATGAGATTAAGAAGTTGATCGCGGGCGAGGGCATCGGCCGGAGCGATCCGGGCATGCGCTCGGTCGATTTGCCGACGGCGGGCACGTCGATCCCGAAAACGCGTCGTCCCAAGGGGCCGTTCGGGAATCCAGCTCCAGCCGGCGCGTAACGCAGCGGGTTGGAATGCTAAATGGCAGTGGTGGCGTCCATGACGCCACCACTGTAATTGGCGGTTATAAACTGCTCGACCGAGACGATCCGGAAGGTGCCGGTTCTTAATTCGCCACCCGAGCAAGCGCACTAGTCCGTCTTGCCCGCCGATTGAGTTGCGCCGCGCCACCTTGCCTGTCGCTTTAATTGACGAATACCCGCGCCCGGCATCTCGCCATTGCAGACGAGCGATGAATTGAACAACCCCGCCCGCGCACGTCGTCAACCGAGAACCACCATCGCTTCCACCCGGACCGAGCGGATTGCGCCCCTGAGCTGGTCGGTAACGGCGGCCATACTGCCCCGCGCGCCGCCAAGATAGACTGCCTCTTGGGCACGGGAAGACGCAATCGCGACCAGCGTAATGGGCTGCGTGCTCCAGCGTTATCGCCAGGGCGTCCTCGCATCCCGGCAGCCCACGAAGAAGGGCGGCTCGCCAATGCGAACCGCCCTTCTTCGACCTCTAAGTTTCAAAGTTACCGCGAGGTAAGCACGAACTCGGTACGACGGTTCTCCGCGCGGCCGCTGGCCGTCGCATTAGTGTCGACCGGGTCCGACGCGCCGCCCGAGCCGGTCTCGAGCCGGTTCGTCACGACGCCCTTGGCAACCAGCGCGGCCTTGACCGCATCGGCGCGATCCGCGCCCAGCTTCGCGTTGATGGCTGGATCGCCACGCGCATCGGCATAACCGACGATCTTGGCCTTTGCGTTCGGGTACTTCGTCATGATGCCGGCGAGGTTTGCCATCTCTTCGGCATATTCCGGCTTGATGTCACTCTTGGCGGTGTCGAAGTTGAGGTTGTCGAACGTGAAGGTATGCGGCGCAGCCTCAGTACCGGCCAGATAGGTGCCGACCTGCTGACTGACAGTCGCGGACCTGGCCGCAACCACCGGCGGCGGGGTCGTGGCGGGCATGACTTCAGCCGCCGTATTGTCGACCGGAGCCGCGACAACGGTATCGTGCCGCGCACACGAGCGAGTCAGAAAGAAGAGTAGCGCAAGCAGCCCTAGCAGCAGCGCCAACCAGGCAAGCCAGTTGGTTTTCTTTTCCGGACCCAGATGAATCTGCCGTGGCGCACCGGGTTTGGGATCGTTTTCAGCCATGTTTGTCCTCCTGGTAATTGGGCGTAGGGAAACGGATGCGCAGGTGACCCCACGCCGCCGCCCCCCGCCCCTCCGCCGCTGCTTAGTAGCGATCGCGGTCGGTAGTGCCGCCGGTGAAGCCGGTGCCCGACGTTCCCTTGATGCCGACGTTTTCGACGTCTACTTCCGTACGGCGCACGGTGTCATCGATCGTCTCGGTGCGCTCACCTACATCCTTGCGAACGACCACTTCCTCGACCACGCGCGCATTCTTGGCGATCACGGCCTCCTCGGAGGTCTCGGTCATCTCGATCGAGCGCTCACGGAACGCATCGCCTGCGGCAGACAGCGGCAGATCGACCGCACGACGCTCCACCTCGACATGCTCCTCACGCAGTTGCACGCTCTCATGCACGGGCGTCTCAACGACGTAGGAGCGTACACGCACTCCGCCGCGCTCCACTTCGCGCTTGCCGACGGCGAGCTGTTCCTGGACGATCGGGATCGACTCCTCGTTCTCGCTCATGCCGGTGCGGCCCGCATTGCCCGCGCCGGTGCTCATGTCGGTATCGGTGTCGCGCCCGCTGAACAGACCCGACGCGGCACCCGCTCCCATGCCGGTGGCCATGCCCATTCCGGTGCCAGTGCCCATGCCGGTGTTCGCCGTGTCCGGCTGATAATCCCAGCCGCTCGAGCGCCACTGCGAAGAACGCTCGTCGATGTCGACGGTCGATGCGTCTTCCAGAATGCGAACCGCCTTGTCGGCCGTGTCCTCGTCGACCTGCGCGGTCAACAATACGCCGCCGCGGCGCACACCTTCTTCATAGGTGTGGCGGTCCTCGTCCGGGAGAAACGCACCCTTGATGCTGCCCCAGAAACCCTGGTTTGCTTGGGTCGAATATTGCTCGTTGGAGTGGCCGGCGCTCGACTGGTCGTGGAGGCTGACATGGCTGATGTCGATGTTTGCGTCTTTCAGCCGGTGCTGCGCTGCTTCGGCGTCGGCCCGGGTGTCGAACATGGCGGTCAGGGTACGGCTCATCGGATATTCTCCTTGGGATCATTGGTGTTGGGGGTCAGTCGGTCCACGATCGCGCGCGTGGAGCGAACGGTTACGGGTTGCTCGAACGCCTCGGCCGTTCGCGTGCGGGTGAGGCGAACCTCTTCCTTGAGGATCAGGCGTTTCTCGATCACGAGCACCTCCTCCACGACGGGGAAGATCAACGTGTCGCCTTCTTCGCGCACAATCGGCACGGCCGCGACTTCGCGGTCGACCGGCACCCGCTCAATCTGGACCGCATCGCGGAACAAGTCGGCGCGGGCATATTCGGTATGCTCGTCCACCACCGTGCGGACCCGCACCCGTCCCGTTTCCACCGCGCGGGTGGAAACGGTAAGCTGCTCTTCGACAAGGGGTATTCGCTCTTCGGCCGTGGTCATCCTGGCACCCTCGTCGCCTTGCGTGGCGGGTCCCTAACCTGCAGCGGTGCCGCGCGTTCCCGAATTTAGCGCGCGAGAGACAAATATGGTCAAATCTGGGCCGATCCGTTACTTCGGCCTTAGGACGGCGACAATCCGGCCGGTCTAGCACCCGGTTTGCCGCAAGGAACGAACCGGCCGGCGGCGTCCTTGCAGCGTTTCGCGGTTGCCTTGGCGGGCTTGGCGCAAGAGATCACGCGCCCGCCCGCGTCGCGGCACGGTTTGGAAGAAGCCGGCGCAACGGCGGGAGCGCCGATCAGCAGGGCGGCGAGCACGACGGCGGGAGCAGAGCGCATGAGACGACATTCCTTGAAACGGACGGGACCGAAGACGAGTGGCGATGCACGACGTTCCCTGCCCGTACCTCGCGCAACCTATGCCCTTTCGCACGGCACCGCTGGTCGGTAGCGGGAGTGCATGACGGACCTTGCCGCCGCCGACCTGATTACCGCGATGGGCGCGCGCGCGCGCATCGCCCAGCTACGCCTGGGACGGGTGCCGACGCCCACGAAGGCGGCCGGGCTCCGGGCCGCGGCGGTCGAAATCAGAACTAGTGCGTCCACGATCCTCGCCGCGAACGCGGGCGACATGCAGCGCGGCGAGACGGCGGGATTGACCGCCGCGCAGCTCGATCGGCTGCGGCTGGATGACCAACGGGTAGAGGGCATCGCGGCCGCAGTGGAAAGCGTCGCCGGGTTAACCGATCCGGTCGGAGCGGTGATCGACGAGACGTGTCGGCCCAACGGGCTGATGTTACGTCGCGTGCGCGTGCCGATCGGCGTCATCGGCATCATCTATGAAAGCCGCCCCAACGTCACCGCCGACGCCGCCGCCCTGTGCGTGATGTCGGGGAACGCGGCGGTCTTGCGCGGCGGCTCCGAGGCGCTGCACACCAACCGGGCGATCCACGCCGCGTTCGCGCGCGGGCTCAGCGCTGCCGGGCTGCCGGTCGACGCGGTGCGGCTCGTTCCCACCACCGATCGCGCGGTGGTGGGCGCGATGCTGGCGGCCGACGGCGTGCTCGACCTCGTCATTCCGCGCGGCGGCAAGGGGCTGGTCGCGCGCGTCCAGGCGGAAGCGCGCGTGCCGGTGCTCGCTCATCTCGACGGCATCAACCATTGTTACGTTCATGCAACCGCCGACCCGGGCAAGGCGGAGGCGGTCGTCGTTGATGCCAAGATGCGCCGCCCGGGCGTGTGCGGCGCGACCGAAACGCTGCTCGTCGACCGCGCCTATCCGGAGCCGCGCCGGCTATTCGCGGCCTTGCGCGCGGCGGGATGTGTCGTGAAAGGCGATGCACGGGCGCGCGCGCTCGATGCGGCGGTGGCAGTGGCGAGCGAGGTCGACTGGAACACCGAATATCTGGCCGCGGTGCTCTCGGTCGCGATCGTCGACGGCCCCGACGAGGCGATCGCGCACATCGCCCGCCACGGATCACACCATACCGACGCGATCATCGCGGAGGATTCGGACGTCGCTGAGCGGTTCTTGGCCGAGGTCGACTCCGCGATCGTCATGTGGAACGCTTCGACTCAACTCGCGGACGGCGGCGAGTTCGGGTTGGGCGCGGAGATCGGCATCGCCACCGGGCGCCTCCACGCCCGCGGCCCCGTCGCGCTGGAGGGGCTGACGACGTATAAGTGGGAGGTGCGGGGGACGGGGCAGGTGCGGGGTTGAGGTGGCGCGGGTCGAGGCGTACGTTACGAGTATGGCTGGTGCGCAATCCTTATCGATCCGGCTGGGAGACGTTCTCGCCAGCCGACTGCGTGAGCTTGCCGATCGAACTGGCAAGCCTCCGGAACTGATCATTGGTGATGCGGTCGCGATCCATGTCGCGGAGCGGACCGAGTATCTCGATTTCCTGCAGGCAGGTATCGACAACGCAGATCAGGGCAATCTGATCAGTCAGGACGAGATGGAGGCTTGGTTCGAAGCACGGCATCGGTACGCCGCCGCCGAATGAGCGAGGCGAGGTGGACGAGGCTGGCGCAAGCCGACCTCGCACGGATCGACGAATGGCACAGCCACCGCGACCTAGACTTCGCCGCCCGGCTTGGTTTTGAAGCCTTGGCCGAGGCACGACGCGCGGCCGACGCGCCGGGGCTGGGCTCTCCGACCGACTTGCGCCTGCGTAAGTGGCGGGTTGGCAAAACCGGCTATCTGCTGTTTTACCGAGAGGTCGACGGTCAAACCGAAATCGTGCGCATGCGGCATGAGCGCGAGAACTGGACGCTGTCTTGAAGCGCGTCGGCCTGCTCGGTGGATCGTTCAATCCCGCGCATCGCGGGCACCGGCGTGTCACACTCGCTGCGATCCGCGCGCTCGACCTGGACGAGGCTTGGTGGCTGGTATCGCCCGGCAATCCGCTCAAGTCGGGCGCGCCCGACATGGCCCCGCTTGCCGCCCGGCTCGCCTCCGCGAAACGCATGGCGCGGCGCGCGCCGATCCGCGTCACCGCGATCGAGGCGCGGCTTCGCACTCGCTACACGATCGACACGGTTCGGGCGCTGGTGCGGACCTACCCGACAACGCGGTTCATCTGGCTGATGGGGGACGACAACCTCGTCCAGTTCCATCGCTGGCGCGACTGGCGCGAGATTGCGCGGACGGTTCCGATTGCGGTAGTCGCGCGCCCGGGTTATGGAGCGAACGCACGGCGCGCGCGCGCGCTGGGATGGCTGCGACGGTTCGCCCGGCCGCCGCGCCAGGCACGATGCTGGTCGGGCTGGAGCTTGCCCGCGCTGGTTATGCTGCGTTTTCGCCCCGATCCTACTTCCGCGACGGCAATCCGCGCTGCCGATCCGGGCTGGCAGTCGCGATCCTCATCCCCACATCGCACGACACCAGCACCTTAGGAGTGACCTTGGCCATACCCGCCCTCACCTCGTCCACAGACTCCGTCGCCGCGCTGCACGGCCTCGTCCTGTCCCTGCTCGACGACGATCAGGCGGTGGACACCGTCACCATCCCGCTCGCGGGCAAGTCGTCGATCGCCGACCATATGGTGATCGCGAGCGGTCGTTCCACGCGCCAGGTCGCGTCGATGGCCGCCAAGTTGATGGAGAAGATCAAGGCGGAGACCGGCCGTCCCACGCGCGTCGAGGGGTTGCCGACCGCCGATTGGGTATTGATCGACGCGGGCGACGTGATCGTCCACCTGTTCCGCCCCGAGGTCCGTTCGTTCTACAATCTGGAGAAGATGTGGTCGTTCGAGGACGCGCCTGCGGCGTTGGCGGGAACGGCCTGATAACCGCCAGCCGTTGCTGCTTCATATCCTCGCGCGCGGGCGTATCGGGCGCTCGCCCGAGGCGGAGCTGGTCGACCGTTATCTGAAGCGCGTCGGCTGGCCCACGCGTGTTACCGAACTGCCCGACAGCGGCGGACGCACGCCTGAACTGCTCCCGCAAGCGAAACGCGTCCTGCTCGACGAGACCGGCGACCCGCTCACGTCCCTCGCCTTTGCGCAGCTGCTCGGGCGGTGGCGCGACGAGGGCGTGCGTGAGGCGCGGTTCGAGCTGGGCGCGGCGGACGGGCATGACGACGACGCCCGCGCGGGCGCGGACCTGCTGCTGTCGTTCGGTCGGATGACCTGGCCGCATCTGCTCGCGCGCACGATGCTGGCCGAGCAATTGTGGCGCGCGACCAGCATCCTTGCCAACCATCCCTATCACCGCGAAGGTTAGCCGGATGCGGGCGGGGCGATGGATCGTGGGATTGATGGCAGGCGTCGCCACCGTCGCCGCCCTCGCGCAAGGTCCTACCGTCGCCGATCAGCGCGGCCGGCTCGCGCGGGCCAAGGCCGATGCGTTGGTCGCCGCCGCGCGCGCCGATGCGCTCGCCGTCGATGCCGCGCGCGAGCGGAGCGCCGCCGCTCACGCCCGCGCCCAACAGCGCGCCGCCGCCGCGCGCGTGGCGGCGGCGGCGGCGGACCTCGACACCGGCCGGGCACGCGTGGCGCTGGTCGACCGGCTACTCGACGATCAGCGTGCGCGGGTGCGGGTGGGCGAGGCGCCGGTCACGCGGTTGCTCGGCGCGCTCGCGTCGTTGACCCGGCGTCCGGCGATCGCGGCGATGGCGCGGCCCGGGTCGATCGACGACCTCGTTCACCTGCGCGCGGTGTTCGCGGCTGTGCGCCCGGTTATTCGCGCGCGCACGGCGGGGTTGCGCACCGAGTTGTCGCGCACCCGTACGCTGCGCGACGACGCCGCACTGGCCGCGACCGCGCTGGCGCAGGCGCGCGCGACGCTCGAGCAACGGCGCGCGTCGCTCGCGCTCGCCGAGGCGGCGCACGGCGCGCGCGCGGAAGCACTCGGCCGTGGCGCGCTCGACCAAACCGACCGCGCGATCGGCTTGGGCGAGCGCGCGCGCGACATCGTCGACCAGATCGCGCTGGGGGGCGGACAGCGCGCGACCCGCGCCGAGCTGGAAACGCTCCCCGGCCCGCCCGCGCCGACGCTACCCGGCGCGCGAACGGCCCCGGCCTATCGCCTTCCCGTCGCGGGCGCGCTGGTGACCGGGTTCGGCGAGTTGTCGACCGCCGGGGTGCGCGCACGCGGGCTCACCTTTGCCGCGGTCGCCGGTGCCACCGTCCGCGCGCCGGCGGCGGGCAAGATCATTTTCGCGCGCGCGTTCCGTGGCTATGGCCCGATCGTCGTGATCGACCACGGCGCGGGCTGGACCAGCCTCGTCACCGGCTTGTCGCGCGTTGCGGTCCACCCCGGCGATGTGGTCGCGCCCGGCGTGCCGGTTGGTGCCGGCGCGATAGGCGAAGACTCGCGCGTCACGGTCGAGTTGCGCAGGAAAGGACGGCCCGTCAATCCGACGGCGCTGCTATAGGCGTCCCGCCCGCGCTGGATCGGCTCATAACACAGAGCACCTTGCATGCCGGTGATCCGTCCTTCACTCGCCGTTCACCTCCCCCATGCTTGGTCTGACCCTGAAGTTACGCTACATACGCGGCTTCCCCGTACAGGACGCCCGATGCTCGCAAAGTTCCTGCCCGCCACCGCCCTGGTTGCCGCGCTCGCGCTGATCCCGGCCGCGACCGAAGGCATGGCCGCAGTCGATACCGATAGCTATCGCCAGATGGACAGGTTCCTCGACGTCTATAACCGCGTCAAGGCGGACTATGTCGACAAGGTGTCGGACGACAAGCTGATCAAGGGCGCGATCCAGGGCATGCTCGCCAGCCTCGATCCGCATTCCTCTTATGAGGAGGGCACCGACTTCCAGAACCTGCGTATTTTGACCGAGGGCAATTACGGCGGGCTCGGCTTGTCTGTTTCGATGGAGGATGGCGCGGTCAAGGTCGTCGCGCCGCAGGAAGACACGCCCGCGGCGCGCGCCGGGATCAAGTCGGGCGACTATATCACCCACATTGACGGCCACCTCATCTATGGCGAAACCCTCGACGAGGCGATCGGCGCGATGCGGGGCAAGGCGGGCACGCCGATCGCATTGACGCTGGTGCGCCCCGGCCGCGACAAGCCGATCGAGGTCACGCTGGTGCGCGAGGTGATCACCCAGCGTTCGGTCAAGTGGGAGGTGCGCGGCCAGGTCGGCTACGTTAACATCAACACCTTCTCCGAGAATACCGGCGCGGACACGCGCGCCGCGATCATGGCGATCGGCAAGTCGCTCGGCCATGCGCCGCTCGGCTATGTGGTCGATCTGCGCGATAATGGCGGCGGCTTGCTGACGCAGGCGATCGCGGTCAGCGACGCGTTCCTCGATCATGGCGAGATCGTCTCGCAGCGCGGGCGCGAGAAAAGCGACATCCAACGTTATTACGCCAAGCCCGGCGACGACGCGCATGGGCTGCCCGTGATCGTGCTCACCAATGCGGGCACCGCGTCCGCCAGCGAGATCGTCGCGGGCGCGCTCCAGGACCAGCACCGCGCGTTGGTGATGGGGGAGCGCAGCTTCGGCAAGGGGTCGGTGCAGACGCTGATTCCGCTCGGCGCGGAGACCGCGCTGCGGCTCACCACCGCGCGCTATTTCACGCCGTCGGGGCGCTCGGTGCAGGAAGGCGGGATCGAGCCCGACATCCGCGTCCCCGAGCTGTCCGATCCCGATTACAAGTCGCGCCCCAGCTTCCGCGAGGCAGACCTGCGCCGCCACCTGATCAACGAGGTCAAGGCGGGCGACAAGGTGCTGGAGGAGGACACGCGCGACGACCCGCGTTTCGCCGCCACGCCGGACAGCCTGAAGAAGCAGGGCGTGACCGACTTTCAGCTGACCTATGCGCTCGGCACGATCGCGCGGCTGGCCACCGGCGGCCCGGTCGCGCCCAGGCAGGTCGCGGCGGCGGGAGCGCGGCGACGGTGAGCGTGGCGACGACGGCCCCGGTCGAAGCGCGTCGTGCGCCTGTCATGACGGTCAGGGCCACGACCGACCGCGCGTTCCAGGCCGCGCGCGTGCTCGCGCTGCTGCTCCCCGCCGCGCTGCTTGCGGGGGCGTGGACGTCGCAGCTGTGGGGCGGAATGACCCCGTGCGAGATGTGTCACTGGCAGCGCTGGCCGCATTATGCGGCGCTGCCGATCGCCGCGCTCGCGTTTGTCGCGCCAGGCAAGCGTAACTGGGTCGCGCTCGCGGCGGTCACAATCGCCGTGTCGGGCGCGATCGGGGTCTATCACGCCGGGGTCGAATGGCATCTCTGGAAGGGCTATACCGCCTGCGCCGCCGAGTTCGGGGGCGGCTTGTCGAACCACGACATGCTTCAGCAGATCATGGCCGCGCCGATCCATCGTTGCGACCAGGCGCAGTGGCGTTTGTTCGGTGTCTCGCTCGCGGGGTGGAACGCGCTGGTGTCGCTCGGCGGCGCGGCGCTGATCGGGCTGCTCCTGCGCAGGAGCGCGCGCGCATGACCTGGAAACCCGGCGACCGCCGCGAGCGCGTGGCTTCGATGATCCGCGTCGACCAGGCGGGCGAATATGGCGCGACGCGCATCTATACGGGGCAACTCGCGATCATGGGCGACCGGCACCCGATGGCACGCGAGATCGCCGGCATGGCCGAGCAGGAAGCCGTCCATCATGCCTTTTTCAACGCGGAGATCCATCGTCGCCGCGTCCGGCCCACGCTGCTGCAACCGATCTGGAACGTCGCGGGCTATGCGCTCGGCGCGGTCACTGCTGCGATCGGGCCGACGGCGGCGATGGCTTGCACCGCTGCCGTCGAAACCGAGATCGACAAGCACTATGCGGACCAGCTCGTCGAACTGGGCGAGGACGACGCCGAACTCAGCACCGCCGTGCGCCGCTTCCAGGCCGAGGAGCTGGAGCACAAGGAAACCGCGCTTGCGCATGGGGCCGAGCGCGCGTTCGCCTATCCGATGATGAGCGCGGCGATCCGCTTCGGCTGCCGCGTGGCGATCTCCGTCTCGAAACGAATCTGATCATCATGGAGCTTACCCCCATGTCTCGCGCCATTCTGCTTGCTGCTTTCGTCGCCTTCGCGCTGCCTGCCGCCGCGCAGCGTGTCGGCCCGGCTAATCCCGACGCTCCCGTCCGCCCCGCCGCGACCGGCCCCGGCGAGGTCAGCCGCGAAGCACCCGTCAACGGCGTCCTCACGATCTACGGCAACCAACGCTGCCCCACCGATTCGGGCGGCAACGAAGTGGTGGTGTGCGTCCGCCGCTCCGCCGCCGAACAGTTCCGCATCCCCAAGGGCTTGCGCGAGTTCAAGGTGACGCCGCAGAACGAAAGCTGGGCCAAGAACCAGGGCATGACGCTCGCCGCCGGTCAGGGCGGGATCGGCAGCTGCACCGCCGTCGGCCCCGGCGGCAGTACGGGCTGTCAGGTACAAATGAACCGCGTCGCCAAGGCGGAAACCAAGGAGCGCGCCAAGGACGTGACGCCCGATCTGTCGGGCTATTGACGCCCCGGCACCGTTAGCGATCGACTTCAAGCTAGGGAAGCGAACGGCTCCCGCCTGACTGGCGCTTCGTGGATCACGACGAGCAAGCGCGGGAGGATTTGAGCCGCGCTCGCCGCGAAGGGGGCACCCGACCGCGACGAGAGAATGCAGGCCGCCGCTACTCGTCTCAACGCGCGCGCTTGACGCCGCGCACGCGGTGCCAGATGAACCACGCGACCCCCAGCACCAGCACCGTCGCGATGGCGGCGTCCGCGCGGTGAAACCATGCCTTGAGCCGGGGGTCGCTGTTCCAGCGGTCACCCAGCGTCATTCCCACCCAGGCCAGCCCAAAGCACCACGGCCACGAGCCCAGAAACGTGTAGACATGGAACGGCACCAGCCGCATCCGCGCCACCCCCGCCGGAAAGGCGATGAACGATCGGATCACGGGCAGCAACCGCCCGATCAGCACCGCCGCCCCGCCGAACCGCGCGAAGAACCGGTCCGCGCGGTCGAGCTCGTCGGGGCCGATCAACAGCCACCGCCCCCACCGCTCCGCCAGCGGTCGCCCGCCGCGCTTGCCGACCTCGTACGCGACGATCGAGCCGAGATTGCACCCCAGCGCCCCCGCCGTCGCCGCGCCGACTAATGTGAACCGGCCGCCCGCGACCAGATAGCCCGCGAACGGCATGATCACCTCGCTGGGCAACGGCACGCACGCGCTCTCGATCGCCATCAGCAACGCGAGTCCCGGATAGCCGCTGGCCGTGATCACACCGGTGATGATGCCCGCCAGTGCGGTAAGTATTCGCTCGATCATCCCCGCGCCCTAGCGCGCCGGAGCCGACGGTGGAACCTCGCGACAGCCCGGCGGTTCGCGTCGCATGACCCTCACCCTCAACGACGGCCGCGCGATGCCGCAACTCGGCCTCGGCACCTGGCAGATCGCGGATGTGCAGGCACCGACGGTCGTACGACAAGGGCTCGACGTCGGCTATCAGTTGATCGACACCGCCGCGATCTATGGCAACGAGCGCGGCGTCGGAGACGGCTTCAAGAGCAGCAATGCGTGGATCACCACCAAGCTGTGGAACAACCGCCAACGCGATCCCGAAGCGGCGCTCGACGAGAGCCTGGCGCTGCTCGGCCTCGACGCGGTGGACCTGTACCTGATCCATTGGCCATCGCCCGCGCTGGAGCAGTATGTCGATGCCTGGCGCGCGCTGGTGGCGTTGCGCGACGCGGGCAAGACCCGCTCGATCGGCGTGTCGAACTTCCTGCCCGAGCACATCGACGCGATCGTCGCGGCGACCGGGGTGACGCCCGCGGTCAACCAGATCGAGCTCCACCCCCACTTCCAGCAGCGCGAGGCGCGTGCCTATCACGAGGCGCACGGGGTTGTGACGCAGAGCTGGAGCCCGATCGGCCAAGGCAAGGGTCTGCTCGACGACGAGCGCATCGCCGCTATCGCCGCGAAGCACGCGCGCAGCGCGGCGCAGGTGGTGATCGCCTGGCACCTCGCGCACGGCTTGTCGGTGATCCCCAAGGCGAGCGGGCGCGAGCACCTGACCGACAATTTCGCCGCGCTCGACCTGACGCTGGACCCGGATGACATGGCCGCGATCGAGGCGATGGACTCGCCCGATGGCAGGTTGGGAGCGGACCCGGCCACTTCGCCGTACATCTGATCCCCCCATTTTCGGGGAGGATCAAAGAAATTCCTACCCCGCCCGCTCCATCGCATCCTTCACCAGCCGCAGGTCCTCCACGAACCGCGCATACTCCTCCTTCGCGCGCTCCGGCTCCGGGATGCGCAGCAGGAAGCTGGGGTGGACGGTGATCCACGCCTCTCCGCCGTCTCCGGGCAGCTTCAGCGCGCGGCCGCGTTCCTTGCCGATCGTCACCACTCGCCCGAACAGCGACCGCGCCGCCGTCGCGCCGAGCGCCACCGTTACGCATGGGCGCAGCAGCATCTGCTCCTGCTCGATCCACCAGCGGCATGCCTCGATCTCGCCCGCGTCGGGCTTGGCGTGGATGCGACGTTTGCCCCTGGCCTCGAACTTGAAGTGCTTGACCGCATTGGTGACATAGGCGTCCTCGCGCGCGATCCCCGCCTCGCCGAGCGCGCGGTTGAACATCTGCCCCGCCGGGCCGACGAACGGCTTGCCCGCCAAGTCCTCCCGGTCGCCCGGTTGCTCGCCGACGAACATCAGCCGCGCGGTTACCGGCCCCTCGCCGAACACGGTCTGGGTAGCGGGCTTGTAGAGGTGACAGCGCGTGCATTGCGCCGCCTCGTCGCGCAGCGCCTCCCACGCGATCTGGCTGTTGCCGCCCGGCCCATCTATTCCTTGGCCCCTGGCCGTCTCGATCATGCTCAATTCCCTTGCGCGCGCACCCGCGATCAGTTCGGGCACCAACGCGGTTTCGGGCATATTTTTCCAATATTTACGCGGCATCTCCTTCATCATCGCCCCGACCTTCAGACGCGCGGGGTTGAAGATGCTGGCGTAATAGGTCTTCCACACCTCCTCGGTCGGGTCGCCGTCCGGCGCATCGCCCTTGCTCGCGCCCGAGCCCTGCTCCAGCCGCTCGCCGTCCCAATGCAGCGAAACCTCGGGCGTCAGGATCGACCAGCGCATCGAGGCAAACCGGTTGACGAAGAACGCCGCGTTGGCGCGGACAATATGATGCTCCGGCTCGAACCACGCGACGAAGCGCGAGCCGCCCCCCTCTTCAACATCAGCGTCCTTCACCTCGCGGAAGCGGAGGAACGCGCGCATCTTGTGGATGTCGCGGCGGACCCCCTTGGCGAGCACGTCGAGCCGCCGCACCAGCGGATCGGCGGCGTCCTCCATCAGTTTCGGTGTTGTCCGCAACCGCGTGAGCGCGGTGTAAAGCAGCGCGAACCGCTCGGAATCGCTGGCCAGCACGACGTTGCGCGCGGTGTCGAGGAACAGCCGCGACACCGCCAGCGCCGGACCGGCGGGCGGCGGCGCGGGCTGCGCATTCGCTTCCCCGGCAAACAGATCGCCCGGCGCGTCGCCGACCTGCCACACGACATCGGACGCCGGCACGCCCTCCCCCGCCAGCGCGCGCGCCGCGTCGCGCCAGCCGTCAAAATCGTCGGGTTCGGTGAGATTGATGACTCTCATGCGCCGGTCACGCGCTGAACTCCTCCAAGCCGCGCGGCATACCCGAAGTTCTAAACTTCACGAGCTTCACGCCACGTCATCGCGTGTGTTCGTCCGGCATCATTCGAAAACCGGCGGTCGGCATTGACACTGAAGGGCAAGCGACAAGTCATACCAGTACCTATCGCATGAGTTCGCCAACATTGGCAGCCCGCGCGGCGCGATGGTTAGCGCGTTGGCAAGCCGCGGCGGTGTAGAGCGCGCGGGTGACCGGCCCGCGCACCCGCATTCCCGACATGACGCCGCTCGCGCTTGCGATCCTGTTTGCCGCGCTCGCTGGCTACGGATGCTGGTCCACGCCGGGGCTGGTCGCGCGGTGGGGCGTATCGGCCGCCGGATTGGCGCTGTTCGGCGGATGGGGGATCGTCGCTGCTTTCGCGCTGTCGATCCTCGCGCGGACGCCGAAGCGTCACGAGGTACTCGGGTTCGCCGTTGCGGCAATGATATTGCGGATCGGCAGCTTGTGGCTTTCCGCCGGGCGCGTATCGCCGGGCGACGCGCGCGAGTATCTCGCGCTCGCGCACAATTTGCTCGCCGGGCGCGGGCTGGTGGTGGCCGATGCATACATGCACCTGGACGTGCGCGCGCTGTACCCGCCGCTCTACCCGTTGCTGTTGGCGGGGTGGGGCGCGGTGGCGGGGCTGTCCGCGCCGTCGCTGCTGGCGCTGTCGACCGTGATCGACCTGCTCGCGGCGTGGGCGATCGCGCAGCTGGGCGCGCGTTGCGGGAATGCGCCCGGCGGCATGGCGGCGGCGGCGCTGTACCTGATCTGGCCGTCGACGCTGTTCGACGCGCCGCTGGCGCAGAAGGAAAGCTTGGAGGTGCTGTTGATCGCCTTGCTCGCGCTCGGCTGGATCAACGCTGCGAGAGTGGATTGGCGAACGGCGGCGCGCATCGGTGTGCCCGCGGGATTGCTGGCGTTGTGTCAGCCGGGGCAAGCGGCACTGGCGGCGCTGTTCGCGCTTGCCGCGTTGCAGCGGCTCGGATGGGCGCGCGTCATCGCGCTCGGCGCGCGGGCGGGGGGCGTGGCGATGCTGGTGCTGCTACCCTGGTGGGTGCGCAACGCGTTGGTGTTCGGGGAGTTCGTACCGCTGACCAGCGCGGGCGGGCTGTCGCTGTGGGTCGGCGAGAATCCGGCCGCGACCGGCAACTGGATGCCCTACCCGCCCGCGCTGACCGGCCTGCGCGAGCTTGCCTATGGGCGAGCAGCAGCGGGACTTGCGGTGGACTGGATGGTTCACCACCCGCTCGACGTTGCGCGGCTAAACGCGGCCAAGTTCGTTCGCGCGATGGGGGTGGCGCAGTCCGGGGTGGTGCGGCTGGCAGCGATGCGCCCGGCTCTGGGAGACGCGGCGGCGTTGCTGCCAGTATCGCAAATCTCGCACCTGCTGCTGCTCGCGGCGGCGTCGGCCGCGCTTGTACTGCACCGTGTGCCCCTGCTCGCCGTCATTCTCATAGCCGCCTGCTTGGCGCAGCTGTTGATCTTTGGCCTGTGGTTCGAGTTCGGCGAGCGCCACCGCGATTTCATCACCCCTTTCCTGCTGATCGCGGTCACGAGCGCAAACGTCAGGCGGCGAACAACTCCAGCTGCTGCTTCTTCGGCGCGACCAGCGGCTTGAGCTCCGCGCGGTCGGTCAGCGTCACCGGCCGCCAATCCTCCGCCACGACGAACGGGCGCACTTTGGCGATCGACACCGTCAGCCGCGCGACATCGTCGAGCCGCAACCGCCGCCAGCGCCGCGCCGCGACGATCCGGTCAACCGCCTTCACGCCCAGCCCCGGCACCCGCAACAACGCCTCCCGGGCACCCCGGTTGACGTCGACCGGAAACCGATCGCGGAACTTGAGCGCCCAGGCGAGCTTGGGGTCGATGTCCAGCGGCAGCATCCCCGTCGCCTCGTCGGCGGCGGCGATCACTTCGGCGGGCTGGTATTCATAGAACCGCATCAGCCAGTCGGACTGGTACAGCCGATGTTCGCGCATCAGCGGTGGGCGCTGAAGTGGCAACACCGCGCTGGCGTCGGGGATCGGGCTGAACGCGGAATAATAGACGCGGCGCAGGCCGAAGCGGTCGTAGAGCGACGACGCCTTGCGGACGATGTCGCCATCGGTCGCCGCGTCCGCGCCAACGATCATCTGCGTCGACTGACCGGCGGGCGCGAAGGTCGGCGCGGACTTATAACGTTTGCTCGCATCCTTCGTGTCCGCGATCGAGGTCTTGAGATCGCTCATCGCGCCCTCGATCCGCGCGGCGTCCTTTTCGGGCGCGAGCCGGGCGAGGCCACCCACGGTCGGCAGCTCGACGTTGATCGACAGGCGGTCGGCATAAAGCCCGGCTTGGTGGACCAGCTCGGCGTCGGCGTCGGGAATGGTCTTGAGGTGGATATAGCCGCGAAACTGATGATCCTCGCGCAACGCGCGCGCGACCTCGACCAGCTGTTCCATCGTGTAATTCGACGAGGCGATGATCCCCGACGACAGGAACAGCCCCTCGATATAATTGCGCCGGTAAAAGGAGAGCGTGAGGTCGACCACTTCCTGCGCCGTGAACCGCGCACGTCGGACGTTGCTGCTCTTGCGATTGATGCAATAATGACAATCGAAGATGCAGCTGTTGGTCAGCAGGATCTTGAGCAGGCTGATACAGCGGCCATCGGGCGCATAGGCGTGGCAGATGCCCATGCCCTCGGTCGACCCCAGCCCCTTGCCGTCGCGGCTGTTGCGCTTGGCGGTGCCCGACGACGCGCACGACGCATCGTATTTCGCCGCGTCCGCCAGGATTTCGAGTTTCTGCCGAACATCGATCTGCGCCATTGCGTTCGATATACGTTCGCGGTCGGGCGGCAACAAGCGGCGCGCGACATCAAGGAAACTTCGATCAGCCTGCAAACGGCCATGAAATCATGCTTTGCGGTGATCCCCGCAAAGAACCACTTTGTGGGGCAACTTCAGCCCTGGCGCGCCTTGAAGCGGCGGTTGGTCTTGTTGATCACATAGGTCCGGCCACGCCGGCGGATCACGCGGTTGTCGCGGTGGCGACCCTTGAGCGACTTGAGCGAGTTGCGGATTTTCATGGGGCGGATCGCATTTCGGATTAGCTGTTCGGAAAGGCGCGCGACTAGCCAGCACCCCCCTGCAAGTCAACCCGGACCCGGACGCGCAACCGAGCGTTATACACCCGAAACGAATTGAAGAGGGGCAAGAGCGTATGCGTAAAGCGACACTGGTGGGACTGACGGCCGGGCTGGCCCTCGCGGGGTGCGCGACCACGCCTGCGGGCTATCCGGTGGAGGCGACGCGCTATCATTACGACCCGGTGCTCGATCGCGGCACGGTGGCGATCGAGCCTGCCGACGCCGGTCCGCCCTCCATCGAGTTCCAGGGCTATGCCGCCGCCGTTCATGCCGAGCTGCTGCGGATCGGCTTCGCGGATCCTGGTCCGGGCGTGCAGCCGCGCTTTCGCGTGACCGTGTCTTACACTCGGACGGTGCAGCCATTGCCGCGCCGCCGATCGCCGATCAGCATCGGCATTGGTGGTGGCGGCTATTCGGGCGGTGGCTATCGGAGCGGCGGCGGCGTCGGTCTTGGCGGCGGGGTCAGCTTCCCCGTCGGCGGCGGCGGCGGCGCGCGCGAGGGCGCGATGACCGGTTTGGGCGTTCGCATCCGCCGTGGCCCCGACGCGGTGTGGGAGGGTCAGGCCCGCACATTGAGCGACACACGCGCGCCCGCTGCTACGAGCGACGCGACGGCGGCCCGCCTCGCGCACGCGCTGTTCAGCGGCTTTCCCGGCGAGTCTGGACGCACTATCGAGGTGCGATGACGCCCACGATCGATTCCGCCTTTGACAGCGGCAACATCCGCCTGCTCCGGGTCGACGGCACGACCATCGACCTGGAGATCGTCGCCGACCACCAGTCCGACTTTTATCAGTGGTTCCACTTTCGCGCCGCCGGACTCGCGGGCGGGTGCTGGACGTTCCGGATCGTCAACGCGGGCGGCTCGGCCTATTCGTTCGGCTGGCCCGGTTATCGCGTGCGCGCGAGCACCGACCGGCGCGCGTGGCGGCAGGTGGGAACGCGCTACACCGACGGCGTGCTCGCGTTCGAGTGGGACGGCGCGGCGGGCGACCTCGCCTGGTTCGCTTATTTCGCGCCATACACCACCGAGATGCACGCCGATCTCGTCGCGCGCTTCGCCAACCTGCCCGGCGTCACGCATCGCGAACTCGGCCGCTCGCTCGACGGGCAGCCGATCGATTATCTTCGCATCGGCACGGGCGCGAAGCAGGCGTGGCTCTATGCGCGCCAGCACCCGGGCGAATCCATGTGCGAATGGTTCATGGAAGGCGCGCTGGAGCGGTTGTGCGACCGCGACGACCCGGTCACACGCGACCTCTTGAAGGCGTTCACCTTCCACCTCGTCCCCAACATGAACCCGGACGGGACACGGCGCGGGCACCTGCGCACCAACGCGGCGGGGGTGAACCTCAACCGCGAGTGGCACGCGCCCTCGATCGAGCGCAGCCCCGAAGTGTTGTGCGTGCGTGACGCGATGGACGCGACGGGCGTCGACTTCGCGATCGACGTGCATGGCGACGAGGCGATCCCCGCCAATTTCATGGCCGGCTACGAGGGGATCGCATCGTGGACCGAGGCGCATGGCGATAGATTCTACGAGTTCACCCGCCGCCTCGCAGCGCATTCGCCCGACTTCCAGACGGAGAAAGGCTATCCAAAGGCCAAGCCCGGGACCGCGAACATGAGCATGTCGACCAACCAAGTCGCCGAGCGGTTCGGCGCGGTCGCCTGTACGCTGGAGATGCCGTTCAAGGACCACGACCCCAACCCCGACCCCGAGTTCGGCTGGTCGCCCGAGCGATCCAAGCGGCTCGCGCATGCGTGTCTGGAGACGCTGGCGACAATGGCGGAAATGATCTGAAGCGGATGCCGACCCTATGTCCTGACGAGTCCGCATCGCATCCTGTCAACGCCTTACACGAGGCGCTCCGCGTCGTGGACGGGCCCGCGTTCGGCGGCTATCCGGCTAATGCGTACCCCCGTTTCATGACCCTGTCCCTCTGACCGGAGTATCGATGCCCCAACTAATCCTCATCCGCCACGGCCAGTCCGCCTGGAACCTGGAGAACCGCTTCACCGGCTGGTGGGACGTCAATCTGACCGACAAGGGCCGCACCGAGGCGCGCGCGGCGGGCGAGCTGATGGCGGCGCGCGGTGTCGACATCGATCGGTGCTTCACCAGCCTGCAGACCCGCGCGATCCTGACACTCGACCTCGCGCTCGAGGCGATGGGACGGTTGTGGCTGCCGGTTCAAAAGGACTGGCGGCTCAACGAGCGGCATTACGGCGCGCTGACCGGGCTGGACAAGGCGGAGACCGCGGCCCGGCACGGCGAGGAGCAGGTGCGCGTCTGGCGGCGCAGTTTCGACGTGCCCCCGCCCGCGCAGGAAGCGGGGAGCGAATACGACCTGTCGCGCGACCGGCGCTACACGGGCATAACGATACCCGCCGCCGAAAGTCTGAAGGACACGATCGCGCGCGTGCTACCGTGTTGGGACGAACGCATCGCGCCCGCGCTCAAGGGCGGTCAGCGCGTGCTGATCGCCGCGCACGGCAACAGCCTGCGTGCGCTGGTCAAGCATCTGTCGCGCATCCCCGACGACGAGATCACCGCCCTGGAAATCCCGACGGGGCAGCCGATCGTGTACGAGCTGGATGGCGAGTTGAACGAGGTAAAGCGATATTATTTGAGCGAACGATGACCGCTCGGGCAATCAGGCAATGGGGCGTTCGGCCACCCCGGGGTCACGCCCGGGGTGGAACGATAACCGCCGAGCGACGCGACGCTAAACCGCGCGTCGACCGGTGATGAGCTGGTACAGCACCACCACCACCGCGATGACCAGAAGCAAGTGGATCAGCGCGCCGCCAACCGGGACGACAAACGCCCCGACCAGCCAGAGCACGAGCAGAATAACGGCGATGGTCCAAAGCATAATGACAACTCCTCCTGTTAAGCTGGATCAACGAGCGTACCCCTACGCCGTTCCGCCCGGTTGCCCTCCGCTCGTCGCGCGGCTACCCCAACGACCATGCCGCCGCGCGTCGGAATCATCATGGGGTCGACCTCCGACTGGGAGACGATGCGCCACGCCGCCGATACGCTCGCTGCGCTCGAGGTGCCGCATGAAACGCGGGTCGTATCCGCGCATCGCACGCCCGAGCGGCTGTACGATTACGCGCGCACCGCTGCCTCGCGCGGGCTGGGCGTGATCGTCGCGGGCGCGGGCGGGGCGGCGCATCTGCCGGGCATGGCGGCGGCGATGACGCACCTGCCCGTGCTCGGCGTGCCGGTCGAATCCAAGGCGCTGAACGGCATGGATAGCCTGCTCTCGATTGTGCAGATGCCCGGCGGCGTGCCGGTCGGCACCCTCGCGATCGGGCGCGCGGGCGCGATCAACGCGGGGCTGCTCGCCGCGGCGATCCTGGCGCTTTCCGACGCGGCGTTGCGCGAACGCCTGCAGGCATGGCGCGCGGCGCAGACCGACGCGGTAGCGGACTCGCCCCAGTGATCCTGGACGGCATGACCCCGCCCGGCTCCACGATCGGTATCCTCGGCGGCGGGCAGCTCGGCCGCATGCTCGCGATCGCCGCCGCGCAGCTCGGCTATCGCACGCACGTCTTCGCGCCCGAATCGAGCGGCCCCGCGACCGAGGTCGCCGCCGAATGGACGCAAGGGAGGTTCGAGGACGCGGACGCCCTGCGTGCCTTCGCGGCCCGGGTCGACGTTGCAACCTACGAGTTCGAGAATGTCGACCCGCACGCGGTCAATTATCTGTCCGGCCGCGTCCCCGTGCGCCCCTCCGCGCTGTCGCTCGACATTTCCCGCTATCGCCCGAACGAGAAGCAACTGGTGGCGTCACTGGGCGGGCGCACCGCCGCCTGGGCACCGGTCGGCGACCTGTCCTCGCTCCACGACGCGCTGGCGCGGGTCGGCGCGCCCGCGATCCTGAAGACCACCTTGTTCGGCTATGACGGCAAGGGGCAGGCGCATATCGACACCCTCGCCGACGCGGAAGCGGCGTGGGACGCGATCGGCCGGCCACCGTCGCCACCCTCGGGCGAGGCCGCGATCGTCGAGGCGCGGGTGGATTTCCGCGCCGAATTCTCCGTGCTGCTCGCGCGCGGCGCGGACGGGGGGACGGCGGTGTGGGACGTGCCGGAGAACGTCCACCGCGACGGCATCCTCGCCACCTCCACCGTGCCCGCCTCCGCGTTCGTGCGCGCGCAGGCGGAGGAGGCGATCGCGCTGACCCGCGCGATCGCGGAGCGACTGCGCCATGTCGGCGTGCTCGCCGCCGAGTTCTTCGCGACCGACGACGGCCCCGTGTTCAACGAGATGGCCCCGCGCGTCCACAATTCGGGGCACTGGACGATCGAGGGCGCGCTGACCTCGCAATTCGAGAACCACATCCGCGCGGTGGCGGGCCTGCCGCTCGGCGCGACCGCGCTGACCGGCACGCGGGTGTCGATGGAGAACCTGATCGGCGCGGAAGCGGACCGCTGGCCCGAACTTCTCGCCGAGCCGGGCGCGCATTTGCACCTTTATGGCAAGTCGATGCGCGCCGGCCGCAAGATGGGGCACGTCACGCGCGTGGAGCGATAACCCGCGACCAGCGGCTCAGCCGCCGTCCGGCATCGCCGATCAAAGGGGGGCAAGCGCGCGATGTCGGCGCAGGCGGGTCTGCCGAGCGTGTCGACGGTGTAACATGATTGCCTTTTCCCGAGCCTAGCTGGATATTGCGCCAAGCCGTTTCCGGCAGTGCGCCCGACAAGGACGAACCCATGCGCCTGCCCACCATCGCGACGTTGCTGCTGGGGACCGCCGCCGTCGGCCAGGCATATGCGCAGGCGCTTCCGACCGGCCAGCAATTGACGCCGCTCGCCGCGCCGGGCGCGCGATTCGAGCCGTTGCCCGCGCGCACCGGCCCCTTTCCCGACACGCTGGCGGACGGCGCGGCGGCGATCGCGGTCAGCCCGGACGGCGCGGAGATGCTGGTGCTGACCAGCGGGTTCAACCGGTTCAACGGCCCCGACGGCAAGATCGTCCCCGCGCAATCGGGACAATATGTCTTCCGCTACCGCATCGACGCGACGGCTGCGCGGCTCGAGCAATCGCTGGTCGTCCCCAACAGCTATTCGGGCGTCGCATGGCTGCCCGACGGGAGCGGCTTCGTCGTCGGCGGTGGAGTGGACGACAGCTTGCACCTTTACCACCGCGGCGCGGGCGGCTTCGCGGAAGCGAGCGCGATCAAGCTCGGCCACGCAGCGGGCAACGGCGTGGGGGTGAAGCCGCAGGCGGCGGGTGTCGCGGTCAGCCCCGACGGCGCGCGCGCATTGGTCGCAAACTATTACAACGACTCGGTCAGCCTGGTCGACCTCGCAAGCGGGCGCGTCGTCGCCGAGCAGGATTTGCGTCCGGGCAAGATCGACCCGCGCCAGGTGGGCGTGCCGGGCGGGGAAAACCCGTTCGCGGTTGTGTGGACCGATGCGGCCCACGCCTATGTCTCCGCCCCACGCGATCGGCAGATCGTCGCGCTGGAGGTGACCGCCGCCGGTGCGCGCGTGACCGCGCGCATCGCCACGATCGGCGAGCCGACCGCGCTGCTCGCCGACCCCGCCACCAGGCGGCTGTACGCGACACAGGACAATGCCGACCGGCTGGCGATCGTCGACCTGGCCACCAACACGCTCGTTGCGGAACCGCGCCTGGGCTTGCCCGCCTCGCTCGGAGTCACGCCCGGCAAGGGCGTCAACCCCAACAGCCTGGCGCGGCTGCCCGACGGGCGGCTGCTCGTCACCTATGGCGGTGTCAACGCGCTGGCGATCGTCGCGCCGACCGCGACCGGCGTCGAGGTACAAGGTCTCGTCCCGACCGGCTGGTATCCCAGCGCTTCGGCCGTCAGCCGCGACGGCCGCCGCGTGTTCGTCGTCAATCGCAAGAGCCCGCCCGGCCCCAATCCGCAAGGCTGCGCGCCCAAGCTCGCCATCTATCGCGGTCAGCCCAACGCGTGCGGCGCGGCCAACCAGTATATCTTCCAGCTGGAAAAGGCGGGGCTGCTCCAGTTCCCGATGCCCGCCGCGCGCGCATTGGCGTCGACGACGTTGCAGGTCGCGGACAATATCGGCCTGTCCACCGCTCCGCAGCGCGCCGCCGCCGACGCGAAGATGGCGGCGGTGCGCGCCCGGGTGAAGCATGTCGTGTTCATCATCAAGGAGAACCGCACCTACGATCAGGTGCTCGGCGATCTGGAGGTCGGCAACGGCGATCCCAAGCTCGCGATCCTGGGCGAGCATCTCAGCCCCAACCACCACGCGCTCGCCCGCGGGTTCGTGACGCTCGACAATTTCTACGATTCGGGCGAGCAATCGAGCACCGGCTGGACCTGGTCCACCGCCGCGCGCGTACCCGACCTGCTCGAGAAGACCGCGCCGGTGAACTATTCGCAGCGCGGGCTCGCCTATGAGGCGGAGGAGGCGGACCGCTTCATCTACACCGCGCAATCCAAGGCGGAGCGGCGACGTACCAATCCCAAGACCCCCGACGACGACGATCTGCTCCCCGGCCCCGCGCTCCTCACCGCGCCCGACCCGGACGACGACGACAGGCCGGGCCAAGGCTTTTTGTGGAACGAAGCGATCCGCTCGGGGCTATCGGTGCGTAACTACGGCGTTTCCGACGCCTCCGTCTATGACGCGGGCGCGCCCGGCGCGGTGCCGGTGGTGCGCGAGCCGTGGAAGACGAAAACGCGCATCTGGACGCCGGGCGATCGCCTGTTGGCGACGCGCAGCGACCCGTATTTTCGTGGCTTCGACCAGAAACTCGCCGATTTCTGGCGGGTGAAGGAATGGCAGCGCGAGTTCGCCGGGCAGGCCAAGTCGGGCAAGATGCCCGCGTTGACGCTGCTCCGGCTCAGCCACGACCATTTCGGCGACTTCGACCAGGCGGTCGACGGCGTGAATACGGTCGAGACCGAGATGGCGGACAATGATTACGCGCTCGGCCAGGTGATCGAGACGATCGGCGGCAGCCGGTTCGCAGGGTCGACGCTGGTGTTCGTGATCGAGGACGACGCGCAGAACGGCGCGGATCATGTCGACGCGCGGCGCAGCATCGCGCTGGTGGTCGGCGCGACAGTGAAGCAGCACGCGCTGGTGTCGACGCGCTACACCACGGTAAACGTGCTGCGGACGATCGAGGCGGTGCTGGGGCTGAGGCCGCTCGGTCTCAACGACGCGCTCGCGGTGCCGATGGCGGACTTGTTCGATCCCGCGGTGACGACATGGAGCTACCGCGCCGAGGCGGCGGACGTGCTGCGCGGAACCCAGTTGCCGATCGCCGCCGACCGGTTCGCGGCGAAGCGCACCGCCTGCGTGGCGCACGATGCGACCTATTGGGCGCGGGCGATGCGCGGGCAGGATTTTCGGACGGAGGACAAACTCGACACCGCCGCGTTCAACACCGCGCTGTGGCGCGGACTGGGGCGCGGGGCCGAGCCGACGACGCGGTCGGGCACCGACCTCAGCGCAGACCGCGCCGCTTTGCTGGCGAGCGGGACAGCGTGTTCTTGAGACCGGGTCGCATGACCCACGACTGAGCAAGATTTCGCCAATAGCCTACTTGTAGCGGCTTATCCATAACTGTCGCGCGCCGATCGCCAGCCCGAGAATGGGCAGAACCCACACGGTGCTCGGTGCGGCCAATGCAGAAACGGTGGTTGCGCCGATCGCAAGTTCAATCGCTGCGGCGCTTGCAATGACCGCGAACGCAAGCGCGTTCATCAGCCAGAACTTCGTTCCAATCGGATGACCATTCTCCTCCGCAGGTCGTCTCAGCTTTAGATACAGAAGTAGCATGGGCAGCATGAGTAGGATGGCAAGCTCTCTGAATCGATGAAGTAACGTATGGGGACCGCGCAGCGTGTCGTCCGTGAACAGCGTCAGCAGGTAGAGGGTAAATAATGCGACATAAGCCCAACGAAGGAGAGTTCGCTTGACGTCCATATGATGCAGTTTGACGGATCCTTCAGACGTGTCAATCGACCGCATTATCTCGCGCACGATCACCTGCCCCTACCCTCCGAACAGCGGCAGGTGGCGCAGCCCCGCGTAGAGCAGCCCCGCCAGCAGCATCGCGGCGGGGAGCGTCAGCACCCAGGCGAGCGCGATGTTGCGTACCGTCCGCGCCTGCAGCCCCGCGCCGCTCGCCGCCGACGCGCCCGCGACGCCCGACGACAGGATGTGGGTGGTCGACACCGGCATCCCGTACCATTCGGCGAGCAGGATCGTGGAGGCCGCGATCAGCTCCGCCGACGCGCCCATCCCGTAGGTGAGGTGCGTGCGCCCGATCCGCTCGCCGACGGTGATGACGATCCGCCGCCAGCCGACGCACGTCCCCAGCCCCAGCGCGAGCGCGACGGTGATCTTCACCCAGGTCGGGATATACCGCGTCCCCTGTTCCAGCTTCTTGGCATGCGCGTCGACGGCGTCGAATTCCGCCGCCGTAATCCGCGCCCGCGCGCGCGGGTCCTTGTCGAGCAGACGGGTGGTGTCGAGCACCAGGTACATGTCGCCGCGCAGATTGGGCGTCGCGGCGGCGGGCACGCGGCGGAGCGACCCATAAGTGCGGATGCGCGTCGAGATGTCCGAAGACAGCGCTGCCAGCGCCGCATATGGCCGCGCGCCCTCCACCTTGCGCGTCGCCAGCGCGTCGGTCAGCACCGCGCGCGCGGCAACGGGGGTCAGCACCGCGCCGCCCGCCTGACGCGCAAAGGCGTGCCCCGCCGCGTCGGCCGAGCGGACAAAGGCCGGGGTCGCGCTGTCGGGCGCGGTCCGGTTCAAGGCATAGGCGGTGGGCGCGCAGCCGATCAGGATCAGCATGATCAGCCCCATCCCCTTCTGCCCATCATTGCCGCCATGCGCGAAGCTGACGGCGGTGCAGGTGAATACCAGCAGCGCGCGGATGCCGCGCGGCGGCGGCGCGTCGTCCTTGGGCTGTTCGTACAAGGCCGGGTCGGGCACCAGCCGCTTCATCACCAGCAACATGAGGAAACTGCCCCCGAAGCCGAGCAGCGGGCTGACCAACAACGCGGCGAGCACCTTGGTCGCCTGGCTCCAATCGACCCCGCCGACGCCGCCGTGCGACAGCAGCCCGTTGGCGACCCCGACGCCGAGGATGGAGCCGATCAGCGCGTGGCTCGACGAATTGGGCAGTCCCATCGCCCAGGTGCCCAGATTCCACGCGATCGCGGCGAGCAACAGCGCGAAGATCATCGTATAGCCCGCACCACTGCCGACGTGGAGCACCAGATTGACGGGCAGCAGCGTGACGATCGAATAAGCGACCGCGCCGGACGACAGCATCACGCCCAGGAAGTTGAACGCCCCCGACCACAGCACCGCGAACGGCGCGGGCATCGCCCGGGTGTAGATGACGGTGGCGACCGCATTGGCGGTGTCGTGGAAGCCGTTGACGAACTCGAACCCCAGCGCGATCAACAGCGCCAGCGCGAGAAACACGAACACACCGGTCGCCAGCGTCTCGTCCGCTTGCGATGTGTCGATCGCGATGCTGGTCGCGGCATAGCCCAGCCCCGCCAGCAGCGCGGCGAGGAACACCCACCGCCCCGCCGGATGGATGCTCCCGCCCAGATGCGGGCGGCGCGGGGCGGCGGCGGGAAAAGCGTCGAACGTGGTGGCCATGCGCGCCTTGTCGCGTCGAGATGCGACAAAGCCGTGACAATGCGAGGCGGTTCAGTGCGTCCCCGCTTTGAAACTTGGGCCTCAATGCCCCCCAGTCTTCAACCGCACGCCAGCGTAAAAATAGCGGCCGAGCGCCGAGATCGGCTGGTTGATCGAGTCGCCGGGATCGGGTGACTGATCGGAAAGATTAAGAGCGCCAAGGTAGAAGGACATGCCAGCATTGACCTCATAGTCGATCTGCAGATCGTGCTGCCACAGGTCGCTGTAGCGACGCTGCGCGGGCGGGAGATAGTTCGGATCGTTAAGAGCGGTTTGCGTATCCGTCGTTCTGGTCCCGTTCGCCCATCGCAAATTGTAGTTCAGCGTCAATCCGCCGAGCGTCCAGCTGGGCGAGAAGTTCAGATTGTATTTGGGCGCACCCGGCTGGTCGACATTGTCCGTCACCGGCGCGCCGGGAATGCCGTTGAAATCGAGCCGATTCAGATAGCCGCCGACGAGCCGGAAGTCGAACGTTCCCGCTGCCGCCGTACGGAGCAAATAAACAATGTTGACGTCCAGGCCCGCGGTGCGGAAGTCGGCCACATTCTGCGGCTGCACCGTATAGCCGATGATTGCACCGGCAGGGACGGAGGTGCCGTTGACCTTCGTGGGCGTCGACGTGCGGGTAATGGAGCGGCAGAAAGGATTGTCGAGCGTCTGCACGTCGACGCACAAATTGGCGAGCTGCGCGGGAGAAGGCGTGTTGATGGCACCTTTCAAATCAATGTCGTACCAATCGAACGACGCCGTCAGCCCGCGCACGAAGCGCGGCCGAAATACCACACCCGCGGTCCATGTCGTAGCCGTCTCCGCTCTCAGGTTCGAATTGCCTGAACTTATGCCATTGGCGTTATAGAACGGGACGTTAGCGTCGTTGATCGTCGGTCCCGCTCCGTATTGCGCCAACAGCGCCGCACAATTCGCGACGCGATATCGCGTTCCGGATCCGACCTGACTGGCGTAGCACGGATCACCGACGACGTTGGCGACGCCACTGATTGGCTGAAACAGCTCGCCAATGTTGGGCGCGCGAACCGACTTGCCGTAAGACCCGCGGAAGCTGATGTCGCGCACCGGCGCGTAGACGCCATTGAACTGCCAAGTGTTGGTGTCACCGATCGTTGAATAATGCGAGAAGCGATAAGCCGCGCCGACCGACAGCGTCTCCGCGAAACGCTGGCCTTGGAAGATGGGCGCGTTGAGTTCCCCGAACGCCTCTTTCACGTCGAAGCTGCCGCCAGTCGGCACAACCAGCGTAGGCTCGGTGTAGGGGACGAACAGGTTGTTTCGCAGGTTCGCGCTCGGGTTGAACGCGCTCGTCTCGCGCCGATACTCGCCGCCGAGCGAGAATTGCACTGGCCCGCTGGACAGGCGAAAGAACTGGCCGAAGTCGCCGCTCATTGAGGCGTTGGCGACCGACTGGGTGATGCGCGCGAAGCTGGTGTCGTTGACTTGGAAGAAGTTCAGCGCCTGACGACTGATCGGGCCGGGGCCGAATACGCTAATGGGCACGCAACCCGGGTTGCCACCGGTCAGATTGGATCGGCATACCGCTTGGCCCGTCGCCGGGTTGATGACGGCGTCGACCGCCTGATTATATTGGTTGTTGAGCAGATCATTGAGTTTGGTGATCGCGACGTCGGTGCGGCCATATTCGTAATAAGCGTCGTAGGTCGCGTGGCTGCTAATCCGGCCCGACGCGTCGATCACTCCGCGATAGGTCTGGCGCAGATCACTTTCGCCATGACGGCCGTAATCGAGGTTGTCGCGGTTGACAAACACGAGGTTTTGCGGGTCCTGGCCAGCAGCAGCCAAGGCGGCGTTGTTGGTCCCGGCCGCATTGCGAATGGTAACGGGGAGGAAAGGGTTGTCGAGCGAGATAGGCACGCCGAACGTGCCGATGTAATAATCATAGGTCGTCGCGCGAGTTTGCGCGTACTTCGCCTCCACCGAGAGCTTGAGCGCGTCCGACACGTCGTAACGGCTAAGCAAATTAACGTCGTGGCGCAGGATGTGCGGCTGCAGGTCGCCCGAGTAAAAGCCCGCAACCGGCGTGTCATCACCGCCAAGCGTGTAGCCGGAGAAAAACGGGCCTTGATTATATGGCAGGCCCAACCCGTTGAAGTCGGCATTGCCGTCGCCATTGACGTCCACGGCCCCAATCGGCGACTCGTTCGGATAATGCAGGTTCCCGAGCAGGATTTTCGCCGGAGCGCTCGGATCGTTCACCCTGGCGGGGTTGACTACGAAATATTGTCGTCGGTCGGCGCGCAGGAACTCGCGGTCGTCGTTGTCCAGGCGCTTCTGCTGATCATACTCATAGGTGAGCGACACGTTGCCGCGTCCGTCGGCGAAGTTCTTGCCCAGCGCCAGCGAGACGAATTGTTCGGGCGCGTCGCCACGGCTGGAAATGCCGATCTGCGAGCGCGCGGACACGCCGTCGAAGTTCCGCTTCAGGATGAAGTTCACCACCCCCGACACGCCGTCCGCGCCGTATACCGCCGACGCGCCGCCGGTCAGCACGTCGACCCGCTCGATCAGGTCGGTGGGGATCGAGTTGATGTCCACCGCCGCGCTGTTCGGCTCACCCGCGACATGGCGACGTCCGTTGACCAGCACCAGCGTGCGGTTCACGCCGAGGTTGCGCAGGTTGAGTTCGTTGAGCCCTGCCGCGCCGAACGGGTTGGAATAAACCGAATTGCCGCCTGACGTTTGCGTGAGGTCGCGCGACCCGGTCAGCGCTGGGACGCGCTCCAAGAAATTGGTGATGTTGGTGTTGCCCGACTGCTGGATCGCGGCCGAGTTGAACGACGTGATCGGGTTGGGCGCGGCGAACTCCGGCCGGGTGATGCGCGATCCGGTGACCACCACCTCGCTCCCTTGCGCCTCGGCGGGCGAGGCGGTGGCGGCGGTCGCCGGGGCCTGCGCGGCGGCGGACCCCTGCGCGGCCTGCGCCTGCTCGGTGCTGGGCGCGGTCTGCGCCACGGCGCTGCCGGACGACAGCAACGCCGCGCCGGTTAGCAGATAGCGCCTGAAAGCGGTGTAGATCATCGATATGGTCCTTGATTACGAACCGTTCGTGCTTTCCCCACTTGTCGCGCGCGTCAACCAGTTGAAGCAGCGACGGGGGAATTGCGTGCCCAAGTGATGCATGGGAGCCACGCTTTGTTAACGCCGGGATAACATTTGTCGCCGCGCGTGACGCTTTGCGCTTGGGATGCGGAGAACGCTCGCATACCGTGCGGGTGTGCAACCAAGGCGAGGCCATCACTGATTCTGACCCCGGCGCCCCCGCCCCCATGACCCGCCGCGACCTGCTCTCGCTCGGCGCGGGCGTGACGCTCGCAGGCTGCGCGCGCGCGCGCGGGCCGCGCCAGCTGACGATGTGGGCGATGGGCACGCTGGGCGAGAATCTGCCGCCGCTGCTGGTGCCGTTCCAGCGCGCGACCGGCATTACGGTCGATCTGCAATCGATCGCCTGGACCGGCGCGCATGAAAAACTGCTCACCGGCTTCGCGGGCGACTCGCTGCCCGACGTGATGATGGTCAGCATCTATTGGCTGTCCGAACTCGCGCTACTCGGCGCGTTCGCGCCGCTGCCGCCGCGATACCCGTTGCTCGTCGATCAGTTTCCCGGATCGCTCGCGGCGGTGACATTGGGCGCGCGCGCGGTGGCGGTGCCCTGGATCGCGGACAGCTGGGCGCAATTCTTTCGCCGCGACTTGTTGGCGGAGGTCGGCCACGATGCGCCCCCGCTCGACTGGGCGGGATGGTCGGCGATGGCGCGCGCGATCCGCCGCCGACACCCCGATCGCCACGCGACCTTCCACCCGCTCGATTGGCCGGAGCCGCTGTTCAACCTCGCCGCCGAGCAACCCGACCCGCTGCTGCGCGACCGCAACGCGCGGGGGAACTTCTCGACGCCGGGGTTTCGCGCCGCGCTGGCGTTCTACAAATCGATCTATGACGAGGGCTGGTCGCCCGCGATCACCTATGGCGAGGCGGGCGACCCGTACCTCAATTTCCAGCGCGGCTGGTATGCGATCCTGCCGTCGAACGCGATCACGATCGGCGATCTGCGCCGCCGCACCGACCTGATCCCGCCCGCGATGTGGGGCGCGACACGGACGCCCGGGCCGCGCGGGGCGGGCGCGGCGATGGCGCGCGGCGCGGGCTTGACGGTCGGTCACCGCGCGCGCGACACGGACGCGGCGTGGCGGCTGGTGGCCTATCTCACCGGCGCAGCCCTGCAACGGCGCATCTATGGCGTCACCGGCGACCTGCCGACCCGCCCGAGCGCCTGGACCGAGGCGGAGCTGGCGAGCGACCCGGTGGCGGGCGTGTTCGCCCGGCAGATCGCCGCCAGCGTCGCCCAGCCCGCCGTGCCCGAATGGGAACGCATCCAGACGGAGGTGCAACAGGTCGCCGAACACATGGTGCGCGGCGAATACGGGGTAGCCGCCGCCACCCGCGAGATGGACCGCCGCGTCGACCGCATCCTCGAGAAACGCCGCTGGCTGCTCGACCGGGGGCGCGCCATATGATTCGAGGGGGCATGACGCGGCAGCAACGTGCCGGCTGGATGTTCGCCGCCCCCGTGCTGCTCGGCACGTTGCTGGTGCTGGTGGTGCCGACGGTCGGCGCGCTGTTGCTGAGCATCACCGATTTCGACATCTACGCGCTCGGCGACCCGAACGATCTGCGCGTGATCGGCGCGGGCAATTACCTGGAGCTGGTCCGCTCGCCGCCATTCTGGCGCGCGGTCGGCAACACGTTGCTGTTCGCCGCGTTGGGTGTGCCCGCCGCGATCGGCGCGTCGCTCGCCACCGCGATGCTGCTCCACGGCGCGACCGTCCGGTGGAAGGCGGTGTGGCGGCTGTTGCTGTTCGCGCCCTATGTCACCACCCTGGTCGCGACCGCGCTGGTGTGGCGCTATGTGCTCGATACGCGCTCGGGGCTGCTCAACTATGCGCTGTCATTCCTCGGGGTCGCGCCGGTCGACTGGCTCGGCAACCCCCGGACCAGCATCCCCGCCACGCTGATCTTCATCGTCTGGAAGGCGTTCGGGTACAACATGCTGGTCTTCGTCGCCGCGCTGTCGGTGGTGCCGACCGAGCTGGGCGAGGCCGCACGGCTCGACGGGGCGGGCGCGTGGGCGCGGTTCCGGCACGTTACCCTGCCCGCGATCGGCCCCGCGCTGTTGCTCGCCTCGGTGCTCAGCGTCGCCAACTTCCTGCAGGTGTTCACCGAGCCCTATGTGATGACGCATGGCGGCCCCGCGCAGAGCACGGAGACGATCCTGTATTTCATGTTCGATCAGGGCTTCACCTGGTGGAACCTCGGCATGGCGTCGGCGGTGGCGGTGATCCTGTTCGTCGCGATCCTGACGCTGACGGCGGTGCAGGCGCGGGTCGGGCGGCGGTACGAGTGGCTGTGAGAAGCGGCATCCTGCGCACGGCGGTGATCGCGGTGCTCGCGCTGCTGACCGCCGCGCCGCTGGTCTGGATGGTGACGGTGTCGCTGATGCCGAAGGGCGCGGCGAACAGCTATCCGCCGCCATTCTGGCCCGCGCATCCGACGCTCGATAATTACCGCGAGCTGTTGTTCGCGCACCGCGACGCCTATGGCGGCGAGACCAGCTATCGCATCGCGCCCGCGATCCTTAACAGCGTGGCGTTGGCGACGCTGGCGACGCTGCTCGGCCTGGGGCTGACGGTGCCCGCCGGTTACGCCTTTGCCAAGCTCAGGTTTACCGGGCGCGCGCGGCTGCTCCAGGCGCTGCTCGCGCTGGCGGTGGTGCCGACGCAGGTGGCGATGCTGCCCTTGTTCCTCATGCTGAAATGGGCGGGGCTGGTGAACAGCTATGCGGGCGTGCTCGCGCCCGGGCTGGCGGGGGTGTACGGCGTGTTGTTCGTCCGCCAGGCGACGCTGGCCATCCCCGACGAGATGCTCGACGCGGCGCGGGTCGACGGTGCGAGCGAGTGGCGCATCTTCACGGCCGTGGTGCTGCCGCTGCTGCGGCCGGTGGTGGTGACGCTGGCGCTGTTCACCTTCCTCGCCAGCTGGAGCGACTTCCTGTGGCCGCTGATCGCGATCACCGACCAGCGGCTGTACACCTTGCCCGTCGCGCTGGCCGCGATCAGCCGCGAGCATGCGCAGGACGTGGAGGTGATGATGGCGGGCGCGGTGATCACCACCGCGCCGGTGCTGCTGCTGTTCCTGTCGCTGCAGCGTTATTATTTCAGCGGCGTGCTCGGCGGCGGGGTCAAGGGATAGGGAGAGCTCCTCCCCCGGCGGGGGAGGGGGACCATGCGCCAGCATGGTGGAGCGGGTTCGGGGCGTGCGCACCCGGCCAGCCCCCTCCACCACCGCGCTTCGCGCGGCGGTCCCCCTCCCCCTCCGGGGGAGGAATGAAGTATTTAAGCGTGACCGGGGCCGAGCGCGGGATAGGCCGCGCCGCCGTCGGCGAACAACCGCGCGTCCTCGGGCGCGACCGAGAAGCAGATCGCCTCACCCAGCGTGATCGGCCGGTCGTTGGGCAGTTGCGCGACGACGCTGTCGATCGCGCCCGCCTTGCCCAGGTGCGCGAACGACAGCGGGCCGAGCCGCTCGAACAGCTCCACCCGCCCGCCGAACATGCCGTGCGGGTCGGGGCGCAGATGCTCGGGCCGCACCCCCAGCGTCGCGAGCGCGTCGATCGCCTCCGCCGGCACGCGCACCGCCACCCGGCAGGCCGACCCACCCGGCAGCGTCACCGTCGCGCCGCCCTCGCCCACTTCGCGGATCGTCACCGGCAACAGGTTCATCGCGGGCGAGCCGATCGCCTCCGCCACCCGGATCGTCGCGGGCGCACGGTACAGGTCCAACGGCGCGCCGACCTGCTCCACATGGCCCTGCGACATCACCACGATCCGGTTGGCGAGCGTCATCGCCTCCATCTGGTCGTGCGTCACATAGATCATCGTCGCGCCCAGCCGCTGATGCAGCCGCGCGAACTCGTGCCGCATCTTGACGCGCAGCCCCGCGTCGAGGTTCGACAGCGGCTCGTCGAGCAACAGCACCGCGGGATCGCGGACGATCGCGCGGCCGATCGACACCCGCTGCCGCTGCCCGCCCGACAACGCGCGCGGCCGCCGGTCGAGCATGGTTTCCAGCTCGAGCAACTCCGCCACCTCGGCGACCTTGCGCGCGACCTCCGCCTTGTCGCGCTTGGCCATCCGCAGCGGAAAGGCGATGTTCTCCGCGACGGTCAGATGCGGGTAGAGCGCGTAGGATTGGAACACCATCGCGATGCCGCGCTCGGCGGGGGCGAGCGCGGTGACGTCGCGCCCGTCGATCACCACCCGCCCCGCGCTCGGCTCCTCCAGCCCGGCGATCAGCCGCAGCAAGGTGGACTTGCCGCACCCGGAGGGGCCGACGATGACCACGAACTCGCCCGCTTCGATGCACAGGTCGGTGGGGTGCAGAACCGGGGTCGAACCGAAACTCTTGGAGAGACCCTCGACCGCGACACTGCTCATCGCCGCCGTCGTACCGCGCACGGGCGAGGCGTCAACGGCCGCAACGTCCGACAATAACCTGGGGCTATGCCGCCACCAGCGCGCCCGCGTCTAACGCCGCGTCGCGCGCGTCAATCTCCGCCGCCTTGGCCTCGACCAGCCGGACGATGTGGTCGACCATGCCCTCGTCCTCGACATGGTGGTCGGTGACGCCCGACAGATAGACCATGTGCCGCCCCGCGCCGCCGCCGGTGATGCCGATGTCGGTCTCGCGCGCCTCGCCCGGGCCGTTGACCACGCAGCCGAGTACGGACAGGCTCATCGGCGTGCGGATATGCTGCAACCGCTCCTCCAGCTTCTGCACGGTGCGGATCACGTCGAAGCCTTGTCGCGCGCACGACGGGCACGACACCACCCGCACGCCGCGGTTGCGGATGCCGAGCCCTTTCAGGATCTCGAACCCGACGCGCACTTCCTCCTCCGGCTCGGCGGACAGCGACACGCGGATGGTGTCGCCGATCCCGTACCAGAGCAGCGAGCCGATCCCGATCGAGCTCTTGACGGTGCCGCCGATCAGCCCGCCCGCCTCGGTGATGCCGAGGTGCAGCGGGCAGTCGACCGCTTCGGCGAGCTGTTGATACGCGGCCACCGCGAGGAAGATGTCCGACGCCTTTACCGCCACCTTGAACTCGTGAAAATCGTGGTCCTGCAGGATCTTGATATGGTCGAGCGCGCTTTCGACCAGCGCCTCGGGGCACGGCTCGCCGTATTTCTCGAGCAGGTCGCGCTCGAGCGACCCGGCGTTGACACCGATGCGGATCGCGCAGCCGTTCGCCTTGGCGGCGTCGACGACTTCCTTCACCCGCGCCGCGGAGCCGATGTTGCCGGGGTTGATGCGCAGACACGCCGCGCCCGCGTCCGCCGCCTCCAGCGCGCGCTTGTAGTGGAAGTGGATGTCCGCGACCACCGGCACCCGCGCGGCGCGAGTGATCTGCTTGAGCGCGGCGGTCGACTCCACGTCGGGGCAGGAGACGCGGATGATGTCGACCCCCGCCTCCTCGCAGCGGCGGATCTGGTCGATCGTCGCGCGCGCATCGCTGGTGGGGGTGTTGGTCATGGTCTGCACCGTGACGGGCGCGTCGCCGCCGACGGGCACGTTGCCGACCATGATCTGCCGGGACGAACGACGCGCGATATCGCGCCAGGGACGGATGGACATGACGACGATATACGCCCCCCCGCGCCCGGACGGAAGCCGTTACAGGTCCATCGTGGCCTGCCCGCCTTTCTGATGGCTGGGGCGGGTCTCCACCCGCGCCGCTTTCTTCACCGGGCTGACGAGCGGGGGCAGCTTGGGCTTGATCCCCTGGAACAGCTCGGCGAGTGTCACGAACTGAAGCGCGGGGAAGCGGCCCCACTGCGTCTCGATCAGCGGCTGTGACGCGGCCTCGTCGCGCATGCCCTTGGTCGGCAGACCCTTCATCACGAACAGTCCGAAGCGGTGGCCGTCACGTTGCATCACCCGACCGAGGTCGCGGACCATGTTGGGGTTGACGTTATCGCCAGCCTTGACGCTGATCACCCCGCGCTCGATGTCACCGTCGTCGGTAAGGTAGTTGAACCACCCGTCCACCCCTTTGTCGCCGCCCTTCTTATCGCGGGGAAAGCCGCCGACGCGCCCGCACACCCATTGCTGGAACTGGTGCGGATTGCGTTCCGCCAGGCGTTCGGCGGACGCCTTGTCCTTGGGAAAGCCGATCACCTCGAACGTCGCGTCGGGATAACCCGTCCGCATGCGATTGGTGACAAGGTCCACCGCGATCACCGTGATGTCGATACCAATCCAGCGCCGCCCAAGTTTTTCGGCTGCATCGACCGCCGTCCCGCAGCCGCAGAACGGGTTGAGCACGAGGTCGCCCGGGTTGGAGGACGCGGCCACTATGCGTTCGAGCAGCGCGCGGGGCTTCTGGGTAGGGTAGCCGAGGCGCTCCTTGGCTTGCGCGCTGATGGGCGGGATGTCGGTCCACACGTCACCTAATCGCGCGCCCTCCAGATCGGAAACGAACCACCTCAAGCGGGATGTGCCACCCTCCTTACTTGGCCAATAAATGCGGCCGGCCTTGTCCAGTGCTTCGAGTGCCTCGATGGTGCCCTTGGCTTCGAGTCCCTCCTTGGCGATGATTGCCCTCGGGATTGCCCAGTGCCGCCCTACCCTGGTCGGATCCACGCTTCGCCAGGGTTGGCCGCTTTCTCCCCTTCGTGTCCCTGCTCCGGTCAACGAGATTGCTTGGAAACGTTCGCCCGTCGCCTCATCGACCGTACGGAAGTGCTTTGTTACGTACGCATCATCGTGCCCGATCTTCAGGTCCTGCCAGCGGTTGTGACCATTCTTCGAATAGAACAAGAGAGTGTCATGGACCGGCCCATAGCGACGCGCGCCACCGTGCGCGAAGGTGCGTTTCCATGTGATCTCGTTCAGGAAGTGCTCTGCCCCGAACACCGCGTCCAGCACCAGCTTGAGGTAATGCGACGCGGTCGGGTCGCAGTGCAGGTACAGCGAACCGGTCTCCTTCAGCACCCGATGCAGCTCGACCAGCCGCACCGCCATCATGGCGAGGTACGCCATCAGCGGGTTCTCGCCGATTGCGCGGTGCATCGCTTCCATCATCATCGATAGCGCGACGTTGGTTCCGCTCTTGATGTCCAGCAGCACCGCCCGACTCGCGTCGCCCCAAGTCCACGTATCGTCGAACGCCTCTAGGCTAGAGTCGGCACCGCGCCCCGACTGGTCCTTGTATAGCACATTATAGCCGGCGTTCGAGTTGAACGGCGGATCGAGATAGATCAGGTCGACGAACCCATCGGGAAACGTGGTGCGGTCGCGCAGCACTTCGAGATTGTCGCCGTAGAAGAGCTTGTTCATCCGCGCACGCTACCGGCCACGCGACGCCCCCGTCAAACGGCGCGGGGACTTCCTTTGTTGGACAACATCTGTTGTGGTCCATCCATGCTTACCCGCTCCGCCCCGCCCCGCCGTCACCCGTTCCGCACCGCCCCGGCACGGCGGCGCGACGCGACCCGCCCCCGCCTCGACATCGTAACCGGCCTCAACTTCGTGAACCTCGCCGCGAGCCTCAACTTCCTCAACTTAGCCGCTCGCCTCAATCCGCGCGCCAGCCTCAACTTCCTCAACTTAGCCTCTCCGCCGCAGCGTGGCGCGGCGGCGCGATGACCTGGACCCTCCTCATCCACGGCGGCGCGGGGCGGATCACGCGGGAGGTGATCTCGCCACAAGCCGACGCCGCCACCCGCGCCGGACTGTGCGCGGCGGTCGACGCGGGCAGCGCGGTGCTCGCCGGGGGCGGCGCGGCGATCGACGCGGTGGAGGCCGCGGTGCGCGTGCTGGAGGACGAGCCCGCCTTCAACGCCGGGCGCGGGGCGGCGCTGACGGTGGATGGCGCGGTCGCGCTCGACGCGGCGATCTGCGAGGGCAGCACCCGCAGGGCCGGCGCGGTCGCGGGCGTGTCGCGGACGCGCCACCCGGTCACGCTCGCGCGCGCGGTGATGGAAGAGGGTCGCCACGTCTTCCTCGCCGGACCGGGCGCGGACGCTTTCGCGCTCCATGCCGGCGTCGAGCAGGTCGACCCGGCCTGGTTCGTCACGCCCGAACGCCGCGCGCACCTCGCCGAGCTGCTCGCCCGCGACGCGGATGCGTTCGACGTCGACATGAAATACGGCACCGTCGGCGCGGTCGCGCGCGATATGGCGGGGCACCTCGCGGCGGCGACGTCCACAGGCGGGGTGACGGGCAAAAAATGGGACCGCATCGGCGACACGCCCGTGATCGGCGCGGGCATCTGGGCGGACGACGCGGGGGCGGTATCCTGTACCGGATCGGGCGAGCAGTTCCTGCGCGTCGGCGCGGCGCACGCGATCGCGGCGCGCATGCTCCACCTCGGCGAAGCGCCCGCCGGTGCCGTGCAGGCCGTGCTGGCGCAAGTGCGGGCGATCGGCGGCACCGGCGGTGTCATCGTCGTGCCGCGCGGAGGCGCGGGCGCGTGGGCGTTCACTACCCCCGGCATGAACCGCGCGATGCGCTCCGCCGACGGCGCGGAGCGGGTAGCGCTGTACGGCGACGAGGAGGAGGCGCGCGAGCCATGAAACGCCTGCTCGCGCTCGCCCTCCTGCTCTGCACCACCCCGGCCGGCGCCTATTGGGAGTTCGGCCACCGCACGATTGCCGGCATCGCGATGCGCAACGTCACGCCCCGCACGCGGGCGGCGGTTCGCCGCATCCTCGCCACCTCGGCGCTGCTGGGCACCCCCGAATGCCCGGCGCGAACACCCGAGGACGCGGCGGTGTGGGCAGATTGCGTCAAGCCGCTCAAGGACGCGAACGGTAAGTCCCGCTTTGGCTATGCCTATGCGTGGCATTTCCAGGATGTCGAGATCTGCCAGCCCTACGACCCGCTCCCCGCCTGCAAGAGCGGCGACTGTGTGTCCGCGCAGATCGCGCGCGACGTGGCGCTGCTGCGCGACCGCCGCACCGCGCCCGCCGAGCGCGTGCAGGCGCTGGCGTTCCTGTTCCACTTCGTCGGCGACCTGCACCAGCCGCTCCACGCGGGTGAAAAGGCGGACAAGGGCGGCAACGATGTCCATGTCAGCTATGGCATCTACGCGCCGCCCAAGCTCAACCTCCATTCGGTCTGGGACGGGCTGCTCGCCGAGCGCGCGATCACGACCGGACCGTCGCTGATCCGCCGCTACCCGCCCGCGACGCGACGCGACGCGACGCGCCGCGCGGTGGCGGCGGGCGCGGTCGCGGACTGGAGCCGGGAGTCCTGGCAGGTCGCGCATGACACGGTGTACGCGGGCGCGCTGGGCGGCGATCCGTGCGCGCCGACGCCGGCGCACATCGCGCTGTCGGAGGCGACGATCGAGGCGTGGGTCGCGCCCGCGAGGCTGGAGGTGGAGCGCGGCGGCTTGCGGCTCGCGAAGGAGCTGGACGCGGCGCTGGGCTAGTCCCTGCTCCACCACGCGTATTGCAGCTAACTCAGCTGTCATCCCAGCGAACGCTGGGATCGCGTGGTGAGCGGGTCTTACCCGGGAGCGATCCCAGCTTTCGCTGGGATGACGGGTTTCAGACCGCCCTACTCGTCTCCGCCCCAACGCCAATGCCAGCCGCCGCGCGTGTGCCGGGCGGACATGATCAGCACTGGAATACTCGCCAGAACCAGCGACGCTACGAACAGCAACGGTTGCCGGTCGGCCAATACTATTCTCAATAGCAACGCCGCGACCGCGAATCCCACGATCAGCGCCCAGCCCTGCCACCGCACCGGCCAACTCGCGCCATAGCCGAACCGTTTCGGCGCGAACCATGCATCGTCCTCGGTCATCGCTGACCTCCTTCGTCGACCGCCGACATGGGCACCTCCAGTCACAGCTTCCGCCGCGCGAGTAGCCCACTCAGCGCGTCGTACGTACCATCATCAACACGCCAGCGAAAGCTGCGACCGCTCACCGGGCACGACCCGCCCACCGCGCGACTCCAGCTTGCGCTGAGGTGACGGAATACCGCTCCCTATCGCTCCACCACCACCGTCACCGCGCGGCGGTTCTGCGCATAGCTCTCCTCGTCGCTGCCAGCCGCGAGCGGGCGTTCCTTGCCATAGCTGATCGTGTTGATCCGCTCCGCCGACACGCCGCGTTCGGCGAGGTAGTTCTTGGCCGCGTTGGCTCGGCGATCGCCGAGCGCGAGATTGTACTCGCGCGTGCCCCGCTCGTCGCAATGGCCCTCCAGAGTGACGCGGGCCTGCGGATAGCGCGCCAGCCACGTCACCTGCGCGTCGAGGATCGCGCGCGCCTGCGGGTCGATGTCATAGTGGTCGACCGCGAAATGGACCGTGTCCGACTGAACCGATTGCTTGAAATCGGCCGCCGAGCCGGGCGTCGCTCGCCCGGCCGTCGCATCGTTCACGCCGCCGTTCGCGCCCGCGCCACCCCGCGAGTCGTCCTGCGCCGCGCCCGGTGGTGGCGGCAGCATGGCGGGCCGCTTCTTCGCGCACCCGGCGACGGCGACCAGCGCCAGCGCGGCGAGGAGGAGGGAAGGTTTGTTCATGCACTTGCTCCCGTGAAGCGGTATTAATCGTTCGACGACGTTATCCCCTGAGCGGTCCCCACGCGGGATCGGACCCGTCGAGCGGCGTCGGGATCTTGCGTTCGTTGACGCCGGTCAGGTCCACCGACCACAGATCCGCGTTGCCGCCGCCGCCCTGGTGCGAGCGGAAGAACGTTAGGACGCGGCCGTTGGGGGCCCAGCTCGGCCCCTCATCCTGCCACGCGTTGGTGAGCAGCTTCTCGCCCCCACCCGACGGCGACATGATGCCGATGCGGAACGCGCCCGAAATCTTGGTGAACGCGATCAGGTCGCCGCGCGGGCTCCACACCGGCGTCGCATAGCGCCCGCCGCCGAAGCTGATCCGCTGCTGGTTCGATCCGTCGGCCGCCATCACGTATAGCTGCTGCGCGCCCGACCGGTCGCTCTCGAACACGATCCGCGTCCCGTCCGGCGAGTAGCTGCCACCGGTGTCGATCCCCGGCGAAGTGGTTAGCCGCTGCGGCGCGCCCCCGCTCGCCGCGACGCGGTACAGGTCGGTGTTGCCGCCCTGCGCCATCGAGAACAGGATCCACTTCCCGTCGGGCGAGAACCTTGGCGCGAAGGTCAGACTGGCATTCGCCACCACCAGCCGCTGATGCCCGGAGCCGAGATCATAGACATAGATGCGCGGCCGGTCGCCGAGATAGCTCATATACACGATCGACTGTTGCGACGGCGAGAAGCGCGGGGTCAGCACGATCGACTGGCCGTTGGTCAGGAAGCGGTGGTTGGCCCCGTCCTGGTCCATGATCGCCAGCCGCTTGGTGCGGTGCGCCTTGGGGCCGGTCTCGGACACATAGACGACGCGGGTGTCAAAATACGGCCCCTCCCCCGTCAGCCGCGCGTACACCGCGTCCGCGCATTTGTGGCCTGCGCGCCGCCAGTCGCCGGGCGCGACCACGAACCCCTTGCGCGCGAGCTCCGCGCGGGTCGACACGTCGTACAGGTAGCAGCCGACGGTCAGCGAGCCGTCGCCGTTCGCCTTGACATAGCCCTGTACCAGTGCTTGCGCGCCGGTCGCGCTCCACCCGTCATAGGCCGGTGCCGTCACCTCAGGGAACGCGACCGGGCGCAGGCGATCGGGGGCGAGCGGCGTGAACAACCCGGAGTTCTTGAGATCGTGCGTGACGATTTCCGCCAATTGCCGCCCGAGCGCGTCGGTGCTGCCCGCGGCGGTCTGTTGCACGGCGGCGGCCGGCATGACGGGGATCGCGATCGGCAGCGGCGCGGAGATGCCACCCTCGACATCGACGACCAGCCCGCCATCCTGCGCGGGCGCTTGCGCTGGTGCCTGCGCTGGCGCTGGGGTCTGCGCGGGCGGGGGGGCGTCCTGCTGCGGTAACGGGACCGCGCCGAGCAGCAGCGCAAGCAGGGCGAAACGGAGCATGACCATCCTCAACCGGGGAGCTTGTAGCGAAGCGTGAAGCTGCGCCACCCATTCTGAACCTCGTACAACTCGGGCGGCAACCCCTTTAACGGCGCGCAGCCGGTAAAAGTCGCCACCGCCAGATCGTCGACGCGGTCGATGTAGCGGCTGTTGTCGCCATCCACCCCGCTATGGTTCACCACCCGCGGCGGCGCGGCGAGCGAGCCGTCGCGGTTGAGCTTGAGGTTGACCGCGACGCGGATGCGTTCGGCCCCAGGTCCAGGGGTGACCTGCCGGTTGGCGCAGGGTTGAACCTGCCGCAGGATCGCCGAGCCGATGTCCGCCGCCGCCTTGGCGTTCATCGTCGCTCCCGGGGCGGCGGCGGACGCCGGTGCCTTGGTGGGCGCATCCGCTGACAAGCCCTTGAGGAAGTCAGCCCCCAGATGCGACCCGCGCGGACGTGCCGCCTTGGCCGTCTCGGTCGCCCCCTCCCCCTTGGCGGCCGTGGACTTCGCCGGGGGCTTGGTCGCGGGCTTGGCGGAGGCGGCAGGTTTGGCCGGCGCGGCCTTCGTCGCCGGAGCGGCGGGCTTGGCGGGCGTGCGCGCAGGCTTGGCGGGTGCGTCCTGCGCGGCGGGTTTGGGCGGCTTGGGCCTGGCGGTCGGGACCGGCTTGGGCGCCGGCGCAGGCTTCGGCTTGGGTTCCGGTTTCGGCTTGGGAACGGGTTTCGGCTTGGGCGCGGGTTCCGGTTCGGTGGTAGACGCGGGCTCCGGTTTTGGCTTGAGCTTCGCAGGTTCGGGCGGCGACGCGGGTTTGGATTCCGGCGCGGGCGGAGCCGCGACCGGCTCGGGCGGGGCGGCGTCCTCGGGCGCGCCCACGTCGGGCGCGACGGAGGCGCTCGGCGCGTCGGGCGTGGGCGGCGCGGTCTGCTGGAGCGCGACCTCGGGCGCGAGGCTCACCTCGATCGGCTGTTGCTTCAGCTTCTCCGGGTTGGGCGCGGCCTCGATGCCGAGCGCGAGCAACGCCAGCAGCGCGAGGTGCCCCGCCCCCGCGACGGCCAGCCCGACCTTCTCCGTCCGGTCCATCAGCGGCGCATTATCGCTGGCTATCCGCCTTGGTGACCAGCGCCAGCCGGTTGAGCCCGGCATGGTTGAGCTCGCCCATCACCCGCATCACCTGGCCATAGCCGAGCGCCTGGTCGCCGCGCAGCGACACCAGCCGGGGCTGTCCACCGGGCAACGTCCGCGCCGCGATCGCGGCCAGCCGCGCGGGCAGGTCAGCTTCGGCGACCTGATCCTTGCCGATGAAGATGCGCCCACGCTCGTCAATCGAGATCTCGACCGGCTGCTGATCCTGGTCGAGCGGCTTGGCGCGGCTGTCGGGCAGGTTCACCGGCACGCCGGCGGTCAGCAGCGGCGCGGTGACCATGAAGATGATCAGCAGCACCAGCATCACGTCGACCAGCGGCGTGACGTTGATGTCCGCCATCGGCGCGGAGCGGCCCCGAGCGCGCCGGGAGGGGAGCATAGCCATCGCGCGCGCTACGCCTCGCCGTCCAGCTGGCGGCTCAGCGTCGCGTGGAACCCGTCGGCGAAACGGTTCAGCCGCGCCTCGATCCGGTTCACCCCATGCCCGAACCGGTTGTACGCGATCACCGCCGGGATCGCCGCGAACAGGCCGATCGCGGTCGCGAACAACGCCTCCGCGATCCCCGGCGCGACCACCGCCAGCGACGAGTTCTGCGCGGAGGCGATCCCCGTGAACGCGCGCATGATGCCCCACACGGTCCCGAACAGCCCCACGAACGGGGCCACCGACCCCACCGTTGCCAACACGTTCAGCCGGTCGGACAGCTTGTCGACCTCCCCCGCCGCCGCCGCGCCCATCGTGGTCGCCAGCCGCTCGCGTGTCCCCGCGCGGTCGATATGCCCGCCCGCCGTCGAGCGCCGCCATTCGCGCACCCCCGCCTGGAACACCCGAGCGATCGGCAGGTCGGCCTCGCCCTCCTGCCGATGAAAGGCGTCGATGTCCTCCGCCGCCCAGAAATCGCGCTCGAACGTCTCGATCCGCCGGCGCGTTCGCCCGATCCGCCGCGCGAAACTGTAGATGATCGCCCAGGTCCACAAGCTCGCGAGCAGCAGGCCCAGCATCACCCCCCTCACCACCCAGTCGGCCTGAAGGAACAGCGCGATCGGTGACAAGGTCGCGGCATCGGTTGGGACGAGCAGATGGGTCATCGACCTGCGTTAACCCAACCTCCCGCGCGGGGAAACCCGTCAGTCCGACGGCAACGCCGAAAGATCGAGGCTGAGGTGGGGACGCATCGGCGGCACGGGAACCGAGACGAACCGCGGCGGCGCGGACAGCGCGGCGATCGTCACCGGCGGCGCGCCCGGTTGCGCGAACGGCGCATCGAGGTCGGGCAACCGCCGGACCGCGAACTCTGGCAGCGCGCCTGGTGCTTCCGCCTCCAGCAGCACCGCCGATGCCGCCGCGCAGAACCGCTCGCGCGCGGGCGCGGCGGAGAAAAAATTGTACAACCGCGTCATCGCATCGTCATAGCGATCGCGCCAGTCGCCGCCGCCCGCGCGATATTCCGCCGTCAGCGCGGCATCGGCGGCGGCGAGCTCCGCCTTTCGCGACAGCAACAACGCGTTGTACCGCGCGACGATCGCCTCGCCCTCAGCCCCGCGACACGCCAGCGCGGCGACGTTTAGCCCGGCGCGCATATGCCAGGTCGCGCCCGCCGCCGACAGCCCAGCATTGATCGCGGACACCGGCGGCGGCGGCGGGGTGACCTCGACCACGACCACCGGCGCGGGCGGCGGCGGCGCGACCTCGGCGACGCGGGTGTGCGCGCACGCCGCGAGCGCGGGCAGCAGAAGCAGCGGTGACAGACGCATCGAACGGTTCCTCGTGGCCCCCCGCTGCTCCTGCGACCGGCCCGGTTAACGCCGGGTAAGCATCGCGCCGGCACCAAAACGCGCGCTCGCGATCGGCAAGGCGGGCGATGGTCCGGAACCTGCAGATGCGGCCGGGCAAGGCCAACGTCTCGAACCCCAACCGTTCGGCTACTACGCCCCGCGCCGCTCCAGCGCCGCCGATGCTTCCGCCACCAGCTCGGCGATGATCGCCGCGACCGGTTCCTCGCGGGTGACCATACCGACCGATTGCCCGGCCATCACCGATCCATGCTCCACGTCGCCGTCGACCACCGCGCGGCGGAGCGCGCCCGCCCAGTAATGCTCGATCGCCAGCTGCGCCTCGCCCATCGCCACGCGGCCCTCGTCAAGGTGCCCCGCGACCTCGCGCTGCTTGGCGGTGAACAGCTCTCCGCCGGCGTTCCTGAGCGCGCGCACGGGGATCACCGGGAGGCGCGGGTCGTGCTGCACGCTCGCCACCGCGTCGCGCGCGGAGGCGCGGATGAAGGCGCACTTGAACTTGGCATGCGCAATCGACTCGGTCGCGCATACGAAGCGCGTGCCGAGCTGAACTCCCGCCGCGCCCATGTCGAGATAGCCCGCGATCGCCTCGCCGCGTCCGATCCCGCCCGCGACGAACACCGGCACCGCCGCGCCGATCTCGGGCAGCATCTCCTGTGCGAGCACCGAGGTGGACACCGGGCCGATATGGCCGCCCGCCTCCATCCCCTCGATCACCAGCGCGTCCACGCCCGAGCGGATCAGCTTCTTCGCCAGCGCCAGCGTCGGCGTAAAGCAGATCACGCGCCCGCCGCTCGCCTTGATCGCCTCCAGCGACCCTTTGGGCGGCAGCCCGCCCGCCAGCACGACATGGCCGACCCGGTGGCGCGCGCACACCTCGATCAGCGCGAACAGGTCCGGGTGCATGGTGATGAGATTGACCCCGAACGGCCTGTCCGTCCGCGCCCGTGTCGCGGCGATCTCCGCATCGAGCAGCGCGGGCGTCATCGCCCCGCACGCCAGCACCCCGAACCCACCCGCCTCGCTGATCGCGGCGACGAGGTGGCGTTCGCTCACCCACGACATCGCCCCGCCCATGATGGCGTGAGTGCAGCCGAGGAACGCCGCGCCCCGCGCCATGCGGCGGTGGAGGCGGTCGGCGTTAGGAGAGACAGAGGTCGGAAAGAGAGTATCGATCATCGCGACGACCTATCCCCCCGCACGCCCGATCCGGCAAGCGTGGGCGTACAAAAGAAGGGCTTCGTTATCGGAAGCGGGGGAAAGCAAATGCTCCGTATAACCTGCCTTCGAGATGCCCCAGCGTCTGGGTCGCCATCGCGTAATTCTCCTTGCCCCAACTCACCAGCCGCAGGTTCGTGACCCAGGACCGCATCACCCGCTCCTGATCGCTGCCGTCCAGGTCGTCGAGCTTTTCGCCGATTTTGCCGGGCAGGTCGCCCAGTTGCACGACTTTGCCGGCCGCGCCCATCCGCACCAGCGGCGCGTGGTGCGGGTCCATCACCACCCAATGCCGCTGGGTGAAGGTGTTGGTGCCCCCACCCGACAACAAGCTCGAGTCGATCTGGAGCACGATCCAGCAACTCGACCAGAAGCGCGCCACCTTGAGAAAGTCGGCGAGCGGCTTCTTGGTGATACCCATACTCATCGTGTCGGCGAGCGGACGGGAACCGACGGCGGCGAACCACTGCCGGACCACCCAGGGATAGCTGATCGACCCCGCCTGGTCGCCCGGCTTGGGCGCACCCCACAATCCGCTCGCCGGGCGGGTCGACGCGCTCAACGACGACATGGTCATCCAGTCGAGATCGGATATGTTTCGCGCCCGCGCCGCTCCCTTGACCCGGTCGAGCACCGCGAGAGACTTGATCGCGCCGCCGCTCGCTTCCAGCTCCATATGATCGGAACCCGAAGCGAACTGAAATATCCTGCCGGACCAGAGCGCCTTGACATAGGCGACGTACAGATCGGGCCGGTCTTCGAGCAAGCAGTAGAGGAACGCCGCCGGGCCGCAATACGACGTCTCGACCTGGTTCGGCTCGGTCTTCCCCGCCAACCGAGCGAGCATTTGCGCGTACAACGCGTCGCGGGAAACCGGCCAGCCCCCTGGACTGATCTGAAGTCTGGCGAGCTGTGCCGGGTCGGTGATCGGGCGACCGTCGGCGGTCTGTCGGCCTGCTTGCCCGAACCGGTTCAGCCACCGCAGCGCGGTTTGCAGCCGCACTTTGTTGCCCGTGATCATCGTCCCGCCTCCTGCGCGTTGTATTGCGCGGCCAACGGGTCGGAAGGTGGCCGATACGCGGCCGCCGCGCGCGCATCGCGCTCATGCGCTTGCCGCACGCCGTCCGACCAGGAAAACAGTCCGAACCCGCCCGCAGCTCCGGCCAGGATCAGTAGGACCGCGACCCAGGGCACCGCGGACCGGCCCGTCGCACCAGCGCCGCTTGCTCGCCATCTGGCCGGCGGCGGGCCGTAGCGGTTCGTATCGGCCCGACCCGGCCATAGCAGCGCGACGCCCAAGCTCAACGCGATGGCGGTCATGGCGAGCTCGACAATCGGGTCGGCCCCCAATTGCACCCAGCGCAACGCGGAGAGCAAGAATACGATCGCCGCGATGCCGCCGATCAGCAAGGCCACGCCCGCGCTACGGCCACGGTCGTGCATCCGCCGGATCACCTCGGCAGCCAGCTTCGCCGCGACAAGCCCCCAAAGCGCACCGACCAGCACGAAGGTTGCGATCCCGCCCACCGCCAACGCCCTCGCTCCCGCCCAAAGCAGCGTGAGCGCCGGCACCGCCAGCAACACCAACCGCGCGGGGGATGTGCGGCCGGCGGGAGAGAAGAAGCGGGTGATCATGGCGGCGTTGCTCAATCGGTTGAGAACTCGATGGTCAACCAATTGGCGCAAGCGCGCAAGGGTGAGTCCGGCACGTCCTTGACCAAGCCCGCTACGGATCGCGAAGCGCCTCGCCGCGCTATCGATGTTGGACGTTTCCCCGCACCTTCGGGCAGCCGTAGCGAGCAAAGCCCGCGTCGTCGGACGGGTTCCGCTGTGCGGCCCCGCCGGCCGGCCGAGGCGTTGCTGGCGCACCGGCGCGGGCGTGGCCGCGCCTACCCCTCGGCGTCCAACCCGTACGCCGTGTGCAGCACCCGCACCGCCAGTTCCGTCTCGTCCTCGTGGATCAGCACGCTGACCTTGATCTCGCTGGTGGTGATCGCCTGCACGTTGATCCCGCGCGCGCCCAGCGTCGTGAACATCGTCGCCGCGACGCCCGCGTGGCTGCGCATGCCCACCCCCACCACGCTGACCTTCGCCACCCGCGTGTCGTGGACCAGCCGCGCGTGGCCGATGCGCTCCCGCGCCGCGCCCAGCACGTCGAGCGAGCGAGGCAGGTCCGCCGCGGGCACGGTGAAGGTCACGTCGGTCGAGCCCCCGCCATTCTCCTTGAAGCCGTGCGCGACGTTCTGGACGATCATGTCGACGTTGATCCCCGCATCCGCCAGCGGCGCGAAGATCGCCGCCACCGCGCCCGGCCGGTCCGGCACGTCGGTCAAGGTGATCTTGGCCTCGTTCTTGTCGTGCGCGATGCCGGTGATGAGCTGGCGTTCCATGTCCGATGCTTCCTCTTCCCCGACGATCATGGTTCCCGGCTCGGTGCCGCCGTCCGCGTCGACGAACGAGGACAATACCTGGACGCGCACCCGCTCCTTCATCGCCAGCCCGACCGAGCGCGTCTGCAACACCTTGGCCCCGACGCTGGCGAGTTCGAGCATCTCCTCATAGGTCACGCGCTTCAGCTTGCGCGCGCGCGGCACGATGCGCGGGTCGGTGGTATAGACGCCGTCGATATCGGTGTAGATGTCGCAGCGGTCCGCCCCCAGCGCCGCGGCCAGCGCCACCGCCGACGTGTCGGACCCGCCGCGCCCCAAGGTCGTCACGCGGCCGGAGCCTCCGTCCTTGGCGTCTGCGAGACCCTGAAATCCCGGCACCACCGCCACCTCGCCCGCCGCCAGCGCCGCCGCCAGTGCTTGCGTGTCGACCGCCTCGATCCGCGCGCGCGCGTGCGCGTCGGACGTGCGGATCGGCAGCTGCCAGCCCAGCCAGCTGCGCGCGGGACACCCGATCGCCTGCAGCGCGATCGCCAGCAAGCCGCCGGTGATCTGCTCGCCCGCCGACACCACCACGTCATATTCGCGCGGGTCGTACAGCGCGGATGCCTCGCGGCAGAACCCGACCAGCCGGTCGGTCTCCCCCGCCATCGCCGACACCACCACCGCCACCTGGTTGCCCGCGTCGCGCTCGCGCTTGACGCGCGCGGCGACGCTCCTGATCCGCTCGATTCCGGCCATCGACGTGCCGCCGAACTTCATCACGATCCGGGGAGCAGCCAACGTCATCGGGGTGGGGCGAACAGTCCTTGGGAGAGCGGGGCGGCCCTGATAGGAACCGGGCATGAGTGGCGCAAGCAGCACGATCGACGCCCGCGAGGCCGCGCATTTCGGCGCGCAGGCGGCGGACTGGTGGGATCCGAAGGGATCGTCCGCGATGCTCCACCGGATCAACCCGGTGCGGCTGCGCTATCTGCGCGAGCGGGTCGACGCGCATTGGGGCGCGCGCGCGCGGAGTTTCACGCCCTTGGCGGGCAAGCGCGCGCTGGATGTGGGGTGCGGCGCGGGGCTGTTGTGCGAGCCGCTCGCCCGGCTCGGCGCGGCGGTGACGGGAGTCGACGCGGCGGTGGAGAGCATCGCGGTCGCGCAGGCGCATGCTGCCGCTGGAGGGTTCGCGATCGACTACCGCGTCGGCGACGCGGGCGCGTTGGCGGGAGAGCGGTTCGACCTCGTCACCAGCCTGGAGGTGATCGAGCACGCCACCGACGCCCGTGCGTTCGTGGCGGGGCTGGCGCGGGCGGTCGCGGACGGCGGGCTGCTGGTCATGTCGACCCCCAACCGCACCGCGCTGACCCGCCTCGCGCTGGTCGGCGCGGCGGAGGCGAGCGGCGTGATCCCGCGCGGCACGCACGACTGGGGCAAGTTCCTGCGCCCCGGGGAACTGACCGCGCTGATCGAAGGCGCGGGGCTGCGGATGGTGGACGTGCAAGGGCTGGCGTTCTCCCCCGCGCGCGGGTTCGCGCTGAGCGCGTCAACGGCGCTGGACTATTTCGTCACGGCAACGCGCGTCTGACGGATGAAGGGTCGCGCTCCCAATCCTCTCCCGGAGGGGGAGGGAAACCGCCGCGAAGCGGTGGTGGAGGGGGCTAGCCCAGGCGGGAGTCGCCGGGGGCAGCCGCCCCTCCACCAGCCTGCGGCTGGTCCCCCTCCCCGTGCCGGGGAGGATCGTAGCGCCTTATACCTCTGGCTGACCCTCCTCGCCGCGCTGGTCGCCTTCGCGATCCTGCGGCCGGTCGACCATGACGAGTCGCAATACGTCGCCGCCGCCGTGCTGAGCGCGCACGGGCTGATGCCGTATCGCGATTACGCCTATCTGCAGACCCCGCTCCAGCCGATGCTGCTCGCGCCGTTGACTGCGTTGCTTGGCGGGTGGGCATGGCCGGGATTGCGTATCGTCAACGCGCTGCTCGCAGCGCTTGCGGTCGCCGGAACGTACCGCGCCACCCGCGCGGGGGGCGTCGCCAAGCGAGTCGCGCTCGCGGCGGCAGGGCTGTTCGCCGCCTGCGACATCCTGCTGTTCGCCGCCGGGACCGCGCGCAACGACGCGTTGCCAGCGGCGTGTTTGGCGGGCGCGCTGTGGCTGGCGATGCGGCCCGCGACTCGCAACCGCGCGCTGCTGACCGGCCTGCTGCTCGCGGGCGCAACGGCCGCAAAGCTGTCCTACGCCCTGCCCGCGCTCGCCTATGGCCTCGCCACGCTGGTCGATCGACAGCGTCGCCCGGCGCTGCTGCTGGCGGGCGCGCTGCCGATGGCGGCGCTGGTCGGGTGGACCGCGTACGGCGCGCCAGAGGCATTTCGCTTCGACGTGCTCACCTTCCCGACCACCGCGCCCGCCGAGTTCTACGCAGGCGCAAGCAAGCTGAGCATCCCGGGACGACTGCTCGACGCCGCCAAGTTTCTGGCGCTCGGTCCCGCGCTGCTTGCGCTGGCTCTTGTCACGAAGCGGCGGCAGGTGGGATGGCTCGACCTGCTGATCGTCGCCGGGCTGGTCGCGGGCCTGCTGCCGTCGCCGACTTGGCGGCAATATTGGCTGCCGATGCTGCCGCCGTTGTTCGTCCGGCTGGCGGTGCTGTGGGAGGAGCACGCGCCCCCCACCACGGTGCGCGTGGCGGCCGGGCTGTTCGCCGCGATCGGCCTTGCCCCCTCGCTGATCGGCGCGGCGCATGGTCCCGGCCTCCTCGCCGCGCTCCATCAGTCGCGCGCGATCCGCGCCGCTCTCGACCGCGCCCACGAGACCGGCCCGGTGGCGACGCTCGCGCCTGAGTTCCTGCCCGCGACCTACCGCCTGCCCGACCCGCGTTTCGCCACCGGCCCGTTCTATTTCCGCAGTCTGGCGCTGCTCGACGCGGCGGCGGAGGCGCGGGTCCACGTCGTCTCGCGGGCGCGTCTCGACACCGGCCTCGCGGTGCGGCCGGAAGCGGTGCTGGTCGGCGGCGAAGCGCGCTGGACCAGCGGCGATGTCGCGCTGGACGCCGCGCTCGAACACTGGGCGGTGACGCACGGGTATCGTGCGGTGCCGGTCGCGGGCGCGCGCTTCCGCCTCTACGTCGACCCGCGCGTGTCAAGCAGCCGCTGACGCGACCCCGCGCTTGGCCGCGACCAGGCGTTCATAATAAGCCATCAGCTCGACAAGATGCTCGCGATCGCTCCGCACCCGCGCCGCCGCGACGGTCGCGGCGCGACGCAGCAACGCACGGTCGCGCGCGGCGAAGCGACCGATCGCCGCCGCGCAATCGCCGGCGTCGCGCGCGCGATAGAGTTCCGCCGAGCGCGGGTCCGCGATCTCCGCGCAGCCGCCGGTGTCGGGCACGATCAACGGCAGCCCCGATGCCATCGCCTCCGACGCCACCAGCCCGAACGGCTCCGCCTCCGACCCGTGGATCAGCGCGTCGCAGCTCGCCATGACTCGCGCCAGCCGCTCGCGGTCGTACACCGGGCGGAACATCCGGATGTGCGGACTGCCTGCCAGTCGCCGCTGCAGCTTGGGTGAATCCATCCCCGTGCCGAGCAGGATCAGCCCAACCGGCGTCTCCACACCCGCCCGCTCGACCGCGTCGACCACCATCGGCCAGCGCTTCTCGGGGTGGTGCCGCCCCAACCCGAGCAACAACAACCCTTCCGGCGGCAACCCGCATTGCGCGAGCAAGGTCGCGCGCAGCCCCTCGTCGCGCAGCGCGGGCGAGAAATGCCCGCGCTCGATCCCCAGCGGCATCGCTGCGTCGATCCGCACGCCGCGCGCGCGCAACCGTTTCTCCAGCGCGGGGCCGTTGGTGACCACCGCGTCGTAGCGATCCAGGAAACGCCCCATGTATCTGGAGTACCAAGCGAACGCGCGCTCGATCCGCTCGTGCGTGGCGACCCCTTCCAGCCAGCGCTGCGCGTAAGCGGCGACGTTGTCGTTGTGCATGAAAAACACTTTGACGGCATCGCCGGACCATTTCCCCACGATCCAGGCCGGCCGCCACGGAGAACAGCATTCGACCAGATCGGGGCGGTAGTGGTCGAGCAGCCCGGTGATCGGCGCTGCATCCCAGAACAGACCGTAATTGCGGTCGAACGGCATGCCGGGCGATTTGAGATAATGGATCAGGCCGCCGCCGGGTCGCTCCTCCACCCGCGTTTCGCGGCCGGGCGCGAGCACGATCAGCTCGTGGCCCATCTCGGCCATCATGCCCATCTTGCGATCGACATAGGTCCGGACGCCGCCGCCGGTCGGCGAGTAGAATTCGTTGACGTCGACGACGCGCATGCGGTGCGTCAGCCCTTCCGGCCGGATGGGCCGAAACCGAACAGTCCGAGATATTGCACGCGAATGCTCGCGGTCACCGGCCGGTCGCCGACGGTAATGGTGGAGTTCCCCAGCTTGGGCTTGGACAGGCCGATCCGCTGGTTGCTGACCACGCCCACGCCGTCGATCCTGTAATCGAACTTGTTCTTGCCGTCGCGGTTGTGCGTGAACAACAGGCCATAACGGCCCGGTCGCGGCGCGCGGATGCACAGCTCCACCGGCCCCGCGTTCGGCGTCGCCACCCGCACGCGGCGGAACGTCTTGCCTTCCTTGAGAAGATCGCGGTCGTCCCGGAGAAAGTCCACGGCGGTGGCGGGATATAGCTCCACTTTCACCTCGCCCGCGCGATCCTTCAGCCCGGCGACGTTGACGAGGATCGCAGGACCCTCCCCACCGACACAGCCCGCGTCGCCCAGCATCTCGGCTTGGGATGGACCCGCCGCCAACGTGGCGGGCGCGGCGATGGCCAGGATAGCGAGAAGGGGGATCAGCTTCGCCATGAACTCGTCCTCGTCACGGTGCCGTGAAGGCTGAACACGCCGACCAGCACGCCATGCACCACCAACGTCAGCGCCGCCGTCAACGCGATCAGCTCCGACAAGGCCGCACCTTGCCCGATCAATAGGACAGCGACGTTGGCGAAAATAAGGTCCTTGTTGGGCAGCAGCGGCAACCGCGACACGAGCAGCCGCGCGGCGGCGAGCAACAGCCACATCGCCACCGGCACCGCGGGCAGCGCCCAATGCCAGGCGAGCGCGATCAGCACCGATCCCGCGACCAGCCGCAGGCAATGCACCCCGAAGATCCACCACAATGCGCGCCGGGGCAATGTGAACACGCGCTTGGAAAAGATCAGGAACGGCAAGGACGTCGCGAAAATCAGCACCGTCGAGATCAGCAGCTTGTGCATCTGCTCGCCGCTCAACAGGTGCGCGCCAAACGGAAAGGCGGCGACGATCATCACCAACGTGATCGCGTTACCCGCGATCGCGGACAGGATCGACACGTCCTTCACCGCCCCGAACGGAGCCGCGACCATCCGTCCACGCGCCCGTGCCCAGGCATAGAAATAGGCCTCTCCCGAGTAGCCGAGCACCACCTCGTTCGCGATCCGTTTCTTGATCAGCGCGATCAGGCCGCCGGCGGGGATCCCCCACAGGCGGCGGAAGATGATGAAATCACCCGTCGGCAGCGACATATAAAGCGCGGCGAAGGTGACGTAGAAGCGTGGATCGCGCGGCAACTCGCGCGCCACTCCCGCCAATCCCGAACCGAGCAGCGCGCGGCCGAGCCCCCACATCATCGCCGCCGTCACCAGCGCGCCGAACACCATCGGCCACCGGCTGCGGATTACGCGCAGCGGCTCCAGTCCCGCGAGATCGGCGTTGGCGACTCGCGCGGGCGCCGCGTCGGCTAGACTGTTCATCGAAGCGAGTTGCACCTCTTCATCCGGTCGGCACCGCGACCGCCCTGTCCCTACGCGCGACCGGTGACATTGGTCCTTGCCGTGCGAAAGCGGCGTTTGCATGGCGGGCGCGTGAAGACCGCCGGGCACCTGCTGAGTTATGCCGACTCGTCGCGCGGTGGCGGGGTCGAGCGCGCGTTGCTCCGGCTCACGGAGGGCTGGATCGCCGGCGGACGGCGGGTGACGCTGGTGATCGGCGACCCGCGCGGACCCTTGGCGGCGGAGCTGCCCGAGGGGGTGGAGATGGTGCGGGGTTCGCTGGCCACGGCGGTGCGACGGCTCCGACCGGACGTCGTGTTTTGCCCGGGCAACCATTATTCGGGCCAGGCGGCGTGGCTGCGCCGGCAGCTCGGGCGGCGCTGCCCGCCGATCGTCGCCAAGATGAGCAACGCGTTCGTGCGGCCCGATCACGCGGGGGCGCTGGCTTGGAGCTATCGACGGTGGTTGCGTCTGCATCCGAGCTTCGTCGACGCGATGGTGGCGATGACGCCGGCGCTGCGCGAGGAGGCAATCGCGATGACGGGTCTTGCTCCCGATCTGGTCAAGGTGATCGCCAATCCGCCCGCCCGTGTCATGCCCGGCGCGGCGACGGTGCCGCTGCCCCCCGGCCGTTTCCTGCTCGGCGTGGGGCGACTGGTGCCGCAGAAAAGGTGGGATCGGCTGGTCGCCGCGCTGCCGCTGCTCGCCGACCAGTCCGTCGCGGCGGTGATCCTTGGCGAAGGGCGGGAGCGCCGTAGGTTGCAACGGCAGGCGGCGGCGCTGGGGGTCGCGGACCGCTTGTGGCTGCCCGGCCATGCCGCCGACCCGCTTCCCGCGCTCGCGCGCGCCGCCGTTGCGGTGCTGCCGTCGGACTTCGAGGGCGTGCCGGGCGTGCTGCGCGAGGCGCTGTCGGTCGGCACACCGGTGGTCGCGACCGAGTCGAGCCGCGCCATCCGCGAAATCGTCACCGCGCCGGACCTGGGGACGGTGATCGCGGCGAGCGACGGCCCGGCGCTAGTGCGCGCGCTGGACGCGTGGCTCGCCCCGGAGGCGCAGCGGCCCGCGCCGGTGCCGCCGCCGGGCGAGGACGCCGCCGCCGAGTATCTCCGCTTGTTCGACGCGCTCGTGGCCGCGCGCGGCTGATCAGCGCCGCGCCGGGTGGAGCGAAGCCAGCGCGCGACCCGACCGGAACGCGCCGAACCAGGTCAGCGGATTGAGCGTGGTGCTGCCGTCGAGCGAGAAGGTGAGGAACTCCGCGCGCCCACCGAGATTTTCCCAAGGCACCGGTCCGCCCAGCCCCAGCTCGGACGTGGGAAAGCGGCTGTCCGCGCTGCGGTCGCGATTGTCGCCCATCAGGAACACATGATCGGCGGGGATCGTCACCGGCGGGTAATCGTCGCCTTGGCTCGGCCCCAGATCGACCGTGTCGTAGCTGCGTCCGTTGGGCAGCGTTTCGGTCACCACCGGCAAACGGCAATGCGGCTTGCCGTCCGCCCCGGACGCCCGGATGCCGGCAGGCATCGCGTTCGGGTCGCACGTCTCCTGCCCGTCGCCCATCACCACGCCACCGTAATCGACCAGGTCGACGAAATGGAGTGGGCCCTGCTTCACCGGCACGCCGTTGAGGATCACGACGCCGCCGCGCACCTGCAGGCGGTCGCCGGGCAGGCCGATCACGCGCTTGATGTAGTCGTTGTTGGTGCCCGGCGGTGTCACGATCACCACGTCGCCGCGCTCGGGCAACCGCCCAAACACACGCCCGTGCCACGCGGGCAGCTGGACGCTCCAGCTTTCCTCCGGGATGTGCAGCACCACGCCCTTGAAGATCGCCACCGGATTGGGAATGGTCGGCGAGACAAACGACCAGCCATAGGCGAACTTGCTCACCACCAGCCGGTCGCCGACCTCCAGCCCGGGCAGCATCGACTCGCTGGGGATATAGAACGGCTTGGCGATGAAGCTGTGGAAGCCGAGCACCGCCATCAACAGCCAGAACAAGCCCTTGGTCTCGCCCCACCAATCGGTGCGCGCGCGACGCTTGGCGGGCGCGGGTTCCGCCTTCGGCTCGACGTCGAGCAATACCTCATCGGCCATCAGCGCGTCTTCAAATCCCGTCCGGCACCGCCTCGATGATCACGAACGCCTGCGCCCAGGGGTGGTCGTCCGTCATCGTCAGATGCACTCGCGTGACGTGGCCCCGGGGGGTGAGCGCGTCAAGCCTCGCGCGCGCGCCGCCGGTCAATGCGAGCGTCGGCGCGCCGGAGGCGGCGTTGACCACGCCGATGTCGCGCATGAACACCCCCGCGCGGAAGCCGGTGCCGACCGCCTTGGAGAACGCCTCCTTGGCCGCGAACCGCTTGGCGAGCGTGCCCGCGCGGGTGAACGGGCGCTTGTCGGCGCGCGCGCGCTCGGCGGGCGTGAACACCCGTGCTTCGAACCGTTCCCCAAAGCGCGCGAGCGACGCCGCGATCCGCTCGATCGAGCAAAGGTCGGAGCCAAGGCCGATGATCATGATCCTCCCCGCTCGCGGGGAGGGGGGCCGCCGGGCGCAGCCCGGTGGTGGAGGGGGCTGGCCGCGTATGACACGATTGATGCTGCAATCTCGTCTGGATCATGCAGGACGTCAACAGCCGCTATACGCAGCACTGTATAACCGTGCGCAGCCAAGAACTGGTCGCGCCTTTCGTCCCTTTGTGGTCGGTCGCCGCGGTTGTGCGCCTCTCCATCGACCTCGATCACCAGCTTGGCTGACGCGCAATAGAAGTCGGCCGAGTACGGGTCGATGGGGTGCTGCTTTCGAAATCTTACGCCCTGCGGCGATCGCCGCAAACGTTGCCAGAGCAGGATTTCGGGAAGGCTCATTTCGCGCCGCAGCTTACGAGCAACGTAAACAGTCGGGCGGCGTAGGGTGCGCGAACCCCCTCCACCACGCCGCTTCGCGGCGCGGTCCCCCTCCCCGTCCCGGGGAGAATCCGCTTCACCCACGCGCCGCGTCCATCGCGCTCCGCATCGCGCGCACCGCATCGCCCAGCCCCACGAACAGCGCGTCCGCGATCAGCGCGTGGCCGATGTTGAGTTCCGCGATCTGCGGGATCGCCGCCACGGCTGCGACGTTCGCGACTGTCAGCCCATGCCCGGCATGAACCTCGACCCCGTTCTTCGTCGCCAGCGCCGCCGCATCCGCCAGCCGGCGCAGCTCATCGGCGCGCGCCTCACCATCCAGCTCCGCATACCGCCCCGTATGCAGTTCCACCACGGGGGCGCCAAGCCGCAGCGCCGCCTCGATCTGGCGCGCCTCCGGTTCGATGAACAGCGACACGCGCACCCCCGCCTCGCCCAGCCGCGTGACGATATGCTGCAACCGGTTGTGCTGCCCCGCCGCGTCCAGCCCGCCCTCGGTGGTCCGCTCCTCGCGCTTTTCCGGCACGATACACGCCGCGTGCGGCCGGTGCCGCAGCGCGAGCGCGACCATCTCGTCGGTCGCCGCCATCTCGAAATTGAGCGGGATCGGCAGCTCGCGCGCCAGCCGCTCGATGTCCGCGTCGCGGATATGCCGCCGGTCCTCGCGCAGATGCGCGGTGATCCCGTCAGCTCCCGCCGCCGCCGCGACCAGCGCCGCGCGCACCGGGTCGGGATAGTCCGTCCCCCGCGCGTTGCGCACGGTGGCGACATGGTCGATGTTGACGCCGAGGCGAAGGGGGCCGCTCACGCCCGGCTTCCCGGCTTGACCGCCGGCACCGCCGCCAGCTCGGGCGGCAGCGCGTCGGGCGGGTAGCTCGGCACGCTCAGCCGCAGCAACGGGAAGAACGGGACGCCCAGCTTCGCCTCGTCGTCGGACCGGTCGACCAGCGCCGACGCTGCGACCGTCTCGCCGCCCGCGCGCGCGATCGCGGCGATCGCCTCTCGGCTCGACAGCCCGGTCGTCACCACGTCCTCCATCATCAGCACGCGCTGGCCGGGCGAGAGCCGGAACCCGCGCCTGAGTTCGAACGCGCCCTCGGGCCGTTCGAGGAACATCGCCTCCACGCCCAGCGCGCGCGCCATCTCGTGACCCGCGATCACCCCGCCCATCGCGGGCGACACCACCGCGCTTACCCTCGTGCGCACCTCATTCGGAAGCCGCGCGACCAGTGCTTCGGCGAGTCGCGCACCCCGCGCCGGGTCCATCAACACGCGCGCGCACTGGAGATAACGCGGCGAGCGCAGCCCCGACGACAGGATGAAATGCCCTTCGAGCAGCGCGTCGGCGGCGCGGAACTCGGCCAGCACCTCCTCGTCGGTCATCGCGCGCGCTCCTGAAACAGGTGCTTGGTAGGCGGCGCATTATCCTGCCGCAACTGGCGCGGCAAAAAAGCCTCGTCCCGCTTGAGGCAAGGCGCGGTGCGGCGTATGGGCGCATTCTAGTAATTGTTCGATCGCGTGCCCTACCGGGGTCGCGACCATAGGACCGCAAGGCACCATGTTGACAACGGGGCTGAAATCAATCCTGCTCGCCGCCGGGCTGGCGTTCGCGGGCGGGGCGTTCGCGCAAGGACCGTCGGTCGCGCCGACCGCGCCCGTGGCTACCGCGGGTCCGCAAGCCTCGGCGAATGTGCCGGGGGCAAGCAACATTACGCCGACCACCGCCGCCGCGACCCCGCCCGCCGCGCCCAACTCGCCGCTGCTGGCGATGGACGGCGCGCCCGCGATGTCGCCCAAGGTCGGCATCGGCCAGCCGGTCGACGGGGTGATGTACCTCCAGCCGCAGGTGACGGCCAACGGCAACCGCGCGCACCATATGCACGACGCCTATCTGTTCCCGGTCATCACCGCCGTGTCGTTGCTGGTGCTGGGGCTGCTGGTCTGGGTGGTGATCCGCTACCGCGCCGCCGCCAATCCGACGCCGTCGAGGACCAGTCACAACACCGTGATCGAGGTGATCTGGACGCTCGCGCCGGTGATCATGCTGGTGATCATCGCGGTACCGTCGATCGGCTTGCTCCAGGCGCAGTTCAAGCCCGCGCCCAAGGGGGCCGTGACGCTAAAGGCGATCGGCAACCAATGGTATTGGAGCTATCAATATCCTGACAATGGCGGATTCGAGATCACCGCCAACATGCTGAAGGAGCGTGACCAGATCGCCAAGGGCGAGCGCGCGCGCACCGACGCGGACGGCCCGCGGCTGCTCGCCTCCGACAACCGAGTGGTGCTGCCCGTCGGCGTGCCGATCCGGTTGATCACTACCGCCAACGACGTGATCCACAGCTGGGCCGTCCCGGCGTTCTGGATCAAGCTCGACGCGGTGCCGGGGCGGCTGAACGAGACCAGCTTCACCATCGACAAGCCGGGCGTGTATTTCGGCCAATGTTCGGAGCTTTGCGGCGCGCGGCATGCGTTCATGCCGATCGCGGTGGAGGCGGTGCCGCCGGCGCAGTTCGCCGCCTGGGTGCGCGCCAAGGGCGGCACGATGCCCGCCGCCGGGCATCTGTCGGACAAGGTGATCCCGCAACCGGGCGCTGCGACCGCGCCGTCCCGCGACGCGGCCACCGCCGCACCCGCCGCCGGCCCGAACCCGGCCGCGATTTCGACCCCTGCCCCGATCAACCAGCGCGCGACCGGCAACCCGGCCGGGCTCGGCAACGCCGGACATTGACACCATGACCGATACCGCCCTCAGCCCGCTCGCCTTTCAGGCGCATGTCGATCATGCCCCGCATGGTGACGCCGACCACAAACCCGCTTTCTTCGCGCGTTGGTTCATGTCCACCAACCACAAGGATATCGGCACGCTGTACCTGATCTTCGCGATCGTCGCGGGGATCATCGGCGGTTCGATTTCCGGGCTGATGCGCGCGGAACTCGCGCATCCGGGCATCCAGTATCTCGGCGCATGGGCGTCGTTGCTCCACGGCGGCGAGGTCAGCCTCGACCAGTCGCTCCATCTGTGGAACGTGCTGATCACCGCGCACGGGCTGATCATGGTGTTCTTCATGGTGATGCCCGCGATGATCGGCGGCTTCGGCAACTGGTTCGTGCCGATCATGATCGGGGCACCCGACATGGCGTTCCCGCGCATGAACAATATCAGCTTCTGGCTGCTGATCCCTTCGTTCACCTTGCTGCTCGCCTCGCCGTTCTTCGGCGGCGCGGGCAATGGCTGGACCTTGTACGCGCCGCTGTCGACCTATGGCGAGCCCGGACCGTCGACCGACATGGCGATCCTCGCGCTCCACCTCGCGGGCGCGTCGTCGATCCTCGGCGCGATCAACTTCATCACCACCATCTTCAACATGCGCGCGCCGGGCATGACGCTCCACAAGATGCCGCTGTTCGTGTGGTCGGTGCTGGTCACCGCGTTCCTGCTCCTGCTCGCGCTGCCGGTGCTGGCGGCGGCGATCACCATGCTGCTGACCGACCGTAACTTTGGGACGACCTTCTTCGACCCCGCCGGCGGTGGCGACCCGATCCTGTACCAGCATCTGTTCTGGTTCTTTGGTCACCCCGAAGTGTACATCATGATCCTGCCGGGCTTTGGCATCGTCAGCCAGGTCATCGCGACGTTCAGCCGCAAGCCGGTGTTCGGCTATCTCGGCATGGCCTATGCGATGGTCGCGATCGGCGTGGTCGGATTCGTGGTGTGGGCGCACCACATGTTCACCACCGGTCTGTCGGTGAACACCAAGATGTACTTCACCGCCGCGACGATGGTGATCGCAGTGCCGACCGGCATCAAGATCTTCTCGTGGATCGCGACGATGTGGGGCGGCTCGATCCGCTTCACTACGCCGATGGTGTGGGCGATCGGGTTTATCTTCATGTTCACCGTCGGCGGCGTTACCGGCGTCGTGCTCGCCAATGGCGGCATCGACGATTACATGCAGGATACATACTACGTCGTTGCGCACTTCCATTACGTGCTGTCGCTCGGCGCGGTGTTCTCGTTGTTCGCGGGCTTCTACTACTGGTTCCCCAAGATGTCGGGGAAGATGTATAACGAGTTCCTTGGTCATTTGCATTTCTGGGTATTCTTCATCGGCGTGAACGTGATGTTCTTCCCGATGCACTTTCTCGGGCTGCAGGGGATGCCGCGGCGAATCCCGGATTATACCGGCCAGTTCGAGCATTGGAACACGGTCGCCTCGGTCGGCTACATGATCATGGCGGCGGGGATGGCGGTGTTCTTCGTCAACCTGATCTGGTCGCTGCTCGCGGGCAAGAAGGCACCCGACAACCCTTGGGGCGCGGGCGCGACGACGCTGGAATGGTCGCTGTCCAGCCCACCGCCATACCATCAGTTCGAGACGTTGCCGATCGTGGACTGAGGCGGGTAAGCTCGCTTACCCGCCGGTGCGACGACGAACGCCGTCGCACAATCACGACCGGCCAGCGGGTCGGTCGCCTATCGGCCGAACCCGTCTGACGTCACGGGATTTACTCCCGTGACGGCTATCCGACCTGGCTATACTTGGCTCGTGTCCCTCCCCGCGAACGCGGGCGCATCCCGGAGCTGCTGATAAGCGGCGATCACCCGCTGCAGTTCGTCCTCGTAACTGCGATCTCCGCCATTGCGATCCGGGTGCAGCTTGCGGACCAGCTCGCTGTACCGCCGCCGCAGCCCGCTCCGCTCCGCACCCGGCGCGAGTCCCAGCACCCGCAGCGACTCGCGATCCTGCCCGGACAAGGGCCGGCCATCGGTGCGCTCGGGCGCATGCGTCCGGCGATAGCGCGCCGCGATCGCATCGAGCGGGTCCGAAAACTCCGCCCAGCGCGGCCCCCGGTCGCCCCCAACCCCAGCGAACGCGCGCGTCTCGCGCTCCCAGCCCGCATAAGGACGCTGCGCCTCGTGGATTTGGTCGACACTCATGCCGTCAAAGAAATTATACCGCGCGTTGAAGGCGCGCACATGCTCCAGGCAGAACCACCGAAAGCGCGGCGGCCCGTCCGCGCGCGGCCCCGCTTCCTCCGCCGGAGGCGCGCGGAACTCGCCCGGCTGATGACACCCGAGATGCTCACATGCGCGCCCCGTCCCTTCCACCCGCCCGTGGAACCGTGCGCCCGACCGCCGCTCCGATCCTTCCGCCACGCACTCTTCCACTGTGAACCAAGATCGAGGATATAGGCGCGATGACCGACGCCGCCACCGGCCCGATCGCGGCCGAGATCACCACTCGCCTCCACACCGCGCTTCACCCGACGCGGTTGGAGGTGGTCAACGAATCCGCGCTCCACGCCGGACACACGGGCGACGACGGGTCCGGCGAGTCGCATTTCCGGGTCCGGGTCGAAAGCGCCGCCTTTGCCGGCCAATCGCGGGTCGCGCGGCAGCGGCTGGTCAACCGGGCGCTCGACGGGATGATCGCGCCCGGCGGCATTCACGCGCTCGCCATCCACGCGACCGCGCCGGGCGAGGGATGACGCGCGTGCCCCGCCCGGCCGCGCGCATCCTGCTGGTCGATGCGCAAGGCCGGGCGCTGTTGTTTCGCTTCGTCGTGCCCGGCCGCGAACCGTTCTGGGTGACGCCGGGCGGCGCGCTCGACCCCGGCGAGAGCTACGCCGACGCCGCGCGGCGCGAGCTGGCGGAGGAGACGGGCATCGTCGCGGACCCCGGCACCGAGGTCGCGCGGCGGATCGTGGACTTCGTCTCGGTCGAGGGCGTACCGGTCACCGCCGACGAACGCTATTTCCGCGTCGACGTGGACGCGGCCGAGGTCGATCCGGCCGGGCACACGGCCCTCGAGCGCGAAGTGATGACCAGCTGGCGCTGGTTCGCCCCCGACGAGATCGCGGGCTATCCCGAAGCGATCTACCCTGCCGACCTGTTCGATCTTCTCGCGACGGAGCACAGCCATGCTTGAGTCCTTCGTCGAGCAGGTCATCACCCCCGTCACGCATGACCTGGGCGGGTTCAAGGTCCACCGCACGCTGCCCGCGCGCGAGCGGACGATGGTGGGGCCGTTCCTGTTCTTCGATCAGTTGGGCCCTGCGACGCTGCCGGCGGGACAAGGCATCGACGTGCGCCCGCACCCGCACATCAACCTGGCCACCGTGACGTACCTGTTCGCGGGCGCGATCGATCACCGCGACTCGCTCGGCACGTCGCAGCGGATCGAGCCGGGGGCGGTCAACCTGATGACCGCCGGGCGCGGGATCGTCCATTCGGAACGCTCGCCGGGTGACGAGCGCGCTGGCGGGCCGGTGCTGTCGGGCATCCAGACCTGGCTCGCGCTCCCCAACGTGGACGAGGAGACCGCGCCCGCGTTCGAGCACGTCGGCGCGGCTGCGTTGCCGGTGGTGGAGACGACCGGCGCGCGGGCGCGGGTGATCATGGGTTCGCTGTGGGGTGCCGGCGCCCCGACCACTGCGCGCGCGGGCGCGATCTATGCGGACGTGGTATTGGGCGCGGGCGCGAGCGTGCCGATCGACGCCGCCGCCGACGAGCGCGCGGTGTACCTGGCGGAGGGCGAGGCGACGCTGGAGGGCATGCCGCTCGACCCGATGCGGCTTTATGTCTTGCGCCCGGGCGTCGCGGCGACGCTGCGCTCGGGGAGCGGCGGACGGGCGATGCTGTGCGGCGGGGATGCGTTCGCGACTCCCCGCCACGTCTGGTGGAATTTCGTATCGTCGCGCCCCGAGCGGATCGAACAAGCCAAGCGCGACTGGCACGCATTCGCGTTCCCGGTCGTGCCCGACGACGCGGAGGAGTTCATCCCGATCCCGGACACGCCGATGACGGTGAGCTATCCATAAGGGTGAACGAGACTGACCCGTTCCCCTCCCTGCAAGGGAGGGGCTAGGGGTGGGTGTGGACAAGAGAGGCTCGATGCCTCTCTTGTCCAGTCCGGGCGAACGGCGGAGTTTCGCGCGCTTCGCGCTACCCACCCCCAGCCCCTCCCTTGCAGGGAGGGGAGCAAGGAGTTCACCATGTCCCCCCTCACCCGCATCGCCCTCTCCACCGGCGTTGAGCTCGACATCGCGGTCGCGGGCGACCTTTTGCACCCGCCGGTCATCATGCTCCACGGCTTTCCCGAATCTCACAGTACCTGGCGGCACCAGATCCCGGCGCTCGCGGCGGACCATTTCGTCCTCGCCCCCGACCAGCGCGGCTATGCCCGCTCGTCCAAGCCCGACGGCGTGCAAGAATATACCCCCGACAAGATCGTCGCCGACCTGTTCGCGCTCGCCGACCATTTCGGCATCGAGCGGTTCACGCTGGTCGGCCACGACTGGGGCGGCGCGGTGGCGTGGATGGCGGCACTGGGCAAGCCGGATCGGGTCGAGCGGCTGATCATCGTCAACGCCCCCCACCCGCTGCTCTTCCAGCGCGCGCTGTTCGACGACCCGGAGCAGCGGCGCGCGAGCCAGTATATCACCCGCTTCCGCGACACGACGATCGACAGCGGCCTGGTCGGCGCGGGGCTGGAGCGGTTTTTCTCCTCCACCTTCGTCCAGCATCTGACGAGCGCGGTCGCGGGGCACGACAAGGCGGCGTATCTCGACGAATGGGCGCAGCCCGGCGCGATGACCGCGATGCTCAACTGGTATCGCGCGAGCAGCATCGTCGTGCCCGCGCCCGATGAGAACCCGCCGCGCCCCGCGTTCCTCGATGCGCCGTTCCCGAAGGTAGCGATGCCGACGCTGGTGATCTGGGGCATGGGGGACAAGGCGTTGCCGCCGGGGCCCAACCTGACCGGTCTCGACGCGCTCGTGCCCGAGCTGACGGTGGTGAAGCTCGACGGCGTCGGCCATTTCGCGCCGTGGGAAGCGCCGGAACGGGTGACGGACGCGATGCGGGAGTGGCTGGCGGCGCACTGAGTGCGCCAGGCGGTCAGCTCCGCCAATTTCAGCACCGTGTTCCAATTGCGCGCGGTTGCGCTCTTCGGAAAGCGCGCCTTTGCCATCGCGGGCGTCAGCGTCGAGCGGCCCATCCCCGCAGGATAGTCGATGAACAGCTCGCGTCCTCTCGCAACCAGTCGCTCGGGACCGTCATGCGCGAGCGCGTCGAGCAGCGCGGTCGGGAACGGCTCGCGGTGGAACACGACCGCGAGCGCGGACGGGCGCGCGGCTGCTGCGTCCGCAAACGGATTGGCCGCGACGATCGCTGCCAGCTCCGCGCCGGAGCGGAGCAGCCAGTCGGTGTCCAGCCCCAGCCCCGCCTTCGCCGCCACGGCCAGCTTCGCCTCCCATTCGCACGCCATGCCCTCCCCCTCGAACACCGCATTGCCCGAGGCGAGCAAGGTCCGCACCTCGCGGCACCCTTGCGCCTCCAGGAACGCGCGCAGCTCCGCCATCGACAGCTTGCGCGCGCCCCCGACATTGACGCCGCGCAGCAGCGCCGCCCACCTCACGCCTCGCTCCTGAGCGGGCGCGCGAGCAGCGAGCGGACCACCGCTGTCGCCTCGCACCCGCGAAGCAATTGGCAGACCGCCTCCGTCACCGGCATCTCGACGCCAGCGGCCGCCGCCGCCTCGCGCAGTACCGGCGCGGTCGCGGCCCCTTCTGCGACGGTGGAGCGGCCGGCGAGCAGGTCGGCGGGTCGCTCGCCGCGCCCAAGCCCGACCCCGAGCGAGAAATTGCGTGACTGCGCCGACGAACACGTCAGCACCAGATCGCCCAGCCCCGACAAGCCCGCCAGCGTTTCCGCGCGCGCGCCCCGGGCGAGGCCGAAGCGAGTCATTTCGGCGAACCCGCGCGCGATCAGCGCCGCGCGCGCGTTGTTGCCCAGCCCGGCCCCTTCCACCACACCGCAGGCGATCGCGAGGACATTCTTCACCGCCCCGCCAATCTCTGCGCCGACGACATCGGTGGAGGTGTAGGTCCGAAAGGTCGGCCGGGCGATATAGCTCGCCAGCTGCGATGCCAGCCCGGCGTCCTCGGCCGCGATGGTGACGGCCGTGGGCAGCCCTCGCGCCACCTCTCCCGCGAAGGTCGGGCCGGACAGCACTGCGACCGGCGAATATTCGAGCGCCTCGCGCGCTACCTCGTGCATCAGCTTGAGGGTGCCCGCCTCGATGCCCTTGGAGCAGAGCACCAGCGGCTGCGCGTAGCATGGCAATTCTTCGAGCACCGCGCGCATCGCCTGGGCCGGGGTCACGACGAACACGACCTCGGCCTCCGCCACCCAGGTGAGGTCGGTCACGGGCTCGATCAGCGGCGCGAGATCGACACCGGGCAGGTACGCCTCGTTGCGGCGCGTCGCCACGATGGCCTCTACCCGCGCGGGGTCGCGCGCCCACAGCCGCACCTGATAGCCGTTCGAAGCGGCGAGCTGAGCGATCGCCGTTCCCCAGGCACCCGCCCCGACGACGCCGACGGTATCGGGAGCGCTCACGCCTTCACCCCCGCCCCGCGCACCGCTTCCGCGCCCGGATCGAGCGGCCACCTTGCGCGCGCCGGAGTGTCGAGCGGGTCGGTCAGCCCGGCGGCGAACCGCTCGACGCCCGCCCAGGCGATCATCGCCGCATTGTCGGTACACAGCCACGATGGCGGCGCGACGAAGCGGACGCGGCGCGAGGCGGCCAGCCCGGCCATCGCTGCGCGCACCGCGCCGTTGGCGGCCACCCCGCCCGCGACCACCAAAGCGGTCACCGCGCCCACCGCGCCAAGCGCGCGCGCGGTGCGGTCGAGCAGGCAATCGACCACCGCCGCCTGGAATGAGGCGGCAATGTCCTCGGGCGCGTGCTTCCCCGCCGCGCGCGCGACCGCGCTCTTCAGCCCCGCGAACGAGAAATGCGGTTCGGCCGCCCCCTTCAGCGGGCGCGGGAGCGGCACTGCAAGCGGGTTGCCCGTCGCCGCCGCGCGCTCCACCGCCGGGCCGCCCGGAAAGCCCAGGTCGAGCAGCTTGGCGGTCTTGTCGAACGCCTCCCCCACCGCGTCGTCGATCGTGGTCGCCAGCCGCCGATAGCGCGCAACGCCCTCCACCAGCAGCAGCTGGCAATGCCCGCCCGAGACGAGCAGCAGCAGGTAGGGGAAGTTGAGATCGGGGTCGGACAAGCGCGGCGACAGCGCATGTCCCTCGAGGTGATTGACCGCGACCAGCGGCTTGCCCGCCGCGTGCGCCAACGCCTTGCCGGTGACCAGTCCGACCATCACGCCCCCGATCAACCCCGGCCCTGCCGTCGCCGCCACCGCATCGACCTCGGCCAAGCGCACCCCGGCGTCGCGCAGCGCGGCCGCGACCAGCGGCTCGAGCGCCTCCACATGCGCGCGCGCCGCGATCTCGGGCACCACCCCGCCAAAGGGCGCGTGCGCCGCCTCCTGCCCCGCAAGCCGGTGCGCCAGCACCCGGCGGTCGCTCGTCACCAGCGCGGCGGCGGTCTCGTCGCAGGAGGATTCAAGGCCGAGGATCAGCATGGGGGGTGGTTCTACTCGAACGACAACCCGATGGCGAACTCGATCCTCCCCGCTTGCGGGGAGGGGGACCATGCCGCAGGCATGGTGGAGGGGGGCTGGCCGGGTACGCACTCCCCGACGCCCCTCCACCACCGCCCCTTGCGGGTCGGCGGTCCCCCTCCCCGTGAACGGGGAGGAACGGGTTCGCCAATATATCCAAGAACGTTATACGCCGGCTTATGCCCCGCTTCACCCTCGGCACCCGCGGGTCTCCGCTCGCGCTTGTCCAGGCCAACCTCGTTCGCGACGCGATCGCCGCCGCGCATGGCTGGGCGCGCGAGGAAATCGCGATCGTCGCCGTCCGCACCACCGGCGACCGCGTTCAGGACCGCCCGCTGGCGGAGATCGGCGGCAAGGCGCTGTGGACGGAGGAGCTCGACCGCGCGCTGCTTGACCGCGAGGTCGACGCGTGTGTCCATTCGATGAAGGACGTCGAGACGGTCCGCCCCGAAACGATTGCGCTCGCCGCGACGCTGCCGCGCGCCGACACGCGCGACCGGCTGGTCGGCGCGGCGTCGATCGAGGCGCTGCGCCACGGCGCGACCGTCGGCACCAGCTCACCGCGCCGCCGCGCGCAGCTGCTCGCGCGCCGCCCGGACCTCGACGTGGTCACTTTTCGCGGGAACGTCGACACGCGGCTGGCCAAGCTGGCGCGCGGCGAGGCGGACGCGACCTTGCTGGCGGCGGCGGGGCTGGAGCGACTGGGCCGCGACGCAGTGGGGGTCGCGCTCGACCTGCTTCCCGCGCCCGCGCAAGGCGCGGTCGGCGTGGAAGTCCGCGCCGACGACTCTCGCGCGCGCGCGATCGTCGCGGCCATCGACCATGCGCCGACGCACGGTTGCGTGCTTGCGGAGCGCGCGCTGCTGGCGGCGTTGCGGGCGGATTGTCACTCACCCGTGGCGGCGCTGGCGACGGTGGCGGGCGACCGCCTGACGCTCCGTGCCGAGTTGTACGCCGAGGATGGCGAGGCACGCGTGGCCGGCGGCATCGAGGGTGCGCCCAGCGAGCCGCTCGGCGAACGCCTCGCCATCGACCTGCTGTCGCGCGCGCCCGATGTGATCCGCGCGCTGTTCGCCCCTCAATTGTCAATCGGATGACCCGCGCGTTGGCGGTGCTGCGGCCCGAGCCGGGCAACGCCGCCACCGCCGCGCGTGTCGAGGCACTGGGCTTGCGCGCGCTCCGCTTGCCGCTGTTCGCGGTCCGCCCGCTCGCCTGGGACGCACCCGACGCGCAACGCTTCGACACGCTGCTGCTCACCAGCGCCAACGCGATCCGGCATGGCGGGCCGTCGCTAAGCCGTTATCGCGCGCTGCCCGTCCTTGCGGTGGGGGCAGCCACCGCGCGAGCGGCGAGCGACGCGGGCTTCGACGTCGCGCTGGTCGGAGCAAAAGGGATAGCCGCCTTGCTGGCCAACGCGGGCAACCGTCGCGCGCTGTACCTCCACGCGCGCGAAGCGAGCATTCCCGCCCACCCCGCGATCGTCGCCGCGCGTCCGGTCTATGCAAGCGACCCGCTCCCGCTCACCCCCGAAGAACAGGCAACGATCTCCGGCACCGTCGCGCTGCTCCATTCCGTGCGCGCCGCCCGCCGGCTCGCGCTGCTCCTCCCCGCTTTGGAGCGAGCGCACACGCGCATCGCCACGCTCAGCCCCGCGATCGCCGCCGCGACCGGGGGTTGGGAAGCAATCGCGGTCGCCGCCGAGGTCAGCGACACCGCGCTGCTCAGCGCCGCCCGCGCGCTCGCGGATTGACCCCCGCCCCGCCGCCGCGCACATTGGCGCGATGAGCGACACGCTCCCTTATCCTGCCCCACGTCGTCGCCTGTGGGTCCTGCTGCTCGTGCTGCTGCTGGCGTTCCTGGCGGGGATCGCGCTGACCGCGTCGATGGTCTCGCGTGGCTGGTTCGCCCCGCCGCCGCCCCGCGCACCGCTCGCACCCGCGAGGGTGATGACGGCGGCTCCGGCGGCGCGCTCGGCCTCGCCCGCACCCGACGCGGGGACGCTCGCGACGCGCGAGGCGATCCTGTCCGCGCAGCTCGCCAGCCTGGAGTCGCGCACCGCCATTGTTTCCGCTGATGCGGACGAGGCGGGGGGGCGCGCCAATCGTGCCGAAGCGATGCTGGTCGTGTTCGCCGCCCGCCGCGCGATCGACGGCGGGCGGGGGTTGGGAGCGCTCGAGGCCCCGCTGGTGGCGCGCTTCGCCACCGCCCAACCGGGTGCGGTCGACACGGTCCGACGCGGCGCGCGCGAGCGGATGACGCTCGAGGACCTACGCGGCGGGCTCGACGCGCTCGGGAACGGCCTGGTGTCGGGTAGCGACGGCTGGCTGGGGAGCCTGCATCACAGCCTCGGCGCATTGATCGTGCTCCACCGCGCGGGCGAGCCGTCGGCCGTCCCCGCCGAGCGACTGGCACGAGCACGCCGCCTGCTCGACACGGGTCAGGTCGAAGCCGCGATCGCGGAAGTGGCACAGCTGCCCGGGGCCGCGCGGGCCGCGAACTGGACCGCCGCCGCGCGCCGCTATGTCGAGGCGCACCATGCGCTCGACACGCTCGAACACGCGGCGATGGCGGACCAGGACGCGCCGGGCACCACTCGCTAAAGCCGCCCGATCAGCGCGGTCGCCACTGCCGGCGCTCGCACCTTCGCACCGTTGATGGCGAACACGAACGTTTCGCGCGGGCGCTGTTGGGGCGCGCCGGAAGTGACATAGGGCAGCCCCTCCGGCGCGCCGCCCGCCGCCCAACTCCGCGCCGCCGCCGCCCAACGATCGAGCTCCTCCGCCGGATAGCCCTGGTCCAGCTCCTCGCGCGCGCATTCCAGCCGGGCATAGACGAACGCGCCGGTCACGTCGGCGATCGCCGGATACTTCGCCGACTCCGCGAACACGATCGCCACCCCCGCCGCGCGCGCCATCTCGACGAACGCGGGCACGGCGAAGCTGGCGTGGCGGACATGCACCGCATGGCGAAGCGGCACGCCGTCGCGCGCGGCGGGCAGCAACGCCAGGAACGCGGCGAAGTCGTCCGCGTCGAACTTCTTCGTGGCCATGAACTGCCACAGGATCGGGCCGAGCTTGTCGCCCAGCTCCACCAGACCCTGCGCCAGGAAACGCTCGATCCCCTCGCCCGCCTCCGCCAGCAGCTTGCGGGTAATGCAATAGCGCGATGCCTTGAGCGTGAACACGAACCCGTCGGGCGCGGTCCGCGCCCAGCCCGCGAACGTCTCGGGCTTGAAGCGGCTGTAATAGGTGGCGTTGACCTCGATCGCGGTCAGCGCGCGGGAGGCGAACTCCAGCTCGCGCTTGTGTGGCAGGCCGGGCGGATAGAACACCCCGCGCCAAGGCTCGAACGTCCAGCCGCCGATGCCGATTCGGATGGGGGCGGAGGACATGGAAACGACGTAACGCGAGGGAAAGCGACATTGCAAGCCAAGTAGCTGGCCCGACCCGAAGCGGTTCGGGTTCCGTAATGAAACGGAGCGTGCCGTCGACGCGCGCCTCGAGGTCCGCGCCCACCTTGCGCTGCTCGGCACCGAATGTGTTCCGCATCGTGTCGAGGAGCCCGCCGACGCCGGGCGATTCGCTCCGCGATCATTCAGGGCACGACCGGACCACGCGCTGGCAGCCGCGACGGCGCGCTTCGTCCGGGTCGACCGGCGCGCCCGAACACCATCACCAGCGTCGGCAGCAGCATCAGCACCAGCGGCGCGCCGACCGCCAGCCCGAAGATGATGGCGATCGCGAGCGGTTTCTGCAGCCCCGACCCGCGGCCGATCCCGAGCGCCAACGGCGCAAGCGTGAGGATCGCGATGAGCGCGCTCATCAGGATGGGCCGCAACCGCGCCCGGCCCGCCTCCAGCAGGCCGTCGCCCGTTATCGCGGATCCGGCCGCGAGTTCCGCCAGGAAGAAGATCGCCAGTTCGGTGATCATCCCCACCACCATGGTCAGCCCCATCAGCGCGGAGATGTCGAGCTCGGTCCCGGTCGCCCACAGCCCCACGAACACCGCGGCGGCCGATAGCAGCACGGTGGCGATCACCGCCGCCGTGAACGCCCACGTCTCGAACAGAAACGTCAGCAGCAGCGCGGACAGCAGCCGCGCGGCGACGAACACGGCGGTCAGATCGCGGAAGCTCTGCTTCTGCTGCGCGTAGAGTCCGCCATATTCGACCCGGATAGAGGACGGCAGGCGCAGCGCCGCCACCGCCGCTTTCACGTCGGCGACGCCGGTGCCGAGATCCTTGCCTTCCAGCCGCGCGGTTACCGGGATGAACGGGGCGAGGTCCTCGCGGGTGATCTGGCGCTGGCCCGCGACGATGCCGATCCGCGCGAGGGCGCGCAGCGGAGCGGATCGACCGTCGGCGGCGCGCATCGTCATCGCGCCGAGCGCATCCGCCCGCGCGCGCAGCTCCTGCGGCAATCGCACCCGCACCGCCACGCCCTGCCCGCCGTTCAGCACTTGCGTGGCCACCGTGCCACCCAGCTGCGTCTCGACCTGCTTGGCGACTAGGTCCGGGTCCAGTCCCGCGAGCGACGCCGCGGCGCGGTCGACGCGGACGATGATCGCGTCCCCGGCGACCCGCAGCCCGCTCGCCACCTCGACGATGCCGTCGACCTTCTTGAACGCGTCGACGACCCTGCCCGCTCCCGCCTCCAGCGCGGCGGGATCGTCGCCGAACAGCTTGACCTCGATCGGCTGCGGCACGGCGGTGAGATCGCCGATCAGGTCCTCCATGAGCTGCGCGGTCTCGACCTCGAGACCGGGAACATGCCGCTCGATCTTGCCGCGCACCTCGGCCATGACCTCGTCGATCGGGCGGCGGCTGCCGCCCTTGAGGCGGACGAACATGTCGCCCTCGTCCGCTTCGGTCAGCCCGCCGCCGAGCTGCATGCCCGTGCGGCGCGAATAGCTGGCCACCTCGGGCGTCTGTTCGACGATCTTCTCCACCTGGCGCAGCAGCCGGTCGGTGTCGGTCAGCGCCACGCCCGGCTTGGCCTTGTAGTCGAGGATGAACCCGCCTTCGTCCATGACCGGCATGAACCCCGACCGCAGGTGCGTGAACGCAAGCCCGCCGAGGCCGACCAGCACCACCGCGACGACGCCCGCGACCAGCCCCGGCCGCGCGAAGGCACGACGCGCGACCCGTGCATAGCGGTCGCCGATCGCGCCGGTAAACGCTTCCGCCTTGTTCGCCGCTTCCGCGTCCCGGCGTGTCAGCCAGCGGTCGGCGATCAGCGGCAGCACATAGCGCGCGTAGAGCAGCGACACCGCCAGCGCGGCGGCCATCGTCACCGCCAGCGCCTTGAAGAACCCGCCGGTCACGCCGGTGATGAACGCCAGCGGCAGGAACACCACGATCGTCGCCATCGTCGACCCGACCAATGGCCGCGCCATCTCGCGCGCGGCGGCCAGCAGCGATGGGCGTTCCGCGTCGCGCTCGGCCTCCTGCAACCGGCGCATCAGATGCTCCAGCATCACCACCGCGTCGTCGACCACCAGGCCCACCGCGGCGGCCATCCCGCCCAGCGTCATCATGTTGAAGCTCATCCCCAGCGCGAAGAGCGCGAGGCACGTCGCCGCGAGCACCGCCGGGAGCAGGGCGGCGGTGATGACCATCAACCGCCAGCTGCGGAGAAACAGGAACAGCACGACGCCCGCCAGCACCGCGCCAAGCAGGATCGCGTCGCGCACCGAACTCGCCGCACCGGAAACGAGCTCCGACTGGTCATAGAAAAAGCTGACCTTGACGTCGGCGGGCAGCGCCACTTCCCCGAGCCGCGCGTCGACCTGCCTGACCAGCGCGACCGCGTCGGCGGTCGGGGTCTGACGGATGTTGACGAGCACCGCGTCCGCGCCGTTCGAGGTCACGCGGGTATAGGCGGGCGCGGGGGCGCGGCGGACGGTGGCGACCTGGCCCAGCGTGACGACCCCGGCGCCGGGCGTCCCCGACCTGATCGGGACCGCGGCGATGTCCGCCTCGTCGGTCAGCCGGTTCTCGACCAGCGCCAGGTACAGCCGATGCCGGTCCTCGATCCGGCCCACCGCCGCCACGCTGTTCGCCGCGGTCAGCGCCGCGGTGACGTCGGTGATCGTCAACCCCACCGCCTGCAATCGCGCGGGGTCCACCTCCACCATCAGCTCGGGGGTCGCGCCGCCGAGCACGTCGACCCCCGCCACGCCGGGCACCGTCGACAGCACCGGACGCAGCCGCAGCTGCGCGAGCCGCGCCAGCGCCACCCCGTCGCGCTTCGCGGAGGTGAGCGAGATGCCGAGCACCGGAAAGATGGTCGGGTCGGATCGACGGACGTTGAACCGCGTGCCGGACGGCAGGTCGGGCAGGATGGTCGCGAGCGCGCCCTGGGTCGCCTGCGTCGCGGCAACCATGTCGTCGCCCCAGGCGAAGCTGAGCGCCACCTCCGCCGAGCCGCGGCTGGTGGTGGAGCGGAGCCGGGTCACGCCCGGCACCGCGCGCAGCGCGATCTCCGCCGGGCGGGTGATGTCCGCCGCCATCTGCTCCGCGTCGCGTTCCCCGGCGTCGATCGACACCACCACGCGCGGATAGTCGATGCGCGGGAACAGCGTCACCGGCAGCCGTACCGCCGCCACCAATCCCGCGAGCGTGACCAGCAGCACGCTCAGCCAGATCGAGCGCCGATGGCGGACGAGGAGTTCGCTCACCGTCCGGTGCCCGCGACGCGGACGTGCATGCCGTCCTCCAACGCGGTGCCGCCCTCGACCACGACCTTGTCGCCGGGCCGCAGTCCCTTGACAATCTGGACGTCATCGCCCGCGCTGTTGCCGGGCGTCACGTCGACACGCCGCGCGACGGCGCCACGAACCACGAACACATAGGAGCGGCCGCCGTCGTCGAGCAGCGCGGCATAGGGCACGGTAATGCCGGTCGCGGTCGCGCCGACCTGCACCGTCGCGCGCAACGGCTCGCCGGGCGACAGGCTCAGCCCGCCGGGCACCCGCACGAACACGCTGGCGAGCCTCGTGGTGGCGTCGACCGCCGGATCGACGCCGACCACGTGCGCGCTGACGGGCGCGCCGCCACCCGCAGGCTGGATCAGCACCGGCTGCCCGGGGCGGATGCGCGGCGCAAGTCCGGGATCGACCCCGAACCGCGCGCGCAGGTCGCCGCGCCCCGCGACCGTCGCGATCGCCGCTCCCGCCGCGATCTGGTCGCCGGGCCTGACGGTCAGCGCCTGCACGGTGCCCGAGGCGGGGGCGCGCAGCACGAGCCCGCCGCTGCCGATGCCGACGCTCATGGTCGTCGCGCGCGCGGTCGCCGCGGCGGTGCGCGCGGTCTCCACTTCCGCGTCGCTGACCAACCCGTCGCGACGGAGCCGGACCGCGCGGGCGAAGGCCGCGGTCGCCGACTGGAGATCCGCGCCCGCCTTGGCGATGTCGAGCCGGCTGGCGCGGCTCGGGAGCAGCGCGACGATCGCCTGGCCCGCGTGGACGGCGGTGCCGGTCGGGGCGAGCACCTCGCCGACGATCGCCTCGGCGGGCGCGATCACCGTTCGAGCCGCGCCGGGTCCCGCCTCGGTCGCGCCATAGGCGGTGATCGTGTCGTTGCCGGCACCGAGCCGGGCCGCGGCAACCCTGACGTCGGCCACGGGTTCGACCTTGGCGGCATCGTCGGACGCAGCGGCCGTCTTGCCGCCGCAACCCGAAAGCAGCAGCAACGCCGCGAACGGCACGAAACGGGTCATCGGGTCCATCCTTCGCTGGGGCCACCCGACAGCAGTTCGAGCGCGATCGTCTGTTCGGCGATCTGCTGGTCGAGCCCGGCAAGCGTCAGATCACGGTCGCGCACCGCTTGTGCGGCGGTCGCGGCGGTCGCGGGCGACAGGTCCCCTCGCGCCGACGCGCGCGCCGTGGCGTCGGCATAGCGCCGCAGCGCGGGCATCTGCTCCAGCAAGTCGATCCTCTGCCGCCGCGCGGCGGCCACGCCGGCAACCGCCGCCGCGATGTCGGCGCGGGTCTGGAACAATCGCGCTTCGTACTCCGCCCTCAACTGCGCGCGGGTCGCGCGCGCGATCGCGATCGCGCCGCGGTTGCGATTCCATAACGGCAACGTGAACCCCACCGCCGGACCGACCGTCCGGTTGTTCGCGGTGTCGCGCGCATAGGCGAGGGTCAGCGCCAAGGTCGGGAACTGCTCGATCACCGCGATGTGCAGGCCCGCCTCCGCGACCTGATACCCGGCCCGCAGCGCCTGCAGGTCCAACCGCCGATCGAGTGCTTGCGCGACCAGCGTCGCCGCCGGAGGCGGGACGGTCGGGCTGGCCGTCCGCGCCAGCCGGAGCGGAAACGCGGGCGGCAGGCCCAGCTGCTTGGTCAGATCGCCCCGGGCCGCGACCAGGTCGCGCTCGGCGATCCGTGCCTTGTCCGCGCTGTCGAGCGCCGACTGGCGGCGCACGTCGAGGTCGCCCGCCGCCTGGTCACCGCGCCCGACCGCGCGCGCGGTCGCGTCGAACAGCAGCCGCGCGGCGGTCGCGCTCGCGCTCGCGATCCGGAGCTGATCGGTCAGCGCCCCCACCCGCGCGCCGAACAGTCGCGCCTGCCCGGCGGCCTGCCACTCGGCCCAGGCCAGGTCGAGCCGGACCTGCCGCCGGCTTGCCTGCCCCGAGGCGCGGGCGGCGCTGCGGATGCGTAGCTGGTTGATGTCCTGCGCGATCTGTCCGGTGAAGCCGTTGAACGGATCGGGCCCGGAAACGCGTTGGTCGAAGCTGCCTTGTACGGTCGGGTCGGGTAGCAGCCGCGCCGAGAATGCCTGCGCCTCGGTCGTCCCGTTCCTGACCCTGAGCGCTTTCAGGTCCGGGCTTTCCAGCACCGCGATGATCGCGAGCGCATTGGGCGTGAGCGGCCGCGAGAAATCGATCGGTTCCGGCGTGAGATACGGCCGATCGATCGACCGCGCGTCCCTCGAAAGGAGGGCCAGGTCCGGCGCGGCGAGCACGTCGGCCGGATCCCGAAGCGGTGCGGCCGAATAGTGCGCGCACCCCGCCAGTAGCGCGATTGCGACCAAAAGGAGCGAAGCGCGACTTTTCATGACGTGCGCTGGTATGGCCCAACGACGCCGCCGGTTCCATGCCGGTGATCGGCCGTTTCCGCCTGATGCATGCATGGCGGCAGTCGGGGCGTTTGATACTGATGGCGACGAAAACGATCGAGATGCAGAATGAGCAGCGCGAGCGTTTTCACGCCGCATGTCCTCGATCATGCGCCGCCGCGCGCCCGGGCAGCTCAAATCGCCGGAAAGCAAACGCGCCGAACATCGCGCGATTGCGGAAGCGGTGTTGGCCGAGGACGCGGAGCAGGCGGTCCGGTTGCTCGAACGCCATGTCCGCGAGACCACCAACGGCCTGCTCGCCACCTTGTTCGACGAGGTGGAGACCGCCGCCTGACGTCCGATCAGGGGCAGACCGTGAAGTTGGAAAAGCCGCCGTGGCGGTTCTCGATCCCCGCCAGCACCGTGTTGACCTCGTCGAGCGGCACCGAGCGTTGCCGGAACACGCTCATGTCGAGCGTGCCGACGCGCGCCATGTCGGCCATCGCCTGCCCCTCGCCGGTGGTGAACCAGACCGAGCCGATAAAGGTCTGGTTGCTGTTCATCATGTGATTGATGTTGATGGGCAGCATCTCGGCTACCGCGCCGATGTTCACCGCGACGCCGCCGCGACGCAGCGTCCCGATCGCGTCGGCCACATAGCGGCCCTGGGTGCCCGGGCCGAGGCAATCCACCACCAGATCGACCCCCTCGCCATCGGTCCGCGCCGCCGCCCAGGGACCGACCGGGCCATCGGCGGTGGAGAAAGTGGCGATGCGCCTTGGCGCGAGCGCTTCGACCTCCGCCAGCAGCGACTTGTCGCGCGCGACCGCCAGGATCCTGGTCGCGCCCAGGCCGAGCGCGATCAGCACCACACCCAACCCCAGCGTGCCTGACGCGCCGTTGACCAGGAGCGTCTTGCCCGGCGCGCATCCACCCTTGCGCAACGCGGAATAGCCGGTGCCGAGATAGCCGAACCGCGCGGCCTCGCGATAGCCGACATTGTCGGGCAGCGTCACGCAGGCGGCGGCGGGCGCGGTCATGTATTCGCCCAGGCCGCCGAACGGCCAGCGCCCGAAGCTGCGATGCGCGTTCTCGTTATAGCCGAAATAGCCCTGCAGCACGAAATCGGTGTAGGCGATTGGATCGTTGGCGCGGCACGCCCGGCACGAGCCGCAACTACGCCCGGGGTTGAGGTACACGCGTTGGCCGACGCGAAGCCCGCTCACCGCGCGCCCGACCTCGACGATCTCCCCCGTCGCGTCGAGGCCAAAGGTCGCGGGCAGCGGCGGGAGCGGCATGTGCGGAAACCAGCTGGTCCAATTCTTGAGCATGTTGCCGAGATTGGGCACCACGTTGCAAGCGTGGACCCGGACCAGCACGTCGAGCGAGTCCGGGACCGGTATGGGCACGGTCTCGATCGTCATCGGTGCCCCGACATCATGCATTCGCGCCGCTCGCATCGTTCCGGTCATTGTTCCTCCCCTTCGTCGCTCGTCGCACGCCCGGCTCTCGTCAGTGTTCCGACATCGGCGGTGGCTGGCGACATGCCGAATCCATCTTGACGGAAGTATTTCGAAAATCCAAGCGTTGAACATGGCGGGAAGGGGAGAAGCATGAAGCTGGTCAGTTACAAGGGCGCGGATCGCCCCCGCGTGGGGCGGCTCGACGGCGAGGTGGTCGTGCCGCTGCGGCTCCCCGGCGCGAGCATCGCGGCCGTGCTGGCGAGCGCGGGACCCGATGGTTTCGCCGGTGCCGATGTTGACGGCGAGGCGATCGCGCTCGATACCCTGACGCTGTTGCCCGCCGTGTTCGACGCCCCGCGCATCTTCTGCATCGGCGTCAATTACGAGGAACACCGGCTGGAGACCGGGCGGGAGCGCGCGTCCGCGCCGATCGTGTTCTTGCGCACGCGCGAAAGCCAGACCGCGCACGGAGCCACGATCCGCATCCCGCCGGTAACGGAGAAGATCGATTACGAGGGCGAGATCGCGGCGGTGATCGGCCGCGGAGGGCGGGCGATCGCCGCCGCCGACGCGATGGCGCATGTCTGGGGGTTCAGCGCGTATAACGACGTGTCCGTCCGCGACTGGCAGATGCACACGGGACAATGGACGCCGGGCAAGAACTTCGACGGCAGCGGCGCGTTCGGGCCATGCGTCGTCACCACCGACGCGCTGCCCGCCGATTATCGCGAACTCCGGGTGTCGACGCGGCTGAACGGCGAGACGGTGCAGGACGCGGTCGCCGGAGACATGATCTTTTCCATTCCGGAACAGATCGCCTACATTTCCACCTTCACCGCGCTGTTGCCGGGCGACGTGATCGTCACCGGCACCCCGGGCGGGGTCGGCGCGAAGCGGACGCCGCCCCTGTTCATGCGCACGGGCGACGTGGTCGAGGTGGAGGTGTCGGGCATCGGCACGCTGCGCAACGTGATCGGGTGAGGAGACAGGCATGACCGGACCATCGCAAGGGTACAGCCTGGCGTTCAGCCATATGGGCTTCTTCGTCGCCGACATGGTGCCGATGGCCGAGTTCTACACGCGCGTGCTCGGCTTCTTCATCACCGACCGGGGCATGCTGAACGGGCGCGAAGTCGTGTTCTTCAGCCGCGATCCGCGCGAGCATCACCAGATCGTGCTGGCGACGGGCAAGGCGCCGGGCGCGCAGCAGAACATCAACCAGGTATCGTTCCGGGTCGGCTCGCTCGGCGAGCTGAAGGCGTTCCACGACCGCGTCGCCGCCGCGAACACGCCCGGCATGGATCCGGTGATCCACGGCAACAGCTGGTCGATCTACTTCCACGATCCCGAGGGCAACCGGCTGGAAGTGTTCGCCGACACCGACTGGTACATCGATCAGCCGTTCAAGGAGCCACTCGACCTGACGAGGCCGGAGGATGAAATCCGCGCCCATACGCGTGATTATTGCGCGACCCGTGCGGGGTTCCGACCGATCGAGCAATGGCGCGCGGAGATGCGCGCGCTGATGCAGGACGCCTGACCGTCATGCGCCTAGCCCTGCCGCGCGCCGATCAGCACGAACGCCATCGTCGTGGTGCGATCCGATCGATTGCGCCAGGCGTGACGCGTGCCGTTCTGGATCGCGACGTCGCCCGCGCGCAGGTGCGTCGCCTCGCCCTCGTCGAGTTCGAGCCAGATCTCGCCGTCGAGGACGATGTCGTAATCGACGCTGTCGGTGGTGTGAAAGCCGGGCGCGTCGGGCTCGAACCGGGCGGACAGGTCGCGCGAATGGGCCAGCGTCTCCTCGCCGAACAGCGTGGGGTCGAAGCGCGGGTCGGCGAACACCGCGTCGGGGGGCAGGCGCACGATCATCAGCCGCGTTTCCCCCGGCCCCGGCAGCACGTCCATGCCGGCCGGCGCGGGTTCGGCGGTGGCGGGTTCGGTGGTGGCGGCGGGCAGCGAAGGATCGGCCGCCGTCGCCCACACCACCGACGTCGTGTGGCCGGGCCAGCCGCGATAGGCGTGGAAGTTGGGCGCGGGTCCGTCGCTCACCACGACCGATTGCCCGTCGACCATTCCCGTTACGACGCGACGCGTCTGCATCCCCGCCTCCCCCGTCCGCTTGACGATGCTCGGTATCGACGGCAGCTTGCGATTGCAACATTTGCTCGCAGGATTGGGGATGGGCGATGAACAAGGTGTACGACACTCCACAGGCCGCGCTGGACGGCGCATTATTCGACGGCATGACGGTCATGTCCGGCGGCTTTGGCCTGTCGGGCAATCCCGAAAGCCTGATCCCCGAAATCCGCGCGGCCGGGGTGACGGGACTGACCGTGATCTCGAACAACGCGGGCGCGGACGGGTTCGGGCTGTGGATGCTGCTGGAATCGCGTCAGATCGCCAAGATGATCTCTTCCTATGTCGGCGAGAACAAGCTGTTCGAGCAGCAATATCTGTCGGGGGCGCTGCAACTCGAGCTGACGCCGCAGGGAACGCTGGCGGAGCGTATCCGCGCGGGCGGCGCGGGCATCCCCGCTTTCTACACCAAGACCGGTGTCGGCACCCTGGTCGCGGAAGGCAAGCCGGTCGAGTCGTTCGACGGCGAGGAGTATGTCCGTGAGAGCTGGCTTCGCGCCGACCTGGCGATCGTCAAGGCGTGGCGCGCGGACGCCTATGGCAACCTCCAGTTCCGCAAGACCGCGCGCAACTTCAACCCCAGCATGGCGACGGCCGCGCGCGTCACCGTCGCCGAGGTGGAAGAGATCGTCGACACCGGGGTGATGGACCCGGACGCGATCCACACGCCGGGCATCTACGTCGATCGCGTCGTCCTGAGCACGATCAACGAAAAGCGTATCGAGAAACGGACCACGCGAGCGAGAGCCGCCTGAACGGAGCACATACCGATGAGCCAGCTCGCCTATCGTTCCCGCGCCTTTACGCTCGATCGCGAGACCGCGCCCGCCTTCTGGCTGGTCGCGACGCTGTGGCTGCCGATGGCGACCGGGCCACAGACGGGCAACCAGTTCTCGTTCATCGAACAGCTGATGCCGACGGGGCTGGGACCGCCGACCCACCGTCACCCCAACGCGGAAGAAGGCTTTTACGTCCTCGAGGGCACCTGCCTGTTCAACGCCAACGGCGAAACGCTGCGCGCGCCGCCGGGGACCTTCGTCCACCTGCCGCGCATGCTGCCGCACAGCTTCTCGGTCGACACGTCCGAAGCGCGAGTGATCAATTTCTACGCGCCCGCCGGGTTCGAGGTGCTGATCATGAGCGTCGCCAAGCTCGCCGACGCGCGGGTACGGCCCGAGCTGAAGGACACGATCCCCGGGTCGGCCGAGCAGATCCGCATCCTGTCGCGCCTGTTCGGGCAGGAAGAGGTCGGCGCGCTGCCCTTTTGCCAGCCGACCACCGAGGCGCTCAGCACCACCGAGCCGGGCGCGTGGACGATCGGCGCGCTGCATACGGCGCAGGTCGACACCGCGCCCGTCCACTCGGCCTTCGGGCTGACCTGGCGCGCGCTGGCGTCGTCGCGGGACACCAGCGGCACCTACGACCTGTTCGTCGTCGACGCACCCGCGGGCGCGGGTCCGCCGCCACGCATCGTCGCCGACAGCGAGGCCATGTACGTCCTCGGCGGCGGATTGTCGCTCAGCCTGGACGGCGTTGGCGCGAAGGTCGGCGAAGGGACGTTCGCCTGGATCCCGGCCGGCTCCACCTGCGACTGGCGCGCGGGCGGCGAGGGCGCGCGGCTGCTCGTCTTCCACTTGCCCGGCGGGTTCGACGAGGCGATTACCGGCAACGGCGGCGACGACGCGCTGATCCGCGCGCACCTCCAAGCGTCGGGCACGCGCTTCCTTCCCGCCACGATCGCCTGAGCGCGATCGTCAGGCGGCGACCTGCGCCGGGGTGGAGGTCGCCACCAGCACCATGTCCCACTCCACCGACCAGAAGGGAGAGGGCAGCCCGACCTCCGCCGCCCGCGCAGGATCGTCCACGCGCGCGAAATCGGCGATCAGCGACGGCTTCACGCCGAACACCGCATCTTCCGACAGATACTGGCAATCGGGGGTGAAGATGTGCGTCACCACCGTCTCGTACCCCGCGGCCATGACGATGAAGTGCAGGTGCGCGGCGCGGTTGGGATGCCGACCGAGCGCAGCGAGCAGCTTGCCGACCGGGCCGTCGTCGGGAATGGGGTAATAGCGCGGTTTGGCCGAGCGGAACCAGTACCGCCCGTCGGCGTCGCTGGTGAACACGCCGCGCAGGTTCCAGTCGGGCTGGATCCCCTTTTGCTGGACGTCGTAGAAGCCGTCCTCGTTGGCTTGCCACACGTCCAGCGTCGCGCCCGCGACCGGCCTCCCCTCGCCATCGAGCACGCGGCCATGCACCAGTACCGGCTCGCCCTTCGCATCGAGCGAGATGTTCGCGCCGTTGGCGTAGCGCGGCGCGGCGGGGACGTGAAACGGCCCCAGCACCGTGTTCTCGGTCGACCCGGCGGGGCGGTCGTGATTGACCGCGTCGACCAGCATCGACACGCCGAGCACGTCGGACAACAGGATGAACTCCTGCCGCCAGTCGCTGCACATCTGCCCGGTCTCGGTCAGGAAGCGGATCGCGGCCATCCACTCCTCGCCGGTGACACGCGCGTCGGTGACGATCGCGTGGAGATGCTCGACGACGACGCCCATCACCTCGCGCAGTCGCGGGTTGGTGGCGGGCCCCATGCGGGCGTTGACGACCTCGACCGACCGATCGGCCTCGAACAAGGGGAAGTCGGTCATGCGGACTCCTGTGGGCGGGGCGGGGTGCTCGCCTGCGCATCGCGCAGCAATCGGGTGATCGCGTCCCGCTCGAGCGGGCGCGGGTTCCAATACGGGTTGGCGAGCGCCGCCGTCGCGGCAGCCTCGACCGCGTCGTCGGGCAGGCCGAGCTCGCCCAGTCCACGCGCCGCGCCGACGCGGCCGGCGAGATCGTACAGCGCGCGCGCGGGGTCGGACCCCAGCACGGTCGCGAGCCGCTCCATCGCCTCGGGCACGGCGGGCGCGTTGTACGCCAGCGCATGCGGCAGCACGGCGGTGTGCGTTTCGGCGTGCGGCAACCCCCAGCCGCCACCAAGCGTGTGGCAAAGTTTGTGGTGCAGCGCCATGCCTACCGCGCCGAGGCACAGGCCGCACAGCCACGCGCCCTGCAGCGCGTCCGCGCGCGCGGTGCGGTCGCCCGGGTCATCGACGATCGACGGCAGCGCGCGCGCGAGCCGGGCGATGCCGTCGAGCGCCAGCAGCGAGATCACCGGGTTGCGGTCGCGCGCGTACAGCGCCTCCACCGCGTGCGCGATCGCGTTGATGCCGCTGGTCCCCGACAGCGCGGGCGGCAGCGTCAGCGTCAGCGCGACATCGTAGATCACCACCTCGGGCAGCACGCGCGGGCTGGATTGCGTGACTTCCGCGCCGTCGCGCGTTTCGCCTAGGATCGGCGTCATCTCCGACCCCGCATAGGTGGTCGGCACGACGATCTGCGGCAGGTCGGTGCGCAGCGCGATCGCCTTGGCGAGGCCGGTGGTCGACCCGCCGCCGACCGCGACCACGCCATCCGCGCGCAGGTCGGCGGCGACCGCGACCGCGCGCTCGGTCACGTCGACCGGCGTGTGCATCGTCGCGCCCGCGAACACGCCAGCGGCGCGCAGCCCGAGCAGCGCGGCGGTGCGTTGCGCGTCTTCTTCCTGCGCGGGCGTGGCGAGGATCAGCGCGCGCGACAGGCCCAGCCGTGCGACCTCCTCGGGCAGCGTGGCGAGCGTGCCGTCGCCGAACACGACGCGCGCCGGATTCGCCTGAAAGGTGAACGCGGTCGTCACGGGCGCGCGAGGTCCGGTCCCGCGGACAGCGCCGTTACTCCGCCGCTTCCTGGACCGGGCCGAGATATTCCAGATCGAAGATCGACTCGAAGATCGCGGGGTGCCCCTTTACCCCCGGGATGGCGTATTCAGTCGGCTTGTACGCCTCGTGCGACGAGCGCCACGCTTCCGCGCTTTCCCATTTGGCGATGTTGATGAAGCCGAAGGTGCCGTTGCCCACGCCGGTATTGCGGTGGAAATGCGTCTCCAGAAACCCCTTCGTATGCTGAAAATGCTGGGCGGTCCGTCGCCAATTCTCGACGAACTCCGCTTCGCGCTCTTCCGGCACGGTAAACACGTTGATCAGGGTGACCGCCATCCACTCTCTCCTTCATACGCGCGTCATCGACGACCGCGATGCGATCGCCCACGCGCCTGTCGTTGATCCTTGCCGTCGCGGCCGGTCAGGCCATCGCCGGTGCTTCGTGGTCCACCGTCACGTCGCCCGCCTCGAACAGCGCTTCGTAATGGGATTGGTCGATGTTGGTGATCTCCCACCAACTATGGTTCAGGTCCTGGAGCCAGAAATAGCGTCGGCCCGCCTCTTCGCGCACCGGCTCGACCTGTTGGATGCCGTAAAGGTCGCGGTGATCGAGCGCGGCGGCATGCGCGGCGTCGACTTCGTCGGCGCTGTCGACGGCCAGTTTGAAGCGGTTGTCCGGCGTCTGCTGCTTGGCCTCGCCGCCGTCGACATGCACGCACACCACCGTCCAGGGGCCGCCGCGGTACATATATTGCGCTTCGCGGAACGGACGGTGGATGTCGAGACCGAGGAAGTCGGTCAGGAACCGGCGCGTGGTGACCATGTCCGAGCACTCAACGGTGCCGTGCGACAAGGTATCGTTCTGGATCAGCCCGCCCATCGTCAAGCTCCCGCGTCGGCGAACAGATCGCCCTTGGCGCGCAGCACATCATAGCTCAGCTCGGGCGCGCGATATTCGAGTTCCCACCAGTTCGAATCCTGGTCGGTGAAGTACATCGCGTAGGAGCCGTTGCGGAATCGCGGCTTCTGCACCCGCGCCAGGCCATAGGCGTCCTTGTGGTCCTTCAGCTTGGCATAGGCTTCGTCCACCGCCGCCTCGCTCGGCGCGGCCATGCCCCAATGGTTGAGCATCTCCTGCTCGACCGGCACCTCGTCCTTTTGCCGCACCTCCAGCACCCAGAACGGCTGCCCCCGCTTCGCGCCGCCCGCGCCGAACGCACGGTCGCGCGCGATCAGCAGGTCGGGCGCGGCGCGCACGCATTGCAGGCCGAACGCGTTTTCCAGCATGTTGCGCACGCGGTCGAGGTCGGTGCTGACCATCGTTCCGCAGATCAGCGAGCGGGTGTTGACGTGCGGCGCGACGGCGGCGCCGTGGCGGGGAAAGGCGGCGGGGGCGTTCACGAGCGGTTCTCCTAGATATCCAGCACCAGGGTCTGCCCCGGCTTGGCACGCGACACGCAGACCTGCAGCGCTTCGTCGCGTTCGTCGTCGTCGAGGCATTCGTCGCGATGGTCGACCTCGCCCGACACCAGCCCGACGCGGCAGGTTCCGCACACCCCCTCGTGGCACAAGGAGCGGATGCGGAACCCCTCCGCCTTGAGCACGTCCATGATCGAACGATCGGCGGGAATCGTGAACCGTTTCCCCGCGCGCTTGCACAGGATGTCGAACGGCTCGTCCAGCGAATCCAGCCCCAGATCGGCGTTCGAGCCCTTGAACAGCTCGAAGTGGATCGTGCCCGACGGCCAGTCGCGCCCGGCCTCGCGCACCGCCCTGATCAGCTCCGCCGGCCCGCAGACATAGGCATGGCCCGCGGTCGGCCGGCTGGCGAGCAGCCGCGACACGTCCAATCCGAGCTGCGCGTCGCCGCCGTCATAATGAAATTGCGCGCGCTCGCCGTGACGCTCGGCGACCAGCTGCGCGAACGCGGCCTCCTCCGCCGACCGCGCGCAATAATGCAACGCGTACTCGCGCCCGATGTCGCGCAGCCGCGCCGCCATCGGCAGCATGGGGGTGATGCCGATCCCGCCCGCGATCAGCAGATGGTGGTCGCCCGCCTCGCTCAGGCGGAAGTCGTTGCCCGGCGGCGCGGCGCGGATCACGTCGCCCGCGCGCAGCACGTCGTGCATCCACGCGGACCCGCCGCGCCCGTCATGCTCGCGCAGGACGGCGACCTGATAACGGTGTGTTTCGCCCTGATCGTTGAGCAGCGAATAGGAGCGTTCGTCGCCATTGCCGAGTTCAAGATCGATATGAGACCCGGCGATGAAGGCGGGCAACGCCGCGCCGTCGACGCCGACGAACTCGAACAGCTTGATGCGCGCGGTGACCTGCTCGACGTTGGCGACGCGCAGCTCGATCACAATGCCGCCTCCGCCGAAACGAAGCGCGTCGACAGGCTGCCGATCTCGCCCAGTGCGACCGTGACTACGTCTCCGGGAGCGATGAACCGGCGCGGCGTGCGCCCGAAGCCGACGCCCGCCGGTGTGCCGGTGGCGATGATGTCGCCGGGCGACAGCGTCATGATCGACGACAGATGCGCGATGATCTCCGCCACGGAGAACACCATGTTGGCGGTGGAGCTGTCCTGCATCAACGCGCCGTTGACGAAGCATTGCACGGGAATGGCTTGCGGATCGGGCACGTCCGCCGCGAGCGTGATCCAGGGGCCGAGCGGGTTGAACCCGTCATGCGCCTTTTGCATCACCCAGTCGATGCCCAGCGAGGGTCGCGCGTCGATCCAGTCGCGCGCGGACACGTCGTTGAGCGGCAGATAGCCCGCGACGACGTCCAGCGCGCCCGCGACGGGGACGTTGCGCGCGCGGCGACCGATCACCACGCCCAGCTCCGCTTCCCAATCGACCATCGCGCTCATCGCGGGCAGCGTGACCGGGCCGCCGGGCGGCGCGATCGTGGTGACGGGCTTGAGGAACGCATACGGAAACTCGGGCGTGGTCGGCACACCCATTTCGGCGATATGATCCCGATAATTGGTGCCGATGCAGATCAGGTGCGGCGGGCGCTCGAGCGGAGCCAGGAACCGCAGCTCCCCTTCCACCGCGCGCGCGCCGGCGGGGTCGAGCGACCGAACGGCGGCGGCGTGACGGTCCCAATCCGCGAACAACGGATCGAGCACGCCTTCCTTCACCCCCGGCGCGTCGGGCAGCAGGTCGGCGAGCGCGTAGGTCGCGCCGCGCACCTGGGCGAGCGCGATCGCTTGGCCATCCCGATCAGCGCGGCCGAGCCGGACGCCGCTCATCGCGCGCGCCTCGCAGCAATAACACGATGGGCACCGCCACGACGCATGGGTTCGACTCCGCTCCTATCCAAACCGTTCGTTCCAGTGCAGACTATTTCATACGCAAGTGTTGTCAAGGCACATTGGCGATGCGAAAGCGCCGGCCGCGAAGGAATTCGAAGCCGATGTACCGCTTGTCGACGTCCATGCCGTTCCTGCTCGCGCGCGTCGGGCTGCGCATGGGGACGTTGTTCAGCCAGCGGCTCGCCACCTATGACCTGACCTTGCCGATGTACCGCGTGCTCGCCGCCTTGTCCGAACAGCCCGATCAGAAGCTCGGCGAGCTGAGCGCGATGACGGCGGTGGAGATGTCGACCATGTCGCGGCTGGTCGGCGCGATGGCGGCGCGCGGGCTGGTGTCGCGCCACCGCCCGCCGGGGAACGAGCGCACCGTGCAGATCAACGTCACGCCCAAGGGCGCGGAACTGGCCGACACCGTCCGGCACGAGGCCGAGCATTATGAGGAGGTCGCGATCAGCACGCTGGATCCCGGCGAGATCGAGAAGTTCAAGCGGACGCTGGCGCGCATGTACGAATCGCTCGACGTACTGGAGAGCGAGCTGGTCAGCAACATGCCCGTGCACCCCGCCCGTCGCTGATCGCCGGTCGCGCATGGCTTAGAAGTTGATCCCGATCGACGCGCCGTAGGTGCGCGGCGCGTCGTAAGCACCCAGGATGGGAAAGCCCGAAAAGCCGGCGCTGACCTGCGACGACGACACGGTGAGCTTGTCGGCGATATTACGCACGAACAACGACGCGGTCAGCCCGGTGTCCGGCGACTTGAAGTTCAGGAACGCGTTGAACTTCGTATAGGCCGCCTGCGACACTTGCTCGCGATTGTAGGGCGAGAAATACACCTTGTCGGTGCCCACCGCCTCGCCGCGCAGCGTGAACGCGCCGATGTCGCTGTCGATCGTGTACGCGGCCGACACGTTGAACGTGTAATTGGGCGCCTGCTGCAGCTTGTTGCCCGACAGATTGATCACGCCGAGCGTCGGCCGGGCGGCGTCGGCGGTGGCGAAGTCGTTGAACTTCGCGTCGAGCAGCGAGAAATTGCCCGCCAGTTCGAGGCCGTGGAACGGTCGCGCCGCCAGCTCCAGTTCGACCCCCTTCACCGTGGCGGACGCGGCGTTGATCGGGACCGCCACCGCGCCCTCGATCTTCTGCACCTGGAGGTTGGTATAGTCGTAATAGAAGCCCGCGATATTGGTGCGCAGCCGCCCGCCCGCGGACTCCGCCTTGATGCCGCCTTCGTAATCGGTCAGCTTCTCGGGCTGCAGCGGCGGATTGAACGCGTTGAGGCTGAAGCCCCGCTTTTAAAGCCCTTTGCATAGGTGGCGTACAGCAGGATGTCGCGCTGGACGCGGAACTCCACGCCCAGCCGGGGCGTGAAGCTGCCGAAGCTGACCTGGTCGGCCTGGAACAGGCGATAGTTGAGCGGCAGCGCGGGATTGTACGGCGTCACCGTGTCGACGACCCCGCGATGGTCGATGATCTTGGTCTCGTAGCTATACCGCGCGCCGGCGGACAGCGTCAGCCCGTGAACGACTTCCCAATCGAGCTGGCCGAAGCCCGCATAGGCACGCGTCTTCAGCGTACCGCGATAGTCGACGCCCTGCGCTAGCACCGGATTGTTGCTGAGCTGACGCAAGGGCGAAAAGGCGACATTGCCGTAGATGCCTTCGTTGAAATAATAGCCGCCGAGCAGATATTTGAGCGTGCCGATATTGCCCGCCAATCGCAGTTCCTCGCTGAATTGCTGCGCTTGCTCGACGATCCGGAAGTTGGTGATGTTGACGTCGGTGCCGTCCGCGTCGCTGTCGTAATCGGTGTTGACGTCGCGATAGCCGGTCACGGAGGTCAGCGTCGCGAAGCCGAGATTGAGGTTCGCCACCGCGCCGACACCGTAGAAACGGCGAAAGTTGATCTGCGGCACTTCGCCATAGGAATCGCGCGGGTTGGGCGCGACCCGGCCGCCGAGGCGCGGACCGAACGGCGCCACCGCCGGATTACCCTGCCCCAGATAGTGATACACGAACGCCTGATCGCTTTCGTAGAAATAATCCCCCGACACGACCACGTCGAACGCGGCGCTCGGTTTCCACTTCAGCTTGGCGCGAAAGCCGCCGTCCTTCTCGTTGTCGATGTCCTCACCGGTGACCAGTCCCTTGCCCCAGCCGTCATGGTGGTTGGTCTGGAACGCGAAGCGGACGGACACCGTGTCGCTGACCGGGCCGGTGATCGCGCCCTCGAAATTATAGGTGCCGTAATTGCCGACGGTGACGCGGCCATAGCCGCCGAACCGATCCTCGGGATCGTTGGTGATCACGTTGACCGTGCCGGCGGTGGCGTTGCGGCCATACAGCGTGCCTTGCGGGCCGCGCACCACCTCGACCCGGTTGACGTCGAAGAAGGACGAGATAGCCGCCGAGGGCCGGCTGATATACACGCCGTCGAGGTGATAGGCGACGCGGCCCTCCTGCCCCGCGACGGTGGTGTCGAGGCCGACACCGCGGATCGCGATGCGCGCGAAACCGACATTCTTGCCAAAATTGACGTTGGGCAGGCTGGGCGCGAGATTCTCGACGGAGGTGATCTCGCGCGCGCGCAGGTCGGAGCCGCCGACGGCGGTGATCGCCAGCGCGGTGCGCTGCGCCCTGCTTTCGCGGCGCAGCGCGGTGACCACGACATCGCCGAGCGCGCCCTGGTCGGGTCGCGCGTCGCCGGGGGTCGCCTGCGCGTCGCCGACGGTCGCGCCGCCGGCGGGCTGGCGCGCGGGCGCGGGGGTCGCCGCCTCTCGCGAATCGGTCGACGGCACCTGCTCCTGCGCGCGGGCGAGGCCGGGGACGAGCAGGCCGGCGGTCGCCAGCAACAAGGTTCGGGTGGTGAAGGTCGACATCTGATCCTCTCCTTTATCGCCGCGCCCTCGCCGGGACCCGATCGTTCTCATTATGCTATCGTGAATTTCGAAATTCCGAAACAGCTTTTTGTGTTCAGATCTTGAACAACGACATTGCGTTGGTGCGTCCAATCTTCAGCCGGTCGCATTCCGAGATCGACGCGTGGTCGAACCAGTGCGCGGCATGGTCGACATTCTCGAACGGCCAATCGGTCGAGAACAGGATCCGGTCCGACCCGACCTCCAGCATCGTGTCGACCAGCGATTGCGTGCGGAAATTGCCGGACGTCGTGATGTGGAAATTGGCGTGGAAATACTCGGCGATGGGCCGCGTCGCGGGATAGCTCTTGGGTGCCTTGATCCACGCGTTGCGATTGTCGATCCGCCACATGGAGAAGGGGAGTCCTTCGCCCATATGGCCGATCACGATCTGCAGGCGTGGATGCTCATCGAACAGCCCCGACCCCATCAGGCGCAGCGCGTGGACCGCCGTTTCCTGTCCGAACGCCCAGGTCGGTCCGAGCAGCCATGAATGGCCGTCGTAAATGGCGGAGTCCTGCGGCAACGGGTTGCGCGGATGCAGGTAGAAGGGCGCGTCCAGCCGCTCGCATTCGGCCCAAAAGCCGCGATACATCGGCAGGTCGTAGTAGAGCACCGCGTCGCCGGCCTGCGAGAAGCCGTTTACCAGCGCGCCCTTGAACCCCATCGCCATGCAGCGCGCGAGTTCGACGGCGGCGGCGTCCGGGTCCTGCAGCGGTAACGCGGCGAACGCGCGGAACCGGTCGGGGCGGCGCTCCACCTGTTCGGCGAGGAAGTCGTTGGCCCGCCGCGCCAGCTCAATCGCGGCCGCCGTGTCGGTGATCGCCTGCACCGTCGGGGCATTCAGCGACAGGATCATGATCTCGACGCCGTTGGCGTCCATCTCGGTGATCCGCCGTTCATGCAGGTCGAGCAATCGCAACCGCAACTCCGGCCAATACTCGGCCGGCGCGAAGCCGCTCGAGTCGCCGACGGTCTCGGGAAGCGCGAAATGCTCTTCGAGCGCGATCTTGCCGTCCACCGTGGCCCTCCCCCGCGCTCCGTTCGATGACGGCGACGGTTTCTGTTGCAGATGCTTAAATTGCATATACAACTCTTGTAAAGAGAAACATGTGGGCATCAGCCGGACGAACGGCGGCATGGGAGGATGAACGGTGGAGCATCTGGACGTCGCGATCGTCGGCTATGGGCCGGTCGGCATGGTAATGGCGGCGCTGCTTGGCCAAGCGGGCCGCCGCGTGGCGGTCCTCGAACGCTATGGCGGCAAGTATAATCTGCCCCGCGCGGCGATTTTCGACGACGAGACGATGCGTACCTTCGCGAAGCTCGGCATCGCACGCGACATGCTGCCCAAGGTGCACGCGCAACGCCGCTACGAATGGCGCAACGCCGCCGGGGAGCTGTTGATCGAGCACGACTTCGCCGAACAGGGCCGCAGCGGCTGGGCCGAATGGTACATGATGTACCAACCCGACCTGGAGGACGCGCTCGACCGCGTGTGCCACGCGCAGGGCGTGTCGGTTCGGTTCGACTCGTGCGTCACCGCGATCGACCAGCACGCCGACCATGTCTCGATGACGATCGAGGGCCAGGATACGCCGGTGACCGCGCGCTACGTCGTCGCCTGCGATGGCGGCAACAGCTTCGTGCGAGGCGCGCTGGACGTCGACATGGACGATTACGGTTTTTCGGAGCCGTGGATGGTGTGCGACTTCCGGCTCGACGGACCCGTCGCGGACCTGCCGATGGCACGGCAGGTGTGCGACCCCGCGCAACCGATCTCGATCATCTCGCTCGGGCCCGACCACCACCGGTTCAGCTTCATGCTGGACGCGGATGAGGACCCGATGGTGGAGCGCGAGCCGGACCGGGTATGGCGGCGGGTGAGCAACTATCTCCGGCCAGACCAGGCGACGCTGATCCGGGCCGCGACCTATACCTTCCGATCGTTGATCGCGACGCGCTGGCGCGACCGACGTATCCTGCTCGCGGGCGATGCCGCGCATCAGATGCCGCCATTCCTGGGTCAGGGGATGTGCTCGGGAATCCGCGACGCGCTCAACCTGTATTGGAAGCTCGACCTCGCCTTGGCGGGCGCGGATACGGAGGCGTTGCTCGACAGCTATCGAAGCGAGCGCGATCCCCATGTTCGCGCAGTGACCGCCAAGGGCATCGAACTGGGCCGCGTCCAGACGATGCGGGATCCGGCAGCGGCGGCGGCGCGCGACGAGCAATTTCTGCGCCGCCGGCGCGACAACGCCAAACCCGACAAGATCGTTTTTCCACCGCTCGGCGATGGCGCGTTCGGGGGCGGCGCGGGCGCGGGCGAGCTGTTCCCGCAAGCGATCGTGCGCGACGGCGCGCGTCACGGCCGCTTCGACGAGGTGGTCGGCTATGGCCCGATGGTGGTCGCGCGCGCGGCGGGCTCGCAAGACACGCGCGACTGGTTGCGGGCCCAGGCGGCGCGAAGTGGCCTGCAATTGGTGTTCGTTGCAAAGGACGGAGGCGACGGATCGCTGGCCGACGTTCAGGGTAGCTACCTCGACTGGTTGGACGCGCACGGTTGCGCGGCGGTGGCGATCAGGCCCGATTTTCACGTTTGGGGCAGCGTGGGCGGCGCGGAAGGAACGGGAAACTTGATCGAACGCTTCGCGGCCTTTCTGCGGCCGGACCAGGTCGAGCCGGCGGCGGACCCGACCGACGCACGGCCGCTCAAGGTCGCGGCGCGGCTTTCACTATCGGCGGCGGCGGAGAGACCGGTGTTCAACACCGGCTTCCTTTGATAATGGTTATGACATCATGCACATTCTCCACATCGACTCCAGCGCCAACGGCGCCGCTTCCTTCTCTCGCCGGGGCTCGGCCGCGCTCGTGCAGACCCTGCGCGCGCGGAACGGCGACGCCACGGTAACCTATCGCGACGTGGCCGCGTCGCCGCCGCCGCATATCGGGGGCGCGTTTCGGGCGAGTTGGGCGGTCGCCGCCGACCAGCGCACGCCCGAACACGTCGCTGCGATCGCCCATTCCGAGGGACTGATCGCGGAGCTGAAAGCGGCGGACGTGCTGGTGATCGGCGCGCCGATGTATAATTTCAGCGTCCCTTCGACGCTCAAGACCTGGATCGACCACATCGCGGTCGCCGGGCAGACGTTCCGCTATGCCGAGGGCCGGCCGCAAGGGTTGTTGACCGGCAAACGCGCGCTGTTCGCGCTGGCGCGTGGCGGCATCTATAGCGAAGGACCCTTTGCGGCGCTGGATCACCAAGAATCCTACCTCAAGGCCATCCTCGGCTTTCTCGGCATCACCGACGTGAAGGTGGCGTTGATCGAGGGGGTCGCGCGAGGTGTCGATGCGGCGGAGGCCAGCCTGGCCAGCGCCATCGCGAAGGTTGCGGTCGCGTAAGACGAACCGGAGGTCGCGTCAGCTATTCGAGGTCGTTCGCGCCGATGTTTTTGGGGTTTATGCATTCGGCGCAAGGGTGGACGCTTGCAGTGCCGAGCGTCTTCCAGCTGACATCGACCTTGAAGGTGCCGAATGTGGACGAGGCGGCGTTCGCCGGGTCGGCGCGGCGAGAAGGCCCGGTCCGACACAGGAGCGACCTCTCGCTGCCTTGTCAGGAACACGCTGGAGCGGGCGAAGGGATTCGAACCCTCGACCCCAACCTTGGCAAGGTTGTGCTCTACCCCTGAGCTACGCCCGCTCTGGCGCTTGGTGGAGGGCGCGCACTAGCAGCGTGCGCTCCCTACGCGCAAGAGCGAAAAGGCTTGGACGCGCGTGCCGCACGCCCCACATAAGGGGGCAACAACGGGAGCAGATTTTTGGCCACCACCCTCGGGCTATCCGCCGCCGAGAAGACCGCCGTGGAAACATTCCGCCGCGACGTCGTCGAGCCGTCGATGACCGCGCTCGTCATCATCGACTTCTGGGCCGAATGGTGCGGCCCGTGCAAGGCGCTGACCCCGCTGCTGGAAAAGGTCGCCGCCGCCTATGCGGACAAGGGCGTGGTGCTGGCCAAGGTCGACACCGACAAGAACCAGTTCATCGCCGCGCAATTCCAGATCAAGTCCATCCCCACCGTCTACGCGATGTTCCAGGGCCAGCTCGTCGGCGACCTCACACCCGCGCGCACCGAGAGCCAGCTCAAGGCGGCGCTCGACAAGCTCCTCGCCCAGCTACCGATCGAGGCGGGGGACGCGGACGCCGAGCTGGAACCGCTGATCGCGATGGGAGAACAAGTGCTGGCGGAGGGCGACGCGACCCGGGCACTGTCGATCTTCGACCAGCTGGCCGAGATGGCCCCCGATCACCCGGAGGTCGCGTCGGGTCGCGTCCGCGCGCTGGTCGCGGCGGGCGAGCATGACGAGGCCGCGGCGGCGATCGCGCGGCTCGCGCCCGAGGTCGCCAAGCGCCCGGAGATCGCGCAGGCACAAGCCGCGCTGTCGCTCGCGCAATCCGCGCCGCCGGTCGACGATCTCGCGCCGCTGGTCGCCAGGGTGAATGCCGCGCCCGACGACATGCAGGCGCGCTTCGACCTCGCCAACGCGCAGATGGCGACCGACCGCGACGCGGCGGCGGACGGCTTTCTCCACATCATCGCCACCGACCGCGAGTGGAACGAGGGCGCGGCCCGGCAACAATTGTTGAAACTGTTCGAAGCGGTCGGGCTGATGGACCCGTGGGTGTCGCAACAGCGCCGCCGCTTGTCCGCGACGTTGTTCGGATGAGCACGCGGCTTTCCATCTTCCCGCTGCCGGGCGCGCTGTTGTTCCCGGGCATGCATATGCCGCTGCACATCTTCGAGCCGCGGTATCGGGCGCTGGTGTCGGACGCGGTCGCGCGGGATCGGCGGATCGGCATGATCCAGCCACGCCCCGCGCCGGACAAGACCGACAAGCCGTTGCTGTTCGAGGTCGGGTGCGTCGGCCGCATCGCCGACGTGCAGGCGATGGACGACGGCTGCTACAACCTCGTGCTGGAGGGCCAGGCGCTGTTCCGCGTCATCCGCGAGCTCGATGTCGCGACCGCATTCCGTCAGATCGAGGCGGAGCTGCTGCCGGTCGCGGCGGACGAGAGCCTCGCGCTGGCGATGCGGTCCTCGCTGGAGATGGAATCGCGCCGGTTCGCGGAAGCGCAGGGATTCCAGGTCGACTGGGACTCGGTGGAGCGGCTCGACGACACCGCGCTGGTCAACGGCATCGCCCAGATCGCCCCCTTCGACGCGGCCGCGAAACAGGCGCTGCTGGAAGCACCGGGCTTGGAGGCGCGCGCGGAGCTGATCGTGCAACTGCTGCAATTCTTCGGCCGGCATGACGGGGAAGACCGGGTGACGTTGCAGTGAGGGATGCAGCTGCCTTCTCCGCACTAAGGGATGGCACCGCCTTCTCCCTCTCCCTCTCCCCCTTGGGGAGAGGGGGA
>JAABUQ010000335.1_pt1 | contig 108960 bp, 103 predicted proteins | sample 5560001 | NCBI WGS metagenome assembly JAABUQ01 (sample SAMN10711888, study PRJNA513371) | rock metagenome | isolation source: Antarctica rocks | place: Antarctica: Victoria Land, Finger Mt nord | collected 2015-12-18 | reverse complement strand
GGTCGGGGCTAGGCGGGGGCGCGGGGGGGGGGGGGGGGGGGGGGGGGGGGGGGGGGGGGGGGGGGTGAGGAGGAGGAGGGCGAGGGTGAGGGTCGAGGCGAGGAGGGCGTAGAGGCTGTGGAGGAGGAGGGTTGCCGGGGAGAGGGTCGGGGAGGTGTTGGCCCAGAGGATGAGGACTATGAAGAGGGGGGCGGTGAAGATCTGGGTTGCGACGAGCCAGCGGTTCCAGTCTTTGGGGGAGGAGGGAGGCGGTGCAGGGGGCGAAGTGGGAGGTGGGGCGCAAGGTTTGGGGTTTGATGTGGGGGCGCCGATGCCGTGGTTGCCGTGGCGGCCTTGGTTTGTGGTACGTGGTTCGAGGCTGTCGGTTTCGTTGTTGAGGGGCGAGGATAAGGGGCTGTCTGGTGGGAGGATGGCGATGGAGTGGGATCGGGAGCGAGCGTGTTCCGGGCTGAGGAGGCCCGGATCGGGGTCGACGGCTTCGGGAACGTCGTCGTCCTCTTGCTCGGTTTCGACAACGGGTAGGGTGATTGCAAGGACGAAGACACTTGGCGCGGAGACTATGCCGAGAAGTTTCTCCCATATGTTCTTGTCCCTCCAGGAATATAGCGTTGGGAAGAGGGTGGACGCAAACACCTGGGGCGGCGGAAGGACTTTGTAGGGCCACCACTGGATGGGCTTGTCGTCCACATTGTGGAAGATGTGCTGATTAAATGGAGAGTCTGAGCCGATGCTCGGTGGAGGTAGACGTAGGCTTGACGTACGTGACGGTAGTTGACGGTTTGGATCATCTCTGTACTCCGGAAAAGGCGATGCAGGACTGGAGACTTGCGTGTCCGATGGGCGCGGTAGGGACATCTTCGACTGGCGCTGATGAACCTGTCCGTCTTTGGTCGTCCGATCTTGCGGTGGTGGAGGGGAGGAGAAGCCGGGAAAATCATCGCTTGGTGGTGCCAGGAGGTTGGGCGATCTGTAGTCTGCACTCGAGATAGCTCCAGGACTCGTAGCAAGGTATCCAAAATCGCCTTGGGGCGGTTGTATGGAGAGATGAGGTGTCACTTGGCTTTGAGATCCTCTTCTGCTGCCACTTGCCGAGTCTGCTTGCGGAACCTGTAAGCGTGCTGAGGCTGGAGGTGACGGTCCAAGAAGATCTTCTTTCGGCACTGACAATCGTTGGAACACGTCGAGATCTAATCTCAATCCAGCAGCATCATTTACAGAGACCGCGCGAACCCGAGCTCCACTATTATCACGATCATATTCAGCGCTCAGCCGTTGTGGGCTCTGATTTTTAAAGGCGCGGGCGTCGACATCTTCGTAGTGCAGTATGGGACTCGACGCACTGGACAAATTCGCCTGCTGCTGAGCCAACGTGTACGCAGGGTCGTCAGAATACCGGCGCAGGTTAATTGGCATTGATTGTATGTTTCTCGACTTCTGTAACGATGACAGAACCGCTCTGAATTCCAAGGCCCCAACCAAGCTTGGGCGTATGGGATTGCCAGTGTTGCGTCTTTCGCCAGGTCTGGGTCGATTGATCCGCATGTTGTTGCTTATCTCTGCGAGCCAGTGGTCACGTGTCGCATCGTCCTCTTCTGGGTCGATGTCCTCGCGCATTCGAGGCAATGGACTGCCTCCCCTCTCCAATGCTGCGAAATCGTCTGCGGACACTCCCCGAGAAGTGGTCGAAGCGGTCCTGCTACGACGAGGAGGCCCGTTTTCTTCTTCGTCATGGTATGGCTCGGGCTCGGCTTCTTCAGACCCCGGTACGTAGAAGTGCCCTCTGGCTGCTGCCTCTGTCCTTTTCCTTCTACCTCTCCGACTAAGGTACCAATGCCATACCACGACGGTGACCACGTAGAACAAGTAGAATCCAACCATGACTGCGCACTCCCACAGGTATAATCGGCCGTCAGCCAAGAATAGCATACTGAAGCTTGCAGCGACAATGAAGAAGCCCACATCACGAACAAAGCTCTTCCTCGCCACTTTGAAGGGCCGTACCAGTGCCATCGATCCAGCAACAACCGCGGTAATGAATCCAGCAGCCCCAATCAGCTCCCCGACGGCCAGACTGCCACTGTGTGTTTTCATTGCCGCAAAAGTAGAGAACACATCCGGACTCCCGTTCCCCAAGGCTAAGAATGTGACGCCGGCCATGCTCTCGCTCATGCCCAAAATGCTGGCAATGGTGCTAAGGTTGATGCAGAAAAAGTCGCTTGCAGCAATACCGATAGTGCTGAACAGCAGACCAAGCCATGATACTAGCAGAACAAAAGCGACTGGCTTTGCGCCGTGGAGCTTGCAGTAATAGAGCTGTAGGTAGGAGAACAGGCCGGCTTCTTCGTCGGGGCAATTGTTGTGAATGAACGTACATTGGTCGTGCGCCTGGTGGACAAGGCGACACTATTGACAGCATGTCAGCTATTCACAGAGCAAAAATATACCAAGAGACAGCCGGTGAGTGCTTCTACCTCTTCATCCCGGGGCACAAGACCTCCACTTGTGGTAGGAGTTGCGCTTGAGCTAGATCGCTTCTGTAAAGCTCTGCTGCTGCCTAACGCAGGCTGATGATCGCCAATTATGAGAAAGCTCCATATTGTGAATGCGGTCACGATAGCTATGACCAGGTAGAAAGCTCGAGCGGCTCCGTACTTCTGCCTTTGGCGTGCAGCTGGGGCGCCTTGTCGCCTAGGCGTCGAGGTGGAGGGTGATGAGGGCATAGCGGATACATCTTCCCTATAGGAATACTTTTTGACGGCTGTGCCGAATCACCAGCCTGAAAAATCTGGGAAAACTCGCCGTGCATGGCGAACAATTTCGATGGCAATGGTATTGCGCCTGGTTGCCAATGTTGCTCGCTTGGCGTGCCGAGACGCCATGAGGCGTGACGTCGCCGCGAACTCGTGGCTTATCTTATCTGATGGTGGCACCTGCAGATGATCAACTTGAGGGAGTGGGGAATGGACGACCTAGAAGCTTTCTACAGATCCAGAGCAGTATAGACTCTTGAGAGTCTGTTTGCCTATCTGAAATCAACTGTGCTACCTCTCGGCAGCATATGCGATGAGCTCTAGCAGCCTGGCACTGTGTATATAAGTCACTTGAAACGCCACGGACACCATCCACGACAAGAGACTTCTTGGACTAGCATACCCAGTCCGGATCCCGTCGAGCATTCAGCCAACCGAAATCGAATATCAAGTTTCAAGCTCGCTTGACTCGTAAGGATGAGATGACTGTTTAGAAGTACCTGTTGGCTTGCGCTTTCGAATTGACACTTGCACCACCAATTCTGTCGGGAAAGTCTCTTGGAACACACTCTTAGGTATCCACTATGCCTTCGGACACAGACCCTCTGTTGCCCTATAACGAGCCAGCGCCTGAGATTGTCGGCCATGGCTTCTCTCGTAAATCAAACCACAGTTATCAAGCCTTGAACAACAGCAGTGTCATCGAGGTATCGAGCAACGACGAAGACAAGTCGCCAGCGGATAGGAATGATGCAGATGCGTCGCCCATGAAGACTGTGATGACCGTTTTTATCATCGTTATTGGCTTTGCCCTTGCCATCACAAGCTTGTTCACGTCTAGATCGAGCGGTCAGGACCAAGCTCCAGTCGTCGGTCCTCCTAAAACACGTACCACAATAGCGGCAAGGGTTGAGAGGATACTGGCGGAGACCCCTCTCATCGACGGCCATAACGACCTTGCTATATTGATCAGATATCTCAACCACAACAACATCTACGACCCCGAATTCGCCAAACCCTTCGAAGAAGGCGGAATGCGATTTCACGTTGACCTTCCACGACTCAAGGAAGGTAAAGTCGGAGGGACTTTCTGGTCTGCGTACGTGGGATGCCCGGCCAATGGTAGTGACTTCTCAGACGCCAACTATGCCGGAGCTGTCGCCGCAACGCTTTCACAGCTTGATCTCCTCCGGCGATTGATGGAAAGGTATGAAGATGTGTTCTCCACTGCGACCTTCAACAGTAGCACCGCTGCAGCTACATTCAAGGAGCAGCATTTGCTGATCTCGCCCTTTGGCATCGAGGGTCTTCACCAGATAGGGAATTCGTTCGCAAATCTGCGCTTGTACCACTCGCTAAATGTTCAGTACGCCACCTTAACCCATAACTGCCACAACATCTTCGCAGATGCTGCGCTCGTCAGTGACCACGAAGGTCGAGTCATTGCAGCACCACCTCTATGGGGAGGGGTGAGTGATCGGGGTCGGATCCTTGTCAAAGAGATGAACAGACTTGGAATGATTGTGGATCTCAGTCATGTGAGCAAAGACACAATGCTGGACGCCTTAGGTGGTAGAACAGAAAAGTGGACAGGCAGTGCGGCACCAGTCATCTTCAGCCACTCCTCGGCATACAGCCTGTGTCCTCACCCACGAAATGTTCCGGACGACATTCTCGAGCTTGTCAGAAAAAGCAATTCCCTCGTCATGGTAAACTTCTCACCAGACTTTATATCTTGTACACCGTCCACATCCTTGACCGGGATCCCTGACTTTTATCCACCTAATTCAACACTGCACCAAGTGGCAAGACATGTAATGTACATCGGCGACAAGATTGGCATTGAGCATGTCGGTCTCGGTAGTGACTTCGATGGGATCTTTGAGGCACCCAAGGGCCTAGAGGATGTGAGTAAGTATCCAGATCTCGTCGCGGAACTCCTCAGGATGGGCCTGTCCGACGACGACGCGGCAATGGTCGTGGGAGGGAATATTCTGAGAGTTTCGGCGGATGTTTCTCGGGTGGCTGCCAAGATGCAGAGCGAAGGGGTATTGCCGGCTGAGGATACTCTCACGGTGTAGAATTTGAAGTAGATATGGCTTGGGATAGTAAGGAGGAGGTTGAAACAGGCACGTAAATCAAGGATAAATCATCGTATATCAAGTATCGTTTCGAGGCATCCCGTGCGCTCACGGGGTGCTCGTTTCGAGGGTCTACAATGATGCAATTGAGCAATCTCTTGAATGCCGTGTTAACGAGATGACGATCCGCTGGTCAACCACCGATGAACCAACGCAGAGACCTGAGCGACTTAAAGAACTTAGAGACTCATAGAGGAAGTACAGAATCACCTCAAAAAGGGCTGTCATAGGGCTTGCCAAGAGAACTAGCACCCGTGCTAGCACTTGGGATACTTTATCTTCCAATACTTTGAATAAATCTTTGAATCTCTGCCAACATGAATTGTGTCCCTATAGCTATTCGTATATTTCTTTAGATTTTCCTAAATACAGCTATGCCTTTGATCAGAATCACTATTTTGATTTCAGGTGTGCAACCTGACTGTCAATGCCCCCAGTCTCGTCGAGTAACTAATGTTGTTCGAAGGGAATGGGACCAATCTCCAAGCCATCATAGACGCTTGCAAGGCTGGAGAAATTTCAGAAGCAAATGTTATCCGAGTAGGTCGGTAAATACTATATACCTCTTCGCTCAAGCGCAGAAAAGAGATGATTGTTTTCAGTCTCCAACCGTGAAAAAGCGTACGGCCTCGAGAGAGCTAAATATGCGGGTATTCCAATCGGATATATCAGGTTTGTCTTATCATCGCCATTTCCATCTATTCGCATGTTGATTTTTGCAGCCTGCTCAAATACAAGAAACAACATCCGGCAACCACCGACGGTAGCCAGGATGCCCGAGAGGCCTTCTTCCAAGATCTCGCCGCCATGGTGCTGCAGGACAAGCCCGATATCGTCGTCTGTGCGGGCTTTATGTTGATCGTCACGGCGTCTTTCTTGGACCGTTTGGCCGCAGCAGGCGTTCCAATAATCAATCTCCATCCAGCCTTGCCTGGAGGTAAGCTTTTTACATCAATCCTATTACATATATCTCGTTCATACTCTAAACAGAGTTCAACGGCATCAATGCTATCGAACGGGCACACGAGGCCTTCCAACAGGGGCAGATTAGCAAGAGTGGGGTCATGATCCATTATGTTATTAAGGAAGTGGATGAAGGAGCCCCGTTGCTGGTGAAAGAGCTGCCGATGATAGAGGGAGAGAGCGTGCAAGATCTTGAATCGCGGATGCACGATCTTGGTCAGTAGTTGCTCCTCGCTTGGAGATCTGTGTTGCTTATTGTGGTATAGAACATGAAGCGATCGTTGAAGGTACCAATGTTGCTATCAGTCAACTGTGGAAGAGAAGAAACTCTACGGAGAAGCCTTAAGCCCGTGGGCGCACGGGCTATTCCCCAGGGGGGCTATCAACACGGCCGGATTCTCGATCCCCTCGAGCTGCCCTAAATGAGCAACGCTTATCATCTTCTGCCATAAGTCACCCTTGGTTATTCGGTCCACCGTCAATCCGTCAAGACGGGTTTGCAAGCAGTGGTGAAAATTGGTGCAGCACACGGCATAGGATTGCCATTGCAGAGCATTCACAGGATATTTCCAGGAACTGAATCTCTAAATGGACGAAGCTTGCTCCGAGAGCCAGCTGCGTACTCTCAAAAACCTGCCTCGCGAACCGATCCACAACTCACAGACTGAATTACCACTTGATATTGGCTACTTAAAACGCCTCTAGACATGCTTTCGTTACAGGAGTCCCGCCCAGAAGGACCTCGAACATGGCTAAGAAATTCGTTTCCGCTGCAACAAGCATGAGGAAATGGGTATCCGCATCCTCCGAAAATTGGATCGTGTCGAATACCTATGCCGGCGGGAAGAAGGGACGCTTGCTCTAGAAATTAAGTACGCGAAATGATGCTCTCGAGTAGGCTTCAGAAACCCATGCATGCACCAACCCCATTCTCACCATAGCTGATGATGCTGTGCTTATGATGCTGGAGGCGCTTTCATGTATAAAGCGTCCCCGGTCTGGCCGCCCTGCTGTGCTGAAATGACCTCCCTCGCATAGAACTCCACCAGCATCGTTCCGTATGCTTCCAGCTCTTCTACGGGCACCGATAAGCGGAAGTCGTTCAGGAGTAGAAACTGAAGTTCTAGATGGTTAAGCTCCACTAATGGCAGACCCCCAACCTGCGAAAGAATTAGCCTTTGCCAGTTGTATACTGGGTGGACCTTTCTTACCTTGGCATATCTCGAATTGGTATAGAATACGTCCGAGAAGAACTTGCTGGCACTTGTGACTCCGGCGATGACCAAGCGATGTATGTTGTAGCTATCGACCACGAAAAAGTGCGAAAGATCCGCCTCAGGGCTATTGATGTCACCAGCCAGAGCGGCATCTCGGTCGTGGACATTTTGGCCAGAAGACGAAAGACTTGTGGTGAGTGGCCGAGCTGCCTCTGGACTTCCAGACGAGCTGCGGGATTTTGTTGTGGTGGTTGAACGCTCGTCGCCAAAGACTGTGAGCGAGCCGCTGTTGACGAGCTCGGTCATTCGGTCAAAGTATATCAACAAGCTTAGGAAGACTTCATATGTGGTAGGACAGTATTTATGGATGCGACTGAGATAGCTGAGGATTGTAATACTCGGTGCATTCTTCCCATGGAAGGCAAGGACACTGGCTGCCTGTTGGCTCAGACCCGCCGTCCCATCCGGAGGTGGTATATGGCGCTCGTGTTGTTGATCGTTCGTGGTCGTTATCTTCGTCAACAAGCCCGCAACCATCTCGATAATGTCAGCGATCGGCATAGCGCTGATCTCATATTTCTGGCCGAACACCCGCCGGTCGTTCAAGGAGTGCGACGATCCGTGGCGCGACCTTGTGAGGACCTCTTCGCTTGCGAAACTCTGAATGTGGCTGAGATCGCGGACCTTTATGCAGCTTGGTGAGGCCGATCCCGATCCAGTAAACGATAAAACTGAGCGCTGTGTTGGCTCGAGGCGAGGTGAAGGCGGTACAGCTGGAGTTCCCTGTCCAGGGGAATCCGCGTGAGAAGACTCATCGGTGGCGGTTGTAGTTCCTTGCTCTTGTGTCACGGTCCTCGGCGCTGTGTCACGGCTGGGGGAAGCATTCAGCGTACTTGACAGCTTGCTTTGTGATGGGGCCCGCGACCTTGTCGCCGAGTTCCTTCGTGATATAGATGGAGGAGGGGTAGCGGGTGAGGCTGTGGCGGGTATCCGTGCTTGTGTGGATGTTGAGTTGGGAAGTCGGGCAGCTTGAGCCAAAGCAGCCAGGTTTTGGGTGGATTCAGATCTCAATGAAGATGTCTGATCTCCAACGACCATGGTGGGGAAGCGCGCAATGTCGGGTCTGAATGAGTCGCTAAGGCCAACGGCAGCCATGTTAGCCCAACGAGCCCTCAAAGTGTATGAGGCTCTTGATAAGGGGTAGCGGGACCAGTTGGGATAGCGAATGCACAGTAAGAGACTCGACCCTGCTGTGGTTCCCGGGCTCACAGAAGCCTAGAGCTTCATCGTGTCCTCTATCAAGTCGAGGCTCGAGTCCGACAATGGATGAGCATGTATGAGTGTAAGTCCAGAAGGGAGATTGGCGGTAGCGCAGGCGCATGGGCCAGAGGCTGTTTGAAAGGAGCGGATGCGGGGCGGCGATTTCACTCGCTCATGGCTGATTGCAAGCCAAGCCTTCACCCAAAGCACGAAATGATAGAATACGAGCACCTTGAAATCAAAGACATACCATTAGATAACATTCCCACCCAACAATGATCACCTATTGATAGGAATGAGTGTTCTGACTGAAGTCAACTAAGCTTTCGCAGCTTTTTGCCGTACCTTGTGTCACTCTGATAAGGTATTGCTCGTCTCACGGTGTATTTCTGACGCAGCTGTCACTCCTTGGCTGCGCCGCAGGCAAGAAACGACATCTCAGGCGGCGTCCTGGACAAGCGCCTCCACGTCAAGCTGCATCCCAATAACCAGGAACTGCCGAGCACGAAGCTAGGAGCCCCTTTCTTCGTGTTCTTTCACCCAATGGCAACCGAGGCCGCTATTTTAAAACTCGCAGTCAGATTACGATTCACCCGGATCCAACTCTACCCTCAATGTTGAAAAAGCTCTATAGGTGCTACTACAATGTACATGGCAGAAATCTTAGATTTGTCACCACACTCTACAGCCTTGCAATCACGGCTTCACAAGTAGGAGTTCGAGGAGCTGCAAAAGAGGTGCTTTAGCGTGTCGAGTGAACCCTCGGTCGGTTGATCTACGGCCCGCTACCCTTATCGATAAGATCCCAGACTGCGGCTAAAACCTCAGTTAACGCCCGCGCTCAATACTTTAATCTTCTTCCCGCGTACGTACCACTACGTCTACCTGATAAGTAGATATAGAGTCGTATGTTTGCATCATTTCCATGAGCCATCCTCAATGTTCTGATCGACAGGTGCCTCGATTCAGCGTTGACATCGACCCTCGATAACACTTGCTGAACACGGCCCAAAGTCTAAGATCCAAAGTTTAGAATTCTGAGTCTACTCAGCCATGGCGGAGACACCAGAACAGCGAGAACTTAACTTAATTGGCAAAGTTGAGCTCCGTATTGCCTTGGCCGACACGGACGCCAAATTCCAATCAATATTGCAGACATACCTTCCTCCTTTGCTTCTAAAGCTAGCTTCGGAATCCAAGAGTGTTCGCAATAAGGTTCTCTCGGTTTGTCAACATATTAGTACCAGGATCAAAGCCCCATCTATTCAGTTGCCAGTGAATGCATTGTTGAAGCAATACAAGACGGCGAACAATCCGCTTGTCCGACGATTCGATCTGCTGTATGTTCAGCAGGGTGTTGATCGGCTGCCAGGTCAAGTAAGTCCCGTTTGTTACTACGTTCAATCTACAGAGAGACACCAGCAGGTGGTATGCAAGGTATTCTAATTTAGAGCTTTTCGAGTTTCTGTCCGGTGGCATTGCGTCTTCGCACTAGATTCTGGACCAAGCCCGTCGGTGAGGAGTGGCGCATCTATTCCTTGGCACTTACCGAAAAGCACTGTCGACGAAATTGTGGTGGACTGATCGACCAGTGAAGGCTCATAGTTGACTTCGTATACATCCCAAGAGCACTACTCACTCAGGAGGTTGATGAAAAGGAAGAACCTGAAAGTGGGAGCCGAAGAAGAAGAAAAGGGATAAGAGGAGCCGGAGCTCAGGCTTACAGCCTGTTCACGCTTCAAAAATGAATTGCATCGATGCATAAGGGATTCGAATAGAGGCCCGGAAACAAGTCCTCATTGTGTCACCTGCTGGTGGGGTTCTACCCTTCGTCTCCCCCCTACCTCACATCACATTTGCTTAGTTCTTGTATAACGCTAAGACGCTGCAACAGTACTGATTTGAACTTACATAGAATCGCCTAGATCTGCTACCAACGCTGTTGACTGGCTTTGACCGAAATTACCAAGAATCAGCTGAGAATACTGCGAATTTGTTCTATCTCCTGCTGAAGTTACTGCATCATATAAATCTACCAGCCCGCAGCAGCACGGAAGACCTCGCTTTGCGAACGAGGTATGGCTTTAAGGAGAATAAGAGAGACGCTGACTTCGTCGCATCTTGGCTTGGCAAATTAATCCTGTTCAGCACTGCTCGAAGAACTGGCAAACCGTATTGGGGTCTGGACGTCCATGATTGTGACTTCCTTCAGGTCTATGGTAAGGAAGAAGTCTGGCGACCGGAAGCTGGAGGTTTGAACTTGATAGAGACAAAGGTCAGAGCAGCGAAATTTCTGGCCAGCGGTGCTTTTGAAGCCGCAGAGCAATTTCTACCCGCGCTTTTCGCTTCAGCTGACCCCAATTCGCGTCTTTCTGAGATTGGCGACGACATAATGAAACGCGCAAGCCCGTTGATCTCATTAGAGGATCCCAACCTCGTGGAGGAGCTTCTTAACGTTTATCTCGGAACGCGAGGTCCTGCGGGTTCTTTACCTACACCGGCGAGTTTGCAGATCAAGATCTTGACTTTGTTGTGCAAATCAAAGACATCATCTTCGTTCGTGGCAAAGAGTATCCAGCTTGTAAAGGAAAGTATTATGTTGGCCGCTGAGGATGACCAGTCAAGAGCTGGTGGTCCAATCAAACAAGGCTTGGAAGCTGCAAAACTTCGAAGGCTAATATTTGCGTACATTAATTGGATGGCGCGAATTAGCTCATCAACTGATATCGAAGCTTTCGCACCTTCAATGGTGGGCCAAATCCGTAACTATATCGAGATTCAGGGCTGGCCACGCTCTAAGATCGAGGGGGCTGCAAGTGCCAGTGAAGTGAGCGCGCGAAATCTAGGTTATGAGAGTATAGGGATTTTAGCGGCAGCATGTCCCAGCCAGCTTTTACTCGAACCGAATCTGGATCTACTCCGCTGGCTGCTCACTTCTTTAGCTGGCGATCCCTCAGGTAATGAGACCTCGATCAGTATCGAGCAAGCGCTTAGCAGCGTCATTCGTCCTTTTGCTTCGAGCTTAGACGATGAGACTGAGGCTTCTTTGACAGATCTGTTACTGTACCACGTCAGTCTCAATGTAGGCGATATCCAGGGACTTAATGAAAAGGTCGTCCGCAGCACCCGCTATGTCGCTGTCCGTTTCGCGAACCGTTGCTTGCCATTTTACAATACCACCGCACGATGGATCGACGTCCTTGCTTTGAACGGAGGGACAGGCGAACGGAACGAAGTGCTTGAAGAAGGTAGCAAAGGTCTGGATCCTTATTGGCACAGGACATTGAACATTCACAAGTCTCATATTCCGTCCAAAGAGAAAGCTGCTGGAACCGTCACGTCCAAGACACACGAGCTACCGGAATTCCACGCTCTGATAATCCAATTCTATGGCTGGAGTGGGGACAAGAACGAGATAACTAGCGAACCACAGAGCCTTTCGAAAGAGGCCGCTGATACTGCCATGCGCTTTTGTCATGCCATATTACTGCATCAAGCGTTGACCTCGAAGTCAGTGGCGCCACTGATCGATACAGATTGGGTACTTCAACTTACGGCTATGATAGCAAACGATGCCAATGCTCGACAGACTGTCAAAGACTATCTAAAGGAAATGTCCTGCAGCGACAGTATATCGCAGCGCGCATTAGAACGATTTCTGCAGGTCCTGTTCTTCAGCATTACGTCCGGTTCGGGAACAGAGACAAGCCAAAGCGCCGACATCGATTTGGAGCTCATGTCGCTTGTTCCGGACTCGACCGTGTCGCCCTTCGCAGCGAAGGCCGTATTACTCGCCGATACCATATTTTCCAATGACAAATTAGTAAGAATTGCGGCATCGAATGTATTCGGTATCTTAGGATCCCATCCTCAGTCGCCGGATGGCTCAGTTCAGAACCTACTGGCGAAGCTAGGGCACACATTTGCCACCTGGGAATCAGCCGTAGGTTCCGACGTCCTTCGAATACACGGCGCCATTCTTGCTACTAGTTTCTGGGTGACCAGAACGGCCTACAGGGGCAGAGCCTTGTCAGATTTCGAACAACATCTTCAGCATCTTTTGCGAGTCAGCCTTGACATCGTGTCCAGCTCACGGGACAAGCTTCTGCTTGAAGCTGCTACGTCCACAATAGCTGAGCTAAGCGCTTTCGCTGTGATCACCCTAGATTCTCTGCCCGTGCCACACAACGCCGAGTCCGTGCTGCGAAAGCTCAAGCAAATCGGACAGGAAGGAGACGAAAGAGCTATCCTAGCTCTTGGCTACCTTGGCATGCACTTCGGAGGACATCGCGATGCCAGTCCGCCACCGCAAGATCCCGCTAGCGATCTCACTTTGACCAGTTTTGTGAGCGTTGTGGAGATACTATATGCTCTACACGAGGTACGGCGGGCCGAGGTCCAGTTCGCAATCGGTGCAGCACTGAGTTGTTCTGCTGTCGGGTGGAGCTCAGGTTATCTTATTGGAAAGCTAGATGTTGAAGGACCTCCGCCTACCCCAACAGCCGACGAATCTCCCCCGAACCATCATACGGTTCCGGGCAGCAGTAGTGAGCGACTTGGCCTCATACTCGACCGTGTCCTGAAGGATTGTAAGTCCACCAAACCAGCTTTGCGACAGGCCACTGTTATTTGGCTTCTCTGTTTAGTGCAATATTGTGGCCAATCGCACGGAGTCCAAAGTCGCCTAAAAGCATGCCAAGCAGCTTTCAAAGGCTTTCTATCTGACAAGGAGTCACTCAATCGCGAGACAGCAGCTCGAGGCTTGACCTTCCTCTATGAAAAGGGTGACCGTGCGGTTAAGGACGATCTTGTAAGGGACCTTGTCAGCTCATTCACAGGAGATAATGCAGGCCTTGCTGGCACTGTTTCAGACCAAACTGAGCTCTTCGAGCCGGGAGCCCTGCCAACAGGTGACAATGCCTCGATCACCACGTATAAAGACATTATGAGTCTAGCAGCTGAGGTTGGAGACCCAAGTCTTGTTTATAGATTCATGTCGATGGCTTCCAATAATGCCATTTGGACTAGCCGTGCGGCTTTCGGACATTTTGGTCTTAGCAATATACTTTCGGACTCGAGCGTTGATGGCTACCTGGCTCAGAATCCTAAATTGTACCCTGCCCTTTTTCGTTTTCGCTTTGACCCCAACTCGAATGTGAGATCATCTATGAACGACATCTGGAAAGCACTCGTCAAAGAGCCGACTGCAGTAATCGACAAGCACTTCGACAGTATAATGGAGGATCTTCTGAAAAACATCGTTGGCAGGGAGTGGCGTGTCCGGCAAGCAAGCTGTGCAGCTGTAGCAGACCTCGTGCAGGGGAGGCCCCTTGAGAAATACGAAAAATATCTCAATCGGATCTGGACTTTGACTTACAAGGTATCTCTCCCATCTGCGTACGCACCTGGATGCTGATACGAGTTGACAGGTTTGTGATGACATCAAAGGATCCGTTCGAGAAGCTGCCCAAGCGCTGGCAAGAGTATTGGCGGGTATCTTGACACACAGCCTTGAAGCAGGTGATACTTCGACACGAAACATCGATTCGATGCTCAACATCGTGCTGCCTTTCTTGTTCAGTACCTCTGGACTCGAGTCAACTTCCCAGGAGATTCAAGCATTCTCTCTTGGGACACTCTTGGACATCATTAAGAGCAGCAACAGCAAAACGCTAAGGCCGTATGTCCCAAACATCATAGGTCAACTTGTTGCTCTCCTCAGCTCATTCGAGCACGAGGGTATCAACTACCTCCATCTGAACGCGGACAAGTATGGCGTTACTACGCAACAAATTGACGACGCTCGCTTGACGGGGGTGAAAGGATCGCCGCTGATGGAAGCTATCGAACGCTGCTTAGACGCCCTAGATACTCCTACGATGTCATCGCTTCATGAAAGCCTAGAGAATGCCATCAAAACTGCTGTCGGTTTGCCGTCAAAAGTAGGATCATCTCGCATACTCGTCTCTCTCTCGACTAGGCACAGTTTCACCTTCAAGGACCACGCGGACCATTTCCTAAGGCTTATTTGTAAGCAATTACTCGATCGCAATGATACCGTATCGTCTGCTTACGCCACGGCGTGTGGCTACCTCTCGCGGCTGGCCTCTGATACGGCAATACTTGAGCTCGTGCACTATTGCCAAAAGCTCTATTTTGATTCCGATGATGACCGCCATCGGGCCATATCGGGCGACGTCATGTACGCCGTTTCAAAACACGCCACAGATCGTTTTAATGCCCTTGCGGGGGATATTCTTCCGTTCGTCTTCATTGCACAGCACGATCCTTTAGACCGAGCAGCGACATCCTATAAACGAGCGTGGGATGAGAACGTAGGAGGGTCTCGTGCAGTGCTACTCTACATTAAGGATATCGTTGACCTTGCAATACGATCTCTTGATTCTCCACGCTGGTCCATCAAGCACACTTCTGCATTCGCGATTGCAAAAACCGTCGGTTCGATGGGGTCCGAGATCAGTGACTCAGACGCAGAACTACTCTGGCCAGCACTTGAGAAGGCGCTTGGCGGTAAAACATGGGAAGGCAAGGAGAAGGTTCTGAAGTCCTTCGTCGAATTTGCGAGAAAAAGTAAGATAATTAGTAGCAATGGGAAGCTCGCAGCGCAGATGCAGGTAAGTACGGAATCTCTTGATGCTCTTCAAGTCTTGGAACAGGAGACGGCGTAAGATCTCCTGGTCATGGTAGCAGACTTTGGCTTCAAAGCCAATCACAAAGGGTCCTTTCGCGGCATGATCGAGAGAATCCATCTGTCCCGGGGCGAAGGCTTATTCAGCCCACTGGGCTAGACTATTGTTGGCTATCGAGCGTATATGTACCCAGCTAACTGGTGATGAACGTCTCCAGAAGATTATGTTTCGCGAAAGTAAGAGAAATAACATAGATTACCGCCAGGAAGCATTGGCCTGCCTCGGCGACTTCATTGAACTGCGAGTCGGCATCGACCTGTTCGCGCAAATTCTTGAGATTACGCAGCCTGTCATCCTCGACGCACTGGATGAATCTACCAAGATGGACGTCGACTCGCCATCTGGAGGGCCGTCCTCGAGATCTATGCAAGTAACCCATATCGTAACGTTATCGCTAAGCGCTGACGAATACTTTAGACGCGAGCTAACGTTGGCTCATGCGCTGTCGTCGCTGCTACGGTCAATCGACCCAAAGTGCAGAATCGATCAAGGTAAGTGACCGCCGTTGAGATACCAGGATAGATCGCTGATAATCGAGATTCTTGTAGAATTAACCTCAGCTTTAAGACAGGTCCTTGACTTGACTAGAAAGGCTACAGCAAGGGGTGGGTCTAGGACAGTGCAAGACAAGATCTACAGCGCCGAGAAGGGTCTCTTTGACAAGATGGCGGACGTTCCTCTGAACAGTAGCCTGGAGGACACTCTGATCGAATACGCCCAGAGCCTCTCCGGCTCCAGCAATCAATTCGAACAGAGTCGTCTGAAGGCTGCGGAAGTAGGCGTTGCACTCTGTCCACTTGCGCGCAAAGGCAGACGCATGAGGGAGGTTTTGGTGCAACAGCTCACTCAATTACAAGTGCAGGAACGGTCGGTGCCTATTCAGCAGTGCCTTGAACGCGGACTCAAGTCACTGAGTGTATGAAGGAGTGGGAACTTGGCGCGGGTGATGCGATTTCATTGAGATGACAGGATGGGCCTACGAAGACGTTTGTCGGGGATGTCAACTACCTATTAATGAAACACGACCTTCAGCCTCTCTTCTGAAATCTAGCAGGTTTCGCTGCGCCACGTGAACAAAGTTGGAAATGGAGATGTGGTAACGTGGTGGTGTCAAACAGGTCAGGATAGGTTGTGATGATACTGATGGTACCTCAGTTTCGGACCCTCGACGTTCAAAGTCCGAAAGCATTTGTCCGCTATTTCAGCAGAGTAGCTGGATCCGGTCAAGTGGGATTGCTCACTTCCGTTTGAGGCTTCGGCGGCTACCTTAGTGTCGTTACCTTGACGATGATTAAGGTTTCTCGGATCTTGATTGCCTGCATAGCGTCTACTTCTACTCCTCGGCGTGCCCGCGCTAATATTTCCTTGGCTTCCATCATCCATGACGTTTGCAGCATCTCTCGCGCCACAAGTCCCCACAGTTGGCTTGTCTGGGGCTTCGGATGACGGATCTCCGACAATATTCAGGGGATGGGGAGAAAGGCCGAGGAAGGTGGCATGGATCAAGGCCAATGATCGCAATCCCAAGGCATATCTTGGCAGCACGCGGAAAGCGTGGAGTGTGGTCATGTTGATTCTCGACGCTAGAGTGAAGCGGCTCCGGGAAGCTGTGGAGCACCGGAGACTCGTGAGTCGTGGTCAAAATTGCCGACGCATTCCGCTGCTGTGGTTGGCTCGAGCTTCACCCCTATCGAAGGATCTGCTTAACTGAGTTCCTCATCACAACTACAAGTCACCCCTCAGCCCAGCGAGCGCACTCCTTGATCCGTGCCACATCAGAGCCATGTGCTCGACTTGCATAGCGGGACCACCGGCGCCATGGGTGGCTGGAAGCCAACGGTGTTTCAGCGCACTTTTCTGACTGCATATCCCTACTAGAAGTAGATCTACTCGGACCATCATACGACTGCGACTGCCCCTCCACCGCCTCTCGGTTGACCTTGCTACTGTGGCGTGAGCAGAGAAATACTCAAAACTGAAAAGATGGTAGAAACAGGCTATGGGCGACTCAAGAAGGGCATAGCAAGTTCCGTGCTCACTGTCCAGAGCATACTTGGCTCTGATGGGAACCCTGCCACCAAGTACGAACACCCACATCAGCTATTCAGATTGCATCCTTCTGCCTTCATCAACGGCTACCATTCAATTTTACTCATACACTAGGCGATCACTGCTGCACCACAACCGTATCATCGTCTTCAGACGGCCCCGCACCTACAGCGGAGCGGGCTAAGGAAGAAGCCTCTCGACACGCCCACACTAAACTTATGCATTATCTGTCAGCCAATCTAGTCATGCTTGAGTCGATCCCTTTCACCAGGAGGCTCAATCAGGATAACTGTTGAACCATTTGTGCTTTGCGCCTCACCTCTGCATTCACGTTGAAATTCCATTGGTTTTTCTGGCTCCAAGTCTAATGCGTTTCACAACTGGTTTCCACGCCCCTTCCAACGTCCACTCGGGCTGATCTACGCCTGCAGAGCCGTTCCCAACCATCGATATCAAGGGCTCGAAACTCTCAGTCTGATAGCGGTTGGTTCGCCATAGTCAATCTCCAATATCGTCCTTACAATCTATCGATGGGTGCAAGACGTTTAGTTCACCTTAGAGCCAATCCCTTACTCTTGCCGACCTTCGACCACCCCGCATCTATATCGCTGGTGATATAGATCGAGGACTTGAACAATCGGCCAAAGAAAGACGAATAGACCGGCACCGTTTTGCAACTTTTGCCACTGTGTAAAGTTATCAACACCGGCAAGTCTATAGCATATATCGACCTCGCCCACCACTGAACACTTCCTACGAATCCGTGACGTTACAGAACCAGACGTACTCTTCAAATGTCACGACCAAGAACAATCTCGCAGATGCAGAGCAGACGCGATAAAGTGCCACGACAGATCCAGGACCGACTGCCTACTATTGTCCCAAGACACGACCAGCCCTCAAAGTGCCCCTTGAGCCCTCGTCTGAAAGGAGACGCAATTGGCAGGTCCTCGACTGCACGCCTACCTCCACGTTCGCGCTTTGGGTGCTGGACATGCAGAACGCGCAAAGTAAAGTGTGACGAAGACCGGCCGAAATGCGCAGTAAGTCTTCTTCCTCGTGGATGAGCGTGTAGAGCGGTATCCTGAAGCGCGATTTGTTGCGTCATTGAAGGGGTCAGAAGAACCCATGCCTTCATAATGCCTTAATGGTACAGCACTAAGCTGTCTCTCCATTGACAACCCGTGGAAGCGCTTTGCCACACCTCGCAGCTCTACAGCCTACTGATAACAGTCTTTTCTAGCCATGCAAGCGATTAGGACATCCCTGTGACTACAGCCCTCGATTATCTTTCAAAGACGATACACCAAGAGTTCTTGAGAAGATGCGACCATACACAGGGTCAGGCAATTCGATGTGGAACTGTCAGTGTTCTGAGTGCCATGTCCAGTTTCTTCCTTGCATGTGACTAAATTCACCAGGTTCTTCATCGTGGCCATGTCTAAAAAGCAGCTTTGACGACTTGGATCAAGAAGACCTCCTGCCACCTTTTTCTATGTTGACCAATGACGAGGACCGCGAACGGAAGGCAGTGCACAAGTTGCCGGGTACTTACCATATCGTCGTCAACCCAGACAGCTTTTCGAGCCTTGAGGAGTATGGGGATAGCCAGGACGACGAGTTCGCTGCTGGCACAAAGCCACACAATCCGTCCAAGCGTCGGCGAAGCTCGGTCTATACATCAACGTCCGTAATAAGGCAGGATGTCTTCGAAGACCCGGACACATTAATCATCGGCAAATTTGAGGAGAACGTGCGGAAATTGCCCACTCTGGGCCTGCTCACCACTCACTTCGACAGTTCAAGATCATCAAGCCTAACGTCGGTTTCACCAGCAACGACTTATGTACATTCCGCACATACTTTCCAATCCCAAGAAGTGTCGCCACTCTTCGAGACCGTGTGGGAAATTGAAGAGGATCAACATATCGCTTCCTTCTACAGGACGTTTGTCCGAAGTCAGCTTAATCAGGTGCATCGAGACTCTCTAGGCACATCTTCGGATTTGGGTATACAGACCATTCCTGATATTCTCGATCAACAAGCGCCTCACTTCACTCCGGTACGTATTTGCATACACGCTTCGCCGAGTTCGCGATTGGTGTGGCCTCAATAAGATCGTCCGTCTACAATTCGCGAAGCCACGTTGTTATGTGCATTTGCAGATGCTGATAGTCTGCACACGAATATTTGCTGATTTGCATGCTCCAGCTGTACCACGCTCTCATGGCATTCTCCGCGCTTAGCATGGCTCACAGCCAAGGCGTGCAAAGCCTGAATGCATTGCAGCATTACTCGCGAGCTCTCCCTCTGTTACAGGACAGTCTCCATACTGATGAAGATCTTTCGTCTGACGGGACACTGCTGACCCATTTCGTTCTACTACACTATGAGGTCAGCCACCATACCAGCAAAATCATGAAATGAGCTAATGATGTCCTCAGATTGCAGCTGCAGAGCCCCGAGGTTCGAACCTTTGGGAGCAACACCTTGATCAGCTCCTTCGAATCGTCAGATTAAGACGTGAAATGTACGGCCCAGAGTCAGAGTGTCACCAACATATCTTAAAGTGGATTTTCTCAATCTCGACGCACAGTGTACTCAGTGGCAGTGGAAAAGGCGAATTCGTAGAATGGATGATCAGCAGCGGCAGCTTATCACCTTCGATACATTGCGGCCAGGAAATCGATTTCGGGGGATCCGCTGTGCGGATGCCAGAACCATCGAAAAGCAATCCGGGACGATCTATCGTCGAAGTACATCGAACTATCTTGACCATTGCAGCACGACTGGGCCTCCTGGCTCGCGACCTGATGGCGAATCGTGCGCACCCTCTAACAAATAACCTGAAGATCTTGCACCAACAGCAGCGAGTTATGCAGCTTCGAAGCACACTACGAAACTTTTGGCATGGGCAACTACCCGCCTTGGTCGCGATGGGTCATGGCAACAAGAGCGTTCCTGTGGCAGCACGTGGAATCGTAGAGCATACCCACGCCTTGTATCACGCGTGCATCATCTACTCTTACACGAGCATGTGGCCCCATCAGCGGCTCGAGATGAGTACTGAAAGCATTCCCGAGATGTTACAAAGCGTCAGCGAGATCCTTCAGCTTGCCCGCGAGATCACCGCTAACGGCTGCAACGAGCGAAAATTCATGGTGTTCCCGCTCTTCATGGCTGGCGTCGCGAGCCGGAGCCCTTCGGACCAGCAGTTAGCTATTGAGCTCCTGCGCATGTTCGAGAAAAATAGCATCGGCAAGGCGATGGTCGCCACGCGGCATGTTCTGGAGGTCATTTACCAGAAGCAAAGGGAGGCCATCATGCAGGGTGCTCATCCAATGATGGTCGACTGGGTCAATACAGTGGCCGAAAGGGGCTTGCAGATGATCGATGCACGCCTTTGATACGCAATCTTTCGCTGACGGACTCGAACGTCGTGAAAAAGATCTCTACTTCGCGCAAGGCCACAGCCGCCAATAAGTTATCAACAGATTCGAAACCGATTGCCACGCAGGATGCCACCGGCCACGTCGACGCGCCAACCGATCCCGAATCAGTTAAAAATAGGTTGGAGAATGGAGGCAATGGCGAGACTAATGCTAGGGCGGAGGGTGGACTTGGTGGTGCGGACTAGACCCAACAGGATGCCAACAGGTTGACGGGATCCGCGGTAGGTGGCTCGATGGCAATCAAGGAAAGTTGACGCCGGTTTTTGTGTAGTACCATGCTGTACCTCCCTTCTTCGATGTCTTTGGAAGCCTAGCTACTTCTCCCTCCGGAAGTCATCTCTCTACAACCTGCTCGAGCACGCCTTCTATCGTGGGCATTGACCTCTACCACGCATGGCGCCTAGTCGCTATCACCAGGATCGTCGAAAGAAGGCTGCGCAAAAGGAGGCGGGCTTTGTTCAGCTAGAGGCGCGATGTAGATAAACTGGATGTAGCGAAAGTTGGCATCGATATATACACTGGATTCAGGAAACATAGCGAAATTTGGCATAAATATACACACTGGATCAAAGGGACTTAGCGAAATTTGACATTGGGTATTAAGAGGACTTAGCGAAATCTGACATTGAGTTAGATTCGGAGAGATCCCAACCGAAGAATAGAGGTCTCGAGAACAAGATATCTCGAATTGTTAGACGTTTGCTCACAAATGGAAATACCTCTAATATTTGGCAAGGGGGACCTCTTTGGTTTCGAAATTCTTCGGCAAGTAACCAAGGATTTGGTGGCGTTTGCAAGCACAAGTTGGTGATTTTCCCGAGGCCAGAATTTCCGCCATCATGGGCCCCCACTGGGCGGAGTGGAAGACCTGGACCCCCCCATCCCCCAACGTCCGCCCAACGTTCAGAAGTCCTTCGCTCGGAACTCCGCAGGCACTATTGAGGGGGGGGTTAGAGTGGCTCGAAAGACTTGAGGAGGGGGTAGAATTGTTGCGCCCGACAAGATCGGGACGAACGCGATATCACAACACAAGTTCGAGCAGACTTGCAACGCACACGCTCGTCGAGCAAGATCAATAAGTCGATCTTGTTGACAGCTCATTCTATCCCCGTGATCAAGGTACTACAAGTAGCCTTGCAAAACCCTAGTTGTCGAAAATGGTTTCTAACACGTTGATAATCTGTTTTCAACATATCGGGGGTAACCAACCTTGATTTTGCATAGAAGGATCTCCGCCTTTGGGTCGTCCACATGCACGTCCCACCTACAGTATCTCTCTCCCGTCTGCACAACACATTGGAGCGGGTTTTTGCCCTTAACATGTCAGCAACCTGTTACGATTCCATTTGAGCACTCCACGACTTTGATATGCAATCTTTCGGCGTTCGAACAGGGGTAAAACCTCCTTCTCTCGTGCGTCCTTGGCTCCTCCAACTATGTCATTCATACTCTTTGACGTCTTGCCGCTTTGGAGTTGGCCTATCAGTGGTCATCCAGTCAATCGACATAACGTCTACACGTTGTCTTAGAGCGCATAGCACTGAATCGTAGATGCAATCAGCCCGAAATTTAGCACCCTGCCAGCGCATTGGGGAAGATAAGGGGAGAATGCAATATACCAAGGCAGCATCAACGCGGCGTGCGAATTTTCTCGTGGTACGCGATCGAGATCTATCTTACAGAACCTCCGGCCAAGAGATGGACTTGTGGTTGCCATGGATGCAGGTGTGCAGATTAAGATTATGTTGGTTTCATCTGATGTTTGAGCTCCTCCTAACCTCCAGAACCTACTACCACATACCCTGCAAGACGTCATAATCTGTTGCATGGATCTAGAGGGCAACGAGGGTAACAACAAAAGACCAGAGGCAATCAGTACAGTTCTGCTTGGATCGACACTCGAGATCCTCGAGGCTTGGCTCCTGGTGTTGGTGCTGGAAACTGGCTAGCATGCACAAGATACTACCACATTCGTGTGTATGAGCATCGAAACTCTGACGCCAAGTTCAACGATGCTAATCCCGTCAATTTCGAGTTCAAGGGAAAGACGAGCCAGTTCATCAAGCATGCTTCGAAGGGCCAAGTAATGCCATGACAGAGTAACATACGACAATATCTGACCGAATTCTTCCGAGAGCTCAAGGGCGAACGGATGCAATCAAACATCCATCAGAAGCTCGAAGAACCAAACGCTCAGCATCTGCTTTGGACATATCCGAACCTCACTCAAATGCGACCAATACAAAACTCCAGCCAGCAGTTTAACAGCCAGCAGTTCAGCAACTATCATCGGTCGTTCAGAAACCATCATCAGTCGTGGTGGACTCGTAGTTGCCATGGATGATGGTATGGCGAACTGGCGACCAAGACCATATGTGCATACTGTTGGTTTCATCTGAGGTTTAAGTAAGAATAGAGCCGGCACTCCGGCCACTCTCAGACTGCATTAGGAAGACGCATCTGCATGCCGAGTGAGAGCCCCTTTATGCGAATCATGGAGCGGGCCGTGCGGCCATTGCCACCCCAGTCAGGTAAATTGATTTGTGTCTGTCGGTTTCAAAACGTGCATGGGCCCTCAAGCTTGGAGACAAGGCGTCTTGTGCGTGAGGACCTCTAGACTAGCTTTATCAGATCATCTACTTGTTTAGAACCATTCAATATTCGGAATGCATGGGGCCGTCGGCCCTACGACGCGTTTGAGACGCCACATTTCTCAGCTCAGTGTAGATTCCTCACTTAGGGTTAGAGCTTTAGCGCTGTCAGGACCTCGACTAAGCAATGTCGCGACGTCATTGGGAAGGAACTTGTTCTGGGCATTTTGCCCACGGCGCCGGACAACTCCTGAGGAACCGTGAACAGCAAATCTGGGCAATCTCTTGCTGTGGATGAAGTCGTAGTCACTGGTTCCTGCTGTGCTACCTACGTCGCCTTGCCTTTGCGCCATTCACTGCAATGGCCACGGCGATGGATTTCAATCCTTCGCTGCTAAGGCAAAGCGAAGCGTACGACCTACCTACATCATCGTATTCAAGCGCGGCGCAAGAGCTCCTTGACGCGCCCGAAAATGGCGCTGCTCCCGAGCAGTACACCGGCCAGGGCGAACTACCACGAAGCCCGGCCCGGAAAATAATCAAGAAAGGCAGCTCATCACGCATCAATGGACATGGAAGGAACAAGGAGGGATCAATGTCTCAATCGATGGTAGAAAAGACTCAAGATAGAGATGGCGAGCACTTGACCACGATCAAACAATTCCATCGCAATGGGCAAGCCGAGAATCAGCGTAGCGATGAGTTGCTGAGTGGGCGCCGAGTTGGAACGAAGTGGGAAAGGAGCCAGTACGTTTGCTACGTGCTCCATATCATCCAGCACTGATCACATACTCTCTTAGCGTCCATTTTGCGCCTCTATCAGTACCGCTTCAACGACGCCTTCAGACCCTTATAGTGCTTGCACATACCCTTTGCATTGCCCTTTTCCTGACCACCTTCTTCCTTCTGGCTGCCATTCCGTTGACCTGGCCTTTGCTCTTACCATACCTTCTCTATTGCCTCTTTTCAGATGCCGGCACCTCCGGAACGCTCTCTCACCGCTCGAACCTCCTGCGCTCATCCCCTGTCTGGTCTCTCTTCGCTTCGTACTTTCCCGCACGTCTTCACCGCTCTGCTCCTCTGGCACCCACACGAAAATACATTTTCGGATACCACCCTCATGGAATAATATCTCACGGCGCATTTGCTTCTTTTGGTACGGAGGCCTTGGGCTTCAAGCATCTGTTTCCCGGCATTACGAATACCCTACTTACTCTCGACTCGAACTTTCGAATTCCCTTCTACCGTGACTACGCTCTAGCGATGGGGCTCGCCTCTGTATCGCGCGAAAGCTGCGAGAACCTTCTCTCAAAAGGCGGTTCCAACGGCGAGGGGATGGGCCGCGCCATTACCATCGTGGTGGGAGGAGCCAGGGAGAGCTTGGACGCCCAACCGCGCAGTCTACGCCTGGTCTTAAAGCGTCGCAAAGGTTTCATCAAACTGGCCATACGCACCGGCGCAGATCTCGTTCCCGTGCTTGCCTTTGGTGAGAACGAGCTGTATGACCAGGTATCATCGGATTCGCATCCACTGGTTCACAAAATGCAGATGATGGTCAAAAAGCTCCTCGGCTTTACAATCCCGCTATTCCATGCCCGAGGAGTGTTTAACTACGACGTCGGAATGATGCCATACAGGAAACCCCTTAACGTTGTAGTCGGCAGGCCAATTAAGGTGGGGAGGCAACCTGAGCCGGACAGCGGGTACGTGGATGAGCTGCATGCGCAGTATGTTGGGGAATTGGAGCGGATCTGGGAGGAATGGAAGGATCAGTTCGCACGCGACAGAAGCGGAGATTTAGAGATTGTGGAGTAGTACGCATATATGGGACTCTGCTTGAAGGAGGGACTTGTATATTTTCAGGCACTGGTCTGCCGACATGTATTCCATGCGCTGGCACCAATGGGTGCTAAATCTACTTGGCAACCCTTCTGGAAGCCATTCTTTTGTTGCTCCCCGTGGTTCTTTTAATGAGTATATCACTGGTACACCCTAGGCTACCACTGCTCGTTCGAGCCATCGCCATGTGCGTCAAAACCTTCTTCAACGGTGCAAGGAAGTCAATCCTTGTTTAGCCGAGCCAGCCCTCTGGAACCAGCACCCTTCCGGCGCATGTATTGCCGCGGACCAATCTCATGATAAGCAAAACCTTCATCTCACAATGAATTCATTCGGTCTTTTCGCATTGAAACAGAAGGGACGGCCAAAAGCCCTCACGCGAGCCGCAAGATCCTTACAACGCGCCGAGCGCGAAGTGCAGCGCAAATGCTCCCAGTAGCGCGGAAGTCAAAGACAGCAAGCTTCAACGGTCAAGTGGAACCGAGCTCATGCCCAGAGTTCGGGCCAACGTTCTCATAGAAGTAGTATGTGGGAGGGATGGGATGAACCCAGTAAGAGAATGAAAACCCTACAGACCCTCACCGTAGTTGCCAGAGCAGTGCCGCAGCGGCACGTCGCTGCCTGTAAACATTGCAGCGAGGGTGAGAGGATACAGCATCACGGGAAAGCGCGTTTGCCAGCAAAGCAGACGAGATAAGTCTTGGCGGACACGCAGGTTTCTTGCAGTCTGTGTTTTGGAATCCCTGGAGTCTCGAATGAAATGGGAGCGTAGACTGTGGGCAGTTATTAGAAATATATCTGAAAAGCTTCGAACGCCTGGGGCGAGCGCAATTTCGCGTATAAATGCTGAATGCGTGACGACTGGGAAGAGGAATACGCTTTGTGGACGATGGCGTATGCTTCGGGCGGAGATCAAGCGAAGAGTCACTTTGAGCTATCACTGAAGAGGATGAGATGCTTCGCATGCTCATGAGGTGCGCTCCCGCAAGGTCGGTGTAAATGGTTTTGTATTTAGCCAACAATGACAGTTTATTGACGTGTAGAAGAGAGGATTGGCGCCCAGGGTCGTCGAGATTGCAGATAAGCGAGGATGTGGAAAGCGAGCGTTTACACCCCCAGTCTTAGCGGCACACTAGCTCACTGCTACTCTAACAAAGCCGATTCGGCCCAGCAGCCACTCCGCGACGACAGCCCGGGCAGATTACTCGCCCATCATACTTCACACTGAGACGTCGATATCGCTGCCGACAACTCATCTTGCCCACTATCCCGTCACCATTCCACTGAACAAGTCTTGGATGATACGACACCTCACCACTTCTGGCCAATCCTCGCGCTAATCCTCAGCCACTTACCCTCATCGTGCGACGCCTGGCTCACAACGTCGCGGGAGCCTCCACGACTACTATGGTAGCCCTGGTGAATGTTCATTGACCTGCTTGGACCATTTTTACACACGTTTTGGCCCGAACACGCACATTAAAACATCACATTGATGCCTTACGACGCTAGCCAGTCATGTCGGTCGACGCCGATAGCCATTACGCCCTAGGCCATCGTCGCCAGGCCTCTCAGGCCTATGACCTTCCCACTGGGTCAATGGACCGCACCCACCACAACGGTGCATCGGTATCGAGTCCGACCGAATCCCTGATATCTCCTTTGCAGCCTTTCGCCTATGACCCGTCTGCGGTTAATCTGGATCGTTACGCATCCAACGCCAGTATCAACGGATTTTCCGGCAGCCCCTCCACAGAGGACGGATCTCCTGACCCACACGACTTCTACCGACAGTATCAGGATCCGTTCCCGGGTCCAAGCGAGGCACCAGGATCGGTAAGCATCGTAGTGCAAAAGCGGGAGATGACGACCTCAAGAGAGCAGAGGAAACCGAATGCTCCGTCACAGATTCGAACTAATGGCACGAAATTTCCCAGTCTTTCGTCTCGCATGCCGAATAGTCAAGCGTCTCCATCTGCGGATAAATCAGCTCTCAGTGCTACAAGGTCAACTCCAAATATTTCCAACACAGCACGTAATCGTCAAACGTCTCTCAGGGATCTGGTTAATAAATTCAACCAGACCCCCAACGAATTACCGCCAGTCCCAAGCAAAACGCAATCAAGGTCAACATCCACCAATTCAAACCCGCCTGCGAACAACCATGCGAGAGCGCGGACATCATCTCAATCGACGCCGCAACCAAGCCAACGGCAGACGCCAAAACGAAGGGACCGCACGGTGGAAGAAACTTACACATCTCGACTGACGAGTCCGCGTTCTAGAAGGTCAACTGCGGATGATTTGACTTCGCAGTCAATGACAGATTTGAGTCCTGGGAGCGGAGTGGCGCCTCGAAAGCCTTTGTTCGGCGAAATAGTGTTACAGAATCTGAATAACGTCAAACCTGGATATGGAATACCCGCACCACGTCGTAGGCGAGGTTCAGAAGGAAGCATGCATAGCCCCAATCCGATGTTCCCTGATGAAAAAGAAACGTCAGCCGCGAATCCTCCACCGTCGTCGCCCTCGGCCTGGTATCGAGCGCATGCTCCGACGTTGGAGGAGATCAAGCAAGACAAGGCTATTCCTGAGATGCCGCATAGTCTGCACCGTAGAACGCGGAGCGATTTTACAGGTATACCCACAGGCCCACCGGCACGTTCCTATAACACGTTTCTCGCAAATCCGGACGACGCGCCACAATCATCCGTCCCCTGCCTCTCGACAAGGCGCGACTCTCAATCGCGTATACCCCTTAGCTCGAGACGTCTGAGCATAACCTCCGACTCAGGAAACTCTACACCCTCAACCAGAACTAATTCAGCGCTAGATAGGAGGAATCCAACACATATTATGTCACCGCCTAAAGGGTCAAGCGCACTACCTCTCCCTGCTCAGCAGCCACGCAGCCCAACGTCCAATGCACAACGTCCTCCATCCCGGAAATCTCCACGGCGTGGTGACATAGCCCGCGACTCGCAGCGAATAGCGACTAGTCCTCGCCTTGCTGCCTTCATATCGGCCCCTTTGCCCAAGAAATCTCCTCCGCTACGAAGCTCAAGACCTCGCCAACCAGTCTCGTCCGCCACAACTTCTGCTTCGAGAGCTCGGGCTGTGGATAGGTATGAGATTGGCGGCCAGAAAAGCCCTTCGAAGAGCTCGCGAGAGTCCAAGCATAGACGGCCACCGGAGCTTGGTGGAGTGGACTTTGCTGCTAGGAGGGAAAAAATTCAGCGCGCGTTTACAAAGTCGGTCCGGGCAGAGGAAAAGAGGCGGGAATCGGTTGCGCAAGAAGCTCAGGCTCAAGAAGGCAATGCTACTGGTGACGGTACGCAAGACGAATACACGGAGCACAGCGATGTACCCCACAATGCAGAAACAACTCCGTCACAAGACCTGCGGAACAGCGAGGAAGATATCTTCCAGACCCCTGGAGAAGAGATGCCCAGAACTGAGGGGGAACTCACAATCAACACGGGTCATCTCTCGGAAAGATCAGTCTTGGACCTTAGCCAGGAAGACTCGCCTACTCTGGGGGTTATTGGTCGGTTCGGTTCCTTGAATCGCGTCTCGGAGGGCGACATAACCCCTACGTCTGAGTTTGAGCCCTCTTCGGCTGTCACAGCGGGCACGTCTGACTCCGTCGATACTTTCTTCGATGATGAACCACAAGAGGAGGAGGAGGAGGAGGTAGAAGTTCCCATTCCAGGGCCGGAATCTAAGCCTACAGAACCCGAGTCTAGAACTCTTCTAAGTCATATAATGAGCATGCGGGATCGAAGTCCGGCAAGCCCGACACGCATGCATCGTTCAGTTGCCGTGGAAGAGACTTTGTCCGAAAGGGATGATCGGGAGTCTATACAGATAATGCTAGGAGAAACACCCGTTCTCGAGAAGCCGCCAAACCTCCAGCAGGTGCCGGAGGAAACTGTGAACGAAGTTCCCGCCAGCGATGTACCAGGTAGCCGTTGGAGTGTAAGCTCTTGGTCTTCTGAGAAGTCAAAGGATCACCATCGAGAAGGTCTGATAAAAAGGATGGACAAATACTCGTCACCACAGCTGCGACCCAAAGACCCTGCCCACCTGTCTTCGTCTACGGTTACTAGTGAATCGACGCAGCAAGCTTGGTCACCAGCCACCTTCACGTCACCGCAGACCGAGCGAAGCACAATGGATAGTGACGCTTACAGCACGATCGACCGGGTCCTAGACCACTACCATGATCCTAGTGTAGTTAGTCCAAAGATGATGCATGATGTCCAGCAACACATCTTTACGCAGTCTCCAGATTTGGCTCGCCAAGGAGGATGGGATCCGAAAAAAGTCACACAACTTTATCTTCAGCAATTAGCACGCGAACGTGCTCTTTCTCGAGGGAGCTCCTTACCTGATCCATATAAATATCGAAGGAAGCCCATCAACCTGCATCCGCCTGCTTCAGCTCCAACAGTAGAACACAAGCACAATGATGGACAGACCGAGAAGATCCTCAGCTCTACGGAAAGTGTTTCTCACAGCCGTAATACCAGTTTGGGCGTCGATGACGGTGACTTTACCCTAACTCATAGAGCGAGTATGAATCACCCGGACGACTGGGACATGTCTCCTTCCATTGCCGATTGGATAGCACCTCAAGCCGAGGACAGTCCATCAGACGAGAGAGCGCCCGATTCCTCGAAGACATGGGAGCATGCAAGACAGGATTTAGCCGCTATAGAGACACCAAAGTCATCGGAAACATATCGCCCACAATTGCCAGAAATCAAAGGCGCAGGTGAACCTTTCGGTCTGGCAATCAACATCACTTCACCTCAAGAAGAAGATTCACCGAAAATCCCCCCTCCGTTACCGGATTACGTACCTCCACCGCCCCCTACAGAGTTTCCTGTTAACGATTTGTCTTATCCACAAACGGCCCCCCCTTCAATGCCACCGTCTGGCATTGAAATTAAGTCCGTATCGTCTAATGCCGCTCAGCCCAGACATGCTGCTGAAGTTCCCAGTCTTCCTAACCAGTCTAGTAACGATTCCTTTCGGCGATCAGTGACTACAGTCTCTTCTGTGCCACCATCAGGTTCATCCTTCTCTCAAGAAAGGTCGAGCGCTGGTACTCAAATCACATCTCCGGAGCCGGCGAGAGTAGACCCTGCAGAACAAAAGCGCTTGACAAAACGAAGACATATCATCAAAGAGCTTGTCGATACCGAGCACTCGTTTGGCCAGGATATGAAGGTCGTCGATGATATTTACAAGGGTACTTCCAATGTCATTATCATATCCGCGGAAGATGTCAAGACCTTGTTTAGCAATTCGGATCAGATCGTTGCATTCTCCACTCAATTCCTCGATGCCCTCAAGCAGGCCTCGAAAAGCGTCTATGTCTTACCGAAGTCGAAAAGGTGGAGGAGTAATCGCGAAAGCAACATGACTACGAACAGCCTTGGCACAGATGACCAGTCTTCTCTCCATGGAGCCGAGATGAGCGACGAGGACAAAGATCGAAGAACCTTCATTGGCGAAGCCTTCGGTCATCATATGACAAACATGGAGAGGGTCTACTCGGAGTATCTGAAAAATCATGACGCTGCCAATCAAAAGCTTCAAGTGCTGCAGAAAAACGAGAAGGTTCAAATATGGTTGAAGGAGTGCCGCGCTTACGCTCACGACCTTACATCTGCCTGGGATCTCGACTCTCTACTGGTGAAACCTGTGCAACGCATTCTCAAGTATCCGTTGTTGCTCGATCAACTATTGGAGGCGACGCCGGAGAATCATCCGGACTTTGCACAACTCGATATTGCGGCAAGAGAGATGAAAGGAATTTCTATGCGAATCAACGAGATGAAGAAACGCGCCGACATCATGGAGCAAGTCACTAATACCAGGAAACGAAAGGAGTCGGATGGGCGAATCGGTCTCTCCAAAGCTTTCGGGCGTCGCACGGAGAAGCTCAGACAACAAGTTGGGCTTTCCGATATGGTCGAAGACACTCAGTATAGCGCAGTCTCTGAGAAATTCGGTTCCCATTTCTTCCAGCTGCAGGTGGTGATGAGGGACGTCGAAATGTACACCAACGATGTGCAGGCCTTTATGAGACGTTTCCTTGATTTTTCGCATGCCATGGAGGAGCACATTGACGTAGCACAGACCAGCTATCCTGAGTCTGAAAGTAAATGGCGCAAGTTCAGGATGTCCATGACGGAGATGACAGTGACGGCGCTCACGGATCATGCAAGTCCCTCACCACCCTCTTGCGCAATCGAGACTAATGAGCTGATCTCATGTAGGTCAATGCTGTACGGAAAAACGTCATCGAGCCAATGACTACCCTACTGAAGCTGCACGGCGGGCCGCAAAAGCTCATGCAGAAACGCAACAAGCGGGTCATGGACTACGCCCGGTATAAGACCATCAAGGACCGCGGCGACAAGCTTGACAAGAAAACCGCTGAACAAGGCGAACAGTTTATAGCGGTCAATGACACTCTCAAGGAAGAGCTCCCCAAATTGTTCTTGTTGACGGGCAAGCTCGTGGAAGCCTGCTTGAATAACTTTATACAGTTACAGCTTCAATGGCAAGCCATATGGAAAAGAAAGCTCGCCCAGGCCGTTGATGACCTCAAGATCCCCAGCAACGCCGTTGAAATCGTGTCTGCTTTCACCGCTGACTTCCAATTCTTCGAAGCGCAAGTGCTCTCTCTAGGAATATGCAACGGTTCGATGCTTGCGGATGCGGCCAATCTGGTGGGCTTCCTGTCGCCAACGACGACCATGAACAGTGAGGACATGGCTGCTTCAAGACAGACACCGTCGACAGAATACCCGAGGCACCGTACAACGTCTGTCAGCAGTGAGTTATCACCAGTGCTTCCGCGGCCCGATTTCGGCGGACGAGAGAATGGCAGCTTCTTTGGGAGTATGGTTCCTGGGTCCACATCGACACCCAATAACGATACACGCCGTATGCGCGCGAGCTCAGCTGTTTCGCACAACAACAGTCCTCAAACCCCAGATATTCCAGGAAGCTACCGATCGTACTCGAACAGCACTACACCATCCAATGCTCCTCTCCCTTCGAGGCGTCCGAACACAGCTACCGGCAGGGCTTCATTGCAGTCACCTTCGCTCACCCGTTCAAGTGTGGACAGCCCCGATTACGCTAGGACGAGCGACCAACCTGCGCCGTTTGTCAACCGTCCACCATCTGGTCAGACGTATCCGCAAGTCGCGCCACCTCGCAGCTCATCACCGACAGCTCGTTTTTCAGGCGTGTTCAGCTCTGCCTTACCAATGTCCGATTCGCCTAGGACTGAATCACCCATCGAAGTCAATGCTAGGAGGGACTTCAAAGTGCTGTTCCTGGCCGCTAGTGTCTACGAATTCAACATTGATCGAGCAAGGAGAGAAGCAGGCTACCCCTACTTGACCTATGTTGCTGGAGAGGTGGGCGGTGCCTAGATTGATCTGTCTGCGCCGTTGCTGACTTATGATTTAGATATTCGATGTCATTGGTGAGAAAGGCGAGCTCTGGCTGGCCAAGAACCAAGACGATGCGACTTGCCAGGTCGGTTGGATCTGGAATAAACACTTCGTCAAGTTGGCCTCATAGGCGGCCACTCATCAGTTTCCCTGTAACCTCTACAATTGGCCGAACATCACCGGGCTGTCCACTTGATCATCACCTCACCACCATCACCACCAATTCTCTAGGACGAAATTTCTTAGCTCAGCAAAACCTTCTTGGCGAAACCACCTTCGATTCTTTGCTATTCTACCTTCAAAGGCTATATCGGTAATCACAGCTTCCACCAACCTCCTTGCCAACCCTCCGGAGTCCGCTTCAATCGGCCTCCTCTTCATCCGAGCTCAGCTCCACGCGTTTCAGCGAGCGGGTCCCTTCATTTTCATTTCATGTTCTATTTCGGCATCATCACATGTACGGCCTACAGCAAAAGAAACGCAGCTCACGAACGACGTGCGCAAGTTTTCTGTTTTTCCGGTTTTTCTTTGTTCTGAAAACGCTCGACGGCATTGGGAGGGAAAGGCATCGGCGCAACAGGGGGGAGGGAACGAGGTGTGGGGGATGGAGACGGGGATGTAGCATAGATACCCTTTGTCTACCCTTTGACGAATGAAAGAGGTAGATGGAGACATTCCTTTTCGGGGTTCTTGCCTCCGCCCTCGCGGCCTTCTGATGGGGAATGCGAGTCAAGGGCTGGGGAGGAGGAATCAAACAACCAACATTCAATATTCACAAGCTCGTGAACGCTTCTTCTCCTCCATTCTTCATCCCTCCTATTCATCACTCCACTTCCTCATTCCCCCACCCCTTTCCAACCCGCCCAGCCTCACCCCCGGCCCCACAATCTTTCCAAGCTCCACAAACCCTTTCCTCTCCCCTGCCCTATCAACTCCAAGCCATCCTTCCCCTGCTCTCCATCCTCCTCTCCACTCTCCTCTCCACCCTCCTCTCCATCCTCCTCTCCACTCTCCTCTCCACCTTCTTAACCCTCCTCTCCAACCCCCTAACCCACCTCCACCCCCACCTCCACCCTCCACCCTCCCCTCCCTCCTCCCCCTCTCCACCGCCCTCTCCATCCAACGCGCCTTCTTCCCCAACACCTCGACGCTTCCTCAATCTCTTTCCTCGTCAAGCCCTCCCCCCCTCACCTCAGCAACTTCCCACAGCCTAGCAGACGCAGCCTGTTTCTTCGTGGATTTCGAATTTTGAGATTGGTGGGAATGGGAAGTTAAGGGGGGGGGGGGGGGTCCTTTGTTGGGTATCTCGGCAAACCCTTTGACCCCTATTTCTAGTTGAATGTAGCTGACGTTTGGAGATGGGGAGAGGTGGGGGGATGGAGTCGTGGAGTCTGTTCGTTCGCTTGGCCGTAGGGGAAGAGGGGGGGGACTTTTAAGGTGGGGATTTAAAGGGAAGGGGGATTAAAGCCTCTATCAGAAGGGACCGAGGAACGCAATGCGGGTGTCGATGAGAGAGTGCGATAGCTTGAGGAGTGTATATCCCCTTCTGATGGCGCACTTCCTCAGGAGGTTACTGCATCGGGATCGATAGGATACATACTCTGGACCCTTTGTGCTGGGGTGTGTCTTTCTGGAGGGGTTTGAGGACGATATTCGGTTCAGTCCACTTCACCCGTGGCGTTTCGTCGTGCGTGGCCCTTAACCAGGCGCGTATGAAGTCATCAATACCATTCATATCCGATATAGAGCGCCAGCTTGCTGCCCCCAAATGTGTTACCGCCATAGGGGCCGGAGCGAGAGATGGCAATCCCCTCACAAAAGAGAAAGGGAAGGGAGAGTGGCGGTGTGATTGTATTGAGTGATTTTGAATACGCCATGGCTTTTGATGGGTTTGGTATGCATCAACCAGGATGCCGGGGTATTTGTATCGAGAAGATTCTAGTCACGCTGGGGTTTTTTGTTGTTTCGGCGATAGAGTGGAGGGAAGGAAGAGGGGGGACAAAGGCTGTCGTTGTGGGGACTCGGGGGTGTTGCGGTTGGGGGGAAATCAAGGCTGGTATAGCGGTTTGTGGGAATTGTACGGTTCTTGGGCTCATAGCAAGAAGGTAGCTTTCAATGGTCTGTTGGGATGCATAGCAGACAGCTGGCGCGGAGGGGAAGGGGTTGGAATATCCTGCATGGGTGGAGGAGGGAGTAAGGGCTGTGGGTAGTAGTCGTGCCAGACGAGTGGGTTCATTAGGGTGCGGCAAGAGGAGAAAAGAAGGAGAGAGAGAGAAACAGATTGACCTCTACATGACCGTGATCTTTCGTATTTTATCTGTCTGTTTGCCTGTGTACTAGTGCTCGATTACTTTGAAATGGCGAAAAGAGATACAGAGATGACACAATACCGCCCCCAGACACCTCGCTTTTCTTGTCATCTCATGAACAAGCGTAGATCGTAGTCTTTCCAGCTCTGGCGTTGAGATGCTCTACCCAAATGACGTGGCACACTTGAGTGTATTGGTGCTCGGCCCTCCTGGTTTTCTTCTCAGATTGCCACGCAGTGAGTCTGTCTCTGGGTTCCCCCGGCAAACAACGGCCTGACCGCCAAGCGGTGGTCTTCTACTCTTGAGATCCAACCATTCCCTCTCACTTCGGCACTTCAGATGGGTGATACCGACTCTTGCTATCATCCGCGAAGAGCTTCACATCACCCTTCCCGCCCATTCCCATAAACGCATCCGCCTGCCTCTGCTCATCCGGTCTCTCCTCGACCTTTCTCCCGTCCTGTTGAGAATGATTGCCGTTCGCGGCGACCTTCTTTGGCACACCGTTCATCTGCTGGCTGTGCATCGTCCTCTTGCCATCGACATTCTTCTCGAAGACCTTCACAGGCACGGCGTTATCTTGGTATTCAATCACCCTGCTGACCTTGACATCATTGATACTGCTGAGTAGCGTGCGTTCGCGGCCCATCTTGCGTTTGGAGAAATCGAGCTGGTCCATAGCGCCAGTGAGGCCGTCAGTGCTGTCCGCTGCGTTCAATCCGCGCTTGGTGACCCAAGGGTGCTCGAGACATCCGTCAACGGTGATGCGGCTGTCGACATCGACGGTGAGCATGCGGTCGATGAGGTCTAGGGCTGGATCGCCAACGCTGTCCCAGTAAGGTGAGGGATAGTCGAAGCGGCCCATTTTGATCTGCTGAGAAAGGTTGAAGGGGTGTTCGGGCGTGTTGAGCTCGTCGGAGAAGGGAGGGAAGCCGCAGAGGCAAATGTAGAGGACTACACCGAGGGACCATATATCGACCGCACGAGTGTATTTGCGGTGTTTGCTATTCTCAAGAATTTCTGGCGCGACATCTGAAGAAAGATCAGGATGACAGCTAGCAATATCTTGCAAGATCGAGGATCTTACAGCTGGGTGTACCGCATAGCGTTGATGTGAAGGATTCTTCACCGATGATTTTAGCTAGACCGAAATCCGCGACCTTGACTGAAAGATTCTTGTCTGCGAGTAGGATATTTTCGGGCTTGATATCCCTGTGTACGATATTACGTTCGTGCTGCAATGCGTTAGCGGTTGGAAATGAAGATAGACCTGGTTCGACCCACGAGATACTTCACACCCTGGAACAACTGAACAAAAACCTTCCGACTCTCCTCTTCCGTCAATTTCTGCTTCATCACGATGGTATTGAACAACTCGCCCTCTGGCGCCAGTTCAAGCACCAGATACACCCCATCTTCCTCGTCGAAAGTGTCCTTCAGGCATAGCATGTTCGGATGGCTGACAGACTTTAGCACCCCGATTTCTTGCTGCAAGCCATCCGTTCTGCCTTTCTCGTTGTCACCCGGTCGTTTTTCAAACCTCTTGACGGCATATTGGATGCCAGTGCCACGTTCGATACAGAGGTAGACGGTAGCGAAATGGCCTTTGCCGAGCTGATGGAGGATTCGGTATTGCTGCCTGAAAGCGTTACTCTCACGATTGCGGCTGTAGTAAAAGAGGCAGCTAGATTCATCGAGTATCGATATTCGATCAGCATCTTGCAATTCTCTTCGCTTGTTGCGTCCGACGATAGCGTCATTAACGAAGGTCCCGTTGCTCGATAGATCCTCGAGAATGGCTACCGCCTTACCATTTTTATTCTCGTTGAAGATGATGCAGTGACGATTTGATATGGTTGATAGATCTAAGACACGGTCTACGGTTGATCAGTATAGAGTTTTCGGATTCAATGCTTTGTAGTCATACCGCATTCCGGATGCCGGCCAACAAGGTATCCACCAGCTGGCCAGCCCAACGCTCGCTTAGTCTTCTCATAATCCCCTTCCTCTTGTATATAACTCCTAGGCGCTTTGCCTGACATCCCTTTGGCGCGGTCATCATGGCCTTTCCCAAAGCTATTGGATGGAAAAGGGGCCGGGCATGCTGCTCTGGCTCTGAGGACTAGAGTGTCCCCAAAAACATCGTCCAACGGCACGAGATAACCCCAAACCCCTTCGGCTTCCTCGTCGTCAACTTCGTATGACAGCGCTCTAGGGGGAACGAAGAATTGGGAGAGGACTTGGGTATCAGATGGGGGCGATGATAAACCGACATTGCTTGGAGAGGATAAAGGAGTGTGTTGACGGAGCTGGCTGGGTCGTCCTTCGGGTGGAGAAGCAGTAGCTTCTTTATATTCCTCGGTGCTCGTCGTTCCCTGATGGGTCTGGGGTGAAGGAAGGTAGGACTTGTCCTTCTCCTTGAGAGGAGTGGTCGGGTTGGCCTGAGACAGCGAGGATATGCGTTGAGACCTCCGCGGCTTCTTGGTTTCCTGATCACCGTCTCCCGCAGAAGGCTAGGTGGTGTAAGTATAGATCGAAAGAGGCATGAAGGAAGGGAAGACTGACTCTGCCACGCTTCAATTGACTGTTTTCGTTCTTTCGTGGAGCCATCTTTGCGAAGCGGTGACGTTCTGCCACAGTGTGAATCGGGATGCGCGGGTCGAGGGGCAGGCAAAGAGGGCGAAACGCGCTACCGAGGGATAGGGAAGGATGCTAGGGAAAGCTGTACATTGCTATCGCTGTGCTCGCAGCGAACCAGCCATATCATGCGCCGTGAAACAGGTAGGGCAGGGCAGTGCTGCGTGACGGAAAGACTTTACCGTCTAAGGGGTCGCGACAGGGGCATCGACCTCTACGCCGAGTCACATTAGGCCCCCCCGGCCATCAGGAAAAGCAAACGAGCCCACGATATCAACCTAAAGCTGCAATGATTATATGCGCGTTATCTATTTCGGAAGTGCAAAATTGGGATCGAATCAATCCTTCCACCGTCTCGGCCCTTGCGCTAGGTGATCAGCTACCACGGACCTATGAACTCGAGGCTGGTCGGAACCGGCGGACCAAGAAGAACAGAACGAGTTCTGGGACGTCGCTGCTTTCAAAGGTGTGAGAGTCGCTTCGAGCGCATCGCGACCGTACCGGAATAAGTGCTTCCTAGAATCATGAACCGACAATCATTTAGCATCAACAACAGGCGATGTCGACAAAGTACGATCCATGCTTAAACGAGGAACACCTTCCATTCCATGCACAGTGATGGATTCCCGAGTTGACGATGGCATGGAGTGGGGCAGCCAATTATCCGCCAATCCGTGAAATCACTGTAGCACTGCGAGGATTTGAAACTCTTGAGATCGAACTGGCACTCGGTACAAAACCGTCAATACTTTAGATCAATTGAGAAACACTGTGAGATTGACAGCGAAAGCTGCAACTCTGTGGATGTGATCCGTCGAAAAGTAGGGTATCTGTCCAATACAAGGTTGATGACGCTCCCAATGCTAATGATGCTCGCTTGAACGCAAGGACTTCAAGAATCAAACCTCCGTTACCGAAGCCTCTCTTCTTCCATTGCTCGCCAACCGTAGTCGCCGTCCACGTTCTTCCACTTGCCTTTTATCATCCCCTTTTCCCAACCCATCATTACCCCTAGCAGCCTGCACCCCATGCTGCTGACCGCGCACACTACCGCGTCACTTTGACCTAGTATCTTCAAGTCCAGCAGATAAGCTCGTGCAACTAGCTGTCTCAACTTCAGACTGAGTTCGCTAGGCGGTGGATCTTCCCGCTCTTCTCTTAGTCCACGAGCAGCCACAGAACCAGCAGATCGGTTCCCAAGGCCCCAGTAGACTGAAGGGAAGAAACCGCCTTCCCACCCCACGTTGCCTTCGACAAACTTCTTGAAATATTCATCGGAGTCGTGAGGTACATCAGCAGGCGTCACAGCATCTAAGGCGGCTTTGTTGGCGAGGGCAATGTGCGATTGGGCACGAAAGGTGTTCGAGAGCTCCTGTAGGCCATAGACATCAGGGTCGTCAGAGGCAAGAAGTATCCGTGAGCCTTCTTTTCTATCGTTCTCAGTATTCTTGCCGATTGGAAGTTGATCCAAACTGGGCTGAAAGTGGGATGAGATAAACGATTTCGCAGCTTTGGTGTATAGTTCGAGTGGTGTATAAGAGTTTTGATATTGAAACTCCCAGGGATGGCGGTCTCCCCGGCGAACATGCATACTAACAATGAGACTACCTTTCGATCGAACATCTGCCTCTAATCGAGACAGACATGTAGCAGCGGAAGCAGCGTCGGGGTCCGCGAGATGAAATAAGGCTTCGCATCCCGTGCGAGCCAGCGCAAAGATTCGTTCCTGCGATCTCGTGTGGCCTTTGGAAAGAGCCTGGAAATGGTTGTTGAATTTATCGCCAAAGGTCCATTCGCTGGTGCCGCTCGAGACCAGCAGGTGTCGAACTTGGTGTGGGCAAGGTAGACGATGATTGGACGGTGGAGGTAGACAAGCTGGTGGAGCTGGGGGTTTCAAGAGATCGCTGTACTTGCCGTATGACCTAAAAGCTCTCAACATGCATTACTAGCCCTGTAGAGAAAGTGGACGTTACCAGTGAGCGTCGTCAATGAAGAAGGCCCGATCTTCTTTCTTAGCAAGCCCATATGCTAGCCACAGTCCCATCAACGTTCTGCCGATTCCCGCATCGGTGGTTTCCAAAACATATGTGAGACTCCTCTCGCAGATCTTACCCTTGCCGCCAGCATTCTTTACCTTCCAACCGTCCTCCACCGGCTCCTTTGTGCCGAAATTGTCGTGGCTCACGTTGGTAGTATGGTCATTCCCTGCTGGTAACAGCCCATACTCTATTGCTTCCTGGATATCCATAAAGGATGGATCCACGTGATAGTAGCCCGGAGAGCCCCGAGTCTGTTGAAAACCCCTTCCAACGTTCAGAAGGCGTAGCCGCCCCGCCAGGCCGTCCGAATGATGGCAGACATCAGCATATTCGCTAGGCTTCAGAGGGTAGTCCAGGTGCCTCGGTAAAGAAACCGTCCATCTAAGGGTATTCTGCTTGTCTGTTATCACGAAGGGCAATGGATGCTCTAGCAAAATGCCATCCTCGATCAGCGTATAATTTATATTGAGTGACAGATCAGTTGGGGCTGCAGGCATTTGGACACTCCAAACATTTCTTCCGATTAACCAAAACATGAAACCTATTCCACATATCCATTTGAACATCGAGATGATCCAACGTAATGCCCTCCGAACATGTGGAGGTTTTGGTGGCTTCTTGCCGTGACGTGGAATGATTGACGGGAGTGCTGGTGATGGTAGCGGAGACTCGAGCATATGGTGCATGTTGTATCTGGCTGAGAAGCTCGACGAGAAAGACGGTGATAGTAGCGTCGTGTCTAGGGGCGGCGCCCGGCGCAAAGTAGCCATCGTTGGAGGGAAGTCGACGTAATTACAGGTCTGCTTGTCGATTCCCTGACCCAACGGAACCAGAGTGCTCCATTCCTGCATTGCGCGCAGGATAGAGTGTGTCGAGATTTGAAAGTTCTAGCTTCAAAGAAACATAATACAAGAACGCGGACTAGTCCAGCTCAGGCGCAGCAATGGTATAGTAGTGCGTTCATGATACTGCGGGGGAAGAGGTCCATCGCAAGATGCATCAGCCACAAACGAATGGGAAATCCAGATGAATGCACACGACGCTCAGTGTGGAAGCGTCAATCAGCAAATGGTGAATATTCTGGTCATGCAGATTAGACAGGGAGAAGCGTGCAGTCGCGCGTCGACGAAAAAGGGCCATTCACATCATCAAGCTACAGAGATCACAAAAAGGTTGAAACAGAACACTAAGCAATGTTGCGACGGGCCAGCGCGATGAAGTCATACGACGCTTCCAGGACGGGGAAACATGCATGATGCCATCTTTATGACATGCAGGCCTACGTAGGAAGTAGAAAGGAAGGTGATGAGTGACAGATGACAAGGAGAAGATCTAAATACCTCGTCGGGCGAGCCAATGAAGATACGGAACAGAGGAAATCTGCGAGACACGTCGATCCGTACTGGACCAAGCTCTGCTCTAAGGACCCAAGGGACAGGAGTCGGGGGACCCAGCAGAGGTAATGTGATGACGATCAGAAACCAGCATACTCCCACTTTCGAGCAGCAAGCAGCTGGACTGCGAGTCTGCGACCGACATGCGAGCATGCGCAGCCGATTGGAAGCCTCATGCTGTCGCTTAGTCCAATCGCAGGTTGATCAGTCTGAAACTGGACATGAAACCTGGGCAGCTTCCTTAGACCTACAGGCTACATTGGGTGCATCGAATGTAGAAGTACTGCCGTGGTCACTGGTCACTACAGTAGTCGATTATTTCACAAGCCTCGGCAAAGCGTGACCTAAACATACATGACCAGGTACACTCACTGTTGCTGTAAGCTGCCCTGACCGTCCATACTCCCAAAGCATCATCCTAAATAACAACAAGTACGTCAGGGAACTTCGGAACGTGACCATCAATGCAAAAACTCCGAAGGGTATCGGAAGCGATGCTGAACATGTTGGTCCAAAATCATGGTGCTGCTGCACTTCAAGAACGCCTCCGAAGAGCTAATCGTACATTGTCAACGCCATGCTATGGCGCTGTTGCTTCAGCTGTCGACACTGTGGATGTTGGTCGCAACGACGCTGCCAGCGCTCCCACTTTCGGCACCTTGCTCATACTTTCGCTTCCTTGCTCATGCAGTACCCGCACTGACCCTTTGCTGCTTTTGATTAGCTGTCCGCTTTCCACCCGGTCCTGAATCATCTCATCCAAGATCCTCGACATCTCGTCGATGCTCTTCCGCTTGGATTCCTTATCTTTCTGTGGTGATAGCAGTTCCACAGGGCTGAAGGGGAATGCTCCGTTGCTCCCCTGACTCTCATTGCTGTCGTTGCTGTGATGCTGACTTTCCCGGCGGTTGTCCGGCGACGCAGGTTCAGAGCCGAAGTCTGCATTGTCTCGTTTGCGAGCTGCTGACCGAAGAGCGTTGACCATTCGGTCTTTATCGTCGAGCTGGGATCGCAAGAGGGCAATTTCGGCGTCTTTGCCCTCCAGTATATGGTATGCGCCTTGATCATCTTCCAGGGTACTGGGACTGCGTTGCGAGGAGGAACCCAAGGTCTGTGACAATCTTGACTGGCTTGATCTCCGAGCTTGGAGTAATCGCTTTTCCAAAGTGGATATGTACCGGTTCTTGTCGGCCAGGTCTGCTTGCAAAGCACGAATACGAGCATTGAACGTGGCAGTTCCGTCGCCAAACTCGCCCATCGAGTCTTCTTCTTCGCCATCATTGCCAAATGACGAATTGGGGGACTGGGCAGCCGTTTCCGCAATTGCAACCGTAGAGCCACTAGACGGGGTGCGCTGTAGCGATGTCCGAACTCCCTCGAGCGAGGATTGACTGGCCACGGAGCGTAACAACCTCATCGGTGAACGTGAGCTCTTAGCGGTATGAATGCTGACGTCCGAAGTGTTCAAGATGGGGCGTCCTCCTAGGGTTGAGAATTGACCTTTGGAGTTGACCCCAATAGATTTGGAGGATAATATCAACCGGTTTAGGTGCTCGATCCTTTCTTTTAGTGCGGTCCTGGCAAGCTGCATTTCAAGCATCTGCTCTTCGTGCCTTTGCTGCGCCTGCTTTTCGAGGTGCTCTTCCTCCCGTTCGACGTTCGATTTGCTCTGGTTCTCGAGCTGGTTTCGAAGGTTGAATATCTCCATGCGGTATCGCTCCAACAAGACTTTACTGCCCGCATCGGCGCCACTACCAAAAGCTTCCTCTGCTTTCTTGGCATGGCTCACGATGTTGTTCTTCGCCCTTGCTGCAAACTTTAGCGTGTTGAGAGTTTCTCCAGTATGCCCGCTTGCAGTGACTACGCTACCAGCCGAGCCGATCTGGATTGTACAGAGGATGCTGACCAGGGAATTTCCGGACAGTGCTGGCTGCAAAAGCCGGGTCAGTTTGCTGTCTCTGTACGGCAGATGCTTTCCATCCTTATCCGTCGGGTTCCCGCTACCGTCCCTATCACCCGACAACCGCGCGATGACAGTGCCGAGGGTCAGCAAGCTCTTGTTGATATGAGCACCCTCTGTTCGACGCTCCTTGTTCTCAGCCGCGCGCTCTGACCCTGCAAGATCAATCATACTTAAGGTGGAAACCCGAACGCCTCCTGGCACAAGGGGCGCTCGTTTGTTGCCTTGAGTCGTACCGACGACTGGGGCGCGCTCCCTGCTTTCCACAACGATCTGCACTACAGCGTGACTTCTGGAGCTTTGGGCGTTGTACTGTGTACTTCTTGTTCTCCTAGATTGATCGCCTCGTGCTATGACTCGCAGCAATTGCGTTGGACTCTGGACGATTTCTTCCTTCAGAGGAGAAGCGTAGACTCCTCTTTTGCTATCCTCGCGAAGTTTAATCTCTTCTCGTTGGGGTGCCCCTGGTCCAATGCCGCTAGCCGTGGGTGGGGAAAGCAGATCATGTATTCGTTCGTTGTAGATTTCTAGATAACTGACTCGTAACAAGAACTCGCGATGTGGTGTTTCGCGAATGTATGAGAATATATCGGTTATTGCCAATGGTATAACGCCGGGTGATGTGGCTGTGCCTTGCATTGAGAAGGTCTTTCCCGTGCCCGTCATGCCGTAGGCAAATACTGTACCGTGATAGCCCTCCATGACACGGCGTACCAAACGTTTGGCAGCAGCATCGTAAACCTTGTAATTCTTGTCATGGGTTGCAAAAACGTTGTCTGCGGTAAACGATGAGCGAGATTTTCTAGCCATGTTCGGACAAGCTCACCATAGTAGTAATCACCTCCTTCTCTGCCTCGATAAGCCACTAATGAACGCCTGCCATCAACCATCCACTCGCCTTCGGATTTCTTGTCGCCATTTCCACCAGCGTCTGGCCTGACTCTGACGCTGACTATGACGTTGCCCTTCGTCTCCTTTGTTTTCACTGAAGGCATGCCATCGAATGAATCGTGGTTCGGTTCTTCTCGTCCTCTTCGACCATCGTCGACATCTTCGAAAGTTGTCGCCGAAGTAGAGCACGAATCCTGCGCCGATGAGCTCCGGCTTGCTGGCGAATTTGCGGTAATGTGATTGTCCGTTTCTTTTGTTCTGTCAACTGCTGGTATCGCTGCTGTCCCATGACTGTTCGATTGACCAGGCGAGTTATCCGAAACGGCGATTCCAGCGCTCGGCGGATCCTCCACAATTCTCAGACGTTTCAGTCTAGCTGTTCCACCAGGCAACAAGGTTATGCTCGCGCTATCCGTCTTGTTCAAGCCATTCTCTACTAGGGATGACTGTGGTGGCGAGCTTCTGTTCGAGATTGTGGCGATCCGCTTGTGGACACCAGGTGGTTCAGGAAACGAAGCAATGCTGATCGAGCGACGAATCTCTGTATCCGTGGATTTCTCTTGCAAAGCGGTGGTGATGGACATTGATCGCAGCGTAGGAATGGCTGGGGAAGATTTCGCATGAGCGGTGCCTAGAGAAGTAGTTGGTTTCGAAGAGGTTCGTATGGCTAGCTTAGAGGACATTTGAGATGTCGAAGGCAGGCGTGACGTTGCTGCAGCAGTGGAGCTATTGCGCGTTTTGAGTGCAGGCAGGCCCGGTCGAGCGGGCTCCGGGGGAGGGATAGCAGGGCGCGTCGTAGTAATGTTGGGATAGGCCATGGCGGATGGCGGATGGCCCTATGACGAGAAACGTCAAATCAAGCCAGACACCGGACCTTTGCCTGAACGATGTGTATATGCCGTCCCTCAGAAGGCCCACTAACAGCTCCTACTCCTCCAATTTTTTTGGCCGAGTGCAGTGCATGAGGGCACGCTATCTGCTCTTTTCCTCCGAATGAGCTTAGAATGAAAAGAAGTAAGCTTCAACTGGGCCCGCAATCGTTCGCACTTCTCCTAGCGTCCAGCTTTCAAAGCTCCTCTGTTCACGGTTGTTGTGAAAGGAAGTCGGCGGTGGTTGACGCCGGGCGTTTCACAAATCCTCGGCATGGACTGGGGCTCCCCACTCACACGGTGCCTGCATGAGGTGTCGCCAAATGCAGGATGATCAAAGCGGACCGCTGGCGATGCGACGCTGTTCCAAACAATGTCCAATGATCTTTCTGCCAATTGCCAAAGATGCTCGCACAGGGAACTGTCACAACTCACGAGTATGACAGAACTCGATAGCGGAGCGCTTCTTAGTGGCACCAACGCCGCCAGTCGGTTTTCGTAAAACACACACAATGGCTATTATCACAAAGATGTGACAAGAGTCGTTCCCATGTCGAAAGCGAACGCTTAAGATTTATGGAAATTGAGGGCGTGGGTGGGGGGTTTACGAATGAAAAGACGAAAGCGCAACGTTCCTGCAGCACGAAAATCGCAGAACCAATGGGAGCCAAATCCCCTGATAGATCACCGGCCACCGTGCAGCATGTGAACCTTGAGCTCGACTCCGTGATCAATGGGCTCACGGTGGCAGAACGGCCAAGACGGAGTGCGTAAAGCAATGGTACTACGATGATAGCGTGTAGGGGCGTTCAATTCATGCATGCTTCATTTATGTCCTCTTGTACGGCATGGTCTTAGAACCCACACTCCAGATTATGTGGATTAAAGCCCGGACGATGAATCAGAATAGAGAGTAACGGCGCCAACGCTACTCCATTTCACCTTCCACCCTCACCCACACCAACCCAACGGGCCGGCGCAGCCAGGCAAGCACACAAAGGCCTGATTCGTGACTTTCCGCACCAACTGCAGGTCTGGATGGCGATCAGCAAGCTAGCCTAGCTGCTAACTGCTCTTCAAGCGGTTATTGCCTTTAGCTCCCAATGGACCAGGGCCTAAGCATCCTCTAGGAACGCTACGACGCCTTTAACTATCCTCGGTTTCCTCGGCCATGATAGGGGTTAATTTCCCGGCATAACGCCATCCATATCCACTCCCTTCAACGTCCAACGACCACCAGCATTCCGGTCTGACTGAATTATGTCGGGTCAATTCATTCGTCCAGATCGGCGGGCATGTGACGCAAGCCTGTATGAGTACTCCGTACAAATGTTCGACTCTTGGAGTAAGCGATTAGAAGCGGAGATTTGACACTGTGACGGTCCCCGTGAATATTAACGAGCACCAGTGGTGGACTTCCCATGACAAACTGTACACCAACCAGTAAAATAACCAGTGACTGTAGGGTCAAAAGTATACCCGAGCCACAAAAGTGCAATGTTTCTACCCTCTCAAAAAGGTGAGTCTCGGAGGTCTCTTGTGTTCCTGTAGACAACAAAAACGTAATGTCTGTTGGATCTAGGCGAACACGCATTGCATTCCATCAAGCTAGCTATCGCAGAGAACAGGTCTGATAGGCAATTTTGCCCAGACAAGCCTCTGTTTACAGACGGGAATAAGATTACGGTGAGAGCGTTAAAGCTGAAGCCTTCCATCAATATAATCTCATTGACCATAATAATAGTCCTTCGTCGAGAATGGGTCTTCTTGAAGTGTCAGGGCTGCCGCCATATATGCTAGCATCGTTCAATTGAAATGCTGAACAATACCTTTCTTGGGAGCAGCTGCCCTTGGAGCTGAGATGAAAGAACGTTGAAGTACGCTCCTTCAAGGAACCGAAGTCTATGTGATACAAGATTGCCAGCGAGACGCCCACGGTTGTGCACAGGCATGCCTGGACGCTTCTCAAGTATTCTCTGTCCAGACATGCATTTTCGATGAGAGCACTACATATTCACGTTTTAGCTAGAAGGCCGTTGGCTACAGGAAAGCAACCGAAATACAGGTACTCCCCGCTCCACGATACAGCAGCTCAACTCCTGAAGCTTACACGTTCGGATCGAGCATGGCAACGACAAAGGAGATTGCTTCATCGCCAACTAGGATCACGACGGGAACGCAGGTCGAAACTCTGTCACTTATCATACGACGAGATCTCATCGTGGTATTGGAATCAAACCACGAGCAGCCGCGGTGCAGCAATGGGGACAGGCTGTCGTGAGTGTCGAGAGTAGTGGTTTTGTACAGGGATAGCCTTCTATATACGACATCACTGAGTTCAAATGCTCACAGTCTGTGAGACCCTTACGTCAATTTCTTCACATCGTATTCCTTGCCATCTATCCTGCTGCTACTCTCTATATATGTTCCAGAGCCAACCAAAGCTCACTGGATAGCATTGAAACCGCAAGCTGATAGAGAGTGAGCGTCTCCCGAGTTATGCCCAAAACCCATGAAAGGGAATTATGCTGCCTTCGCCGACTTAAACCAAATCCTGCCAACCTCCGAGGAGATGCTATGCCGCTGGATTAGCTACAACTCTGAAGGGGTAGGAGATGGAATTGATTGGTGATGAATTTCCTCCCAAGATTTGTTGGGGGAGATTGATTGGACGCAGCGAGAAAAAGACAGTCCTTGAGACGACTTACTGCCTGGGGGAGACCGTCACTGGTGGGCAGATGCATGTGGCCTGTGATAACATAGAGAGCCTTACAGATCCTGCATAAAGATACGATCATACGCCACGTATGGGGAGGAAAGAGTTAGAGTACAACAGATCGTCTCTTTCATCGCTGAACAGCCAGGAAACATATTCCACCAAATCACAAATTGAGGAGATTATAGAAAACCCCCCAGCTCATCGCCTTCGATCACATCCACTTATCGTCACTGTACATCCGCCCTCCCCTTCCCTACAGAACAGTTGCTCCCTTACAAATCCTCACTAAACTTACTATCCCTAACCGGACTATCACTCCCCCTGCCTACGCCCCCATCACCTAATGTCCTTGGCGGCTTCAAGACTTCACTATCAAACGTATCCCTCGCCTCCTCGAACTGCTCCTCCACCTCCTCATCGCTGCTCTCCTTGTCCAGATCCCTCCCCGTGCCCTTCGCCGCAGGCACCGGATCCACAGCCACCGCCCCGCCCGCTACGATCGGGCCCACAGGATGTTTCCCTCGCAGCGACGTCCGAAGATTATGCTGGATGGGCTTCGGCTCGCGAGGTAAGCGCGGACGCCCACGCGCTTCGCCCTCGGAGCTCGAGAGGGAGGAGATGGAGGATGAGGAGAGGCTGCGGCGGGGATGGGCCACGGCCGCGGGCGAAGCGCCGTATAGGTCTTCGTTGTCGGCGCTCGTGGTTATGGGAGCAGATGCAGTGGCGGATGATTTGCCAGCCATGGCGACTTCGTGCTCGGAATTGCCGGTGCCGCTGCGGTTGACGCTGGTGTTGCTTGCAGCAGCGAGGTTAGCGCCGCCGATGAAGCCTTTCTCTTGTGACGGGGCGCTTTCGGAGATGGGTTCTCTACCGGCTTCGGAGGGTTTGGCGGGTTTGCTACTACGTCGGAATTTGGTTTTCAGCCAGGAGGAGACCTTGCTTTCGGATTTGGGCTGGCCGGCTGTGACGGTTGTCTTGGAGCTGGGCTGTGCCTGAGCTGGCGGTGGGGCTGACGTGATTGAAGGGCCGATGCGGCTGGTGAGTGACTCGGCGGGTTTGGTGACTGAACTTGTGGGTGAGCTTACGGGCGGCTCTTCTTTTGCAGCTGCAGGCACGCTGGGTTGCAACGTAGCTGGAGTGCTTTCGAGTACATCTTGGGTTCCGGTCGCGGAAGCAAGGAGCTCTGGTAACAGAGGTGATTTCGTACCCTCATTATCAACCGGTGCGGAAACCACGCGTTGGGCGATCAACTCAGCGGTCAACAAACCGATTGGAGCTATTGTGCTCTCTGAGGTAGATACCGGCTCGATGGAAGTCGCTCGCTCTTCTGAGATTATCGATTCAACTTTAGTGTCTATGGTGGTGGTGGGCTCATCAGATGGCTGCTCCACAGGCGGTACGGCTGGCCCGATAAGTCGCTGCTCATCAGGCTCAACAGATATCGGCTCGGTCTTTGTGATTGGGTCCAGGGCTGGTGGTTCCGACTCCTCTACAGGCGGGACGGCTGGCCCGATAAGTCGTTGCTCGTCAGGCTCAACAGAGATCGGCTCGGTCTTTGGGATCGGGTCCAGGGCTGGTGGCTCCGATTCGTATCCAGACGATGCTTGGGGCGCCTCGGCGACATCCTCAAATTTGCGATTGCCTCCTTGCCTAAGCAGTTTCTCCTCGGCCTTTTTGGCTTTGGCTTCACGTTTCTCTTCATCTACGCAGCATGAGTACATAATCCGGCTGTATAGATCTGTTGGTCTTACCTCTAAAACGCTTCCATTCTTCCTTGGTCATCTGATCACGAAGCTTCTGGTCTTCTTCCTTTTCCCTCTGGATGTGCACCCTTTCCTCCCTCTCCGCACGGATGGCCTCATCTCTTGCTCGTTGTTGTTCAGCTTTGGCACTAACGGCGTCTAGCGTCGGCTGAACTTTGGCGGATGCGATCGCATCGACTTCAGATTGATCCATGTACTTTCCACCGCCGATATAAATTTTACCATGGTTGGTCATTCTCGCACTGCTGTCAGCTTGAGCGCGGGCTCTTGCTTTGGTTTCCCACTCCTCCATCATGGCTGGTGACGCTTTGCCCGTTTCGGAGAACACTTTTTCATCCATTCCGTGCATACTGGCTCGCACGTTTCTTTGAGCTGCCGCCAACAAGGACTCTCGATCTTTCTGGCGCTTCTTCTCATCTACTTGCGCCAGCTTGTCCTGGAAAAGAGACATTTCTGACCTGATTTGCTTCGAACGCTCGGCATCGTCATCGCCAACCTGCCCATCGCTAGAAGCACGCCGTCTTGGCCGGCCTCGAATTGAAAGCTTTGATTGTGGCTTGGCTACAGTGGCTCCGTAATAGTTTCTGTAGGCTGCGTGCTCGTCATTTAGTTTTGCCAAGCGCTCAGCGGCCAGTTTCTGTGCAGCCTCCTGCAAATTGACATAGGTCGGAGGCGCCGTGTGCGACTCATCGCTAGAAGCGACCGATCCCGCCCTGTGGTGGACGCTCGATGCCGCATAATGGCTATCGCCTCGCTTCCCTGCTGCAGCTTCGTTAACCAGCTTCTGGTGGACGTCGTACATCTGTTTAGCCATCGAAAGAGCTGCTGCGCGCAAACCAGCTTGTCTGTTCTTCTCCTCAATTTCCGGAGCTACTGGCGGATGCGAAGTATACATTTCGCGGGACAGATTGGTCACCGCAGCGTCGTGTATCTTCTTCGCATCTATACCTGGACCAGTTGGTCGTGGAGCCTGCAGTTGGCTTTTCTGTGGTCTGTTGGCGATCGTTGCTGCGTTGAGCGCATTCGCCGCGGCGTTTTCCGAGTCCGGGTACTGGCTTTGAACGACAGGCGTCGACCCGGATCTCTTTCTGCTTCCAGTCATGGCACCAGTGGCTGCAAGTAATGCTTTCTTCCCCCCGTCTTCGGTGACACCGTAATTCACATTAGGACTCAGCCCCTTCTTCCGCATCGCCTGTCCGGCTGCGGAATTGCCTGCATCTGTTGACTCAGGCCTCCAGATTTTGACTTGACCGCCTTCCTTTTGCGCGAGAAGTGCGGCTTTGGAGCCTGCGGCGCTCTGTTCCGGATGCCACAATGGAGCCATCTTGTAGTCCTTAGCTATCATTGCCGCTTTATTTGCAGGTTCTGACGATCCTGGTTTCCAATATTCGAATTCCTTGTGGTGAGCATTGGCTAAACTCGCCGCTGCTCCTGCTGAGGAGTCTGGATCCGGCATTCCAGTGATAGGATAGGACGGCAGATCGCGCGGTTGGGCATATTTGAGAGAAGCCGCCGCACCTATCCACTCAAAGTCAAAATCGCCCCGTCCCTCTGAGTAAAGTATATCATACCTGCTGAAGATAGCTTGTTGTCTTCGTCCAGTGGCCAGTTGCTCTGTGACGATGGGGCTTTCTTATTCTGGCCCTTCGTAACATACAACGCGGCGGTGGCAGCTTCCAAATGTCAGTAGATGTAGGTGTGGACAGCTTTGGTTAGCTGGACGGCCTGTAGACATTACCTTGATCCTCAAGTTTCTGCGACTTGGGTGCTGCCATGTCGCGAGTCAAGCCTCCCTTTTGAGCCATGTATGATTGTGTTGGCTCCGGAGGAGCTATCGCACAGACTTCGCCGATGTGTCTTTGTATACTGCGTTCTGACGGCGACGAGTGCACACTTGTAGAGAGGGTAAATATGTGGTTAGCTGGCTTCACTTGTTGCGCCTTGGGTGAGGTCGCGCTTTATCGCGGCATGACGTTTTGTGGCGCCTGCTTTCCTTGGCCCGACCTGGCAACATCCAACGCCGGCCTGGCATAACGGCAAATACTCAACTGCATTATATACTTCACTTGGTTTTGACATCCTTCCTACCTTGATCCCCCTAACGCCAGTCAATGAACCTTGCTTTTTAAAGTGAATCTGCACAGAGAGTGATTGACAGGCACAGGACTAGGATTTTAACCTTTCTTGACCTGCGCTGCTTGTTCCTCAACTCAAAGCATCTGCCACTTTTCTTATGATCAATGTGATCAGCAAGAGAAGCGGAGCCTGTCATACTCAGATCAGCTGCCAGAATATAGTACTGATCTGCTGTAGACTGACCTTCTGTATGGCAAGCGGCTGAGGATCACTGTACCCAAGCTACCGTTCCTGAAGTATCACATTCCCGATACGATACAGTGGCGTAGAGATTTGGAATATCAGCAGCCTCGCCATTCCTTCAGAGAGTCTTCGGCTCGAATGATTCTATATCCTGTGGTTTCATATACAGTCGGGTCATTCTTATATACTAATCCACCAAGAACAATTACCTGGTAGTGATGGCGACGCAGGACGTTGAGATTGTCCCTTCAAGTCCATTCCGAACTATTCTGAACTTTCGTGACGTCGGCAGAACAGCAAATCTCCTGCAGACAAAGGTGTCAGTGCTTCCAAGCCGTCTTGTAGCATATAATCAGCTTGCGGCTTGCTCATTCAACACAGTATCTTACGAGAAGGGAAGCTTTTCCGGAGTGCACGGGCATGTATTAAAAGTGTCTTTTGCTCTTTGGTAAGCAAACTAACAGAACATGAAGCCCGATGAATCCTCTAGCGAAGAAAAGGAAGCTCTGGTTAATCAACACGGAATCAATACCATCATCGACCTCCGCTCTAAGTCAGCCTTTCACTCCTTTGCCGTCTTTGACCCTTCACTAAGCCCAAAGCACAGGACTGAACACATTCAAAAAGCCAAAAAGCACACCTCCACCGCGGCCATAGAGATACCTTCGATAAGCTACCGTTACATCTCCCTCAATGGCCCCTCCTTCGAGCGCGCCCTTCTCTGGCGACTCCCCTGGCTTAGCATGGCCAAGCTTATCGCTCTGATGGGCCTTGGCTACCGTCTTGAAGCCATCTCAATCATAGGTACCCAAGTCATGGAACCGCGCGGCTTGACCGGCCTGGCGTTTGACACTCTAGCCATGAGCACCGCTGAGATTGAGGCGGTGTGCATGCTCTTTGCGGATGAGGCAGAGTACCCAATCATGATCCATTGCACGCAGGGAAAAGATAGGACGGGCCTTGCTATTGTGCTGATGTTATTGCTACTGGAGGTACCAGTGCAGGCAATAGCGACGGATTATGTCGCTAGTGAGAGGGAACTAGAGGTAGAATTGGAGGAGAGGACCGCGGACATGAGGAAAGTGGGTTTGGGACGGGACTTCGCGGGTTGCCCAAGTGGCTTCGTGGAGGCCGTGGTGAGCGAGCTTGACAGCAAGTATGGCGGTGTGAAGAGTTATCTTGAAGATAAGGTTGGGATCAGCGAGGAGATACAAGAGAAGATAAGATCTATAATGCTTGTTCGATGGAGCTTAGCGCCAAACAGCACGGGGTAGAGGTGGACGCCTCTGGGACCGGTGATACAAGAACAAATGAAATGATTGGTAAAGTTTGAGAGTGCTAGCCCGGAAAAACACTGTTGCTGGGAAAACATTCCTAATCTTACTATTTCGATATACCTAGCACCAAATTGTGTGCTCAACCAATTGGTCTATACATCTACAGCTGAAATCGAATATCGAACGTTCTCATTGCTTGCTTCTCGATGAAACAGGAAGGCCGCTAATGTACGCTGAAAAATCGATAAGTCTCAAACCATCTCCGAAATCTGCGGTCCCAGGGGTCCGCCTGAAAGTGATCGATAGAACCAGATTAAGCTATGTCCGACAACGACAAATTGAAATATCGATCATGGCTGAGATGGAACGGATACCAGGGAGAGCTTTTCTGCTTCCCTCGTAGGGTAGTGAGACTAGGAAATATTTGAAGTCTTGAAGGTAATCTGACTACTCCTGCACCTTGAGGTCCGACCTTGAGCGGATCTTAGTCATTGACATGCCATTGCCTTGCAAGACAATATGCCAGATCTGGGTAGTTCCTATGGGCTCGGACACTCCTAGCCATAGGGCCGTTGTCTCGAATGAATCATATGTGGCTCTACCGAGAAAATACAGCCGGCAGATGAACGAATACCTAAAGAAACGAAAGGGAGGTGGTGCATCACCATTGCATCCTCCCAGAAATAGCAATCACTCTGAATACCATTTCCCCTTAAAGCAAAATACAGAACATGTACTTAGCTGCAAAGTCACACAAAGGTGTTTACACAAAGATATGGCAAGACACCAGGTTTGAAATATGCATGATGAAACAGCATCATCGAGTGAGGACGCGGCTGTGAGGGCAGACCGCCCAGAGCAGGTGAAAAGTACCCACTGGCGCCAATTTTGCGACGCCGCCTCTCTCGGGGAATTTGGTCACACAACATGGTGCGCGCTAATGGGCACTTGTCACCTACTTGGGGTGCATTGGAGATGATGCACGATTTTTGCAGACGACTGCCGTAGATTCATGTAGAACTTAGCTAATCCCAATGCTCAAGATCTTGATATCTTCCTCGGGCTTCTCGCTTTTCTTGCCAACCCTGGCGTTCTCGATCTTGTGCACAACGTCAAGACCTTGCACCGCGCGTCCAAAGATGGTATGCTTCTTGTCAAGCCACGGTGTTTTCTCGGTCGTTATAAAGAATCTGTACCGGATCAGCACTGACAGGATGGTCGAAAAGCATAGCTAGATGATGCATGAGACAAACGTACTGAGATCCATTAGTGTTCGGACCAGCATTAGCCATGCTGACCGTATATGGCTTGTCGTGCTTAAGTGTTGAAAATTCATCTCCAAATTCTTTGCCCCATATGCTTTCACCACCGGTACCGTCACCAAGAGGATCTCCGCACTGGATCATGAATTTTCTAATCACTCGATGGAAGATTGTATTATTGTAATACCCGTTCTTAGAGTGGGTGACAAAGTTTTCCACAGCCTTCGGTGCTGCCTCTGGAAATAAACGCATGTGAATATCACCATATGTGGTATGCAGCACAGCAGCCGAGCCAGTTTCTGTGGGCTTAGCCTCCAGATGCTGTGTCGCATTGAGGTTCTTCGGTTTCTCGTTCTGCACGTCGCGCGTAGACTTGCTGATGTCTTCCTCGTTGGTAAACATATAGAACCGTACTTTGCCAGACCCAGTGGAGACTAACATAGGGTCGCGTTCTTCAGCTTCCTGTAATAGCGGATTTGCAGAGGCAGCCATCGATAAAGTGACAACCCCTTTCTTCTGAGGTTGGCCTTGATAGATGGCCAGATTGAGAGAACGGAATGGCTCTTCCTTACCATAAACCTTTACTACGCGATTTGTGAGTGTGTTGATTACTTTGATACCAACGATAGAGCCGTAGACGATGAAGTTACTGGACTCGTCGAACGCAACATTGATCTTGTTCTTCAAGTTCGGATTCTCAAGCTCACGCTCAACGGCTAGGCGTCTGCCAAATTCTACCTCGTCAAGCTTCTGAAGTGCGGTGCCCGCTTGTTGCATCTCAGTTAAGGTGTTGATGGATTCGTCGTAGGTGCGGTATAGCTTCCCAGTTGCGAAATCGAAAACTCGAATCTTGCGATCTGGGAAAGAAAGTGTGACAAACTGGGAGCCTGATGGTGAGATGGTAATTGATGATGGCAGGGACTTTGCTTTCTTGAACTCGAAAAGGTCTGTCGAGCTTTTGTACTGGAACACGTTTTCTGGCTTCTCGTAGTTGCCGCTTGGACACCAATACTCAATCATACCACTTTCGTCCGCGGAGATGGCACAATCATACTGGTTGTTGTAGGCTATCTGAGCGACTGGGCTCCTGTGTAGGCCAGTCATTGTCTTTGTGGGCGTTTGTAAGGTTCCTCGACCGTCGTAAATATTGATTGAGTTGGTGGCTTCGAACGACACTGCCAGAAGTGGGAGCGAAGCACCGCGCCTGTGCACCCAGCAGAGTGTCTTCGGGACATTCGCTAATGGAATAATGGAAAGTAGGTCTGAACGTTGTGTCAGCAGCTGGCCTAAGGCTACTAGCGGCAGTCCTCACCGAAGGTCACGACGTCGAAGATCTTAACCGTTTGGTCCACTCCAGCCGTCGCGAAGCTGCGCCCGTCCTGGCTGACGGAAACACTTGTGATTTCTCCACTATGCGCTCTAAATTCTTTTACCGACTCAACACCAACCACTGCCTTCTTCCAGAATTTCACGGTACCCTCCACGGAACTGGTGATTAAGAAGTCCGTAAAAGGTGTAAATGTCACGAATGCCAACTGATCTTTGTGCATCAAGGATTTGGAGTAACGCGGTGATGACGGCAATGCAGAGATGTATAGTTTTTCGTACGGAAGAATTCTTCGCTTCTTGCGCTGCACGGAGGACGGGAGAGTAGGGCCGAAATCGTCATCCGCTGAGGACGTCTCTGCGAACAAATTAGCCAGAGAAGTAGTAGCAGAAGCATGAGCGGGAACCTTCTGTCTTGGCCGCAGTGCCCTCAGCCATATTTGGAGCTCCATTACCATTGCTTTCGAACTCTGAGCGTGAGCGCTTTGAGCTTGGTGGTGAGGGTGCAATAGTGGATTCCATCTGGGGTAGGAGTAATCAGAGTCAAGCTAAGCTATTAGCAAACCTGAAGCTTCAAACAATATTTCACAAGAAATTGTAGGTCAAGATGGTTAAGCTTCATTGCCCAATCAGAACCAATGAAACAATAATACATAGCGCTGAGCACTAGTTACAAATACCGTTATTTTACCAGGGCCAGACAATGGAATTCCTTGGCAATTGATCCAGGCCTACGCAATCACTAGTCGACAAGCCGAACCGCAAGCTCGATCCTCCTTTACGTCTGCGATCTCATCAAAACCATCCAGATATTCCATCATGGCCGTATCGATGCTGACGGCCGACCCAACCCTTGCGTCAGGTCCCAGCTACTCTTTCTCACAAGCGGCCAATTCTACTACAGCTGGCGTCAAAGAACATAGCTTCTACCCGTAAGAGATACGATCCAAACTCGAAATGGTATTTGACTCATCATCGCAGCTACGCAGACAATGGTGGTTCCACGCTCGGTATTACTGGCAATGACTTCGCCATCCTTGCCGGTGATACTCGCTCGACTTCGGGATACAACATCAACACCCGCTATGCCCCTAAAGTCTTCAAGATAGGTGGTGATGACGAGACCGGCGAAGGCGCGCATATCGTACTTTCGGTCGTCGGCTTCGCGGCAGATGGCCGGGCACTCAAGGAACGCCTGGATGCAATAGTCAAGATGTACAGATACCAGCATGGCAAGAACATGTCGGTCAAGGCCTGCGCCCAAAGACTTTCCACGATACTATACCAAAAGCGTTTTTTCCCCTACTATGTCACGGCTATCTTGGGAGGCTTGGACGAAGAAGGAAAGGGTTCACTGTTCAGCTATGATCCTGTGGGTTCCTATGAGCGGGAACAATGCAGAGCCGCAGGGGCCGCTGCAAGCTTGATCATGCCCTTCTTGGACAACCAAGTCAACTTCAAAAACCAATACATCCCGGGCAGCGGTGAAGGTCATGAGCTGGAAGCTCGAAAGGCGGAGCCACTGCCAAGGAATGAGGTGGAGCAGCTGGTGAGGGATGCATTTACGAGCGCAACGGAGAGACACATCGAGGTTGGAGATGGGCTACAGACGTTAGTGGTGACCAAGGATGGGATCGAGGAGATCTATCATCCCCTCAAGATGGATTGATCTGAACGTAGCCATTCCAGAATGTGCATTCCGCATAGTTTTAGCGAGCAGAGCATATGGCATGGCGTTTCAGGGTGTTTTGCCAGCCTCAAGGGTTCACTATTTCCTATCACCGCGGGTTGCACCTGAATTCCGTTTCTCAACGCCTCAAGGTTTTGGTGACTATCGACACTGCCCAGTATCGAGATTTTGTTCGAGCCCCTGCATATCCCTCCTTCCATCGCTCTGGCTAGCCGTTACACGACTTGGTATCAGACATGGTCCGAAGCTTCAACTTTCCCATCCCTCTATGAATAATGTTATGTATCAGCCACGCGCCCAAAACGCCGCGCTAATGTCAATTGATTTCATGAATGACAAACTAAAAGCGTTCCTTCATCCGAGAAGCGACTGTTCGAAGGTTGCCGTATACTTTGCCCGGCGGACTCCCTAAAATCAAGCTCACGATAGCCTCCCTTGCAATATGTATGTTCCGGAAACCACCAAGGATGTGAATCTTCTGATCTGCCAGTACCACTCTTGTTCGACTGGCATTTTCAATTGCGAACTTGGTTTTGCCATCTTTCCCTGCTATTCGACCTATAGCTCGTCCCAGATGCTCACCGTTCAGCGTCTTGACATCCTTGATTTCGAACGTTTCAATGTACAGGTCGTCCAGCCGCAACAGCGCGATTGCGTCGTCGACATCAAATCCAAGGCTGAAAGCTTTCACGAAGTCTTCGCCCTTCTGCAGTGCTCCCGGATCTGTCGTATGCTTCGAGGAACGCAGCTCCACGGCCCGAGCCTTGACGTTCATCCGCACTTGCAGTTTGAGGTGCTCCACAAGGGGAGGGTACATCTTCAACCAGGAAGTTTTCAAGGGTGTCATGCGATGAGGAGGTATAAGGACTTTTCTTGTTTCTGCTATGTGTGGACCATCAACATTCTTCGCCGGAGGAAACCTTGGACGTCCCTCCTCGTCTATCTGCATCTCTGTATCCCTCAGAGACATATTCGACGGCTGAGCCGGTTCTGGCGCCGTACTTGTAGCATCGACAAGGAGGTCATCGTCGTCTGTACAGGATGTCAGTCACTAGACAAGCAAAGGTAGCCTTGTGGCATGGACCGTCCTGAGGTAATGGCGTAGCTTCAGCTTCTGCGACCTGGTTCGGCCGCCTGAGCAACACGGTTGGCACGGGCATTGTGGTTAGGGATTGTGAGTTGTCCGCACCATTTCAACCCAGTAGCGTTTTGTGGGGAATAATTGGATGCACGCCAAGAGAAAACCCTATGTGCCGGAAAAACATATCTCCGGTTTGCCGTCATCGGTCATTGCATTCAAGCTCCATCATCAGTACATGCTCGCGTGCTTCTTTCTTCTTTGTCTATAGACCTGGCTGCGCGCATTCGACGATGGACCGAGACATTGCAGCTTCAGCATCATGAGCCTAAGATGATGCGCAGTAATGTGATACGTAGAGTGGGCCTTAGCACTGCTGGCGGATGGCATGGTCCTCTTCCCTGCAGACTCATTCAAAATCCTAACCCAGTCTTACGCCTCTCAAACCTAAGGCCACCATGGCGACGAAGTCCTTCTCTGGTTGCATATTCCGGCAACCTTTCGATCACTACCACAGAGACAAGTCCGACTTTACCTGCTAGCTCACAACGTCTACACCAGTCATTGAATCCCGCTGGTCCGAGAGTACAATCTTGGGTGCTAGATCGTCGGAAGGGTCATAGCATCCATAGGAGTGAAGGTCTATCTGATGCCTATGGCACTCTATGGAGGCGAAATTACTCGTCTGGCCGGAGGGATGAGAGCTCGAGTGAGCAGCGCAATGCGTCCAAGTTGGAGAGCTTGAGCGATCAAGGCTTAAAAAAGACTCCTTCGCTGAAGAAGGGTGTTGCATCCACAATGGCTCAAAAACATCTCATGGATCATCTACCACATATGCCACAGCTACATAGACCCACAAAGGAAGAACTGTTGGCTGCTGCTACAGGGTTTTGGTCTCGGCTTAAGGTCCGCTTTAAATGGTTCTCAATCCGTAGTGTAAGGCCTTTCAACGCGGATGAGATAGGGGCTTTCTTTTCCTGGGTCTTAATGGGCCATGTTTTGTGGATATTCCTTGGTACTACTACATTCTTCTCCCTTGCAATACTCGCCGCCAACACTGTCCTCGCTCAAGGTAAGCCGGGACCCTGACCTGAGAGTGTGCCTCTAACAGTCCCCAGAAACATTAGCACGCTGGGTCGGCAATTACCTTACGAAGTCTTCAGGAATCAAAATCGTCTTCGAGTCAGCCATAGTTCCCAAATGGGGTGATGGTGTCATTACTTTCAAGAACGTCTTTGTCTCAAGGCGTCCCGGCCAGGGAAACGGCAAAGTCAGTAAAGGATCTTCATCAACAGCGGCCGCAGCCGCAGCTTTGGACCGGATGAGGGACTCTGGTGATAGTCCCGCGAGGAATCTTACGGTTGCTGATACCGAAGAGGACTCAAACTACACGCAGTTCGACGTGTCTCTGGACACAGTCAATGTCACGCTGTCTTTCACGAAATGGTTCAATAGCAAAGGCTTGCTTCGAGATGTCGAAATCAGAGGTGTACGAGGCGTAGTGGACCGAACCTCCGTGCACTCAACGGGTGAATACGTGGATCCAAGGACCTACAAGCATGAGCACAATCCAGGAGACTTCGAGATAAACTCGTTCAAGCTGGAAGATGTTCTGGTGACCGTACATCAACCGAACAAGTTCCGCCCGTTCTCGGTCAGCATATTCGCCTGCGACCTGCCTCGACTACGAAGGCAATGGCTATTCTACGACTTCCTGTCCGCCCACAACATGTCTGGATCCATTGATGAGTCGTTGTTCACAATTCATCCTCGCCAAATGCATAGCCATACTGGGCCCTATTTTCGCAACGACAGCGAAGCAAGTTTATGGAAGAAACAAAGTCGACTAAGGATTGATGGTTTAAACATTGAACATCTCAACCATGGTGTTCAAGGGCCATTTTCATGGATACACGAGGGTAACGTTGACATTGTGGCAGACATTCTGTTTCCAGCCGACGCAGACGAAAGCATCGCAAAGGTCATGTCAGATTTCTATGATCGGATGGAAGCCACAGTCACGCCTAGCAGACGCCAGCAGCAGACACACGACGAGATTGTCATTGACAATGATGGCGAGGGTGATCTCGCTGCTACAGCTCCTGTGCGTGGGAATTCCGATGATGGTCTGAAATTCCTCATCATGGATTTAAGAGTCCACCTCAACGATGTCCGCGCGGCTGTTCCGATTTTCACGAAAGACCTGTCATACGTCAACAATGCATTGATTCGACCAATTGTGGCGTACATCAACTCCAGGAAAACCTTCATCCCGATCAACTGTCGCGTAGTGAAACGGCTGAGTGAATTTGACGGCAGCTGGACAATCTTTGATAGTGGCCTAATGGACGACCTCTCCGCCGAGGTAAGCGCCAGCTGACGTCTGGATGCGGATTATGATCTGACTTATTCCAGACTTACGAAGCGTTTGCGAAAGACATCTCCGACAATCAGGCCCAAGTGAGGCGGTTTAAGAAGGTAGGACTATGGTCATTGCAACTATTTGTACAGGCATTTTTCATGGGTTTGGCGGGCAATCTTGCATGAAGCATGGCCGGTGTTTGATTGCTTTGCATAAGCAGCGTTGGCGTTAAGGACATCCGGAAGTATGAACGACGGGTGATGATACCCGTCGATTCCACTCAAGTCTCCCTTGTAAATAGTTGTACTAAGACCTATCAACTCTCGCAATCAGGAACGCATAAGGGATACGAGATGGTGGCTTTCTCTTCGCGCCTCAATGTGGGACCCAGTCTCATCCGCGTTGGCGTGCTGATTGCTGTCCATATAACTAAACGAGACTCTGATAATTCTCAGAGAAAATCTGACAAGATTCTCTATTTCATAAGTACAATTAATGTAGACGGCCTACTTTGATGCCCTAATCTAGAATAATACAAAACAAATCTCAGCCCTAATCTTGAGTCCTCATCACAACCTTTCAATCCAAAATTCCCAGTTAAACTAATATACAATATAACACGCATTGGATCTACAAAGTAAACCGAGAAATTCATTTCTATGGGCCTTTGCTCATGCAACAATCATAAACGGTAGGAACTTTACTAAAAGGACTGGACTGCCATCATGACAGACATTTCTCCTCACGCCACATCAGGATTCGCCTCCGCCTCCGCCTATGATACACATCGCCCTTCATACCCGTCAAGTGCAATTTCCTCTCTGCTGTCCGCTCTAAAGCTAGACGGTATGGCTGGCGCCCGGATCATAGATCTCGGTGCTGGGACCGGCAAGTTCACGGAGTTACTCGCAGATAGGGACGAAGGGTATGAAATTCTGGCAGTCGAGCCGCATGAAGGCATGAAGAATGAATTGCTGCGGAAGAACCTCAAAGGTGTAAAGGTAGTGCATGGCACCGCGGAGAAGATGGGAGTTGAGAGGGAATGGAATGCGGTTATCTGTGCACAGATAGGTTTCTTGATCTTCACATAGTCAGAAGTGGTAGGATCCGTAGCAGTAGACATGGTAATAACGATTGCTTTGATCCCAGGCATTCCATTGGTACGCGATGGCGCCGTCAAGTTCTTGAAAGAAGGCTGAATAGCCTAGGTTCGCGACAGACGACGCTCTCAAAGGAATTTATAAAGCATTGGTTCCAGGAGGTTCACTTGGCATGATTTGGAACGTCGAAGACTGTCTGCTCTCACATCCGTTTCTCTTGTCGTCAGAATGCTCATGAATCGAAGACAATGCTCCCCGAAGCTGGACGCCGAGCACGCGCTGGGAAGCCAAGGTCAAGGACATAATGTGGTCGTTCGACGATTCTCAACCGCGCTTTAGACACGAGAAGTGGCGCCAGGTTTTCGAAAAGCAACTCTCCTCCACCCCGTTTACTATTCACTCGGCTGATCCGCTGTTCTCGTTGCCACTGGGCGAGGCTTCCGAGAAGTTTACGTATTGGCTGAGTCCAGAGGCGATCTGGGACCGATACCACTCTTTGAGTCAGATCTCCGTGCTGCAGGGCGAAGAACTGACGGTAAGCGAGAACACAAAATTGACCGAGGCCGATGCTGACATGGGTCAAGAATGTGAAGAAGCAAGTTCTCGAAGCACTCGAAGGTGACGACGTTGAACAAAATAAGCAGGGTGAGGTGGCGCTGCACGGGAAAGCTGTCTGGGCGTGGACGACCGCGATACCCGGCGCTCCATTGAGAGAACGTGGATAAGGGTGTATGATCAATTACCGGCAAACCTAGGCCAGCTCGGTTTGGGTATGTTTCTTTCACCTAGTCGGTCAGAAAAGTTTTGTTGTGCAGGCGACATTGACAGGATGCTTGACGGTCAAGTCGATTCCTAAGAGTCGGCAGATATGTACATAACTGGATCTAAGGTCATTCGAGCCTTCAAATATTATTGGAAGAAGTCTACCATTGTTGCCCCTAACAAAGGCGTCACCGTAATTCCTGCGCAGCTGACCATTCACGTATTCTGCTGTCTTTTCAAGGGCAATATTCATGTATCCATCGACGGATTGTAATTCTCCTGTCAGGTGAAGAAGGTTTAGCAATCGCGATCAGCTTAAGGGCGAGGCAGTCCTCACCTTTGTAGACTACGCCAGAGTTGAGCTTGACTGTGACCGGCGCACCTATGATTTCCTGGAGGAAGGAGCTAGGGTCCCGGCCTTCAGACGCTGCCCCGTTTTCCATGTCGAACAAGCTATTACAGCTTCCTGCTGTAGCATGCAAGAATTCAGTGAAATCTGAGTGACAGTGAGTTGATGTTGAAGCGAGGAGGAAATCACAGATCTTGAGAAGATTAAGGTGGTTAGGGGGCACAGGGGTGTAGAAGTACTTTACACAAGGGAATCTAAATCTAGGCGCGTAGGCGCGCCAACACGTGTTTCAAGCGCGTCCCTCGGTCTGATCGAGGACTGGACCCCGATTCGTCTGTTTACCGTGTGGTGGTTCTTGCGATCCTTGATATCACTTACTCTAGTACCTGGAAACATGCTCACTCACTTCCTATGCACTTCGGATATGATCTATTGATAGCAGACTCTAAAGTCACCGTTCAGTAGCATCCATGATGGCGGGATCTGCAAGCGAGGCCCAAAAAGCACCATTGAAACGTTCACTCTTCAATAAGCCTGCATGGTCCAGACCTCAGAAAGTTGCAAGCCCGGCAGAGTTCTTCCACCGCTCTAGCTCTGCTTACGCTGACGTAGCTGCTGAGGCGGAGCGCAAACGCAAGGCCAAGCTAGCGAGGAGGCTGGCTGAGAGGGCGAAGGGCGACAGTGAAGCAAAAGCTAACGGAGAGAACAAGCGTCAGCGCACATTGAGCGATAGCGACGACGACAGTGACGGTGCCAGTGATCGGTCTCACAGTTACAGCAAGTCCAAGGACGCCAAAGAAGAAAAGCGGTGCCACGGTAATGTGAATCCTGAAGAATTGATTGCTGCTCCAACCGCGACTACATCAAGGAGAAGTCCTACCCTTCAAAAGAATCCCGTGCTTCAAACACTTTCCAAATGTTACGAGAATGGCATCAACGCAAGAAGGGCAGAGATGCACGCAAAGCAAATCTCCTCCAACATAATTGAATTAGAAGACAGCGGTGATGAGGGTGCGGCCCCGGATGAGAATGACGGTCAGACGACGATCCAAGCAAAGAAACCTCCAGCTCCTGAAGAAGACGACTTCCCAGCTTCGGACGATGAATACGCGGAGCTGGCACGGAAAGCGCGTGAACGAGCGCGGAGAAAGCGTTTGGAAGACGACATAATATCTACAACTCAAAAGCCAGCGCCGTCAATCGAGCCAGATAGTCACTCGCAGCAGCCGCTCTCAGTCCGTCAGCCTATGCCGGCATCTTCACAGCCAGACCCTGAGGTTCATATACTCATCACCTCGCCGTTGGAGAATACGGGACCTCTCATCATCAAGCGGAAACTCTCTCAGCGACTCAAAGACGTAAGAGTGACCTGGTGTCAGCACCAACAGTTCACCGCCGACATGACCAGCACCGTCTTTCTTACCTGGCGCGGAAAGCGTTTGTTCGATGTCACGTCATGTAAGAGCTTGGGCATAGCTGTCGACGAGGACGGCAATGTGTCATCCAAGGGTGAAACGAGATTATTCGGAGAGGAGGAGCAGAAAGTCCACATGGAAGCTATGACGACGGAGCTTCTTGAGGAGCGCAAAAAGGCGAAGAACCGCAAGACTGGAGAAGCGCAGGGCGACAGAGACAACTCAGAGGAGATAGTGACACCGCAAAAGCCGCAAGAGCCGCAGGTCAGGATTATCTTGAAAGCTAAGGGGTTCGATGACTTCAAGCTCATCGTAAAGGCGGTAAGTCATGCCAGCTCTTCTCTGACATCTTGCAAGTGATGTGACTGAAGATGATTCAAGACTACCGACATATCCAAAATCGTTGCGGCATTTCGCCGAGCCAATCCGGCAGCAACAGAGCAGAAAGACGTTTACCTCTTGTTTGATGGAGAGCGTTTGGAGCCCGAGACCAAGGTCGGCGAGACCGAGCTCAGCGATATGGACCACATTGATGTCTATGTCAAGTAAAGCTTGTCCCTTGCCTTCGCGTCGCTGTTATCAACTTGGCACCTCACACATACCAATCAACAATCTATCGTTGCATATCTATCTCGACAGAAGACTTCTGCGCTTAAAGGTGTTTCTCTTCACGTGAGACCGTGATTTCGTTGAGCGGAATGCCCCGCAGCCCCCACGTTTCTTTTTCCTGCCCGAAGCCTACCTATCCCACCCTCAGACCGATTGAAGCACTTCTCATAATGAAGATCCTTACGACTTCCTTTCTCACCTGTGCCGTCAAGGCCTGCAAATTATCACCCCTCAGCTTCCCGCTTCACTACAAGGATGCCGAGCTCGAGCAGAATGACATCGCCTACAACCCCGAATTCCTCATCAACATCCTGCCAAGGGTCGACTGGGACGCCGTGAAGATCACTGCCAGCGAGGTATATCCCCTATCTGACTACCCAAACGGGCAATTGCGCCAGCCCATCCGTAGCTAACTCCCTCCATCCACACAGCTCGGCTTCACAATCCCCGAAGCCAAACCAGAACCCAACCTCTCCTCAGCCGGCACTCCCTCCGAGAATCCAAACTCTACAGCCGCCGCTCCCTTTGAGGATCCAGTCTCTACCCCAGACGTCCCTGCCCCACCATCCTCCGAAGATGAGAAGACGCTCCGTGACCTACATACACTGCTATTGCAGACGGAAGTGATGGAGGGCAAGCTGGTGTGCGGCAACTGTGGGCATGAGTACAAGATCAAGGAGGGGATTGCGAACTTCTTGCTACCGAGTCACCTAGGTGAGTTTCCATGTGGCATTGCGGTTGGGAGGAGCTTATGGAGTGAAAATGGGGACTCGTAGGAGAACGGGAGTGGCTGATTGATGGTTGTGCTAGTATGAGAGAAGCTTGGACTTGAAGGGACGTTGGGGCGTAGATGGATAGAAAGGTTGGGGTGATGCATACCAGCTCTTCCTCGAGCCTACCTTGCGATGGTCGATTGGATCAGGACTCGGAGCGAATGTTTGCAGGTCAAAGCAATGTAAAGAAGATAAGCTGATGGATCGGGACAAGCCTGCGAGAGGTTCTACGTATCGTCACGAATTTCCATGGTCAAGTGGGATGGGCATTGGCTGACTGAATATCAATGGATCAAAAGCTCGAGGGCATGTAGCGTGGCTGCACATGAATCATTGAAGGGTATGAGGCTCTTGTCGACAAAGCCTCCTCTGATAGCATACCTCTAAAAATGCTAGATGATGTACATAGAACGCGGCAGTCATACCGCCCAGCTGTCGTCGCCAGTAAACAGATAAATCCACTCCAGATGGCCAACAGATGCCCAGAGCCTGTTTCAGCGAAGTAGATAGCAGGACAGTCTCCGCCTGCTGAGAGTAACGCCGTCGTAATGCGAGTAGTGGTAACCCCATGCAACGTCGATATCGGAGAATCCAGAGTGAAGAAGAAGAAAACACTTAGTTCAGGAAGCCCTTACAGCCGGTTGAGCCGCAAAGACAAGGTACTCTGTCGTCACTGTCCCTCTCACGCTCAAATTTATAATCATAGGTAAGCTCCTCGTCTGTTCACATGTCAGTAAAAGTACCCGGATTGGAGACGGGAGAGAAGCCTTACTTTGGCCAATGTCTCGCAGGGCATATATGACGATTCGCTTACTGCCTTCTACCTTGATGATCTTGGCAGTGCAGTTCGGTGTACAGCTGTGATTGATGAAACGAGCAATACCACCTCGTTTCGTAGCGTCGATGATAGTGTTTTCGTCGATCCTGAATAGATAACTGCTGCCGATCCCGCTCTTGAGGTATTGCCGTTCTCTCATATCGGCTACTTGTTGGCGGACCTTTTCCCCAACGTACTCGATGATCATGTCATTGGCTGCTATATTTTCCATAGCGTACAAGCCCCAATTGTGGATCGCCGACCGAGCAAATTTGACGGGCTTCTTCCTCTTCTTGAGCTGGTTGAAGCGGAGCGCATCGCCCTCTCTACTGGACGTGGCGAGAACTTGCTTCTGAGCTGCAATGTCGGCAACAAGGCGACGATTGTTGACCCGATTGGATCTTGACGTGGACTTGGAGATGGTTTTGGCGGCAGCAAGTTTAGCAGCTTCAGCAGCGGCTGCACTGGGATCATCTTTGGCCTGTGCCTCCCTTTCTTCACGAGCTTTCTGGACCTTGATCCGGTGAGGTAAGTATTTCGACTTTTCGGATTCCAAAATCTTCTTTGTCCCTTCAGTCCGTGCGCAGCCTGAAGGATTTGGCACGTAGTAGCCCTCAATCGCTGTTTCTGCTCGTATAAGTCCTCTTTCACCATTGCGATTCAGCGCTTTGATTTCCTTCTGCTTCCACGCCCAGGTAGAGATGTTCTTAATACGAGCAGCAGGCCGGTGCGTCAGTGCCATTCTCAAGAACCTGAGATCTTCGTCATCCTTTAGAAGGTGCTGCCAACCATCCAGATCCATGACCACGTCAGAATCCTCTACAACAGTTCTCCTTGGCTCGCCTCTAGAAACTTCCCAATCAACCTCAGCTTTTGGTGGTTGGTCGGCTTTCGCAGGCTCAGGCTCACGTTGCGGTTCTGGTTCAATCACATCAACTTTAGGTGCCTTCGCTAGGAGCTCCTCAAACTGAGCCTTGGCCTGCTGCTTTTTCGATGCCTCGCGCTCCTCGAATATCTGCTTCTTGGTCTTCTTCTTAGGTTTTTGCTTTTTCACTTTCGCCTTCTTGATCCCCGAGTCGCGGTTCGGAGTTTCACTAGTATCATCACCTGGAAGCACTTCCACTTCGGCAATGGAGGAGTCTCTGTCAACCACTGAAAGTGGTGTAGCATCAGTCTCTTCATCCTTGATGATGCCGAAAAGCTCGTCATCCTCCCTCTGTCTCTTCCTTGTAGCGATTTCTTCCACCAATCGTTTCCTCTTTCTAGATGTTGCTGGGAGCTTGCTGAGGTCGCTCTCAAGAGAGATTAACAATGCGTCCGCAGAAACTTCTTGATGGATTTCGATCACTGCAGGTGCTTCGCTAGTCAGTCGCTGGTCCTCTCTTGAGTGATCCCAGGATGACTCCTTGGTGATTTGTTTGGCTTTTCGGGGAGTTGCGACCTCGAATTCGTCGTCTGAATCGATGGAAGCCATGCTCATCCGACTGATTGGTCGACTCTCTTGTTCTTCGGTATCCCTAGTAAAAGCTGTCCGACGCTCATCATCCGAATCATCCTCATCGTCCTCATCGCGGTGCTGGTACAGACGGTGATGAAGTGATCTGATACCGACCTTCTTCGGCGTTCTTTGCTGTCTGCGTTCATCCGCAAATGCGACATTGTCGTATCGGTTAGCTACACCTTTCCGTATTCTCGGGAGTGCAGTGACATTGAGCGTAGAGGTAGTCAGGGGCCTGCGTCCGCCAGCAAGCACTTCGTTGCGGGAGTCAGGCGTTCCGACTGGTGGTGTCTCGTCACTTCTGTCGAGATTTGTGCCAGGGCGCCGGCCACCTTGAGGATCAGGTATGTTAAGCCGCCTTCGCTTCTCGATATGACGATCAGGATCAAGATAGTCGTAGAGTGCGGGAGCAACAATTCGAGACTTTACATCATCCACAAGCTTCTCTCTGAGCTCCCGCTGAAGCGTCTCTAGCATTCCTTTCACCGGGTCAAGATTTAGCGCCCGGTGCCTCTTTTCATCCTCGATCTCTAAATCTTGCTCTTCCCGTAGTTTTTGAAGTACGGCCTTCTGGCGCTGCTCCGCTTTCACCCTTTCGGGGCTGGGACTCCTCTCATAATTGGGGTTGCCATACCGTTGGCACTCCAAGTTCATAGTACAATCGAACAAAGGTTGCATATGACAATTGTCGAAGCACCGCTGAGCCTCCTCTTCTCCACCTCTCGAATCGTCGAAGATAAGATAATAACCAGTCTGATCGGCCCGTATAGCTTCCCAATAGTAAGACTTCATTCTTGCCTTCAGATGTGGGACCGTCGCACTCGAAACCTTGACGTAGCAACTGGCTAGAAAGACGTAGGGTTTTCGTTTGATCTGGTCTAGTATTGGGGCCTCTTCAATCAGATTGGGAACGTTTGGCTTGCCTCGTGGCCCTTCTGGAGGTGGTGGCGGCGGCGGAACTGGTCGTGCAGAGTGTCGGCCGGAAGGGCCTTTTGGTGCGGATGGTGGAGGAGCGGAGAGCGGAGGACCAGGGATTTCACTTGGTCGAATCTTGGTGGAACTCTCTTCTAGCTTCTCCTTCCGCTGCTCTGAGGGTCGCTGCCTTGTGGCCGCCCTTGCTATCATGCGATTTCCGACTGACCCATCCCGATCTAGATGTGCGAACACCGGGCAGAGGCCAACTCGGCGCTCGCCTCCTTTGCACTCAATATGCGCTTTCCGAGCCGCTGCAGCAGCGGAGACAGCAGGTCCGTCACTCGATTGCTTACGGTCTTTATATTCTATAAGGCAAATTCCAAGAGGACTCCCAGTGCTTGGATCGGTTTTGTTGTTGATATCAACAATCGAACCGAAAGAGGAGAATAGATATTGAATTTGATTAACTGGGGTCAAAGGATCAAATCCAGTCACGACAATCCTTTTGGGCGGCCCTGGACCGACGGTGTTCTTGTCAGTAGAGTACGGATTGAGTTTGTATGGCGACAGTCGCACACGTGTTTTTCGGTGACTAGCTGCGCCCTTCGAATAATGTGCGATTCTGAGCCGGGGATCAGCTGGCGGACCCTCTCCGTCCTAATCATCCATTCCGTTAGCTTTAGAAATCCGACTTGATCCACCGATAGACCTACATATATACCGAATGGCGCTTCCTGAACCTTTCGATTTTTCCTTTCCTTTGACGTCAACGTGTTGTCGAGCTCAGGATCGTAAACCACCCTGATACCCCTGGACTCTCCCTTGCCTGGGTGTGCCTGTTTTCGAACGACAGGTAATGCCGCACCTGGAGTCACGGAGTCCTGAGCTTCAAACATTGCGGCCCGGGCTGCTGCAAGGTTGGAGGGGTCTCTGCTTGACGTGGTCCGGCCACGAACGTTCTTCCACTCCGGGGAAGCAAGAGAGCTGTGTGGCGGCGATGACTCCACATGTGTCATAGGGGTCAGATTCGCTGAGCCGTTCTTGACCGCGGTGCCCTGTTGGTTATGTTTTGTGCTGAAAAGGGAGGATGAGGTGCTGGTGGAACTAGCGGAGCCTACGCCATTCAACAAATCGCCATGTGCGGTCTCAGTCTCGTCTGGAATAATCGATCTTTGATCTGTCCAGAGGTGGCCATTGCATGCACCGTTAGTTGAGGGACGCCCTTCACCACCTCTCAATGGTGAAATCGGGTGTGCCGGCGATATTTGTGACAAGGTAGATTCGTCTCCTGAGGGTGATCTAGGGCGTTTTCGACTTAGAGGAGGCTTGGAGCGCTTTTGCTGGAGCACCGACGGAGCGGTGGGGAAGAAGTCCGCAAAACCCTTGGACGAGCGCGACATCGCTCTGAGAGAAATACAGCTACTACGTTGGCACCAGCGACCGCATCATGTTGTTACAACACCAGCCAACCAGATATGAAATGCGCTCCGCTTGCTCCTTGGTACACGTAGTGACGGGCCCGCTCACGCCAGCAGCAGCTCTGGAGACCCAGGCACGCGGACTGTTGGATGGGGGGTTGCGTCTAGAACGCGAATTGGTAGAGTGTGGCGTTGAGGTGTCAGGTTGGTGAGCGACGGCGGAGTGATGCTGAGTATATGAATTAGGCAGGACAGACGGCGAGATGAGGAGTTTAGGAAGCAAAGGTCCAGGGTGTTGACAGATTGATCGTTGGATACTCTTTGGGCTGGTGGTAGGCATGTAAAGTAAGGTTACGGACGAAGTTTCCGTCATTTGGCGCTAAATTGGATTTCACCAAGTGTTGCCCACCACCGCTTTCCACCTCCGTTGCTGCAATTCATTGCATTGTTCCCCAACACGTCTTTCATCACACAGATCCCAGTACCATCTCTCGATCATCTCACCCAGAGGGCATCATTGACCTGCCCCCGAATTTCAAATGTTGCTGTTCCAAATGCGGTGCGCTGTGACTTCACCACTGAAGGCGCAGTCACCTCCACTCGTCGCACGGAAGCTTACCACACCTAGGATGGGACTTTGCCCGGGAGACCTCATACATTCCGTAGATGAGTCTGTCTTGAAAATCACAAGTGGGAAATTCCACAAGCGAACGTGACCGCTCGCTTCCTAAGCACTTGGCGACCTTCAACGCCCTACATGTGAATAGGACTGTTTGGCAACGCCCACCGCCCAGTCAACGCATGATAATCAAAGGAACTGCGCAAATAGGAGGTGGCAAAGCTGCGGACTACGTTACATGCCTGCAGTTATTCGGGTCCCCAATCGTCCGTGCACTTTTAATCAGATAGCGATGAGCCGGATGAAGTAAGATCATACAGAGTCGACCTGCTCACGAGTTAACTCTCTTGGGGACAAGGGAGGGACAGGAGATACGATGGCAAATGTGACGGGGCTAGAGCCATGCCGTACCAGCGTTACTGAAGGCGCTCTGCATGGTGCTAGCAAGGAAGAGCGCCGAAGTCTCGGTGATGGTCAGTCAATGTTCCATGCGGTGGTATAATATAGTGCACACGTCGTTTGAAATCACCTTAGGAAAACCACAGCTTTCCGGAGGACTGGACGACCGACTGAGACTTACGGCTGATAAGCCACAATATCGAATCAAATTGTTTGCTCGGTCACAAAGGCCCACAGGAAGGCTTGAAGAAAGCCTTGAATCAATTCTACGGAAGTGGATGAAGCCGGAGGTGGTGCACATACCCGCCGAATGAGATACCTGTGTCCTCGAAACTTCGCAACCAGCAGGGAGAAATCTTGTCGGTGCGTCTCTCCACCCATTTCCAGGGTGGTGTATTTTTGAATTTCGAAGCCAGTTGCAGTGTTAGAATCCTCCTATTGTCCTGGCTGGGTAGATTCGAACTTTGGCCCTTCAGCCTTGGTGCTCACTGACCAATCAATATGTCCTCGACCGGTTGCGTTCGTTCGAAATACAGTGCTAAGAAGAAACTGATACCCTCTCTGACTTGCATGAGAGATACCTCACTTCCGTGCCAACATCATACAAGGCGTAGAATCACGTGATTGCTACATTATACAGCAATGAAGAAGCATTGCGTAAGTGGTGAACCATTGAAACAAGATATTACAATAATTCAAGTAAGGTGGCACACAATCACCTACTCAGTAACAGTAAGGTAATGGATGCATGCTTCACACAAAGGAGCAAAACGGGGGGCAAAACACCAGCTACGCGTGCCTGATCTACGTACCGGTTGCTGGAAAGGTGGGAACAACTAGCAATATGGTGTAGCATACTTCCTGGACAGAGGGAAAGGTGTGGCGGTGGTGAAGCTGCAAGGTACCAGTTACTCGATACTGCTAGCGCCATAAGCTGTATTTTTAGACGGGGCGACTACTGCATGCGGCCACATCTCAGATCTGCTTGGACGAAGCCAGACAAAGCCGCCGAAAACTGGCAGGAACAGACGTAGTAGCCCTCTCACCTGTGCAAACATCTTTCCAGCAAAGAGCTATACGAGCTGCTCCATCATACGCATTGAGCCACATTCCCGAAACATAGTAACACGGGAGACGAGAAGAGAAAAGGGGTTCAGCTGTTGGCGTGGCCGATCAACAACCCTTCCTTTATAACCCACCGCCGCTGCTTATTATCATTCTTCGAGCATCACATTTGCCGACCCTTCCCTGTTGAGCTTGAAATATTCATCGCAACGGCAAGTCTACCACGTAGTCTTCCACGGCCTCGTCGTTCTTGTTGGTACTCTAGCAAACCCCTGGACTACGACTTAGCAAACCACTGAAAGCAAACATGTGGTCGGTGAAGAGCTCGCCCAAGTACGGCAGAGCTCGAGGCTGATCAATGCTGCAGTGGCATCTTCGGATACATCAATTACTTGGTTGAGAAAGACCGCAAATTCATTCTCGACACCTTGGTCAATGGCTTGTCACGCTTAGAATACAGAGGATATGTGAGTTGACCTTTTCTGACAGCAATTGCTTCCAGTCGCGGGTCCGTGTAACTAGCTATCCAGCCTCTCAGCTCTTGTCTCACCATTAAGATGATATGCTCAGCTCGCTGACCACTCTGCAGGATTCTGCAGGCCTTTGCGTCGATGGGGACAAGAAGAATCAAGTGTTTGCCTTCAAGGAGGTGGGCAAAGTCGCAAAGTTGAAACAGCTCATCGAGGAGGAGAAGCCAGATCCGACCAAAATCTTCGACTCGCATGCCGGAATTGCTCATACCCGATGGGCTACACATGGCCAGCCATCACGCAAGAACTGTCATCCCCACAAGTAAGTATGCCCGACGCACCCGGCGGTCGTCGCCCAATGGTTACATATGTGTTCGAAAGGGCTCAATTGCTAACAGCCATGGCTAGGTCAGATCCCTCCTGGCAGTTCTCGGTGGTGCACAATGGTATCATCACCAACTACAAAGAGTTGAAGGTCCTTCTTGAAGGCAAAGGCTTCAAGTTCGAGACCGAGACGGACACTGAGTGCATCGCAAAACTCGCCAAGTATTTGTACGACCAACACCCAGATATCGAGTTTACCGTCCTGGCAAAGGCTGTCATCAAAGAGCTACAGGGAGCTTTCGGCCTTCTCCTCAAATCGATCCACTACCCTCATGAGGTGATCGCAGCAAGAAAGGGTTCGCCATTGGTGGTCGGCGTTCGAACACAACGTAAGATGAAGGTCGACTTCGTTGACGTGGAATACTCCGAAGATGGTCCTTTGCCAGCGGAGCAAGCTTCCCAGAACGTCGCCATCAAGAAGGCCTCCGCGAACCTCCTGGCACCCCCAGACAAGTCCCTCCTCCACCGGTCTCAGTCGCGTGCCTTTTTATCCGATGACGGCACTCCGATTCCGACTGAGTTCTTCCTTTCATCAGATCCATCGGCCATAGTCGAGCATACAAAGAAGGTGCTGTACCTCGAAGACGATGATATCGCTCACATCCATGAAGGATCTTTGAACATCCATCGCCTCAGCAAGGACGACGGTGCCTCCAACGTCCGTGCAATCCAGACGCTTGAACTCGAGCTCCAGGAGATCATGAAAGGAAAATTCGACCATTTCATGCAGAAAGAAATCTTCGAGCAGCCAGAGTCCGTCATCAACACCATGCGTGGACGTCTCGATGTTGCCAATAAGTCCGTCACCCTTGGCGGCTTGAAGCAATATATCAGCACCATTCGTCGCTGCCGGAGGCTGATCTTCATCGCCTGCGGTACCAGCTTCCATTCTTGCATGGCTGTCCGCGGGGCTTTCGAGGAACTGACAGAAATCCCTATCTCCGTAGAGCTGGCCTCTGATTTCCTCGATCGCCAAGCACCGGTTTTCCGAGACGATACCTGTGTTTTTGTCTCTCAATCTGGAGAAACCGCAGACTCTCTCATGGCTTTGAGGTATTGCCTTGAGAGAGGTGCCTTGACCGTTGGTATTGTCAATGTTGTGGGGTCTTCCATCTCCCTGCTTACCCACTGTGGTGTGCACATCAACGCCGGACCAGAAATCGGCGTCGCTTCCACCAAGGCATACACTTCGCAATTCGTGGCGATGATGATGTTTGCGCTTTCCCTGAGTGAGGATCGTGCATCGAAGCAGAAGAGACGCGAAGACATCATGAACGGGCTTGCTCACATCTCAGAGCAGTTCAAAGAGATACTGAAGTTAAACGATTCGATCAAATCCTTGTGTGAGCAATTCAAGAACCAGAAGAGTTTGCTACTTCTAGGACGTGGAAGCCAGTTCTCCACGGCTTTGGAAGGTTTGTCACACCGTCCTTTACGCTGAACATCGTGCTGACCTTTTTATGCTAGGCGCTCTCAAGATCAAGGAAATCTCGTATCTTCATTGCGAGGCGGTCATGTCCGGAGAGCTCAAGCACGGCGTTCTGGCTCTCGTAGACGAGAATCTGCCAATCATCATGATCCTTACTCGGGATAATATCTTTCCCAAATCGCTCAACGCTTTCCAGCAAGGTACATGCGCTCCCTCAGACCCAATGAGGGCCACTTTGTGCTTACTGTCTGTCTAGTCATTGCCCGCAAAGGTCGTCCCATTGTCATCTGCAATCCGAATGATCCCGAGTTTTCATCTTCGCAAACAGAGAAGATCGAAATTCCAAAGACTGTTGATATCCTTCAAGGCCTACTCAATGTCATACCGCTCCAGCTTATTGCCTACTGGCTGGCTGTCGGAGAAGGCCTCAATGTCGACTTCCCCAGGAATCTAGCCAAGTCTGTGACAGTTGAGTGATTCCAGTTCGGACGTCAGGGAAGGCTATTGGTGCACGACGCATTTGCTGCGATGATGGTGCAGCATGCTGTGGAGGAAGATTACTGAGCAGATTTTTGGTGCCTAGACTCGGACTAGGGTGCCCGCATGGGGATAAGCTAGAATATCAATAGACAGTGAAACGAAATAGCATTCAGCATTTGAATCAGCCATTGTAGAATAGGCGGCAGCTATTCTACAGTCGAGCAGTCCGTAGCCTTACGCCAGTTTTGGTTTGGCGTCTGATTGGACTTCTCCCCACTAAAGTACCTTTTGAATCGTTCTCAGCAGAGAGAGCACTCGATGGCGTTTCTGAAAGGTCCGGGCGAAGCCCAGAATTATGACGGTATCTTCAAGCCAGCACTCGTCCCCATCGTAGGTAACCTCCCTAGATAACACCGCCACCTCCCAGGCTCCTCCCTCCGCGTCGCAATCGTCCACGCCCGCTGGAACACCCCCATCGTCTCATCCCTCGTTTCCGGCGCTCGCAAAGCCCTCCTCGCCGCCGGTGTAAAAGAACACAACATCATCACACAGTCCGTCCCGGGCAGCTACGAGCTCCCCCTCGCCGCCCAACGCATCTACTCCGCTTCCCAAGTGCAAGCCGCAAAGAACAACTCTACGCCCCGCTCCGCTACAGACCTGTTATCGTCGGCCTCACTGACAGATCTCACGGCCCCGATTTCCGATGCCGCGGCTTCGGACTCGACGACGCTGGTGCTGAGTCCCCCGGCGCAGAATGTTACTGGGGGCGGCGGGAAGCGGCAGCCGGATGAACCCTTGACGACGGCGTTTGATGCGGTCATCGCCGTGGGCGTGCTGATCAAAGGGGAGACGATGCATTTCGAGTATATTGCGGACGCAGTGTCGCATGGGTTGATGAGGGTGCAGCTGGACACTGGGGTGCCGGTGGTCTTTGGACTGCTTACGGTCTTGACGGAGGACCAAGGGAAGGCCAGGGCGGGGATGCTGGAGGGAAAGCATAACCATGGGGAGGACTGGGGGAATGCGGCGGTCGAATTGGGTGTCAAGCGGAGGGCTTGGGTTGAAGGGAGTATTGTGAGTTGAAGGCGGATAAAGAAATGATGAAGCACAACTTGCACTGAGGATATGACCGGTTGACGATTAGGTGCTGGTAAACCCGAATGGAAAAAGAGCATACCGTGGATGCCAGAGCAGGACGGTCTTGACTTGAAACCTCTATTAGAACATCGACCCGAACGTCCTTCGCTGCCATGCCAGGATAATGTACAATGCACTTGATGAACATATTCGATCATTCCTCCATCTTCTCTCCATCCTTCTCTGCTGTCTCCTCCTCATCCTCACCTTCTATTGCCTTCTTCGCCGCCTTCACTGCCTCCTCTAACACCTCTTTCGGTACCTGCTCATGCCTCCCTTTGGTTGGCCCATCCCGGTTACTTATCCAAGTCATCTCGAGCTCGAAGTCCTTGTCTTTGCTGTCCTCGTGCGCCACATATATTATTCGCGCCGCCTCTTTGACACCCTGCTCTAACGACAAATTGCCAGAGGCTAGGTCCAATTTTTCCAGTTCAGCTTTCGCTGCTTGTCTCCCTTTGCCAGTTGCTGCACCATAATAACCCTGCGTCAACATTAGCCTCCGGTCATTCCTTCCCATCCGAGAAACATACCCAGTACAATCCGCTGGGCTCGATCATGTACAGCCCAGGTCCTCCTGACTTGATGCCTTCGACCTTGCCGCCACCTCCGGTTTTAGGATCACTCCCCACTTGTCCATCCACCTCGAGCTCGCTTTCTGAGTCCCAACCGCCGACGATAGCTGTGATGCCAAAGGGTCGTACGTACTGGTATAAGGTGAACATCTGGACGTAGCTTCCTAGTCTGTCGGCGAGAGATGCGATGGGTATCGGTGACTTCCATAGTTGCCGCCATGATGACGCTTCTTCACGGGCTCGAGAAACGAAGTGTCGGCCATCAGGAATAAGGCCAGAAAAGGCCTATGTGAATTGTGGTCAGCTATACGATGCTCGAAGACAAGACAGCTGAGCAGACATACAACGCCAAAGTTCCGGTCTACTGTCGATATCCGCTTGTTCGCGCCGGGCTTCAATAGTTTGCTGCTTATGATCTTTTCCGCGGCCAGCACGACGCCGTCTTTGCAACGTATGCCTATGGATGTGCCGCCGTTCTCCACAGCTTTGATCGCATATTCGACCTGTGAAGATGCTGTGAGATACCATACTCGAAGCTCCGGTCGTCGACAATACCTGGAAGTTTCGACCATCGGGGGAGAAGATAGAATTTGAGAGGTCGTAGCCCGTGCCAATGGACGTCTTTGCTTACTGTTAGCTTAACGCATAGTGAACGAGATGTGACTCCGAGCTGACCATGATAGCTGCAAGATTTCGTTGTCTTAAAACTGGGGTAGGGGAGCAGGAGACCACTGGGGACTTGAGTAGCTTGAACGGAGCTCGCTGAGGCAGCTCGAAATGCGCGTTCAAGCGATGAGCATTCTAGGGTTAGGGTTGATGCCGCCAATGGACTCTGACTCGTTCGTCGACACTTCACTTGTTCAATGTTGCTAAAATGTCTGGGCTAGTCGGCTACGAAAGCAGTGGAGGGGAAGACGAAAACGGAAACATTCCTCCTGTGAAGGTAGCGGTATGATGCTCTTATCCTTCATTATTTCAGTATATGCGAACCATTCTCTGACGGGACAGGCCCTAGGCCTCCACCAACCTTGACCCTGGTACATCCGACTCGCAAGCTGTGATCGGTAGAGTTCACCTCAATAATTTCTCAGGGAAACGCTTATATGGTACAGAACATAGGGCGCGCAATGGGGATCGTGAAAACCTTGGAGACGGGCCTCCAGTCTCTCATCATGACAAGGCCAATGGGGTTCTTGTTGGACCTGCAGGTCCGCCGGCGGGGTCTTCGCCGGAAGACGATGTCCAGTCCGCCCTGTCACCATACTCCGCCAACCGCGCAGCGATCAGAAATCTGACGGTTCCAAAGATGCCCATGTTGGATATTCCCCCATCACCGCCTGGATCGCCTCCACCAGGAATGGAAAAGAAATTCCAGCATTTTCTCGAGTTAAAAAAGCAAGGTGTTCACTTCAATGAGAAGCTCGCTAGTTCGTCAGCTCTAAAGAACCCAAGCCTGCTAAAGAAGCTTATGGACTACGCGGGCCTGGATGAGCAAGACCAGTACAGCACTACGCTTCCTGAGGATGTTTGGAACCCCAAGGGATTTCCCGCTTGGGCCTTCAAGGAAGAACTGGCAAGGAGCCAGCAAGAGGTCACGAAGAAGAAGGAAGAGGAGCGAGCTAAAACGCGGCGCGAGAGCATCGAGTTTGTCTCAGCGAACAATTCCGGGCAGTCTAGCAAAGAAGCTACACCAAGGGCCAGTACTGGAGCAAAAAGTCTTCGGGGAAGTGCTGCAGACAGGGTTATGGCTGGTCTGGACAGGGGTGAGACCAGCTCGCCTCTAGCAGGTACCGGATCAACACGAGATGATCGAACTGGAAGTTACCACAAGGCGCGATCTGGAGCCTTTCCACCCTCACCGAAGCGACGAAAACGCTCGCGCTCGCGCTGACCAGGATTACGCGTTAAAATATTCTCTACTCCATGCATTCTCTTCAGTTCTGGACGCCCCAAGGCTTGAAGTGGGTTAACACAGTGAAGTGACTGACAGCTCCAATCAAGGTCGAAGTGCAAAAGAGCCAAGACATTTTTCTACACGGTAGCACTATGGACACCTCTACCAAGGCAGCTCCATGGGCAAACAAGCACTCCATCTTACTGGCTTACTTGAGTGTGAGGTTTGATGTCGGATCAGACTCTCTAGGTCGAGAACACTGAATACTGCTTCATCTAGCGGGACTTCAAAGTCCGTCGGAGAACATCCGAGATCTGTTGCCTCGGCCCGTTTGCCCGCATTCAAAATCATCATATCGTGCACCTTTGAGTAGTTCTCTTCCCTACATACATTGGTCAATAGGAGGGACCAATTGTGCATTGAATATTCACGAACATGGCATCTTTCTCGGTACGCTCCCTGAGTTCAACGAATATGCGATTCATGACCTACTGATAGTTTACACTGACCTGCAGCGCTTGATACGCTTCCTGGCTAGAGATGGTAGAACGTACTACGGCGATGCCATCCTCCCAGGTGGTGTCAGTGACATCGCGAAAACTAAGCAAGCGCGCATAATTCACGGCGATATCTTTGGGAAGCACGACGTGACTGATCAGATCGCGGTAGGCGCCGCCGCACGATAGCAGCAATTGAAGTCATCTCTAACGTCTTGCCTTGTTCATGCTGCAGGATGTACGGCTATTACTTGCTCCGTTGGATCGACCAGATATCAAGACCGTCCGGTGTCTCGGCCTCAACTATGAGCAGCATGCTAAAGAATCAAATATGCCTTTGCCCAAATATCCTGTCCTTTTCTATAAGCCCATCACATCCATCACTGGTCCATTCGACCCCATTCCTGTCCATGCCGGAGCACAAGAATTACCCGGCCTCGATTACGAATGCGAACTCGTCGCCATCATCGGTCGTCAGGCGCACAATGTCTCCGAAGCCGAGGCACTGGATTACGTCCTAGGCTATGCTGTTGGGAATGACGTTTCGCATCGCGAGTGGCAGATCAAACGTGGTGGAGGGCAATGGTCTCTTGGCAAGGGTTTCGATGGATGGGCGCCGTTCGGTCCCGGAATTGTAAGCCGTGATTTGATCAAGGATCCGCAAAACTTGAGGATCGGCACAAAGGTCAATGGGAAGATTGTTCAGGATAGTACCACCAAAGATATGATATTTGGGGTCAAGGAGACCATCGCATTCTTGAGCAAAGGGACGACGTTGTTACCAGGTGATCTGATCTTTACCGGAACACCCCAAGGGGTTGGCATGGGAAGGAAACCACCGTTGTGGCTGAAAGATGGGGATGTAGTTGAGGTGAGCTTGGCCGGGATTGGGACCTGTACGAACAAAGTAGAATTTGTCAAAAACGAGGCTCCGAAAGCCAAGCTGTAGGGAACAGCCGCTATGGACTTTGAGGTATGGAATAGTAGAAGACACGCGGCGAGACTACTCTCAATGGCTATTCGATGATAATCTGCACGGAAGGGATTGATCGCTTCCATGCCGCTGCTTTAGAATAACTATAATGTGAACTATGCGACCTGCGTCCCATAACCCCTTATGGTATCTGCGAACGCCCAGCTTTGTCCCTCCAACTGCTCATTCTCCTTCAGTTCCACACCTCCCTCCTTCGTCACCACCGCAATGGAGTATTTGTCCAAGCTCCTCGCATCCCTGTAGAACAACACCTTCATGCACTCCTTCACCGCCTCTATGGCCTGCTCCCTGCCAATATTCTCTACATCAGCCTCACTCGCCACCATCTTCCTCAGCAACGGCTGCGCCAAATGCGCCCCGAACCCCGTTGCCAGCGTTGGGCTCGAGAAAGTCGTCCCCAGCAGATCCACGGACGCCAAGAACGGCTTCTCATCGCTGTCGAGGCCGGCCACAAGGATCTGGTTCCATAGGGGGTTGATGTCTGAACGCCGCTTGTACATGACTTTGGAGAGATAGGTGTGCAGGTTCTGGGCGGAGAGGGTGTGGCCTTCGGAGGAGTGGTTTTCGGAGATGGCGAGCGAGTTGAGCATGCGGTCGATGTATTGCGTGTCGGAGACGTCGCCGCCGATGCCGATGATGGAGGTGGAGTTGAAGGGACGGAGGCGTTTGACGTCGGTGAAGCGGGCGAGGGAGCCGTATGATGCTGAAGATACAATGATCAGTGATGTGAAGGAGTTCGGCGAGGGGAGATGTAGATACCTAGATTGTCTGCTGCAATGACGACTCCATCCTTGAACTTGACGGCGATGACAGATGTTCCTGTGACTATTGGAGACTGTGTATGTGATTTGGGCCCATTTGAGTGCAGATAGGAGGGATCGTATGCTCCGTAGACGTCGTCTCTAGGCTGAAAGGACGTGGTGTAAATCAGTTTGGGCGGCTTGTTATACCAACTAAGAACTTACACGACCCCAGGCTTGCGGGAGATGGTTCATGGCCGCTCTAGTTGACCAGAGAGCAGGTGCAGAGAGCGAGTTGAAACGGAAGTACCGGTATCTTCAGCTTACTTAGCGTATGAGTGTGCCTTTAGAAGAGAATTGTAGAGGAATATTGAGAGTTGTAGGCTAAGTTACTTGGAGCTTCAGGCCTAGGTCGAAGCCAAGCAATAAGGCTGATTGCTGCCTTATCTTATCAGATCATCTTGAATCCATTGCTCGAGCACATGCACTTTACCTTTCGATGTTCGGCGCAAGACTTTATCAACTCCGCAGTGAAAGAGTCGATTGGCATGAGACTGTCCGGTATCCAGCGAGGCGTACTTTCCTTGTACCGTACTTGCCTTCGCGAAGTCAGGAAGAAATCGGTGGTCAGTCAGCCTAGTTGATAGTCCATTGGATGAATGACAAGCTGAACTGGGGTGGATTTCAGGATGTACAGGCAAACTTCCGATTATATGCTAGGTGACTAGAACCGCTATACGACTTGCACCATCACTAACAGACGACCAAGGAATGAATTCAGGAGAAATGCCGCGATTGATAAGAAGGACTTTGCCGCTGTTGAGTATCTGCTACGGAAAGGCCACAGGCAGCTGGAAATCTATTCCGCTCCTGGTATAACCAATATTATGACCTAAAACCTAGTCGATCCGTACGCCTCGCTATTCATATCAATTCGCACCGAGGTAATCAAAGCCGAAATCCATGTCCTCCTACGCCAAAATGCTAGATTCGCTCAATTTCAAACCGTTGGGCAAATTAGGAAACCACGCGTTCAAAGTCATATTGTAATTCCTGCTGTTCGACCAAGGCTCACAGCTCTTCGTTTCGATCCGTACCTGTGTATGGAAGACATAGCCCTAACCGCCAGAAGTAATCTCTGTGCGCAAAGAAGAGCTGCCAGATCCGAAAGCGAGCCGGAACTGTCAAATAGCCTTTGCCCATATCTAGCCAATCTTTCAGGCTTTGCAGCTCAATGTCGAACTTAGCATCGTTCGACGCTGTGGTGTCGGTCGGCCCTCCAGCAATACAGGCAGGATCTGCATCACCAATGCAATACTCCAGGTCTTTCGTCTCTGGTGTGAGATCGGATTTCGAGATATATATCTCGCCTGCGTGCATTCTATAGCCCCATTCGCTAAGAGGCAATAAGGGCACAGGATCGTCAACGTGTGTCACTCGTCGGTACATTTCGCTTCTGTTGGACTGGTCATCGTTTGGGAATACTCTATCAAGGTAATCCACCAGATGAGTGTTCCCGACGCGAGGTTCTCCGAACGTGGTTACTTGGGGCATCCAGCCTCTTGCATGAAATTCGAGCGACGCCAACGCAGCAACTGCGCCGCCGAGCGAGTGTCCAACCAGAGTGAGCTGATGCTGGGGGTAAAGCTCCACAAGCTCTTCGACATGTGGTACGACGTGTGGCCGCGTATGTCTCCAGGACCTCATGAAGCCAGCATGGACAGTACAATTCTTACACTTCGATGTTTCTGATTCTAGATTTCTTGAGATGATCCTTCGTGGATTCTGGATAATGCCAGACAGCCCTCTATTGTCCGTCTCATCTTCATCCTCGCCCGGATATGGCACATACTCCTGCGGAATGGTCGACAGATCCACAATGGTGTTGGCTATGGAGTAGGTGCCTCGGAAGGCAAGGATGATACGAGGGTGGGAGGGAGAGTGGTCCACAACGAGGTATCCGCAGCTGTCAGATAGCAACGGACCAGTCTCCCAAGTCTACACGATTTCGATCAGCCAACGGAACCCAAACGGGGTATGCCGCTTACCGTCACCAAGTCGAACCCCTCAAAGTCCTGACACCGGCTCGCGCATTGGAAGGGCTTTTGGATACCAGTCGAACCGACACAGTAAGATATGTCGACGATGCGCGATAGTTCTTCGAGTTCTGCAAATAGCTTTGAGGAGATCTTGCGGTCATCTGCACCTAGCAGACTTCCTGAGAGAGGCACTTGCGAAGTCAGACTGGCCAATGCCACATAGGGCTTCACTGCTACAGCGAGCACCAGCCATGATCCGATAACAACTCGCATACTTTAGCGCAATAAGGCTCACGTTGTTTTTACTAGCATCTTTGCATGTCTGCAGTGATACATAATGTGAAGGGATCCTCAGAAGATGTCATGTCGGCAACGAGTCGAGCGCGCCACGCGCCAACCCCACATCTAGTAAAGTAAGGTAAGCTTGGCAGCCGTCATTACTGAGATACGCGCCTAGAAAACGGCGATCGTCTAGCGGATGATCAAAATTACTGATACGAGTGCACCAAGGTCGGAAGTGAGTCGGTTGTCATAGCTATCTGTGTATTTCGCAATATCGTATTTCTCATGACGAAATGATCGTGGGGCCCGTCTCCATAGAGTGTCCTAGGCAGAAGCCACGTCTCGCGCATAGCAGCACCGTGGATCTCGATGTGTACAAGCGCTCTTGGACCGACAGCAGCGCCGTTGATCTTGATCTGTATAATGCTCTTCGACCAACAGTACAGTGTGCAGCCAGGATCCGTGCAGTATTCAACACAGACTGAGCTGTTACTCTCTTCTCGATGACACCGTATGCGACAGATATCTTCCAAACTGGTGCCACGGAATATCGACCACGCGCAGTTTTCTGCATCTTCGACGCTTGCGTCCGGCCTCGATCGAAGATCGTTCGAGGCGCATTTGTTGCCGGAAAAGTATTGGCGTTTGTTAAGCAGCGTAAATGGCTTGAAATCCAGTCTTTCAAATCTGGATTTGGCAGAAGCCAAATGTACCCTATCGGCAGGAGGATGCAGCGCAGTCTCAGCTGTTTTACCGAACCGGCGAGACAAAAAGCCTAATGCGCGACTGTCATCGCGCGCTCTTCGCTTTCCTCAGCTCCGCCTCTAGGCTCTTGATTTCGTCTACAAGCCGCATTAGCCCACGCGCCGGATACCCATGGTCAAGCGCAACAGCCTCCCGCATACCGTTCTTGAGGTCTTTCGTCTCGTCCATCTCAAGCTTCACCCATAGCCAATAGACTGCCTGATAGGTAACCACAGCGCCGAGGAAGACCTTGGCTATGGGCCGGCCAAAGGACTGGTAGAAGCCGATCTAGAGTAGATAGTCAGAGGTTGCAGCATTATTCTGATAAATTTGGCATACATGAGGTGATATAGGCTTTGTCGATGGGGTAGGGAGTTGTTGTGTCGAGTAGTTTCGTCGGGCCAAAAGGCGCAAGATGGGGGTCATGACCAGGTTGGGCAAAGCCAATGCGCGAGCAATTATTCCAATTCTGGGTATCGAGCCATCGACGAAACAATTCTGCTACGATGGTGGGATAACTCGAATCATGCCAGGGAAAAGCTGAAGCCTGAACGGTACTGCGGAAAAACAGATGGACGAATGACGAAGCGTGCAAAAGACGGCGCCAAGATTCGCCCGCCGACGGATCTCGCCGATGCTACTGGATGCGCAGTTTGTACGAAGTAGACACCCTACGTGTACTAATCTTAGAACCAATTCAATCAACTTCTGAGCTAGTTTATGAACCTACTTCTTTCTCCGCCCTTCGGCATTGCATATCTCTGATCAAACCTACTACTGCATTCAAGTCGGAGCTCATCTCACCCACCGTATAACCTCCCCCTTTCCCTAACTATTCACAATGGTGAGTCTCCCTTACCATCTGAGGCCTATGAACCAGCCTCTAGACACCCCCGAGACAATTCCCTCATCATTCGCCGATTCATTACGAACCCAACCTGTACCCCCCAGCAGCTAACCGCACCCTCCAGGCTCAAGCCCAAACCCCCCAGCAACGAAAAGCGAACGAGCGCTACGCACGACAGGAAGCAGCCAAGCGCGGCAAGCCAGAGAACTCGATAAAGAAGAAGGAGAAGTTCCAACCGCCCGTAAGCAAGCTGTGGATTAGTGAGTCCGCTCTTTCCTGTGGTCGGAGTGGAGAGAGAAGGTCCCCGCGGGCATGGAAGTGTGCTTTCAGGGCAGGATAGCATGTCGACTAGAGAAATACTTGAAGAGGTTGGTTCTTGATAAGTGAATGCTAATACTGCTCCCTGCAAGGTTTACTCACTTTCGTCGTGTGTGGAGGGTTGATCTTCGAGCTGCTACGGTTATTCTTCTAAGATGCGACGAGACGTATTGAGAGCAGCGAGGATCTCTGCATGGACCTGATTGCATTATGGGCGCTCATCATGGCGTGGAGTTCGGGCATCATTGATTCATGTGTGAGTCCGCACAATGAGATCTCGAAGGGTTATACTGGCGGCCTGCCTCATGAATATGAAAGACATTTTCTGTAGTACAGGTCCAGATCATCGAAGAAGGATACTGTATGATTGATTCTGGCCCACGTCAATGAGCAGAAGCTTAGCACGTAATGTAGAAATAAAACGTGACGTAAATCTCAAAAAGGTATCACAAGGACACGCGCCCACGGACATCACAAGACCACGATGTGCCTGCCATGTATCGGCCAGCACACTTGCAGTGTAGCACAGGACTTATGAAAGTTGGCCGTGTCCTAAAGGTTCACCGTCGCTTCACTCATCTTCCGCCTCGACCCGGACGAGGACCTCTTCAAGAAACCCTTCAAGAAATGCATGCACATCGCCTCCCATCCCAACCGGAGCTTCATTGTCCCACTTCTCGATCTCTGCGAAAACGCCGGCGGCTTTGATTACAAGCTTTTTCAGCTTCTCATGTGCGTACTGGCTTTTCGCCGAGAGGTCATCGTTACCACTGCCCTCAGTAGCGCTGGGTCTGGTACTACGAGGCAAAGTGGCATTGAAATGGTAAGTCCGGCGTTGAAGCGCAGCTTCCAGGGCTGGCACAATCACACCACTCAGTGCCGTAAGTCCTCCGTTCAGGCAGGATGATGGGAAAGTACCAGAATCCACTGAATCCGTAGATCTGCGTGGTAATAGCACATCGCACGATGCATTCGGGTCGCGTTGTTGGGTCGACGATGGAGGGGGTAGGTCTTGCTGAGAGGTCGTCAAGCCGTTCGGTGAGAAAGAGGGTAGAGGTTGCTGATTCGACGGGAGACCTGGCTGCTGCTGTTGCGACTGTTGAATAGATTGGATTGGGAGGTTCTGTAGCGGCTTTTGAGCTCCGAAGGGACGTTGGAAAGGGGGGATATCCTGGAGGTTCATTGGTATGAAGGGTTTCTGCGACGGGAGACTAGGGCCGGCCTGCTTTGCAGGTTGAGTATAACCGACATTCTGATCTTGTACGTTTCTGACTTCTGGTAACGTCTCGAGTTTTAACAAACTCATGTCCTTCGCAAGTGATTCTTGTAAAGCGAGGTTGTACTCCATGGATTTCGGGCTTTCCTCATTATATGTTTGAGGTGATTGTGTAGCATGGACCGGAGTCGTTGCAATCCATTGGAGTGATCTTTCTTTCACTGGCGATAGCGGCAAAGGAATCTTAGCTGCCACACATGGGGACGTTGGAGTCCCGCTGGCCACAGGTCTCCGTGTAGGTGATAAGTCTTGCGGTTGAGTCTCCCCAGATGAACCAAGCTTCACCGTCTCGGTTGCGGATCGAGTTTGAAATTTGTTGATCTTGTTACTGGCATCTGAGAGGGCTTTCAAGCTATTTGTTTTCTGATCGTTGTCAAAATCGTTCCGCGAACGAGCATTAGCAGCTGCGTCATTCATGGCTCTCAAGCCAGCTCCTCGACCACCTGCAGGTCTTACAGTACCAAAATCCCAGAGATCTTCATTCATGGGGTTTCGGGCACGGCCATTCTGGGTATCTTCCGCGTCCTCTTCATCGGACCCAGCATTTCCATGCACAGCTTGCCATCTCTCATACCTCTCGATAAGTTCTGTAAGATATGTGGTCTTCTTGGCGCGGCGGATAAATGGATGCCTAAGTAGCTCCTTTGCAGATGGTCGTTCTCGAGGATCCCGCCGTAGACACAGATCCACAAAATCCTTGAACGACCTACTGAACTCTCCTTGCAAAGTTGGTGGAGGATTTTTCGGTATGAGAAAAAGCACCTTCATGGGATGTATATCCGAATACGGAGGTTCTCCTTGGGCAAGCTCCAATGCGGTAATCCCCAGGGACCAGATGTCGGCCTTGTGGTCGTAGCCCGATTGCTTTATCACCTCTGGCGCCATCCAGAAAGGAGTTCCAACGAAAGTATTCTTCTTCGTCATCGTGGCAGACAGCTGCCCTGAAACACCAAAATCGGCAAGCTTGACCTGACCGTTGGCCCCCAGAAGCACATTTGCGGCTACGGAGAACTATGTTAGCGTCTTCACCGTACAGTCCCTGCAACCAAAGACTACCTTTGATATCGCGGTGCAGCTTTTTGTCACCATGTAAATAATCAAGGCCCAACAGAAGCTCTCGGATGATAATTGTTATGTACTCCTCAGGGATCAGGCCAGGCTTCAACAGGTCCGCGCAGCTTCCACCTGAGCAGAACTCCATAATGATCCATAAGTCCGAACCTTTCAAGAAAGATCCATGATACTGAGTGACGTACGGAGAATGAAGCTCTGACAATATGGATATTTCCTGAATGATGTCTTCGACTTCGTCTTCGGCGTTTTCAACATCGATTACTTTGATAGCTACAGCCTGTCCAGTACGTTTATCCACTCTGTGGCTCTACTGTCAGCTTCCATTCTAGCTATCCAGAAGAGCTTGCCATACCCTTTGTAAACCTTCCCAAAGCTACCGCCGCCTGTTGATCGCCGTGACTCAGCAGAACTTCCACAGGGTACATTCGTAGATTGACTTACCGATGCAGTTCTGCCGAGTATACAGAATTTCCGGGTCAATGCCGCTGTTCGTATCATCTGAAGCCACGTGGGCCATATCCGCGCTCCCTCTAAAAGATGTGGGAAACGGGTAAGGACTAGCCGATAGCGTGGATTGATCGCGTTTGGCTGTAGTCGATTATGTGATGTTGGGACCCAATCGCTCTGAGTCTTTGAAGTATGTGAGTCGCGGCGTGTTGTAAGCCGTAGAAAGAAATAAGAGGTAGGAAAAATTCTGCGAGACGGGTTTTCTTAAGGCGTGAGAAGCGATTCGTTGATTCGTCAACTGGTCAGCTTCGAATCCACAAACCTCAAGGTTACGTTGAAGCTGAACTGAGCAGTCCAGAATAGGCAGAGTGATCGCAACGTTGAGCTTGGGAGGATATCTTTCTTGGTGTTACAATTTCATATGGTTGATTCCTCAAAACACTTTGCACGGACGGTTTCACGTAGACAGAGCGAGTCCATGCTCTGCGGCGAGAAACCACGACTGAATTCTTTTAAGACAGAGGTCAGGATGTTCATTGGAGACGACACGAGATTCGTGTGAAGTGCCCTTGTCAATTGGCCGGCGGGTATATAGAAGATGGCGAAGCAGGCAATCGCCTCTTTCGAGGCAAGTGCAAGGAACGGAGCGAAGAAACACAAGAAAAGGTTGCATACAGCAGCTTCGTATGGACTTGACTACATTACTAAGGTTTGAAGCTGTTGTCAAAATAACTTCTGGTGTTGTACCAATCCAAATGAAAACATATATGATTGGCTGATGTTTCAAACGCCCGAGACGCGGCGCTTACTAGTCAGGGGTGGGCCCCCTTTGTCCCTTGCTTTTGTTTCAATTGCACCCTCGGAAATCCATTCACACGTAGTAGTAGATCGACAGTGAAGTCATATGGTACTGAACGCTCGCAGGTTTCTTCCTCTAAATTATGTAGTCTGATTGTTCTAATAATGCAGGAATCTCTTATACTCTACATGCAGAAGATTGTTGGCATTGTGAAGACAAGGTTCAGAACACGCTCAGCATTGGAGCTTGCACTGCTACAGTGTCGGTTCATCCTTCCCGCCCGTACATCAGCTGGAATCCATGCCCTAGTAGGGAATACCATTAGTGAGCAGCTGGAATTGATCGTAGCCCTTGGTCGAGTAACTGCTGTAGCTCTTTTTAATCAAATCTTTCATGAAATCAGCTGCTTCTCTTTCGCTCTTATCAAGGACGAATCTCTGCCGAAGATGGGCAATAGTGTCTGGTTTGAAGCACGGCAGCCCGCTATCAAGCATGAGCATGACAATGTGGCACAACTTCCCCGTATGCTGGCGAGACGCAAGGAACGATTTAATGCAGAGTTCTTCGAACCACCTGTACGACTGGGAAGTGGTGCTGCCTCCCATGACTGACACCATTTCTGAGGTCAGCTTGAACGGCGCGCGTTCAAAACGTACACCGCCAGGGGCAATGTCGAAGCAGAAGCCAAAGTCGATGTGCAATATGTGTCCGTCGTCATCGATCATAATGTTGCCGTTATGTCTGTCCTTGAGCTGGAGTAGGTATGATATGACAGAATAAGCTGCCATGCTTTTGACGAAGTTGTTGCGTGCTTGTTGGAAGCGAATAGAGCTCTCTGCGCCGTACTTTGATACGAAATAGTCATAAAGGCCGTTGACAGCCTCTCGGCCTAACATGTCCCTCGATATAGAGTGAGGCAAGACATCAATGACGCCGCAACCTGGAGCCGTTGCTGTCACCCTGTAAGGATAAACAAAAACGTCCAAGCCAACGTTGTGAAAGATGCCTCTGAAAGCAGCGATCAACTGCAAGACAAGAACATCTTGACGGCAGTCATCTCCCACCTTGAAGATGGCAGATTGCCAAATTTCGGAAATGCTGTCGCGAGTATTCTGTTGGCTGCGTCCCGTGTCCAAAGCCTGGTTAGTCTCCTCCAGCAATTGGTCAATATCTTCCATATCGCCTTGATTCTTTTTAACTCTGAATGTTGCCATATACGGTGCCTTGGCGTGGCTTTGCAATGGCTTCCCAGATTTTCTGTCGATACCGATGACTGTTCCGTCGGGGTTACTGGGTAAATAAACCCCAACTTCGACCTTGATCTTCCGCAATTCCTCCTCAATTTTCTGCCTTTTTTCCGCTTTAGTCTTCTTAATGTAAGGTCTAAGTTTGCCCGAGATTTCGGTGATCTCGTTGAAGAATGAGAACTCTCGTTCGTAAAATGCTTTGTCGGTATTCGAGAAGCTAGTGATCATATTATTGGTGACTAAGTCCAGTGTTGGCTTAAGCGAGTCCTCCTGGCCTAGCTGTCAGCATTCCATCGGCCCCGGTTACGCTCGATAAGGCTTACAATGCTAGAGTCTTCGTCTTTGTACGCGTTGGCCGTCATGTTCCAAATTATTTGATGTGCAAAAAGTTGCGAGAATTTAGCCGTCTCGATGATGTATCGCTGCACGTAACCAAGCATATCATAGCGAAGGGATTGAACTATTTGCGGTACGTAAAAGAAGGTCACGTCCACCGAATGACTTTCCAATGCCCGCATGGCATACTGAAGAACGAAGGGATGGCTGCGGTAGGCAGGCAGGAAGTAGGTCACCGCTGTTATAGGGTTCACTGGGGCCCAAAAGAGGAGATACTTCAAGGATTAGCGTATTAACGATGGCAGAGAGAGCCACACAAGTACCTTCAGCTGCGGTCCAATCGTCGAGGGCAAAGACGGCCCGAGGAGAATCTGAAGTGCATCAGGCTCGCTGATCGCCGCTTCTGGAAACTCAAGTAATAATGCACGAAGATCGCGTGATAACTGCGGAGAGGGGAAACGGGCTGGAAGCTGAATGGCAACACTAGGATGTTCGAGCCACGCTGTTTTGATTAAGTGCGAAGGAACCTGTAAGCTTTGGTCAGCGCTTTACAGCGGTAATGTTGAATCTGCCGAACTTGCCTCTTGTGGCGTCCTGCCTGAACGAAGCGATGGGAGAACATGTCTTGCTCCGTGATCAAGGGGGTAAAGCCAGACTAATAGTCGCATCTGCTCGTTTTCAAGTAATGTATGTAGCAGCTCTTGCTTGGCTGCTAGAGGTCGAAGGCCGCCCTCGGCCTTGGAGCCTATGTACGAGACAGCACGCAACGCTGCATCCACGTCGGCCATGAGCCGTATTTCTGCCTTAATTTGCAGCCTGTTACCACCAAAAGACCATCTACCGCTCATTAGAACACGAGGAGAAACTCCACCTCTGAACAAGACCAACCTGGCTTGATGGGAGAACCACCGCAGACCGCAGCTCAAGATACTATCTTTCAACCTCCAGCGGGCTGTTGAAGCGAGGCCTGCACCATATCTTAGGATGTTTAAGGCTAGCATAAGTACCTGGAAATGCATTTCACGCGCCAGTGGGTGCCCAATACAATGCTGCAATCTCTGAAGCGTGACATCAACGAGGTGATAGAATATTCGCTGTAGATGAGGACTGCTCAGCCGGATAGCGCTGAAGTGACTAGTCAAGAATTGTATAATTCTCAGATGAGGGGCTATCAGGTCGTGGGCTGCTTGCTGCTGCTTCAGAAGAACATTCTTGTCCGACGGGGCGAACTCTCCCTTGACATAGAATGGATCCGTATGGCTGGAGCTTGTCAGAGAGAACTTCTTACGGCCACGATGTGCATGCATACCGCAGATGATCGCTGAAGACGCCCGCTTTCTGCCGCACGCTTGTTTCCCAGCACTGTGCAACCTCTGCCAACACCCTTGGTTCCATTCGCGGATTTTCGTTGATAACACCAAGCCACAACGCTATACCGAGCTTGATGGATTGCTTGGTAAAGATAGCAAATGGAATACCGACTAGTTGCTGAACGATGCTGCATTCATCGTCCTTAGCTTTACAGAGAAGAGCCGCTGCTCGCCTGAGAACGTCGCGGAGTTCTTCAATGCCGATCTCATCTTTGCTTAAAGCTCTACGCCCTAACGAAGGAAGAATTTGTTCATCAAGATCTAAGATACTCACGCCATAATAGTTAGAAATCATACTGTTCCGGACTAGTCAAGGACCAACCAAATGACACTAAATCGAAGACAGGCGCAGCTTACTGGGCATTCCAGATCTTGTACGGTCGCTGCTCAGGTCTCGTAGCGCACCTGCACGTTTGTACTCCTGGCGTGTCGTGTACTGCGCTATAAAGTCAGAGGCAGTATTGATGTTGCAGTCACCGTGACGATCAATGGCTCCTATGACCTCAATCAGCGTTGTTTTAGTGTTACAATAGCGCTCAGCAATGGAGCTGACCTAGTTTCTGATCTGTGGCGGGGATCACAGCGCCCATGTCTGCTGCAAAGCTTCGGCCCAAGGCGATGTGTCCATAAGCGCCATCGTCGTCATATTCAGCCAGGTACGTCTTCCCCGAGTCAGCGCAGAACAATGGTTTGCAAAGTTCAGAAGCTTACTTGCAGCAACCCCTTTACGTCCATAGGAGCAATATTGATAACTGCCATCACCCACAGCCTTGCCCGTTTGTAAAAAGCATTCAGGGTGCTTCTTCGGAAGTCGTAATCGTCGGAGAGCGCTACAGATATGTTGCCACGAGCGGAGGAGTAGCTAGATTTCCAGTCATACTCATCAAGCTCCCCATCTAAGCAGCTAGACCACATGATAGTCAGCAACTCTAAAAGGGCGAATAGCGACGTTTTCTGACAGAGCGAAGAAGGCATTTGTGCAATCACTTTGTCGGCGCATGACGCAGCGACCTGCTGTACTCTGAGAATGCGATGACAGCACCCGCTAAAGATCGATGCCAGCTGCGAGGCTACGTAAGGCGCAGATCTCCTCTCTTGGCGAGCGCTGAGTGCTCTTGAGAGATAGACACCCATAACCTCGTCTGCTATTGATATCATACAGTTCTCCATTGCGCTGCCGTTAAGGCTTGGATCAAGAAAGTATGGCAATATTGCAGTACAATTGCCTGCGCCGGCTCGCAAGACTTCGACCAAGCATGCGGCGCTCAGAAAAATAACTTTCGGATAGCTCAAGCTGCGAATGTCAGATTCACACTTTGGCAAAATTGAGATGAGGCGTCGCTTTTGCTCCGCAGTATGCGGGGGATTCATTCCTCGTCTCAATACAGTATTGAGCTCAATCTCGCTCTCATATTGGTCGTCAGCACGATCTTCAGCTACCAATGGTGGTGAGTGCATTGCAAGTACTCGCAGCTCGCTGACATGCTGCTGCCCAAGCGTCGACTTGCTGGTAATACCATGGATAACTATGTTGAACCAAGACTCGCGATAGAGGCGTCTGACGTTTGGGTCATGAGCAAGGTACGATCCAGGTTCGAGTCTCGATAAAAGAGTCGCCAGGGGCGCCAGTAGCTCTACAATTTCCCGAGCGGCAAGCTCAACGTCTGCCTGGTGAGTATTATCACTTTCATGCACGTCTCCCTTGCTCACAACGCATTCGAGGAGATGTATAAGGTAGGCTTCGAACAAGGGTGAGTCACGGGCTAGCGAGTTCGAAAGGTAAAGTCGGGCTTTAAGCACCTGAATATTTGTCAGTCGAGATGATGCAGATTGGTGTTTTGGGATTCACCGCCCCAAGCAGGAAGTTGTTCTTCTGCACTGCACCATTGTGGCTTAACCTAGAGTAAAGCTTGAGCAACGACTTCAGCTCCGAAGGGCCTCCACTTGCTGCCAGCATTGCGGCTTCGGTGATTATGTGCACATCCACGGCTAGATTAACTTTCCCGAGCTTCTGGAGTAGCATTGATTGGGCAAGAGCTGTTATCTTTTCGTCCTGGCAAGACTTCGCAACGCTTGTGATGGCTCGGACAATATTCCCGTATGCCGCTTCGGACTCGTCTTCACCATTGATATTCAGAGAGATCGCGCTCCCCGTGGTTTGCTGACTGTACAGCTTGTCACTGCGCGGGAGATTCGTGGAACCATCAGCCAGGCCCGATATGCCAACGGATTTATCGCCGTTCGAGCGAGCACTGAGCACGTTGCCTAGGGAGTAAAGACCGGTAATGACTGCGTCTTGTGACAGTAGTTGTAGTATGAAGGTCAGAGCACGTGCAGCTACAGCGACCGTGTCTCCCTTAATGCCACCTTGAACGATGAACCTTGGTAAAGACCGACTGAGGTTGGAGGCCATTGCTGAGGAGAACTTAGCAACAGCAGCCATCGAACGTAAGACAACGAATGCTAATGTGTCATCGGCCATTTGCACCGGATCGGCCATGGTATCTTCCAACCACGATATTAGGGTGTCCGAATCAGCTATCTCTTCATCTACAATCATGCAATTGAGAAATGTATTCAGTGCATGAGCCTTGACTGCAAAGGCAAGCCGTTGCTGCCAGGCGGATCCGAGTTGAAGATAATCAGCACCATCTTCGAGCAAGCGCATTTCTTCCGCTGCAGCATCGGACAGCAGCTCCAGTAAGGCAGCACTAGCTTCATCGTACTGAGTATGAGCGAGACCGTTCGGCTGTGCCAAAAGATCCAGAACATCTATTCTTCGTATATGTTTTTCAGTGGCCAGCTGCAATGAGCTGCAAGACACCAAGAGCTCCATGAAACCGCGTTGCAACAGCATCGCGCTCAGTGGGCGTCCTAATGCTGCATACCTCCTTGTCCACAGTTTCCAATCTGCATAACGTTTGTTGCTCGTTTCAGCGGTCCGTATGGAGGAAAAGACGCCTTCGATCGATACCATAAAGCCCTCGGTAAGTATGTGGCGGAGTGACGTTACAAGTTCAAGCCTCTCCGTAATTGTGTAGAAATCTGCATATGCGGATACAGCTTCGAGAAAGCCAAGCAACGATACCGACAACGCAGCAATTTCAAGCTTCTGGCGCAAGGGGAGCTCACTCACAGAGATGTCGTTCTCATAGTGGGAGGTGGGCCCAACACTCACAGCATGAGTGCAATTGCGTAGATATCTGGTCGTGCTTCCAAGTGCAATATGGTGTAGCGAAGGATGCTTCGTTCCAATCGCTAGAACTGCGCTTGTGAGGTGGTAGGAGAGAGCTTCCCAAGGGGATGGTTCGATAGTCCGAAGAAAAGGCGAAGGTGCGATGACTTGGTTGTGAGCCTCCTCTATATATGGTGAGATCTGGAGCAGCAGGCTCTTCGCGCTTGCCAAATTCTGGACGCTTGGAGCAGCTCTGCAAAGCGCCAAGAGGACATCGAGCTCAGGAAGGCTCTAGCGAATAATTAGCATTTATTCATTTGGCGCTAGATTGGCTCTGATACCCACCATGGGGGCCTGAGACAGTGCCATCGGACTTCTCTGCGATGTACCAATGGAGCCATTTTGCTGAGCGCTTGGCCGAGGGCATACACTACATAGTTTCGCAAGGTCGGCCTGATTGTTGCGCGCCTCGGAGGATTCAGAACATAAAAGGCCAATCTTCTGCAATGCTTGCCACCTGAGCTTCCGCGATGGGCTGTAGAAGTCAGCAACGAGGCAACGAGATAGCAAATTGTCTTACCCATCCATCTGAGCGTCGAGCAGAGACCAAGCTGAAGTAAGGTGCTTGCATTGGGTGTGGTTTTCCAGCATCGAGACATGACTGGTCAGCGCGCTTGCTAGAGTATTTACCCGCGCGTGATCAGCCTTACATGACGCACTTTATCGATTCTATCAGACCCTAGAAGTACTTGTACTGGCCATCACTTAAGGTAGTCTTTCAACTTTCGACACTCGGTACTTGACCGCTACATGGTCCAGGTGACATCATCAGCTGATCACGATCATTGGGCTACCGTTGTATTATCGCTATCCATCAATCCTGTCACTCTAGTATATCTTCCCAAGCTCCAGTCCTTGTTCAAATCTCTTCTGTGTCATACTATTGGCTTACAGCTGTTTTGGCTACGATCCCAGCCCTCGCTATGGACGACGACGGCCTAGCAAGCTTCACTTCTATCACGGGCACCACACCTGACAGAGCCCAACAGTATCTTACCTTGACCGATGGCAATCTCGAGCAAGCTATCGAGCTATTCTACGCTAATGATGGAGCTGACCTTGGAGGAGCAATATCGCCAACGTCTGCGCAACAGCCTTCGCAAGCACCGTCACAACAAGATCTTTCCGATAGATCATCGGGACGTAGGCAGCGGTCTGAAGATACAGGAGAGATTGTTCGCGTTGATTCTAGCTCAGACATAGACGTCTCGGACGATGAGCTCCAGATTACAGGTGCGAGGCCGAGGCGACAACCGGCAAATGGTGCTCAAGTTTCCTCAACGCGTAGGCCAGCCACGTCAACGCCCCCAATAGGCGGATACGAAACGGTGGACGAAGACGAAGCTATGGCCAGGAGGCTACAGGAGGAATACTACGGTAGTGCCGGCACAGGTGGAGATGTCGATGCGGAAGGGATAAGGGCACCCATAGCCCGTACCACAGAGACTCTGGTCGGCCCCGAATCGTTTGATGTGAACGATGAAGCGCAGATGCGGGCAGCTGTGCTCGAGCAGATGCGTGCGAGGCATCAACCTAGACCTAGAGGTGAATACCTCCTTTTCGGCTATTGTAGCCTGCTGATTTTTGCGTTAGACCGCCCAGGGATTTTTAATCAGAACGTCAATGAGTCAATATGGAACGAGGCAGGCAATAACGAAGCTAGCAATCGATCCAGGCCCGCACGAGCTACGGCTGGAGCGTCAGAATCCTCGTCAAGGTCAAATATGCTTGCCGAAATGTACCGTCCGCCCTTCGAGATAATATCGCGATTACCCTGGGATCACGCTCGGCAGGAGGGGAAAGAAGGCGAGAAATGGCTTCTCGTTAACATCCAAGACCCCTCAATATTCGATTGTCAGGTTCTCAACCGAGATATCTGGAAGAATGTCGAAATCTTGGATACAGTGAAGGAGAATTTCATCTTCATGCAATATTCTAAAGAGGATCCGCGTGGAAGCCAATACATTCAATACTACTTTCAAGGGCGAGACAGTGCGGATGCCTATCCTCACATCGCCATCGTCGACCCCAGGACCGGTGAACAAGTCAAGGTATGGTCGGGATTACCTGCACCCAAAGCACCGGAGTTTCTCATGCAGCTTCACGAGTTCCTCGATCGTTACAGCTTGAAAGCTTCGGCCAAGAATCCTGTAGCGAGACGGAAGCCAGACTCCAAGAAGGAGACTCAGATAGATAAGATGACGGAGGAGCAGATGCTAGAGATGGCAATGCAGAATAGCCTCGCTCCCGCTGCAGCAGCGAGGAGGGACAGTGACCCTGACGAGCTGACGAGGAGTCTTGGACCCTTTGACTCAAGTAAAGCGAAGAGTGCGGAAGAGGACACGCATATGGCAACTATCGAGACTGTTCATACCAATCGCTCTGAGACCTCTCCATTTGCATCCATCTCTGCGGCAAACCCGCACTCGGAACCCCCTGCCAATACACCTAGCACGCGCATTCAATTTCGTCACCAAAACGGTAGGATCGTTCGGCGCTTTTTACTTTCGGATCCGGTAAGGAGGATCTATGAATGGTTGAAAGCTAGTCCTCTGGAAGGCAAGGAGGGGATAGAGTTTGAATTGATATGCATGGGCAAGAATTTGATGGAGCATCTCGATGAGACTATTGAGCAAGTGGGCCTGAAGAATAGCTCTGTGATGGTGGAATACCTGGAGTCATGATCGGTGGATCCTGCACTGTATTGGCATTTTCATGGAGCGTGGACTAGCGGAGACTAGCATGGAATCAGTCGCTCTCAAAGCAGTACCTAATAAATGCTGAAGCCGAGACATTGAGAAAGCGTTGAGTTGAAACGAGCAGACCAGTCAGTCAGGGGACTTTCAACATGATCGTGAAGCTCACGTTTGACTGGTGCCTTGATATGTAAAGTGCACCACATGACTACTCGATCGAGCGACCCTCAATGAGCCTTGCCATTTCTTTTGGCCTTGGTCTGAGTCGCCCCATTCACTCCTACTTTGGCTTCTCCAAAGCTATCGCCCTCCACAGGGGGAATCGTCACGTAATCTTCGTTCAGTTCCTCCTTCCCGTCCTTTTCCACGCCAAATATCCTTTGTTTGACTTTCGCATACGCGAATGACGGTAACCGAACAAGTACTGTCTGCCTCCACGTAGGCTTGGGTATTTCATCGGGATCCAATAGAAATTCGCCCGTGTTACCTTCCTCGTCTTGCTCCTCTAGATACACGTTTCCAATCGAATCCACGATCAAGACTTTTCCATTCTCGGCTTGTACTTTCTTCTTCGCCCCCTGGGGCCCACTTCTGTCACCGTCGGCAGCTTCAAGCGGTGTACTCGTCCCACTGCGCTTTGGTCCGCCCTTACCCCTCTTAGTCTCTTTCTTACTTTCCTTTTCCTGGATCCTCTTCTGTCGTCTGTTGAGTGCACCGCCGCCGGAACCATCTGGAGCCGTGGCGGCAGTAGCTGGTGGTGTTACCGATCCCTCAATCCCGGGGACTCCTTTAATGCCCACCTCATCGCCCCATGCTGTCCGTTTTGCATGTCTTACATATCTCTCCACAAACTCCCGTTGCCGCTTCCAGCTCAAGTACAAAGCGACATAATGTGCTCCACCTCCAGCAAGCACAAACAAGCCCACGAGTACGGTGCCCAGTCCTGGCCGGAATCGAGCATAGTAATATCCTGTACCCCTCCATTTCGGAAAGCCGTTTTCGAGAAAAAAGTCGTAGCGTTCACGACCGGGGCCCTTCAGAATCGTCACGATAACGCCCAATCTTGCGAATCGCTCACTCGCTTTCTTCACGTGCGCTTGTATTTCGCTTTCAGACGGCGCCTTCACGACATGGACGCGGGGCTTTTTCTTCTTCTCATCGCCAGTTTTGGATTTGGAAGTCGTCTGGGCGCGGGAAGCGATCAAGGACTGTTTAGCCTTGTCAGGGTGGATGAGCCGTGATTTTTTGCGATAGGCTTTGCCGATGTCGTCTTGCGAAGCGGAGGGTTTGACGCCAAGGAAGTCGTAAAAGGTTGTCTCTGCACCTTCGGCTACCGCGATTTCGTCGCGCAGGCGAAAGATTTCGTGGTCAGCAGCAGTCCAGCTGGCGACGAGGGTCACGAGGGTAGACCATACGAGGATGGTTGGTAAGAAGAGCTTCATGTTCAGGAGGAGAACATGGTCTTATGTTAGGTTACTACGAAGTACTGTGTGCTTATGCGAAATTCCGCCCACTGGATCGGATCTAAAAACCCTAGGGGAGCCCGAAAAGCATGGCTCGAACTTTGTGATCTCGCGCTTACTCGTTTGGGATGATCGACGACTAATGGCTTGAATGCTGGCAAGTGGGTGCAAGGCAGAGACCCACCGAAGCGTCTGATGAGTCTCAATATTAAGAGCAATTTGTCCCTCTTCCTCAATTCCTTTCCCGTCTCTGCTGAGTGTTCGCGAGTCAGTCGCTTCTTACCCCCTGGAGTTGTAGAATGTATTCCCACAATGGATTGTGATCGAAAGCCAGGCGCTGGCTAGGCGATTCCGGCCCCTCTTCGGCTTGTGGCTTTCCAGGCTGTCAGCACCCAAAAATCCTCCGAGCACAACAGCCTTTGTCTGGCTTCAACCCAAAGCTCAGCCATCCAAAGTCGAAACTTCTAGGAAAGAACCCTTCTGTTATTTCACTCGTTGTCTCTAGAGTACCGATTTCGGATATCCTCTCTCAAGTCAGCCTGCTCACCGGTTACCACCCCTCGAACACCTGCCTGCCGAACTCCAAGCTCACGCCTCCGCTCATCAAGGCCACTACGCCGAACCAAAATCTAATGGCCCGGATCCAGATCCCTCTTGATGCACTGACCTCACGGCTTAAACTTGGTTCGCGGTTTGAGAGTGTACGTTCTCAGTCAATAAGCACGAGATTCGCCAACCTAAAGCCCGTCTCCGAGTTCCTCGACCTCAAGCGTCTCTCAAAGCCAGCAAGCTTTGGTGAGGTCCAGAGCAGGGTGAATTACAATCTGGGCTACTTTTCTAGCAATTATGTCGCAGTTGCCTGCATGCTGGCCATCTACAGTCTGCTCACCAATCTCACTCTCCTTTTCGACATCATCTTTCTTGGCTTAGGTCTGTTCGGCATCAAGAAATTAGACGGGCGCGACCTCGAGCTTGGGTTCACCCGTTTGACAACCTCGCAGCTATACACTACTCTACTCATCATAACGGTGCCTCTGTTCATTTGGGCTTCCCCTATATCGACTGCGTTGTGGCTCGTTGGAGCTACAGGTGTGACCATCTTGGGTCATGCTTCCTTCATGGACAAACCGATAGACACAGCTTTTTCCGAGGAGGCGGTCTAGGTGGTCGGCCGCGAACTCCATATGATATGCCCCTATGGGGAAGACCATCCGGGGCTCGACAGGGCAAGAGGCGTAAAGGTCGGGATGCTTATTCTTCGCACAGAAAAGAGGGCAGGCGTTTCGAGGAGATCGACAGTGACACGGATGATGGCGAAGGTGTTGGCTTGGAGGGTTCTCTTAGTAGTGATGATTTGCTCTTTACAGGCGCCGATCTTGGGCAGCGGTCACGCACCCGGCGTGGTAGGGACTATGAATACATATCAGGGTCCTCGGACGAGGAAGATGATGTTATGGAAAAATCGGGGGCCACGATGCAATTGGCTTTGAGAGATAAGGAAGACTTGCTGGTTGAAAAGGCGTTAGAACGCATACTTCGAGCGCAGATGTTAGGAAAGACGAACGTCAAGCTCTCACAGCGCGAGCTGGATGCCCTCGAGCGAAAGAGAAGGAAAGATGAAGCCCCACGGAAAATTCCGCATTCAGTGCTGCAACCTGGCGACAGACGTCGTACTAGCGGTACATCAAGTCCAGCCTTGAGAGAGCAGAAGTCTCGAAAGAAGATCAGGGCTGCTTCGTCACCACATGACGATCGTACTTCGAATCCTAGCCGTACTGGTCCGCCGGGTCTGATCGTACCCGGTCACGATGGCCCATCGTATGCTCCGTTGGGCTACTACCCACCTGCAGTGTTACACAGCAGACGCTCAGGCGGCGCATCGCCCGGATCCCTCGGCCAGCAGGAGGTCAGTCCTCCATTACCACAACAGCCAAGAACTAAGGGTCAATCTCAACGGCAATCTTCTGGCGCTATGCCTTCAAAGCATTCTCCAGTTCTAGGCACTGGCCCAGTGTCTCGACGTCTTCCGGACGATCCGAATTGGCTTCCTCGACCCCGATCAGCGTCCTCTAATCAACTATACTCCATGAATCCTTACCAACTTCAACAGCACCCTCAGCCACCGCCACAAGTTCCCCCACGGTATGCGCACAACCGAAGGATTGTGTCTGGCCCACCGGATGTCCATTACCCGGAAGTTCAGTATCTCGGGACACGAAGGGTTGCGGCCCATACTCAGCCGTTCGCAGCGTCTTCTGGTCCTTCACTTCTACGTCGAGAATATTCTACCCTACAGCCACATGAAGGCAGTCCAAGTGCAGACGACAGCGGTTCGTCTGCCGAAGGCGTCCACGTCGATGTGGTGCCCTATGATCGTGGCCATGAAGTGAACGTTGGGTTCGAAGGCTCCATGGGAAGGCAGCGGAGGGGCCAGCGATGACCCAGCATAGAGTCTGGAGATTTGGAATTTACAGAAGGCTCGCAAGGCCTTACGTTATATAGACCTAGATATTCTGGCTCATGCATCGATATTCAGGGCCCTGCACTAGTTCTATCATCATATACAAATGGGAACTCTATCTCGACGCTTGGAGCGTGGCTATCGTCGCTCTGCGCAGCTTAGTATTCTTCATGCCAGATCCTGCAACTTTCTCCCGACTGACATTCACGATGCAGCATCAAATCGGCTCGCTCCTCTTCAGCTAGCTCCCAGATTCCCAAGGCATCAACTCCAGGACAAAATGAATTATCCACCCATTACTCATATCCAAGTCTGTGCGAAAGGGCTCACTGGATGAAAGACCCGGGAGACAGGGGAGCGGAACAAAGACCAGCAGCACAGAACGCCACTATGTGGCCTGTGAAAGGTTAGCAAACAATAGACGTTCAACTCCAAGAGGTGAAGGGACAATGGCATTATGTCTTTGTCCTTGGCCAGAAACACCATTGTTTGGTAGCGCAAGCCATATAAGAACCTTTGGTGTGCACCCCGTCAAATTCATTCGGCATTCCCAAGTCTTCGACGACGTGCGTGATGTCTACTACACCTACCATCCGCCGTTGGAGTTTCTCCTCCGAGTCATCCCTGAACCTACCGCTCACACGTTCTCGTTCGATCAAGAAATACACCAAGAAGCTCTCTAATCTCTTATCCCCCACTCCCAAAGTTGCGGACGACACTGGAGTCAAGTTCGTCATCAATGCCACTCCACCCTTGACCAAGCCTGTAACAGTCACGAGCCCTACGTCCGCATATGGTCGGAAACGAGCGATGAGTCGTGGGGAAAAGGCCTTTGCGGCTTTCACAGAAAGCTGGAAAGCGGGCGTTGATACTGTGAGGTACGAGCGTGCTCCTGACGTCTGGTCGCCGCTTCATGCGCCAATTAACGAGCTCGCGAAAGCCGAAGATCGCCGCCGACTGGATCTGGCGCCAGGGCGACTCGAGTATTCGCTTTATGTCCGAGAAGGTGTAGGACTCCCAGTCGAGCATTGTCTTATCGTCGAGACAATGTGGTTGAGACCTTCTGAGGTGAGTTTCTTCAAAGCGCATGCGCTGATCATGGGCGAGGGTGAGGAAGCGAAATGCTTTTTCTAGACCTGAATTCGCCCCACTCATGGATGGCTTGCGCGTACAATTTGAGTATCGAAACCCGCACTCGGTATGCTAAGGTAAACTGGGTCAGGACATCTTCCGTCGCGGTGGGGGCGCCCACGAATGTAAAGTAATAAAACTACTTAGATATTCACTACCAGCTCATACCAGTAACATTGCCTCCTGTATGCGTTAGGTTTCCTCCGCCCCCAGAATTCGTGTGAGATTACCTTGCGGCTAGCAGCAGGTCGTTGCATCTTAGCTGCCAGTTGCTGGATTGATAAGCCTGTTGATACGCGATAGGTTGATAATTGCTAAAAAGTAAAGTAGGTTCGGCAAGGCACGTTCCAGTGCCATCCCAACCGTTTCTAGATTAGCAGGAAAGCGGACATAAAGTATCCATGAAACGTCAGGTATTGCGTGATTGCACCAACTTCATTCGTTCTGCTCAACCGTAAAAGGTAATAAGACGTAAAGTACCGTATACTTTGTGTGATGCGATCTCATTCTATCGCAAACCGTCCATTCTCCCCTTTTCCCTTTGCCGTGTCCGCATTCCCATTGGGTCCTCGTTGAGAGTGTACATTCTGTTCATCATGAGGAGCAAATCCGATCAGAACATGATCCCTGATGAGAAGCGTCCCCAAGCGTCTGTTGAACGCCCATTGCACTCGGACTCATGTCACGAACCGGACGCTCCATACGCAGAGGCCTACTCTGCCCCATTGCACCGGCGGCTCAAGTCCCGGCATCTCCAGATGATCGCCATCGGAGGCATTATTGGGCCTGGACTGTTCGTCGGTTCTGGCAATGCGCTGCATCTTGCTGGACCAGGTGGCATTCTCATCAGCTTCTCCTTGGTCGGCATCATCGTTTTCTTTGTGATGCAGTCGCTCGGTGAGTTAGCGACCTTGATCGTAAGTCATCCTTTCCGAGCCTCTTTTTCCCCTTTTCGACCGTTTCAAGAGCCTCGGGACATGTCTAGCGAGCATTCGCTCAGAATATATGATTTGTGTCTCTATCCACTCACAAGAAGGAATGCTAACATCGAAATCACATAGCCTGTAACAGGCTCCTTCACAGAGTATGCATCGCGCTTCGTTGATGATTCTCTATCGTTTGCTCTTGGCTGGGCCTGTAGGTAATTTCGGAGCGTTGATATCCATTTCTAGCAATGCTGACTCCGAAGAGATTGGTACTTGTGGGTTACGGTGCTTGCGAATGAGTATAATGCAATCTCGCTGGTGATCATGTACTGGACGGACGTGGTCCCGCAGTGGGCTTGGATATTGATTTTCTGGTTCGTGTTCCTTGGCTTCAGCATGGCTGGGATTCTGGCCTATGGAGAAATCGAGTTTTGGCTGTCCTTGTAAGTTACGCTTCCGGCATTACGTCTACCGCGATATTGAACATGCTGACACCGGTGCAGGATTAAGATTATCAGTATCACCATCTTTTTCATTGTTGCTATCTTCATCAGTGGAGGAGTCATAGGGCCTCAAAAAATCGGCTTCAAGTATTGGCACAACCGTACGCTTCCCCCTTTTCGTCTACCCAGCAGGTCGGCTGACAGCAATCATCCACAGCCGGCGCTTTCGCTGATTCAATTAATGGCGTCGCCAATACCTTTGTCATCGCAGGTACACTTTATGCCGGCACAGAAATGGTTGGAATCACAGCCGGTGAAGCAGGAAATCCACGGCGAGCCGTACCACGCGCCATCCGTCAAGTCTTCTGGCGTATCTTGATCTTCTACGTTGGAATGATGTTCTTCATCGGCATACTGATCCCATGGAACGACAAACGCCTTCTGTCGAAGGCTTCCAAAACCGCAAAGTCGCCACTCACGATCGCGCTTTCAGATGCGGGAATCAACGCTGGAGCGTCACTGATCAACGCGGTCATCGTGATTGCTGTCCTCAGTGCGGGTAACTCATCGCTGTATGTCTCGTCGCGGACCATACTTTTCATGGCGCGGAACAGGAAGGCGCCGAGAATTCTGGGCAGGGTGAACAAGGCTGGGGTGCCGTGGGTCGCATTGCTACTTTCCAACCTGGTCGCGTGCATTGCTTTCCTGTCCGTCTCGAATGCTGCTGGCACAGTCTACGATGCGCTGATTACCCTCTCTGGTGTCGCCACCTTCATTGTGTGGTAAGTCAAAATCTGCAATGCCGTATCTGTCGTATACTCATCCTCTAGGGGCACGATCGAAATCATTCATATACGATTCCGCAACGGCCTAAAAGCTCAAGGTCAATCTGTTGACGACCTACCATTCAAAGCGATGTGGTACCCCTACGGCACTTACGCCGCTCTAGCGGCCAACATATTCCTCATCTTCTTTCAAGGCTACACGGCCTTCTTGAGCCCTTTCAGTGCCTCGAGCTTCGTAATCAGTTATGTCTTACTTCCCGCTTTTGTCATTCTACTTCTGGCATATAAATTTTGGAAAGGGACGAAATGGGTTAAGCTAGAGGAGATGGATATATGGACGGGTCGAAGGGTAGAGGGGCTGGGTGCATCGGGTGAGGAGTCGATGCCGGAGAAGAGGGGTTTTGTACAAAAAATGAAGAATGTGGCAGTCGGATAGGCTTTTGCGGTTGTGGTCAGCGTATGCCAGAGAGGTCACGACAAATGTATGCACTCCCGAGGACCTTAAAACGCTGAGGTTGGCGCTTATCACCTTAGACATATCCTTCAAGGCACTTATTGGCTGACCAAGCTCTAAAACATCATCCACCAGTCCGTCTCTCTCATACCTTAGAACGCCGATGTCTTAAAGCCCCGCTTCATTCCCCCCAGAATCTGTGGTCAGGTCTGTAACAGAAGTCTCCACGAAAACGAAAATGATCTATGCTCAAAGGCTTTCGGTCAGACTCTTCGGAGAGAAGCCACGTCCAATAGCTTGATTGACACTCCCTTCGGAAGGATGATCTACATCTGGGCTTTTGTTGTCTGATCTCATGCAAAGCATTTATGCTGAGGCGCATTCAGAATCCCACGGTCCTTGAAGGCCTGTTTGACTAGGGCGAGGGGCATCCTATAATCAGAAGGCGTTGCAACAGCCATTCGTCTAGATTACAGGTATATATCTCTCTGTGAATCATGCCTCGCGTCGTTCATGCGGTTCATGCAGTTGGAAGAAACAGACATACAGCTGAGCGTTTCGTGAGACGTTCACAACTAACTTAGAGCGTGAAGCTATCGGAGAACACAGCATCCCTATTCCCCAGCTGGGACGTTATTGATCTGCATTCGACTTCGGCCTACTGATGCTACAGATGATTGTGGAGTCGTGTCGCGACTAGTGTCAATGGAGGTGGTTGACTGCCCTTTCACTGTACCGAGGACCTCATGTGCACATGAGAAAAGAATCCTCCAAACCTACGACTTGAACGAAGTGCGGGACTAATCTCCTTGAATCAGGCCGCCTTGCCGGTCAAATGTGGACGTCAAACCGTTAGATGGTCTCAGCGGACCGCAAACTGCCAAGCATAATCACAGTGATTTCCAAAAAGATGGGCCGTGAGCAAAGCAAGATAGATGATGCTCAATCGATTCGCACGCATAGATAGGTCAATCTATTGCTTTTCAGTGGCTTGTTGAAAGGCGAGCTTTGTAACCCAGGAACTATCACAGTGCACTTCCTAGGGGGGCGCTCGATGCCGATCGATTCAACGTTCCTTCTGCGTCGTCTTCTCCGGATTAAATCCTGTGGTCAAGCAACGAGATGCCTATCTAGCTACGAGTCACCGCGGATCAACAATATTTTCGCCAGCCCGTCGCAACGAGTTTGCCTAGGAAGCGCCAAGGACAGGTGCATCACCTCATGACAGTACATTGAAAACACTGCAGGGGTTCCTGCTCATGAGATATTTCTATCGTGGGAAAGCCGTAGATACTTACACTGAATAGTATTATCATAGTATCCTTCCCACCAGTCAAGGGTAAATACATTGGGCTTGAGTCGCAAAGGGTAGCTGTTTTGTTGGAGAATATGGAGTCTCAAGAGGAGGATCCGACCTCGTACCTCGTGCTCGAGAGATGCGAGAGTGCCAGTATGTTTTGCCAGAGAGGACTTTTGCCCGACTTTTGAAGGTTGTCCGATATGAAGGACGACCGGATGTATTCGTTTGTTTGGAAGAGGCTGCGATGTTCTCTGCTTAAGCGGAACCAGCACCGCCATGCTCATAACTGGCTAGCCTGATCACTGAAGTCGGAATCGGACTGAAGCGGGGCAATTAGCATATATACTCTTGGTAGGCCTCGAAACGAGTGCAGAAACCATTCGAGGAACTTTCTCACCTCGCCAGCCCCTCCTTCGTGCTCCATGCCATCCAATTCGTCAACCTCGCCTCCGATGAGTGGCGCTCGCTCTCCTTCGGCCCGGGAGTAATGACCTCCGACGCTTATTGCAGCAACGGACAAGCCATGGATCATAATAGAGCCCAGGATAATAAAACAGACTACGGGCCAAATGGTTAGAATTGCCGTCTGGTGCGGATGATGGAGTGGTGGATGAGGGAGCGGTAACGAGGTTTCCGTTTCCAACTGTGCGCGAGCTTCAATAACAAGGAAGATGGCACCAACGCCCATCGGACCAAAATGACCACAGAACAACGCTTCCCTATATGTCTTAACATCAGGTATAAATCTTTTCATGGCTACGACAATAGGGATGCGCCGAAATAAGATGATCAAGATAAGAAGACCAATGAGTCGGCCGACCGTCAGGTGCGGTATGAGGACGCTTGAACCGAAATCAGACCAGGGAATTATTGCCCCAAAATAGACGAACATCGAAGAGTTCAGCATCAAGTCCAGAATTTCCGGTAATCTTGTCTCCTTGGTCTTGCTGCCAAACCATCCATCCCAGGCAAAACCAGTACCGGCTCCAAACGAGACAAGGAAATCATCAGTACCCAGTGTACTGCCGATACCAACGCACAGTATCGCGAGCAAGAAGTAGAACACAAAGAAGAACGAGGTCGCTATGTAGGCGCTGCCGTGAGCGAATCGTAGGGTGCGATTTGCACACACGCCAACGAATAGGCCGATAAGCGTCCCAAAAAGACATTTCCAAAGGATCGTATCGAGGATCCACTCTTTGATTGCAGAAGCTGCGGTCGGCTCGATTAGAACATACAGGCCCACGTATAAGAATGGAAATGATACACCATCGTTGGAACCTGACTCTGCCGACAGCATATGTCGTAGCCTTTTTGGGACTCTACTCGAAAACTGAGATGCGTTGAGCACACTGGCAGCGAGAACAGGGTCCGTGGGGGCGAGACATGCACTGATGATTAGTGCAGTACTGAACTCGGTTCCGAGAACTCCAAAGATCAACAAGGCGGTAACAAGCCAGCTGTAGGTCATCACGGGTCCGAGCAGTATGGCAACGCTCTTCCAGTGTCGCTTGAAGTACTTCCTCGGTAGCTCCACCCCAACTGCGAACACCTGCACCCCCACTATGATCCGTGATGCTTCCTGTGTGACATTGTCCTCCCATCCCCAACTTTTTGGATCAAACAGGCCAGCTCCCCTCGGGCCAAATGCAATACCAACGAGAGTGGCCAAAGGCGGCTCAGAAAGGTGAAGCCGATTCCGGATGAATTGTGAGAACAGGGCGTAGAGGATAAGGAATATCGATAGAATGAGGTAGAGTAGGTGAGCGGATGTCGGCTCAAGCTGCTTATCAATCCAGGCCATACCGAATGCGCATACACGTTCGATTTCGAGACAAACACGCAATGCAACGGACGGTTGTGGAATCGTCTAAAAACCCGGGCACCAAATGCAAGTCTCTGCCACCCCCACCAAAGTAAGTTACAGTCGACCCTGGTTATAAGGAGTCGCTTTAAACGTAGTTCCGGGTTAAACGCCTGCAAATGCGTCGGAAATCGGTTATTTTGCGATATTTATCGAAGTTTTAGTCTGTAGGGAGAGGCGATAGATTCTTCGCTTATTTTGGTGGAACTCCTTATAGAAAAAACGAAGAAAGAATCTGAATTCCTCTTTGCATGCAGGCTTTACCGACCAAATTTTCCATCTTCTTATCTTAATTTTATTACTAAATCGATAATTTCATATTTGCAGTGTTACAAATAGCTACTTCTACTACTTCTACTACTTCTTCGCGTTTGTCTATTTTAATTAAGTATAGAATAGATGCTTCGCAATCTCTTTTGACTATAATAATGTTGTTATCAAAGCAATCGCGAGTTAGCTACTCTCTATATTAGAAGAAGTAATTGCAAAAACTCTATTATTTGAAAGCTCTTTATTAGACTGGTCGCGCTGACCCGGAAATGTCACATGCAAATGCCAAGACTCGGGTCAAAAAAAATTCGAAGTATCGAATCGCTCAAAGTAGTTTAGTCGATTACTATAAGTAGTTTAGCGCGCTTCGCGCTAAACTACTTTGAGCGATTCGATTCCAAAAAATCGTCACGACCCGGTCTTGGCGCCGGGTCGGGCCAGAGGGGTGGTATCATAACCCGGCCCGACG
>JAABUQ010000334.1_pt1 | contig 109113 bp, 91 predicted proteins | sample 5560001 | NCBI WGS metagenome assembly JAABUQ01 (sample SAMN10711888, study PRJNA513371) | rock metagenome | isolation source: Antarctica rocks | place: Antarctica: Victoria Land, Finger Mt nord | collected 2015-12-18 | reverse complement strand
AATATACCGATGATTTGCTCTTCGCTGAATCGGCCCTTCTTCATGGTTGGATCCTCCTTCGTCGCTTTGCCGCCGAAGCTGAGATCCTCAATTTTACGCGGTTGAGTTTATCGAAGGCACGTCACTCGATGCCTGGCAATCTCTTGACCCACACCGGCAGGATCTTTCACTGAAGCCATCGTCTGAGGGGGACGGCGTACGGCGTCTCCTGGATTTCGGGGCCGAGCGTCTCACTGCTATGGACGAAGCAGGCATCAATGTTGCGGTTCTGTCCCTGACAACGCCAGGGGCGCAGGACCTCGACCCTGCTGTAGCTGTCAAGGTGGCATGGTCGGCAAACGATCGCGTAGCAGCGGCGGTACGCAACCGGCTGGATCGCTTTCAAGGTTTTGCCACGCTGCATTCACGGCGGCAACAACCCTTTCAACGTAGCGGCGCAAAGTGGGCCACTGCTGATTTCCGATAATCACAAAGGCGATTTCCGGCCCTTCAGGTTTTGTTGATAGCTGAGATTTTTGTCGGTCGTCAGCAAAAACTCAAACCCTGCGGCCTCGGCAAGCGCTATCAGTTCGCCATTAGCAAGCCGGTCCCATCCGCGTTCAATGGCTTCAACAACGACCTGGCCCTTGCGGGCATACCGAAGGGGGGCAGGGGTACCGTTATCGAAGAGTATGAGCATCGACCACAGGAGCGGAGGGCGGGACAGAAGGCGCGTCAAGGCTGCGAGCCGCAAATTCGATAACGGCTACAACCTGTTTCTGCGACAAATGGAACCAGTCCATAATCTCGTTGATCGAGGCTCCCACTTCGAGATTGTCAAAGACAACGGAAAGCGGCGTCCGCGTGTCGCGGAATACCCACGCGCCGCTACGCTTGCCGGGGATGCTTTCGACGGCCGGGCATTGTGACCAATCGAGGGTTGCCATGTTTTGATGCTCCTTTCCAATCGAGCCCCATTACCACGGTTCGGCGTCGGCGTCACGCAGGGAAGGGCAGGGAGCTAATCCGAAACTCACCCATTGTGAAACTCCGAGTCTTTGGCATCTCGTCCGTCTGCCGGTCACAAACACCCGCGTTCCTGTCGGACAGGCTTGACGCTTCGGAGAACGTCCGCCCCTGAAGGCGTACCGTCGTGCGCCTCAAACTGGAGCATCAGGCCCACCTCCCTCGGAGCACAGATCGGGGAGTAACGAACCTCCGTCCCGAGCGATACAAAATCGAAGAGAGGTGCCTCCGGGAAGAAACGAATGCCTTCTGACAACAGCCGGTTTTCGATTTCCTGCCTCTTCATACCCGGCGTAAACTCACGCGAGCACTTCCGTTCCGCATCCCGTAAACGCAGTTCGCGGTATGCCCACCAGCCAAATATCAACATCACCAAGCCCAGCCCTGAAAAGCTCAGGAAGATAAGAAGCCGTTTCATATCCTCGATGTTAGCCCCCATCCTTGCCCTTTCTGTTCCTGCGTTGCAGGGTAGCTCGGCAGGGAGAAGTTGTGCGCGACGCGCTGAACATTGGGCTGTCCCGAAACTTACCCTTTTTGTCCTGTGTTCGGCATCTGAATGATTTTCTGATCGACGTTAATGATCTCAACAGGCCAAGGCTTTCCTTCACGCATCGCTTTCGCTGCAAGCTGAAGATATTCAGCCTGCGCCGCCGTTGTGTCGGGATCGGTAGGGAATGAAGTAACTGCCATGGGAAATGGCGCTTTCCCGCCTAGAACAGCAGCCAGACCTATGCGAATAATTTCGAGGTCTGCTTCGGCCTTGGCTTGATATGTCGTTAAATAGACTTCCTTCGCAATCTGCGTGCGGTCAAAGTCATGGCGTTGGGAACGGCCCATTTCATAAAGAAGGTCGGTGAGCAGTTCGGGGCGCTTGGAAAAGTAAACGGCTTTGAGCTGCGGGTCGTCGGGTGGCGTTTCGGTTAGATGCGAGAGGTAGGCTTTCCAAGCGCTGCGCACTGGCTTGAATTTCCTGTTTGTTTCAAAATCGAGGTCGATCAGATTTAGTGCCTCAATGTGCTGCGGCGCGAGTGTCTGCACACGGGTCGCCATAAGCGTCCTAAAAATTCGCTCCCGGCGTTCGTTTCCGGCGCGACTGCGTTCGACGACCTTTTGCGCCTGTACCGCAAGAACAGGCCCAAGAAGAGTGGCCGATATCAAGGCAAGATCGTTAAACGTAAAAGTCATATGTCGGTAATCCTTTACGCAATCTCCAACCGCTTCACCTTGATCCGGTCGGCCTGCACCTGCGCTAAATCGTACTGCGCCTGTTGCGTGAGCCAGCTTTCGGCGCTACCGCCGAACGCTTTGGACAGGCGCACGGCCATTTCTGGCGAAATGCCGCGCTTCTCGTTCACCAGCTCTGACAAAGTAGTGCGTGTGACGCCAAGCGCGGCGGCCGCGTCCTTGATCGTCAGGCCGAGCGGCTCGATGCACTGACGGTAAACGAAGCCGCCGGGGTGCGGAGGGTTCTTCATCTTCATGGCTCTCTCCTTTTCAGTGGTAATCGACATAATCAACATCCAGGGCCTGGCCATCCGCAAAACGAAAAATCACGCGCCAGTTCGCCCTGACCGCCACGGCCAAGAAGCCTTTCAACTCGACTTTCAGCGAATGCAGCCGGAAGCCCGGCAGGTCCATGTCGGCAACGACCTTCGCTGCATGCAGCCTGGCCAAAATATCGGTCAGCTTCTCCGCCTGTTCCGGCATCACGCCGCGCGGATCGACTGGATCATTGATTAATGTAATGCGTAACGTAACGCGGGTCAAATATTGCCGTGGACGGTTACGGGTCTAGCGTGTCCGGTGGCAGCTTTACGGCGTCGTCGGGCTGGGTCGGAAATAAACCGTTGCAGATGTCTCACAATCTACCTTTAAGAGACAGAAGGGGCCAAGCTAACTTGCGTGATCATGTCCAAAAGCAGGTTTGCTGTCGCCGATATCCATGCGTTCGATAAGGCCGTTTGCGATGGTAAAGACATGCAACAGCGTTTGATCTGAAATGATGTCGCCGTTCAGATTCTTGACGAGTTGGTGAACTTTGACATCAGTTCTGCCCGCCTCACGGTCAGTCACTTCAATCGGTTCCACGTTAGGATTAAACTCTGCCCACTGGCGAGTCCAGTAAGCACGAATCTCTTCTTTCCCGACGACTCGACCGCCCTCCGAAGCCTTGGGCCAATCGACGTCTTCACTCATCACCGCAAGTGCGCCATCGATATCCCGTCTGTTGAAGGCCGAGTAGGCCTGAGCTATTAACGCTTGTGTGTTTGCCATACGTCCTCCAGGGTGCGCCAGCACCCTCATCTGCAGGATACGGCAAAGTTCCTCGGAGGCCCGCTTTTCGGCAACATCGCGTCTACTTCGCAAAGGACCGTTCGTGGGACGTTGATTTCAGGACGGCTTCTGAAACAGATTGTGAGGCAAATCGAGGCTGTTGCAGGCAATTCGCCAAACCGGCGCAATAACGGTGGTCTCCTTTTGCGACTGTCGAGGCCACTCAGACACCTAAACGGTAAATGTGTGGTCTTCCCATCTGGCGCTCAGTGCTAGACGCCCATGGCCTTTTCAATGATGGCGTAATCTGCCGAGTCAATGCTGAAAGAGGCCCTGCGAAAAGCCATGCCCCATTGCGTGCGACCTTGCGTAAACGAAAGTTCGTCCAGCAGGGGACGTATGGGAGCTTGTTGGCTTTTAAAGTACTGCACCTTTCGGCGGAATGGGCTGAAGCGTTCGGATTGCTTTGTTTCGACGGGCGCATCATCCAAAATACGCCCAATTGCAGTGAAGGACTGCAAGGCAGGCCCCTCGCCCATCCGTTCGCGAGGAGAATAGAACACAATCAGGTCCCCTCTTCGCAGGCGAAGGACGGGAGCTTCTTTTCCGTGTCCGAGTTGGCAGAAGCCCCCGCTTACGGCCGCTTGCACGTGATCGTGGCTGGCAATGCCGATCCAGTGTCTTGTCTCTTTTTGCGCGTTCGTTATCATCGGATCGTTCCTTGCGAGCGAATACGGAGGCTATGCGTTGCACCCAACCAGTAGCTCTGCTTGCTCTCAGGTTCAACTGAGAGTGCCCTAAACGTTTTCTTGATGGCTGGTATGCATGGTCAGGATGTAGCCATCCGGATCGCGAAAAGCAAAGAACCTCCCGAACGGACCGTCTGCAGGCGGCAGAACAATAGGAACATCGGCATCCACCAACTGCTGATGCAGTACGTCAGCGTCCGTTGCGGCGATCCAAAGCGACAGGCCCCATCCCAACTTGCTAGTAGCCTCCAGGTCGACCAGGGGTGTCCGAATGGCAAACGGTGTTGGCTTAGTGTCGAAGATGATCGCTCCCGGAGGACTCTGCGGGATGGGGATAAAGCCTACTTGTTTCACATAAAAGGCGCGGGAGGCTTCGAGGTCCCGTACCTGAAGCGCGATAAAACTCGGACCGATCGGTTTTGCAAGAGGCGCGTCACTCGGAGATAGTCTCATGATCCTTATAATAATATGCAAGGAGCCTTATATGTCAAGAGGGACGATGACGCAGCGAAATTCGATCGAACATCCTATGGCGAAGCGCCTTGGTTACCTCCTCAAACGAGCACAGCACGCGCTGCGCCATGCCATGGATGAAAAGCTCGGATCCCTTAGCCTGACCACTTCGCAGTACAACGTACTCTCCTCGATTCACGCTGAACCGGGCATCTCGAATGCCTCGCTGTCGCGGGCTGCCTTCACGACGGCTCAAAGTATGCAGGGCATCGTCTCAAATTTGGAGAAGTTGGGGCTGATGCGTCGCGCACCCGATCCTAATCACGGGCGCGTCAAGCAAAGCGCCCTTACGCCCGCTGGCGAGCAGGTACTCACGAGAGCGCACAGGGCTCTGGCTGGGGTCGAGGAGGCAATGACGGCTGGCTTTACAGAGAAAGAGATCAAGGCACTCACATCCATGCTGCAACGTTGTGCTGAAAACATGAATCCCGCATAGCCATATTTGATCTGTATCCGTCGTTTCAGAGAGTACAAGCCTGAAACGGTGGCTTGCTCCGCAGCCAGATCGCTCCCGGCGTCTCCGCCTTTGGCTTCTATACGGGTCACTTCAAAAGGGATGTCGCGATCCGGCGCTCAACGGGACGTGCGCCGGACCCTCAAGCTCAGTCCATTCACCCTTGGCACTAATGCGCCACGTTATCCAAGCTGACTCGTCCGCGCATGCTGATGAAATAGACGATCGCCGCAACACCGAAGCCCACGAACCAGGAGTAATCGTAAAGCCATCTCAGCGCGGGAATCACGAGGCCGCAAAGTGCAACCAGAACACCCGCGGCGAGCGCCACCATGGCGCGTGGATTGATGCCGTTCCGGTACTCATAAATGCCGTTGCGGCGATAGAGACTTGGCACGTCGAGTTTGGCTCCGCGCACAAGAAAGTAGTCGGTGATCATGATTCCGGCGATGGGCCCGAGAAAGCCGGAGTATCCGACCAGCCATCCGAAGATGTAGCTATTGAAGTCGGTGAGTAGTTTCCAAGGCATCATGCAAATTCCGGCCACGCCCGTGATGAGTCCGCCTGTCCGAAAGGAAATCAGTCGTGGATTGAGGTTTGAGAAATCGTTCGAGGGCGACACTACGTTCGCGGCTACGTTGGTGTTAAGGGTCGCGACCAGGAGCGCGACTAATGCGATGGAAGCGACAACGGGCTGTTGGAATCTACCCAACAACGCGACGGGATCCCAAATAGCCTGGCCGAAGAGAACGACTGACGCGGAAGTGACCGCCACACCGATAAAGGCGTACAACGTCATGGCGGCCGGCAGTCCGATGGCTTGGCCGATTACCTGCGCCCTCTGCGATTTGGCATAACGCGTGAAGTCGGGGATGTTCAAAGCAACCGTGGCCCAAAAGCCGACCATCCCGGTGAGCGAGGGGATGAAGAAGCGAACGAATTCGGCTGTGGACTTGAATTTACTCGGACTGCTCAACACCGGACCCAGACCGCCCGCCTTACGGGCGATCCACCAGAGCAGCAAGAGTCCAATGCCCAGCATGAAAGGCGCGCCGACTCCTTCGAGGAAGCGGATCATATCGATGCCTTTCCAGATGACAACCAGATTGAGAATCCAGAAGGCAAAGAAGCAGAGCCAAGGGACAGCTGACATAGCCGCCGCGGCCGGGACCAGAATGCGGAGCATGGAGTAAATGGCCTGTCCGCCGATCCAAGTCTGGATACCGAACCAGCCGCACGCGACCAGCGCCCGCAAGAGTGCGGGCACATTGGCGCCGCGCACGCCGAACGAGGCGCGCACAAAGACTGGGAACGGAATGCCGTACTTCGCCCCGGCGTGCGCGTTGAGCAGCATGGGAATCAGAACGATGACGTTTCCGAGCAAAATTGTGCCGATTGCCTGTTTCCAGCTCATACCGCCGGCGATCAAGCCGGAGGCAAGCATGTAGGTCGGGATGCAGACGCTCATCGCAACCCAAAGGGACGCGTAGTTGTAAACGCCCCAAGTTCGCCGGGACTGCGCAACCGGGGCGAGGTCCTCGTTGTACAGGCCAGGGTCATACGGCATGGGAGTAAAACGATCGCCAGCATTGGGCGTCGCTGCGTGCTGCGCTTCCGTACCTTGAGCCATAGCCTCAGCGTAGTTGTGTTCCGGCGCGATTGCAATTAAACACATTGCAAACAACCTGGGCTGGCCTTAAGATAAGAGATCCGAAGTTGGCGCCCTGTTTGCAAGTCGGTGAGAACTGCTCAAGAGCGGGAGAAAAGGCTGCTTGCATCAGTGGAACGAATCAGAGGCGTCTAACGCGGCACTCTCAGAGCTGCTGCCGCCGTTAAGCGACCACGAGGCGCTGGTCGAATCCAACCGGTGCCTATTCTGCTACGACGCGCCGTGTACACACGCCTGTCCGACTCACATTGACATCCCTCGCTTCATCAAAAAAATTGCGTCTGAAAACAATCGCGGTGCAGCGCGGACGATTTTAGAAGCGAACCTTCTGGGGGCGACTTGCTCGCGCGTGTGCCCGGTTCAGGAGCTGTGTGAAGGCGCGTGTGTGCTGGGGGCGGAACACAAGCCGATCATGATCGGGCGGCTGCAGAGATACGCCATGGATTACGTCTACGATGGGCACGTGGATGTATTCCCGCGCGCATCCCCGGCGGGAAAGAGAATCGCCGTTATAGGTGCGGGCGCTGCCGGTTTATCGTGCGCCGGTGAACTGGCAAAACGCGGATACGCCGTCACCGTTTTTGAAAAACGCGAGCTGGCCGGTGGACTGTCCACGCACGGCATCATCGGGCTGCGTGAGCCGGTCAGAGTGGCGCTTGCTGAAGTCCAGATGATTGAGCGTCTGGGAGTTGAGTTTCGAACCGGCGTTGAACTCTGTCGCGACCTGAAGCTCTCCGATCTTCGGTCAGAATTCGATGCTGTGTTCTTGAGTACCGGTTTGGGGGCCACTCCGCTGCTGGGTATCGCAGGAGAAGAGCACATCATGGATGGTCTCCGGTACATCGAGCAAAGCAAGCTCAATCCGTCGCGCCTAAAGACCGGGACCCACGTCGCCGTCATTGGCGCGGGAAACACGGCCATCGACTGCGCCACAGTCGCCAAACGGATGGGCGCCGAGCAGGTCACGATCGTGTACCGGCGCTCCGAGAGCGAAGTGACGGCCTACAGACACGAGGTTGAGTTCATCAGGAATGAAGGCGTCGAGTTTCGATTTTTCACTCAGCCCGTAAGTGTCACGACGTATGAGGGAAAGGTGAAGGGACTGGAGTGCGTTCGCGTGGTTCTGGGTGAATTGGACGCGAGCGGTCGTCGAAGGCCCGAACTCTTGCCTGGCTCAGAGTTTTTCATTTCAGCGGACCAAGTGATCAAAGCCATCGGCCAAGAGAAGCCCCCGCTTGCGAGTGTTCTGGGAGTGGCAACGAGAGGCGGCTATATCGATGTGAATGCCGATTGTGAGACCAATATTCAGAACGTGTTCGCGGGCGGTGACTCGATCCGGGCTTCCGGGACATGCTCTACGGTGATGGCGGTCCAGGACGGGAAAATGGCTGCTGCGGGTATCCACAAACGGCTGGGCGCGGGTGCCGGAGCGGAGGCGATTTAAGTGGCAGATCTTCGCACCAGCTTCGCCGGAGTAAAGTCACCGAACCCATTCTGGCTTGCTTCAGCGCCGCCTACAAACTCCGGGCGGCAAATTCACAAAGCGTTCGAGGCGGGGTGGGGCGGCGCCGTTTGGAAGACTATCGGGCCACCGGTATTGAACGTTTCGAATCGCTATGGCGCGTGGCACTATGCGGGGCAGAAGATGCTGGCGATTAACAACGTGGAGCTGATTTCAGACCGTCCGATCGAAATCAACCTCAATGAAATCGCCGATGTGAAACGCCATTGGCCCGATCGCGCCGTCATTGTTTCGGCAATGGTTGAATCTTCCGCTGAGGCTTGGGGGGATATTGTGCGCCGCATAGAAGACACGGGCGCGGACGCGATTGAGCTGAACTACGGATGCCCGCATGGCATGAGCGAACGCGGGATGGGCGCCGCCGTGGGACAGGTACCGGAATACTGCGAGAAGATCACGCGCTGGGTGAAAGAGGCGGCGCGCATTCCGATCATCGTGAAGCTGACTCCAAACGTCACGAACATCGTTCATCCGGCACGCGCGGCAGTGAGCGCCGGCGCCGACGCATTGTCATTGATCAATACGATCAACTCCCTCATCGGAGTGGATCTGGACACTCTGGAGACTACGCCGAGCATTGGCGGCAAGGGCGGTCACGGGGGATACGCGGGCCCGGCTGTGAAGCCCATCGCGCTCAACATGTTGTCCGCTCTCGGAACCGACGACACGGTGGCTTCTTCAGGCCTGCCCATTTCCGGCATGGGCGGTATTTCCACTTGGAAGGATGCGGCCGAGTTCCTTCTGCTGGGCGCAAGCAGCTTGCAGGTGTGTACGGCGGTGATGCATTACGGCTTCCGCATTATTGAGGACCTGTGCGATGGCCTGGCCAACTGGATGGACACGAAAGGATTCGCCTCAATCGAGGAGGTGAGAGGCAAAGCACTTCATCGCATCTCGGATTTCAAGAATTTCGACCTGGCATTTCGCGCGGTCGCCCGTATCAATCCGGAGGTGTGTATCAAGTGCAATCTTTGTTATGTCGCGTGCAACGATACTGCTCATCAATGCATTGATCTGGTGAGCACGGAGGGAAGAGTTGTTGAGCCGCTGGCGTACGACGTTCGTTCCAACGGGAAGCATGAGGCGGTGGACTCTCGCCCTCAAACACGCGTGCGTGAAGAAGATTGCGTCGGGTGCCGGTTGTGCCACAACATCTGCCCGGTGGAAGACTGCATCGAGATGGTTGAGCTGCCGCCGTGCCGGCCGTCGGTAACTTGGGACGAACTCTCAAAGGCTGAACCGGAAGTGACGGATGACTGGGAAGCCATGAAGCGCTATCGCGAAATTCATGGCATTCACATCCATTAGGAGCCTGTCGGGGAGAATTGCTTAGCGCCATGCAAACCGCTCCTGTCCAGTCGCGTCTCTGTTTCGGCTTTCGCGCGCTGCCCCAGCAGCCCACTAGGAGCCTGACGATTTGCCACTGCTGATCAGGAATGGCGACATCGTAACGGCTGACTCGCGCAGCCGTGCCGATATTTACATCGAAAGCGAGACCATCACGCGCATGGGTCGAGATCTTGAAGCTCCTCCAGGAACGGACGTAATTGACGCTGCCGGCAAGTATGTTTTCCCGGGCTTCATCGATCCTCATGTCCACATCTACTTGCCGTTTATGGCAACGTTCGCCAAGGACACGCACCAGACCGCCAGCATTGCGGCACTAATGGGCGGAACGACGACTTACATCGAAATGTGTTGTCCTTCGCGGATGGACGAGGCGCTTGAGGGCTATCACCTGTGGAAGTCAAAGGCCGAACACAACAGCGCCTGCGATTACAGCTTTCACATGGCCGTTTCAAAGTACACAAGCGAAACCGAATCGCAACTCCGCGAGATCGTTCGTGACGGCGTGAGTTCCTTCAAGATCTTTCTCGCTTACAAGAACTTTTTCGGCGTGGAAGATTCCGAGATGTATCAGACCCTGACGCTGGCGCGCAAGCTGGGGGTCGTCGTCACGGCGCACTGCGAGAACGCCGAACTGGTGGCTCAGCTTCAGCAAGAGTTGGTGCGTGAGGGTAAGACTGGTTCCGAGTGGCACGAACCTAGCCGGCCGGAGTCTGTCGAAGCGGAGGGTACTCATCATTTCGCGACCTTTCTTGAAAACACCGGCGCCAGCGGCTATGTGGTGCACCTGTCCTGTGAAGGTGCGCTGAAGGCGGCCCTTGCGGCAAAAGAGCGCGGCGTCAAGATTTACATCGAATCTGTGATCCCGCATTTCTTGCTCGACAAAACGTACGCTGAACGGCCGGGCGTGGAAGGCATGAAGCACGTGATGTCCCCGCCTTTACGTAACCAGCGCCATCAGGCTGTGCTTTGGAATGCTTTGAACGCGGGGCTGATCGACACGGTCGGCACGGACCACTGTCCTTTCGACAGCGAGCAAAAGCTGCTGGGCCGGAACGCCTTTACAGACATTCCTAACGGGATTCCCGGTATTGAAGAGCGAGTGAATTTGCTTTTCACTTACGGGGTGAAACGGGGTAAGCTTGATCTCCATCGCTTTGTGGATGCAGCCAGCACGCGCGCCGCTAAAATTTTCGGACTCTTTCCCAGAAAGGGAACGATCGCTGTGGGCAGCGACGCCGATCTTGTTGTATATGACCCGGCTTACAACGGCGTCATCTCCGCCTTGAGCCAACATGTGAACAACGACTACAACGGCTTCGAAGGAATGCGCATTGAAGGGCGTCCGGCAGTGGTTACGGTGCGCGGGAAAGTTCAGGTGCAGGATGGAGAGTTCGTCGGTGAACGTGCGCGCGGACGCTTTCTGAAGCGTGAACCGTCGCATTTCTGAGGTGTTTCCTTCTCGATGCCTTTGAATCCCAAACGAACGGTGAACGAACTGAAGGAGCTGCGGCAGCTGACCGGCGACAGCAACGGGGCGCAGCGGGTGGCCTGGACAGACACGTGGCTTAAGGCACGCGAGTGGTTGCAAACGAAACTTTCCGGTTTGCCGGTGGAACAGCATTACGACGCGGCCGGCAACAACTGGATTACGTTGCCGGGCAACTCACCCGAAGCGCTACTGCTGGGAGGGCACCTGGACTCTGTTCCCAATGGCGGTTGGCTGGACGGAAGCCTTGGAGTGCTGGCCTCGCTTGAAGTGCTGCGCCGTTTCATTGAGGAGTTCAATGGGCGGCCGCCGGTGACGATCAAGCTGGTGGATTGGGCGGATGAAGAGGGAGCGCGTTTCGGACGGAGCCTTTTTGGCTCATCCGCCTTCGCGGGCACGCACAGCATTGATGCCGACCGTGTACGAACCGACAAAGACGGCGTGCGGCTGGAAGCGGCGCTTGAGCGCTGTGGCGTCGACATAGATCGCCTGGACGAAGCCGGCAAAGAGCGGGAAAATGCGAGTGCTTACCTGGAACTGCACATCGAGCAAGGTCCGGTGCTGGAAGGCATGGGCCTGCCTCTTGCCGCGGTACTCGGGACGAAGGGTGTAGAGCGGCACGCGGTCACCTTCTTCGGGCAGGAAGCACACTCGGGCTCAACACCCATGGACGTTCGCCGCGATGCGCTGGCGGCAGCCGCTAAGCTTGCTCTTGAAATCCGCCCCATTGCAGCACGGCAAAAGGACGCGGTCTGTACCATGGGCAGCGTGAAAACGTATCCGGGGATCGTCACCGCGATTGTGGGCCGTTGCGAAACAACACTCGATCAGCGCGACTTAGATCCGGTTGTTCTTGCGAGGATGCATGGAGAGGCGATTGAGGCCAGTGAGCGCTTCGCTCGAGAAGAGGGGTGCACGGCGGAGTGGTCGCGTATCTGGAATATCGAACCTGTTCCGTTTCATCCCGAATTGATTCAGCTGTGTCAGGAAGCTATTCGCGAGATCGCGGTCGAGGCGCCCTGCCTGCCTTCCGGCCCACTGCATGATGCCGCGGAAGTGAGTAGAGCAGGGATTCCTACCGTGATGATGTTCGTGCAGTCGCTTGGCGGCATCAGTCATAACAAGATCGAAGACACGAAAGAGGAGTACATTGAACTTTCAGTGGTGGCGTTTGACGGGCTGGCGAACAAGGCTATAGCTTGGATCGACGGCCGCGGAGAATAGCTGAACAGGGGAACAATATGGACCAGCTCACATCGAAACAGATCACATCGAAGCAGATCGTTGAAGACAACCGCGACTACACAATGTTCTCGTGGTCGGTCCAGAACAATGCGAACCCCATTCACCTGGCGCGGGCACAAGGCGTGTGGTTCTGGGACGGCGATGGGAACAAGTGGCTCGATTTCAGCTCTCAGCTGATCAACCTCAACATCGGGCACCAGCATCCACGGATGCTCGAAGCCATCAAGAAGCAGGTGGACGAGCTATGCTTCGCGGGCCCGAGCTTCGCCACGGCGCCGCGTGCTTTGCTGGGCAAGAAGCTGGCGGAGGTAACCGGCCTGGCGAAATCATTCTTCACGCTGGGCGGCTCTGAGGCAAACGAGAACGCGATGAAGATGGCACGCCTGTTCAGCGGGCGCGATAAGATCATCACTCGTTACCGCTCGTATCATGGAGCGACTATGGGCGTGATGAGCGCGTCCGGAGATCCGCGCCGCTGGGCGGTGGAACCGGGCATACCGGGAATCGTGCGCGTTTTCGATCCATATTGTTACCGCTGTCCGTTCGGCAAGACTCCGGACAGTTGCCGCCGCGAGTGCGTCAGCCACATCGAAGAAGTGATTCAGATGGAAGGTCCGCAATCGATCGCCGCGGTCATGGTGGAAGGAATCACCGGTTCGAACGGACTGCTTGTGCCGCCGGATGACTACTATCCAAAGCTGCGCGCGCTGTGTGACAAGTACAGCATTCTGCTTATCACCGATGAGGTCATGAGCGGCTTCGGACGCACCGGCGCCTGGCTGGCCACCCAGCACTACGGGATCAAACCGGATATCGTCACGTGTGCGAAGGGACTGACCAGCGGCTACATGCCTTTGGGCGCCGTGATCGTTTCGGATGAGATCGCGCAGTTCTTCGAAACACACATGCTGTGGGGCGGCCTGACTTATAGCGGCCACCCTGTGTGTTGCGCCGCCGCAGTCGCAAACCTTTCGATATATGAGGAAGAAAGAATCTTCGAAAACGTCGAAGCACAGGGCGGGTATCTCAAAGCCCGCCTCCACGCCATGAAGGATCGGCACGCGTGCGTAGGTGACGTGAGACAGAAAGGGCTATTTAGCGTGATCGAACTGGTGAAGGACAAGATCACGAAAGAACCTCTGGCGCCTTTCGCCGGATCGAGTCCGGAGATGACGAAGCTGGCGGCGTATTTGAAATCGAAATATCTATACGCCTTCACCCGTTTCAACATGCTGTGGGTCTGCCCGCCTCTGGTGATCTCGCAAGAAGAGCTACAGCAAGGCTTGGACATCATCGAAGAAGGCCTTCAACTGGTGGACGCTGAACTGCAGGGGTCGAAAGAGCTTTCGGAAGAGGCGACTTATGCCGTCCGTTGACGGTTCGCCAGGGTCGGGCAAACTAAATTCGTTTGCAACATTCGTTTGCAACTTCGCCGGTCCTCTGGTAAAACAAACGTAAAGCAAATAGGTTAGCCAGTCTTGACCCGCCCAACGTCCGCTCGGGGAGACTTTTTTCTGTTTTAGAAAACACTTCTCGGGAGGATTCACCGGCATGGCTTCATTTCAACGCTTCGGTTGCGGGGCAGTTAGCCTGTTGTTTTTGTGGATGACATTGTCGCAACCTGCATCGGCTCAGTCGCAGGCAAACGCAGGCACAATCGAAGGAACCGTGACCGATCCTTCAGGCCAGCTCATCAACAATGCGCAAGTCACGTTGACGAACACCGGAACGAACCTGGCGCGCCATCTCAGAACGGATGCGGAAGGCCGGTTTCGCGGACTGCTGTTACAGCTCGGATCCTACAAGGTGACGGTGGAAGCAGCGGGGTTCGGGTCGCTGGTGCGAGAAGGCCTTGATCTTGAGGTGGGACAAACAATCACGCTGTCGCTTCAGGTGAGTGTTTCGCAGCTGCAGCAGACAGTGGATGTCAATGAGGCGGCGGCGATTATCGAAACAAGCCGGGTGGAGGAATCCACTTACCTGGATCAGAAATCGGTACGCGACCTTCCCAACAATGGACGTAACTTCCTGACGCTGGTGCCGCTCACGCCGGGTGTTTCGATTGTGCAGGGCCCGGATGGAGCTGAGATCACGATCAACGGCAATAAGGGGATCAACAACAACGTTTCGATTGATGGAGCGGACGATAAACAACCCGTTCTTTGGCGAGCAGCGCGGAGGCCAGAGGCCAGCTTTTACGGTAAGCCTGGACGCAATCAAGGAAATCGAGGTTGTCTCCGCTGACGCCCCGGCCGAGTTTGGCCGTAGCAGCGGAGGTTTTATCAACGTTGTTACAAGGTCCGGCACCAACGCCATGCACGGAACACTGCACGAATACCAGAAGTGGACCGGGCTGACCTCGCGCCTGTCCGATGGGACGCGACTGAGCGCTTTCTCGCAGGAGCAGTTCGGGGGAACTCTGGGCGGAGCGATCAAGAAGGACAAGCTCTTCTACTTCCTGGCGTACGATCAGCAGCAGTTCACGCAGACCAAGCAAAATAATCCGCTGCGCATCAATCCAACGCTGGTGAACTTTTTCGCCGCAGCGCTGGGCGATCCGAATGAGAACGGCGCCATCACGCGCACGAACAATGCTATTGCGTCGCTGGGCAAGATCGACTGGAACATCAATAACAACAACCTTTTCACGGCACGCTATAACTACTCACATGCCGAGCAGAAGAATGGAACGTTTGACGTGGAGAGCTGGGGCCGGAGCGCGAACGGGGATGAGCTCGACTCTTCGAACTCCGCCAGCCTTCAGTTGAACACCATCCTGACGCCCAGCAACATCAACGAACTACGGTTTCAATGGGCGCGCGAAGATAGGCCACGCTACTACACCGGTCCCAACTTGCCGGGACAGAACCGGCCGTTCCCAGATACCGGGATTGACTTCGTTGGCCAGTACCGGTTCGGCGAACCTTTTTTTATTCCAACGCTTGATCACGACACGCGGGAACAGATTAACGACAACCTGTCGCTGGTACGCGGCGCGCATAACTTCAAGTTTGGGGCCGAACTGAATCGCACTTCAACCAGCCAGGTCTTCGAAGGCTTTGCCAACGGGCGATTCATCTTCGACAGCGTGGCGGGCTTCATGAACTATGTGACTTACGGGCCTAGTTACTTGGAACCTTCGGGGTCAAGTCCGCTTGTCTTCTTTACACAATTTGCAGGAGTGAACGGACTTTCGGTTGCGCAGGCGGGGGCCCAAACTCTGCCGCAATGGGAACCGGCACTTTTCGCTCAGGATCGCTGGCAGATTCGGCCGAATCTGACATTGAGTTACGGGCTACGCTGGGAAGCGCAAATTGAGCCCGGTCCATTAACTCCGGCGAGTAAAGTGTTCTTTGCTCCTTTAATCGGCAAACCAGGATTTCCGTCGACGGGTAACATCCCTTCTTCATGGAAGGAGTTCCAGCCACGAATAGGACTTACTTGGGACCCGGCGGGCAAGGGGAAGACGGTATTCCGGCTGAGCGGAGGCATTTTCAACGCGCGGACGCCGGGCCTGGATTTTGCCAGTATTCGATCAACCAATGGCTCAGTGGGCCAGGATATCGGCGGTACACCGGCCTACACTCAACTCGTCGACGTGAGCCAGGCGGGACCGCCGAATCACCCGCAGGTGTACGTGGCTTCGAAGGACTTTACAAACCCGCGAGACTATCAGTGGTCTTTCTCAGCGGAACAGGCACTTACTTCCGACTTGAAGGTCACGGGCACATTCACGTGGGTGAAGGGGGTACATAACAGCCGATTTGTCAATCGCAACGATCCGGCGCTGGGCTCTCCTTGGACGACAGGCCTGGGCGTGAACGGTAGCAACGGCATTGATGGAAGCGCGGGAGGCGGGCTCACAACGCTTGAAAGCTCGGGAAAGTCGCTGTATCGCGGATTGACGATCGCGCTGGTGAAACAATTCTCCAGGCGCTTCCAGTTCCAGATGAATTATCAATTGTCTGAAACTCTGGCTGACGACGATGACGAGCGCGATCCATTCACTTACCGGTATGCGTCGGTGACTAACTTCCAAGCGGATTACGGATTTTCGGACCAGGACCAGCGGCATCGCTTCAACATGTTCGGGCTGTACCAAGCGCCGTGGGGGATCGAATTCGCGCCCATTATCAGCTTCCACACGCCCGAGCCGATTTCAGTTGGCGCCACTCCGCAGAATCGGATTCTCTCGAACGGCTACATTATCAAACGGAACACGCTGTGGAAGGACGATACATTCTTCTCCTGGGATTTTCGCATTGATAAGAACTTCAAGCTGTCAGAGCGAATCACGCTGCAGGCCAGCCTGGACGCGTTCAACGTGACGAACCGCAAGAACCTGAAATTCCCGGCAAATGGGAATCTGCTCTTCAATTTCGACGGCACCGTGCAGAGCGGGTTGGGGGATCCGAGACAGGAGCAACTGGGATTGCGTCTGGTTTTCTAGCGGGCGGGAGACAGCAAACCTGGTGCCAATTTCAGAAAAAAGCGGCTGAGAACCTTGGCGTGCGCGGCCACTCTTCCTGCGTATGAATCACTCAGCCGGATTTATTTCTGAAATTGGCAGATTCTGGTGCCGGCTAGTCCATCGCAAAACCATGTGGCCAATTCACGGTAGATACCAATGCTCCCGATGCCTGCGTTATCATGCCGTCGCCTGGGAGAACAATGAGCGTAACCTCAAGGCGTAACTGCGCCCCTGCTTGGGCGGGAATGGATTTACTCCATCAGCTGGAGTACGTCAGCGACCATCAATCTCGGTTCCGTTACCTTCTGTACATCGGCAACCGTAAGGCCGGGCGCGAGTTCTTCGAGCAACAGACCTTCTGCCGTGATGGCAATGACGGCGAGTTCCGTCACGATCTGTTGGACCACCTTGAGTCCGGTGATAGGCAGCGCGCAACGCTTGAGGATTTTTGGTGCGCCGCTTTTAGTTGTATGCTCCATGGCGACGATGACGCGCCGGGCGCTGGCGACCAGATCCATTGCGCCGCCCATTCCTTTGACTACTTTGCCGGGCACCATCCAGTTGGCCAGGTTGCCTTCCTGGTCCACTTCCATCGCGCCCAGAATACTAAGGTCGATATGGCCGCCGCGGATCATCGCGAACGAATCGGCGCTCGAGAAATAAGCACTGCCCGGCAGTTCGGTAACGGTCTCTTTTCCAGCGTTAATTAGATCCGAGTCTTCCTGGCCTGCAAAGGGATACTGCCCCACGCCCAACATGCCGTTCTCGGATTGCAGAATTACCTCCATACCGGGCGGAACGTGGTTCGCCACCAGCGTGGGGAGTCCGATGCCCAGATTGACATAGAAGCCGTCGCGGAGCTCACGTGCCGCCCTCTTGACGATCCGCTCCCGCTTTTCCAGTTCAGACGGCATGCGGTATCCGCTCCCGGACGGTTCTGCGTTCTATGCGCCGCTCGTAGCATTCGCCCTTCACAACCTGCTTCACGTAAAGTCCAGGCGTCATCACGTGATCAGGTTCAATCTCTCCCGGCTCGACAAGTTCCTCCACTTCGGCAATCGTGAACTTTGCGGCGGTCGCCATAATTGGATTGAAGTTCCGCGCCGTCTTGCGATAGATCAGATTGCCCAGGCGATCGCCTCGCCAGGCTTTCACCAGCGCGAAATCCGCTGTCAACGCTTGCTCGAGAAGATAGGCACGCCCTTCGAACTCGCGCACTTCTTTGCCCTCGGCGACGACTGTTCCCACCCCCGTCGGAGTGTAGAAGGCGGGAATACCAGCTCCGCCGGCGCGGATCCGCTCCGCTAAGGTTCCCTGCGGAATCAGGCTCACCTTCAAATTTCCCGAGATCACCATGGATTCGAGCAGCCGGTTCTCGCCAACGTAACTGCCGATGTGCGATGCAATCATCCCGGCCTCGAGCATCAGCCCCATGCCAAACCCGTCGACGCCCATGTTGTTGCTGATTGTGTGCAGGCCGGTGACGCGTTTGCGCACCAAAGCGGCAATCAGGTTCTCGGGGATGCCGCAAAGTCCGAAACCGCCAAGCATCAGCGTGGCGCCGTCGGGGATTTTGGCTACTGCTTCATCGGAATGGGCGACAACCTTGTTCACGAATGCTCCTCCGGCGACAGCAATGCCTGGCGTGCCTGAATGGCGAGAGCCGCTTTGGACACAGGCTTCCGCCCCAGCTTTTCGGAGATCATCCGCCCGACGGCCGCCAGCTTCTCCAGATCGACGCCGCTTTCGATGCCCATCCCGTTCAGCATGTACACCAGATCCTCAGTGGCGACATTTCCGGTTGCGCCCGGCGCATACGGGCAACCCCCGAGGCCCGCCACAGAGGCGTCAACCACAGACACGCCGAGTTCAAGCGCGGCAAGAATGTTCGCCAACGCCTGGCCCCACGTGTCGTGGAAATGTACCGCCAATTGCTCTACCGGGATTTGCCGGGCGACCGCCTGAATCATGGCTTGAGCCGCAAACGGCGTACCGGCGCCGATCGTATCGCCGAGCGAAACTTCGTAGCATCCAGCAGCGTACAGCTGTTGAGCAACGAGGGCGACGGCCGGGGGAGCGATCTCGCCTTCGTACGGGCAGCCAAGCGCGCAAGACACGTAGCCGCGGACTTTCATACCGCGCTTTAAGGCTGCCGCCGTCACGGCGTTGGCGCGCTCCATGCTTTCGCCAATGGAAGCATTGGTGTTCCGCTGGGAGAAAGTCTCGGACGCCGCCACAAAGACGGAAACGTCTTCCGCTCCGGCCTCGATTGCCGCTTCGAGCCCCTTCAGATTGGGAACCAGTACTGGATAGGACACGCCGGACACGCGCCGGATGCCGCGCAGAATTTCCGCGCTGCCGAACATCTGAGGCACCCAGCGAGGCGAGACAAAGCTGCCGCATTCGACCGTCCTCAACCCGGCCTCAACCAAGCCTTCAATAAGATCGACCCTCACGTCCACAGGCAAAGCGCACGCTTCGTTCTGTAGTCCGTCTCGTGGAGCAACCTCCACAATGCGGACACGCTGGGGGAAATTCATGGACGAAAGCTGAGTCTACTCCTCTTCACTCCAGGCCTTCTTGTACTTGGGTTTGGTGCGGACCGCTTTCTCGTCTAGAGCGCGAGCCGCCGACGGCGCCCCGACGCGCTTGCGTGCTATGGCCTTGACTGCTTTGGTCTTGTCGTACTGAAGCCGCTTACGAGGCACGGGGACAAGGGTTACAGAATGCGGTCGTCAGCCATTTTGGTGTCAACCGACGGGTCCATCTCGCCGGCAGTCAACACGTTGAACGCGATCTTTGCTCTTGAAGGGATAAAGCTCCAAACCTTTTCGGCGGTTCGTCGCTCCTCCTCCTGAATTTGCCGGGCGAGCTTTTCGGTGACAAGATCACCGGCGGCTCCGGCAACACAGGCCAGCGCCTCGTACATGGCGCATTCACTGGCAGCAACGGCGTAGGCGATCACTAGATTTTGCGCCAGGCGCTCGTCAGGCGCGTGTGTCAGCTGAAGAGCCTTCGGGCTCAATCCAAAAAGGTGCGCCAGAAGATCCTTGGCGGTGGACGGACTGCCTCCCAGCTCTTCGAGGCGCGTTGTGAGACGACGGTGCTGAACCTGTGTCTCTTGCGCGTGAGTGGCGAAGGTTCCTTGCACCTCCGAATCGTCCCCCTCGCGCGAAAAAGACCACAGTTGCGTCTCAAAGCTGCCTTCCGCAGCAATGGCGTCTTGTAAGTACCGCCGTATTACCTCGTCAGCGCTGCTCTCGGCCAATGGGTCGTCCTTTCTCTAGACTCGGTTTTTAAGCTGCAGCCGCTACCCGCTGAGACTCGTTAGGCCAAAAGGCAAGCTCCAGAAATTCGGCCTCAAACCGCGCCTGTTCTTTCGGATCGTGTGAAGGCCTTAGTACACGGCAGCATTCCCGCAGCGCTTGCTGGAGCGGGCGCTCCAAGCCTTCGTCGCCGACCACGGTGCGCACCAGCTCGCGGGCTGCTTTCGAGGCGGCTTCCTGGGTTTTCGCAAACATTAGCGCTTCGTAGCGCTCATTGATCAATTGGGTGCGTTTATTCATGGCAAACCTCGTCTGGTTGGATGCACCAGACCGGCATTTAGGTGCGTGCAGATAGTGGCCGCTCGGCGGCGGGCGCTTCTTCTAACAAGTTACAGAGGCGTTAGCCAGTCGGCCGGCACTCTCACTCTAGATGTGACTGGCCTGACTAACATTTCTCAGGTGGGGAGGTAAGCGGGCGGACTTATGCTGGGACGCCGATGCGCAGGCCTTATTGGCACTTAGAGGACCGCCTTATTTCCATTTAGATGAGCGCCTATACTCCGCAGCGGCAGGTGACTCCGGGTGGGCCGCAGCCGTAATGAAAGCGCCCCGGCACGTCGATAAGGTCATAAGCGGGATCACCGCTACTTCGAAACCGACAACGATGTCCGCTAAGCTCCTGATCCTGGGCCTGATTCCGGGACTTCCCGCCGACAGCAGCCAGACCCACGTGCACACTGCGTTCGCGCTTATTTTAAACATGCTCACCGCGCCCGGTGGAGCGCCATTGGGGCAGCCCCCGTCCGGCAACCTGGCAAAACTCGCGTTGGCGGCGCTGGTGCTGGGGGCGATGCTGGTGCTGGGGGCGCTTGTCACAGTGCGGCTGCGGTTGCGGCGCGAAACGGACAAATTAGAGAAACAATTAGCAAATCAGGTGACGTTGAAAGAGGCCGCGGAGAGCGCAAACAAGGCCAAAGCAGACTTCCTGGCGACCATGAGCCACGAGATCCGCACTCCCATGAACGCCATCATAGGCTTCACGGATCTGGCCCTGAAGACGAACCTGAACCCGGAGCTGCGCGAATACCTGGACACGGTGCGCACTTCGGCCGATTGGCTGCTTCATATAGTGCATGATGTTCTGGAGTTTTCACGGGTGGAAGCAGGCCGGCTGCAGCTTGACGAAGGCGAGTTCTCGCTTGCCGAATGCATTCGCTCGGCGATCCGGATTGTGCAACCGGAAGCGACCGCCAAGGGCCTGCCGGTTCGCGAAAAGATTGATTCACAGATCCCGCCCATGCTGTCCGGCGATCTGACACGTCTGCGCCACGTGATCTTCAATCTGCTGGACAACGCGGTGAAGTTTACAACCAGCGGCAGCGTGATGCTGACGGCGACGCTGGAATCGAAATCGAACGATGCCTTCCTGATCCGCATCTGCGTCGCTGACACCGGGATTGGCATCCCGACGAACAAGCAGAAGTACATTTTCGAACCGTTCGCGCGCGCCGAGGGTGCGCCGCCTGATCGCTTCGGCTCACCCGGCCTTGGGCTTGCCATTTCGCGCAAGCTTGTCGACCTTATGGGCGGCAAGATGGAGTTCCAAAGCCAGCTGGGCGCGGGCACGACGTTTCAGTTCACGGCCTGGTTCCGCAAGTCCCAGCAATTAGCGGAAGAAATCAGTCCCTTGCTGTTACCTGACATGACGTTGTCTGGCCTGCTCTCGCCAACCGCAGGGCCGGCTAACAGCATGGCGCCTAGCCCGCTTGCGCCCCTGCCGCCGCGCAAGACCGAACTGTCCATTCTGGTGGCCGAAGACAACGCTGTGAACCGGCGCCTTCTCACAAAAGTTCTGGAGTCCCAAGGACACGGTGTCACCTCCGCTGTTAACGGCAAAGAAGCAGTTCAGAAGTTCACAAGCGAGATCTTCGATCTGATTCTGATGGACGTGGAAATGCCCGAAATGGATGGGCTTGAAGCTACCCGCATTATTCGCGCAACGGAGAGCGAAGGCTCACACGTTCCTGTTTACGCCATTACCGCGCATACCTTGGCTGCCGACCGGGAGAGCTGCTTTGCCTCCGGCATGGACGGCTTCATTTCGAAGCCCATCTCTGTAGATGACCTTCTGAAACTGGCGTCTAAAATAGGTGGAGCTCAGCCTGCCCCGGAAGCCATGGTTATCCAGTAAACGGGCTTTCCTTTGCGGCTTTGAGTTCCGGTGGCCTAGAGTTCCAACTAGCTTAGAGTTCCAACTAGCTTAGAGTTCCAACTAGCTTAGAGTTCCAACTAGCTTAGAGTTCCAACTAGCTTAGAGCTCTAGCCGTCCGCGGTACATCATTTCCTTCAGGCGGAACTTCTGCGCGAGCCTCATGGAGCCGAATTGCGTCATGAACGTCACCTCTTTGGCTCCCGCGCGAATACCCGCCGTGCGCGGGAAGAACAAGTGAAGCGTACCGGTGGAGGGGTCCAGCTTCACATCCTCTGGCCGAATCGGCTGCTGGTCCCGCGGAGCTAACCTCGAGGCTCCCATCAAACCTTCAAGCAACTGCTCCGGGTCCTGCGCCTTTACACCGGAATCATTGTCGTCACTGCTGCTTTGCGAGTCCTTATGCAAGTTCCCCGCGCTGGTGTATCGGCCTGCCGGTACCAGCCCCATCACCGTGATGATGTAATCTTTTTCGAGCTGGGCAGCCGTGTAAGTATCACCCGGCGCACGGTCGCCGGCCGGCAGCTTCAGGATCGCTTCTCTTAGTGGCAAGGCGCTGTCCCAACGAATGGTAACCGGCAAGGTGGGCGTGCGGCCGCGTGTTGTGTCCCGGCCCGGGCCGCCATCCCACCCGGCGCCGGTATGGGGCTGTGGTCCGGCAACCCCGGCCTCGGCTGCGCCGGGCAGAGGGGGCGGCGGTATATCCTCCGGGCTCAGAGGAGGTCCAAAGAATGCGCTGCCCGCTTGCGACCACGGCGAGTTGAGCATTATGTGCCGCGCCTCTTCCGTCGTCCACTGTTTGGAATCCTTGCTCCAGGGCTGCGCCGCCATTGCCGCCACTGCGGACAGCACAAGCAATGCGGCAGCGGACTTCGCTTGCGCTCTTCTATTTAAAGCCGCACAGGCCGCCATCCCACGCCACCAACTGAACGCAGGAACTCCGGCAGACTCGAGAAGCTGGGCGCGAGTCCGTTGTGCGGCGATACTCTTCAAAGAAAGCATGTTCGCTTTAGATGAAACATGTTGGCTCGAGTGGCGCGTCAGATCCCCAGTTCGCGTTTGCTCTCCGCGAATCGCTCAGCGGCGCCTTCGAGTTCTTCCCGCGTGTGCGCCGCCGATACTTGTACGCGAATGCGAGCCTTGCCTTGCGGCACAACCGGGTACGTGAATCCAACTACGTAAATCCCTTTCTTCAGCAGCAGATCCGCCATGCGCGTAGCCAGCGCCGCATCGCCCAGCATCACTGGCGCAATGGGATGTTCACCAGGCAGAATATGGAAGCCGTTCGCGGTCATGCGCTCGCGGAATAGCTTGGTGTTCGCAAACAAACGCTCCCGCAGGTCTGAGGTCTCGGTCAGAAGATCCAGTACTTTGATCGAAGCCGCCACGATAGGGGGCGCCACCGAATTCGAGAACAGGTACGGCCGCGAACGCTGGCGAAGCAGATCGATAATTTCTTTGCGCCCGCTGGTATAACCTCCACTGGCGCCGCCCAATGCCTTGCCTAGCGTGCCCGTCAGGATGTCCACGCGTCCCATCACGTTGTGGAATTCATGCGTGCCGCGGCCCGACTTGCCCATGAACCCAACCGCGTGCGAATCATCCACCATCACCATGGCGTTGTATCTCTCGGCCAGATCGCAAATCTCAGGCAGCTTGGCAATGTACCCGTCCATTGAGAACACGCCGTCGGTTGCAATCATGCGGTTCCTGGCGCCGCTCGACTCCTTCAACTTGACTTCCAAGTCCGCCATGTCGCCGTTCTTGTAGCGGAAGCGCGCTGCTTTCGACAGCCGGACGCCATCGATGATGCTGGCATGATTCAGCTCGTCCGAAATGATGGCGTCTTCCGCATCGAGCAGGGTCTCGAAAAGGCCGCCGTTGGCATCGAAGCAGGAGCCGTACAGAATGGTGTCTTCCATGCCAAGGAATTCACTAAGCCGCGCTTCCAACTGCTTATGAATCGACTGCGTACCGCATATGAAGCGCACGCTGGCCAAACCAAAGCCCCACTCGTCCAGAGCCTTGCGCGCTGCTTCGACCACGGCCGGGTGATTCGCGAGCCCCAGGTAGTTATTAGCGCAAAGGTTCAAAACACAAGCGCCGTCGGCGACGCGAACTTCAGCCTGCTGCGGACTCTCAATCAGGCGCTCACGCTTGAAGAGTCCCGCCTTCTCAATTTCCGAAATCTTACCGCTCAGGTACTGCTGGACACCCGCGTACATATTGTCTTCCGCCTCTCAACAATCTTCTACATTCACCGCCAGCCCGGCCAGCGCTGTTTCCTTGTAGCGCGATTGCATATCGAGGCCGGTCTGGTACATGGTGCGAATCACTTGATCGAGCGACACCTTGTGGTCGCCCGTTTCCTGCATCGCCATGCGGCAAGCATTGATTGCTTTTACCGCGCCAATCGCGTTGCGCTCAATGCACGGAATCTGAACCAACCCGCCAATGGGATCGCACGTCATGCCCGGATGGTGTTCCATGCCGATCTCGGCCGCATGTTCCACCGTCTCATTGCTCGCCTGGAGAGCACCTGCGAGTCCAGCCGCGGCCATCGAGCAGGAAACACCGACTTCGCCCTGGCAACCGACCTCCGCACCGGAAATGGATGCGTTCTCCTTATATTAAGATGCCGATTGCTCCCGCGGTCAGAAAGAACCGCAGTAGTCCTTCTTCTGACGCCCCCGGAACAAAATCGCGATAATAGCGCGCCACCGCGGGAACCAGCCCTGAGGCGCCATTGGTCGGCGCCGTGACCACGCGACCGCCCGCCGCGTTCTCCTCATTCACGGCCATCGCAAAAACGTTCGCCCAATCCATCGCACGCAGCGGATCGTCCGTTGACTGGGCTTGAATCCTTTCGTACAGCCTCGGCGCGCGACGCCGCACATTCAGGCCACCCGGAAGAATTCCCTCCGTGCGCAGCCCACGTTCAATGCAAGCATTCATCATCGACCAAATCCGTTGGACGTGTCCGCGGACTGCTTCGGCGGAGGAAAGTGCACTCTCGTTCTGAAACATGAGTTGCCAGATGGGCAGGCCCTTGCTTTCCGCCTGCTCCAACAACCCGGCGCCGTTTGAGAAGGGGTGCGGCACTGGAAGCGCCGGCGCGTCGCTTGGCCAAGGCTCCCCGTCTTTCACGATGAAGCCGCCGCCGATCGAATAGTAGATTTCGCTGGTGAGCAAAGCGCCGTCTTCGTCGAATGCCGAGAACTGCATCCCGTTTGGATGCCCGGCAGTGATCGAGCCCCAGCGCGAAGCTCCACGCGGCCCTCATCGGTCCCATGGTGTGGGAACTCGATGGGCCGATCCCGACTCGAAACAGATCAAAGATGCTGGTCTTCATGGCCGGGCTGAGCCGACGCCGCGACGGTTAATGGACATGCGTCCAGTCGAGAATCACTTTCCCCGACTTTCCCGACCGCATGGCCGTGAACCCCTGCTCAAAGTCTTGGTAAGGGAACCGATGCGTGATCACGGGGGTAATATCCAGGCCCGAATCGAGCATCACCGACATCTTGTACCAGGTCTCATACATCTCGCGGCCGTAAATCCCTTTGATGGTCAGCATGTTGAAAATCACCTGCCGCCAGTTGACCGGCATCTCTTTCGCCGGAATGCCCAGCATCGCGATTTTCGCGCCGTGACTCATATTGGCGATCATTTCGCGAAAGGCGGCCGGGTTGCCGGACATCTCTAATCCCACGTCGAAGCCTTCCTGCATTCCCAACTGCTTCTGCGCCTGCGCAATAGATGTTTCGCCCGGATCAATGGCGAGCGACGCCCCCATCTTGCGCGCTAGTTCCAATCGATAGGGGTTCAAGTCGGTGACCACCACGTGCCTGGCTCCCGCGTGGCGCGCCACCGGGATCGCCATCAACCCAATCGGGCCGGCTCCCGTAATCAGCACATCCTCACCCAGCACCGGAAACGAAAGCGCTGTGTGCACGGCATTGCCGAAGGGATCGAAGATGGCTGCTACCTCGCGTCGAATTCCAGGGTCGTGACGCCAGATATTGCTCATGGGCAGCGCGATGTACTCGGCGAATGCTCCCGGACGGTTCACCCCAACGCCCTGGGTATGGGCGCAAAGATGACGCCGCCCCGCCAGACAGTTCCTGCAGCGGCCACAAACCACGTGCCCTTCACCGCTGACCACCTCACCCGGATGAAAATCGTTTACGTTCGATCCCACGGCGACAATCTCGCCCACGAACTCATGCCCAATCACCATGGGCACGGGAATGGTGGAGCGGGCCCAATCATCCCACTCGTAAATATGTAGATCGGTGCCGCAGATGCCGGTATGGGAAACGCGAATCAGGACATCGTTGATGCCGTAGCCCGGCTCCGGAACATCCTCCAGCCACAACCCCGGCGCGCTTTGCTTCTTGACAAGAGCCTTCACTCTGGTTGCATCCACTTGTATGTTAGCGAGAGCGCCGGCTCTTAGACGTTGAAAGGCGTCGTACACTAACAGCACCCAATCTCTTTCCATGAGCACACCAGCGAAGCCATTTCAGCCCTTCGTGCCCGAGCACATGCAGATGCGCGAACTGACGGTGCGGGCCATTCTGCTTGGACTTTCAATGACCGTGATCCTGGGCGCGGCCAACGCCTATTTGGGTTTGCGCGCAGGCATGACGGTTGCGGCCACTTACCCGGCAGCGGTGATCAGCATGGCGGTGATGCGCGCCTGGAAAGGTTCGCTGCTTGAAGAGAACATCGCCCGTACCAGCGGCAGCATTGGCGAGGGGGTTGCTTCGGGCGCCATCTTCACCATCCCCGCTTTCCTCATCGTTCGCGCCTGGCCGTCGTTCGGCTTCCGCGATGCGTACTGGAAAACGACCATCCTCATCCTGGTTGGCAGCATCCTTGGCGTGTTGTTTATATCGCTGGTTCGCCGCATGATGGTGGAAGATCCGGAGCTTCCCTTCCCCGAATCCGTGGCGGCCTCTGAAATTCACAAAGCCGGCCAGCGCGGCGCCGAAGCAGCTAAATATCTGTTCTGGAATATCGGCTTGGGCGGGCTGATTTTCTTGCTCAGCCGTTTCGGTTTCTTTGCCTCTGATAAGCAGTTTTCTCTCGGTGTCGGGCAGTTGGGGCTAAGCCGTGTGCGCCTTGGTAGCGCGGGCACCAGCAACGTCCTGAACACCGGCGGCTCCTCCATGTTCGACGCGCCCAGCGTCAGTCCGGCTTTTATCGGCGTAGGCTACATCATCGGCCTGCGGCTGGCCTCGCTTCAATTCGCCGGCGGCATACTCGCGTGGGGTCTCATGGTGCCACTGCTTATTTATTTCCTGGGTCCGCAGTTGCACGCCTTTCTTCCCGCGGGCACGCCGGATTCCGGGTGGAACGATCTGGCAAGCGCTGTCTGGCGCTACATCGTCCGCCCCATCGCCGTCGGCAGCATGCTCGTCGGCGCCGGGTACACGTTATTCAAGATGCGCAATAGTCTTGCCACCGGACTCAAGAAGACCATTAGCGATATGCGGCAAAGTGCGGAACAGCCGGCCGTACTCAACCGCACGGAGCGTTACATGAGCTCAAAACTGGTTTTCACTCTGATCGGTGTTGTCTTCGCAGTCATGATCGTGCTGTACATCTACTTCTCGGGGCAAGTCACAGGCGGCATTGTGGCAGCCGTTGTGATGCTCATCCTCGGGTTCTTCTTCGCCACAGTCTCGGGTAGTCTATGCGGTTTAGTCGGGTCTTCCAACAACCCGGTTTCCGGTCTTACCCTTTCCACGCTGATCATCGCAGCCTTACTGATGGTCTCGCTTGGCGTATCGGGAATCGGGGGAGTTGCCGCGGTGCTGGGGGTTGCTGCGGTCGTGTGCGTTTCTTCCGCGGTCGCCGGCGAACTCCTGCAGGATTTCAAGGTCGGCTACATACTCGGGGGCACTCCGCGAAATATCCAAATTGCCGAGCTCATCGCGGTGGTTGTTGCGAGCCTCATCATGTACTTCCCTCTGGTCTTGTTGCACGAAGGCAACATCAAGGCCGGCGGTACAGGTTTTGGCGACAAACAACTTCCTGCTCCGCAGGCCGGCCTGATGGCGCTGCTGGCGCAAGGGATCGTGGGAGGCGATATGTCATGGCCGTTAGTGCTGGTCGGCATCAGCCTGGGTTTCGGCTTCATCCTGATGCAAGTTAAAAGTCCGATGTTAGTCGCCATCGGCATGTATCTACCGTTTGGTACGACGTTCGCCATGTTTGCGGGCGGATTGATTCGCTGGATAGCCGACCGCATGGGGGAACGCCGCCGTTTTAACGAAGCCCAAAAAGCACGCGTCGAGAATGCCGGCATCCTGACTGCCTCCGGCCTGATCGCCGGAGAAGCCATTCTGGGTCTGGTCTGGGCGGGCTTGCAGTTCACACCCGCTAACATCCGCAACCACTTACAGCTCTTTCCGAACCCTTCTTACTCAATTGGACTTATCGTCTTAGCCGTCTTAGGAGTGATCATGGTGCGAGCCCCGCTAGGTAGCGCCGGCAGTCCCGACGAACCCGCCCCGCCTGTCGCCATGATGTAAGGTTCGATGTAAGCTCGGAACCCCCCAAATGCCGGTGCTTGGCGAGCGATGAACTATGATCTTCAGGCCGTTCGCAAGGGCGTGATGCGCTGCAGAACCCAGGCGCTGAAGATCAGCGGAATGGTAGCGATCCAGATTACTTGTGAATACAGGTTGTGATCGCCCAGGAATCCGATGACTGGCGAAATCACGGTCTGTAGGATTCCGAAACCACACGTCAAGGCGGCGAGCGCCAGGCCCGCTTGTCCGGCGCCATAGAGATCGATAGGCAGCGCATAGATATTTACGCTGCCCGCCAGCGCAAAAAAGAAGCTGATGGAAATAACCGCTGTGGCCCAACCTGCATCGGGCGCAAAGGGCAATAAAAATGTCACGAGTGAACCCAGCGCGCTGACCCAAACCGCGCGGCGACGCGCTGCCAAAGGGTCCACATTGCGCTTCATCCAGCGCAGCGACAACCAGCCGCCGAAGAAGCCACCTAGATTCGAGACCATGGGCGGAATCCATATGTACTTCGCGGACTGCTGCAACGTGATGTGGTGAACGTGAATGAGATAGAGCGAAGTCCAATTGGACCACAGCGAATACGCTCCCATCCATAGCACGTTGGCGAAAACCAGCAAGAGCAAGGAACGATCCCGCAGAATGGAGCGCGATGAACGCTGAATCACTGGCCGATCCGCTTGGAAAGGCGGCGGGATGAGCCTGCTGACGATCAGCCACAGCGCAATCCATGCAAAGCCGAAGCAACCGGTCACGACGAAGGGCATTCGCCAGGTGTGCGCGGCTGCTATGCCGATGAAGAATGGAAGAAGCAGGCTGGCGGCGCTTAAGCCGATCTGATTGACCGCCGCCCCCAGCGCGCGCTCTTCCGGCTTCAAGTACGTTCCGTTCAGCTTGCCTACCGCCGGTATACCTGCCGACTCGCCGACGCCCAAGGCCGCTCTGGCCAGCGCGAGTCCTCCAAAGCTCGCGACCAAGCCGGTCGACACCGCCGCGGCAGACCACCAGCCGACCGCCGCCGTTATGCCGCGGTTAATGCCCGCACGATCCAGGAACCAGCCGGTGAGAAGCGAACTCGCCGCGTAGGCAACCGAAAACGCGGAGATAATCCAGCCCAGGCTGGTCTGGTTGAAGTGCAGTTCCGCCATGATCAAGGGCGCCAGAACGTTCAGCAGATTTCTGTCCAAATAATTCAGCGTGGATGAGATCACGAACACGCCCACAACGAACCAGCGCCATGACAGAGAAGACTCATTAGAAAACTTCAACGACTATGATCGTAGCGGGTATGCGCAGACGCAACTTTCTGAAGATCTCGGCCGCCCTTGCGCCTGCGTTAAGCTCTGCTCACCGCCTGCGTTCACCGGAGGAGTCAGCGGGCAGCCTCACCGATGTGGGCGACATTCGAGTTGGTCACTTCACTGATTCAAGAAGGCCAACGGGCTGCACCGTGATCCTGTTCGACCGGCCCGCAGTTGCCGGCGTAGATGTGCGTGGCGCGGCGCCGGGCACGCGGGAAACCGATTTACTGCAGCCCGTAAATACGGTTCAGCAGATAAATGCGATTCTGCTTTCCGGCGGCAGCGCCTTCGGTCTCGATGCGGCAAGCGGCGTCATGCGCTTCCTCGATGAACATGGCATGGGTTTCCACGTTGGCCCTATCGTTGTCCCGATTGTTCCTGCTGCCATTCTGTTCGATTTGAATGTCGGCGATCCCAAGATTCGGCCGGACGCCCACTCCGGTTACGCAGCATGCCAAGCGGCTTCTTCTTCGAACGTGCCTGAGGGCAACGTCGGGGCCGGCGCCGGCGCAACAGTGGGCAAGCTGTTCGGCGTACACTCTGCCATGAAGTCCGGTCTGGGAACAGCGAGTATCCGGATAGGCAATACGGGAATGACGGTAGCTGCCATTGTGGCTGTGAACGCGGCTGGAGATGTTTACGATCACAAGACCGGCAGCATTCTGGCAGGCGCCAGAACAAAAGACGGAAACGCTTTTCTGAACAGCATGGCGCTAATCGCGAACGGCGCAAAACTGGGTGGCTTGCCAGGCGCCCACACCACCATCGGAGTGGTGGCAACCAACGCCACCCTCAGCAAAACCGAAGCAACCAAGATGGCGCAGATGGCCCACGATGGTCTCGCGCGCACTATTAACCCGGTGCACACTCCCATGGACGGAGACACGATTTTCGCCGCGGCGACCTGCACGAACCAGACGAAAGCGGATCTCACCACGATAGGAGCGGTGGCGGCGGAAGTGATGGCTCGCGCCGTGAATCGCGCCGTCATCAACGCCTCGGGCATTCCGGGTTATCCGGCGTATCGGGACTTACAGAAGCTTTGATGCAACAGCTTCATTGACACAGAAACCGCTCCACGTCAAAGCCGTCGATCTGGACCTGCACGGTTTCCTCGTGGCGCGACGCCCGGCTTACCACCGCGATGCGATGCGACCCGGCGGTGAGGTGAAGCGTGGCGGGCGTGGAGCCGGATGGCCGCCCGTCCACCAACACCGTGCACCCGCTAAGAGCAGACGTAACCACCACAACGCCCATGCTCTTGCCCATATTGACGAACAGGCTTGCGTTGTTAGGAGCATTAAAAATCCGCCGCGCGATGTTATAACCGTCCAATTCCGCCGAGACCGTATGACGCCCGTTAGTCAGGGAAAGAGTACAGGGAGCGTTGCATGTCAAATCTGATCTGCCGTCAACCACCATCTTCGCCCCTGGTGGTTCGGTCAACAGTTCGACATCGCTGACCTCGCTGCCGGTGGGCGTCGCGGGAGCTGAAGCGCCAATTGCACCCGCGGTTGAACCGGGATTTCCTCTGGGCAATCTGCTTGCCGTCGCCTTAAGCTCCTGCGGCCGTCGATTCTGCGGCGCCTGCGTCTGCGTTCCAGCTGCTGTGTCTTGCCTCGAAGTGTGGGGCGCCCCCTTTGCTACCTCCATTCCCTCGGGAGGCGGCGAAACAGATCCCGACCTACTATCCAGCACCTGTACGGGGACGGTGGGCCCGGAGTTCGACAGCACAATGAAAACGATGGTGGCGAAGATGGCGCAGCACATCACCAGAATGAGGGCCAGCTTCTTGCCACCCGGCGAACGCTCAGGACGCTGCTCGAACTCGAGGTCATCTTTTTCGCGGCGACGCCGGACCCGCGTCGGCAGTTCATATGGCGTCTCTTCCGGAATGGAAATGACCGGACTCGGGAGAGGAGCGCCGGCTACGGCAGCTGGCCCGTCAGCACCCTCAGCGTCCTCTTCGAGCAAACCGCTATCCGGCGCCGCGGACTCACCCAGCGCGATCGACAATGCGCCCACAAATTCGCCGCACGAGGCAAACCGCTGAGCCGGATCTTTCATCAGCGCCCGCTGCACCACCTTGCCTGTCCCTTCGCTTAAAGCCGGGTTGACTTGATTGACAGGCGCAGGATCCTGTTTGCAAATTGCATAGACCAGTGCGGGAAGCTGATCGCCCGTGAATGGTTTGGCGCCTGTCAGCAACTCGTACACCACCGCGCCGAATGAAAACTGTTCCGAACGCCCATCTACCGTCGTGCCTTGAATCTGCTCCGGCGACATGTAGTTCGGCGTTCCCGCTATGGCGCTGTCCTGCGGCATGTCAGGCGAGACAAATCTCGCCACGCCGAAATCGGCAACCTTAGCCAGCGCTTCGATGTTGGGAGCAGCGCTAGCGTTCGAGATGATGATGTTTGCCGGCTTGATGTCCCGGTGCACGATGCCCTTGCGGTGCGCGTAGTCGAGCGCTTCAGCAACCTGGCGCAGGAACTCGATCAGCCGCAAGGGGAGCGATCCCTGCTGCAACATGTGGTGGAGGGAAGCCCCGTCCACGTACTCCATGAAGATGTAGGCGAACTCTTCCTGGTCCAGAAAGCCGTACACGGCGACGATATTCTGATGGGACAGAATGCCGGCAGCCTGCGCCTCGTGAAACATGCGCTCACGCACACGCTCCCGTTCATCCGGATCCGGCAGGTCGGCTAAACGTATAGCCTTGATGGCCACTGTCCGGCCGGTTGCCGGATCAAGTGCCTTGTACACGACGCCCATTGCGCCGCGTCCCAGTTCCTCCTGGATCTGATAGCGGCCAACCTGAGTCACGCCCCTTCAGTATAGGTGGCCGCGCGGGTAAACACTTATAAATACAAGGCTATGGAGAGTTATCTTGAGCCCCTCTTGTTAGCATGAGATTATCCGCGATGATACCTGAGGTGATTCAGGAAGGCCTCACCTTCGATGATGTCCTTCTGCAACCTGCACATAGCCAGGTGATTCCCGCTGAAGCCGACACAACGACGCGGCTGACCGCGCAAATTGAGCTGAAGATACCTGTTTTGAGTTCCGCCATGGATACTGTGACGGAGTCCCACATGGCTATCGCGCTCGCGCAGCAGGGCGGCATCGGGGTGATTCACCGCAGCATGCCCATCGACAAACAGGCCGAAGAAGTCGATCGCGTGAAGCGCAGTGAAAGCGGCATGATTGTCGACCCCGTCACCATAGAGCCCGAACGTAAAATTTCCGAAGCCTTAGAAGTGATGAGCCGTTACCGGATCTCCGGCATTCCTGTCACCAAGAACGGAAAGCTGGTGGGCATACTCACCAACCGCGATCTGCGTTTTGAAAGTCGCTACGACCTGCCGATTTCAGAGGTGATGACGAAAGAAGATCTCATCACTGTACCTGTCGGGACGACCCTTGAAGAAGCGCGAAAGATTCTGCATAAGCATCGGGTTGAAAAGCTTCTGGTGGTGGATGATGCCTATGTGCTGAAAGGGTTGATCACCGTCAAGGACATCCAGAAGAAGCTGAAGTATCCGAATGCGGCGAAGGATTCCCAGGGGCGGCTGCGCGTGGCCGCGGCGATCGGCGCCACCGGCGATTTTCTGGAGCGGGCCCAGGAACTCTGCCGCAAAAAGGTGGATGTGATAGCCATCGATTCCGCTCACGGCCACAGCCAGCGCGTGATGGATGCTCTGAAAGCGGTGAAGGCGGCACTGCCGGGAGTGCAGGTGCTGGTGGGCAACGTCGCTTCCTATGAGGGCGCGCGCGATTTAGTGCGCCTGGGCGCCGACGGAATAAAGGTCGGCATCGGTCCCGGGTCTATTTGCACTACTCGCGTGGTGAGTGGCGCTGGGGTGCCGCAGATCACCGCCATCGCGGAGTGTTCGAAGGCTACCCGCGAAACCGGCGTGCCACTCATCTCTGACGGCGGTGTAAAGTATTCGGGCGATATCACCAAGGCGATCGCTGCCGGCGCAGATTCCGTCATGATCGGCAGCTTGTTAGCGGGCACCGACGAAAGTCCTGGCGAGACCATCCTCTATCAGGGGCGAACCTTCAAAAGCTATCGCGGCATGGGCTCACTGGGCGCCATGCCGCAGGGCGGCTTTGAGCGATATGCTCAAGCGGCCAACGGCAAGCTGGTTCCCGAAGGCATAGAAGGTCGCGTGCCATATAAAGGACCCTTGGCGGACTTGGTCTACCAATTAGTGGGAGGCCTGCGCGCCGGCATGGGGTACTGCGGCTGTCAAACCATTCCCGAACTGCAGGAACGCGCCAAGTTCCTTCGTGTGACGGTGGCCGGGCTGCGCGAAAGCCACGTCCACGACGTCATCATCACCAAAGAAGCTCCCAATTACCGATTGGAATAGCCACTCATTTTTCGATCTGATTTAACTCTCACAGGGCCCGTCGCGATTCGACCGACGCTCCATGCCCTTCTGAAGTGGGCTGCCTTGCGCGGGCAAGCCGGCGGTTGAAAAGAATAAAAAGCCCCAAGCTGCCGGTTAGGGCAACTTGGGGCTTCGATGGAAGCACTCCGAACTATTAGCTGGCGAGAGCTAGCGCTCTCACCTTCAAATTCGGAATCACCAGCGATAATACTTCTTCTACCCGGTCGACGAAGTAAAACTGCATCTCTTGCCGAACGTGATCGGGAAGCTCGCGCAGATCTTTCTTGTTAGCTTGCGGTAGAACCACGCGATGAATCCCCGCGCGCCGCGCCGCCAGCACCTTCTCCTTGATGCCGCCGATCGGCAGCACCAAGCCGGCCAGGGTCACTTCGCCCGTCATCGCGATGTCGCTGCGAGCCGGAAGGCCCGTGTAGAGCGAAGCCATCGCACTCGTCATGGTGACACCGGCGGAGGGTCCATCCTTCGGGATCGCACCGGCGGGCACGTGCACGTGAACGCCGTTATTCTTGATCTTTTCAGGATCTACTCCCAGCTCTTCGGCATGCGCCCAGATGTAGCTTTGGGCGATCTTAGCGGACTCCTGCATCACTTCACCGAGTTGGCCGGTCATGGTCAAGCTCTTGCCCTCAGGCAGCAGCGCACTCTCAATATAGAGAACATCGCCGCCACTCTCGGTCCACGCAAGACCCGTCACCACCCCCGGCGGAACTGTCTTGCGCATCTGCTCCGGCAGGAACATCTCCGCGCCCAGCAAATCGCCCAGCACTTCGGGCGTGACCATCATCTTCTCCGTCTGGCCTTCGGCAAAGCGCAAGGTCACCTTGCGAGTAACTCGCGCAATCGCCCGTTCGAGGCGCCGCAAACCCGCTTCGCGCGTATAGCCGGAGATGATCGCCTTCAACCCTTCATCAGTGAACTCGATCAGCTCATCTGTCAACCCGGTCGCCTTCAACTGCTTCGGAATCAGGTAGCGCCGCGCAATCTGCTGCTTCTCTTCCTCGCTGTAGCCGGTCAGCCGAAGGATTTCCATGCGGTCCAGCAAGGGTTGCGGAATCGTGTCCAGCGAGTTACAGGTGGTGATGAAAAGAACCTTCGACAGGTCGAACGCCAAGTCAAGGTAGTTATCCCGGAAGGTTTTGTTCTGCTCCGGATCAAGCACCTCGAGAAGAGCCGCCGAGGGATCGCCGCGGAAGTCGCGCCCGAGTTTGTCTACCTCATCCAACAGCAACACTGGATTCAGCGCGCCCGCCCGCCGCATGGATTGCAGTAAGCGCCCAGCCATGGCGCCGATATACGTACGCCTGTGACCGCGCAGTTCTGCCTCATCATGCATGCCGCCCAGGCTGAAGCGCTCAAACTTGCGTCCCAACGCGCGCGCCACCGATTGCCCTAGCGAAGTTTTGCCGACGCCCGGCGCTCCGACAAGACACAATATGGGCGCCTTGGCATCCGGATTCCGCTTCAGCACGCTTAAGTGCTCGAGGATGCGCTCCTTGATTTCTTTTAAGCCGAAGTGGTCTTCGTCCAACACCTGCCGCGCGTGCGCAATGTCCAGGTTGTCTTCCGTCGTCGCGTCCCATGGCAGATCCAAAACGAACTCGAGATAGGTTCGCGTGACGTGATAGTCCGGCGCCCCGGACGGCAATCGCTCCAGGCGCGCCAGTTCCCGCTCGAATTCTTTCTTCGCTTCGTCAGACAGTTTTGTCTTCTCGAAGCGCTCGCGCAGCATTTCGACTTCGGCCTTATCCGCGTCCTTTTCGCCGAGCTCCTGCTGAATGGCGCGCAATTGTTGCCGCAGCAAATACTCGCGCTGCTCCTTCGACATTTCGTCGCGCGCCGTCGAAGCAATCTTCTGCCGCAGTTCCAGAACCTGCAGCTCATGCGCCAGATATGAGTGGATCAGCCGCAGTGCGTCGACGCGTGTCTCGGCTTCGAGCAGCTTCTGCTCGCGCGCGACGTCCAGGCTGAAGATGCTCGCCAGTAAGTACGCCAGCTTTACAGGATCGTCGCTGCTTCCTGAAAGCATGCGCGTCAGCTCAGTCGCCGAATGAGGCTGGGCCAAGTTAATCGCCTTTTCCGCCAGCTCAAGCAGGGCGCCCGATAAGGCCTCTACTTCAGAGCCGCCGTCCTCCGGCAGTGGGAGCACGCGGTACTTCGCCAGCAGGTAGGGTTCGGTGGTTTCGAGCTTCACGACTACTACGCGATCCACTCCAAGGACCAGGATTTCCATCACCCCGTCGTTCGGCCGCGAGGACTTGCGTATCACCGCCCTGGTACCGATCGTATAGAGGTCATCCTGCTGCGGTACGTCCACTTGTGCATCGCGCTGCGCAATCAGCACGATCTCTTTCTCCTCCGTCTTCAGAGCTGCTTCCACTGCCCGAAGCGAGCTTTCTCGTCCCACGGACAAAGGCAACAGCAAACCTGGAAAAAGAATCGTGTTCTTCAGCGGTAAAGCCGGTAACACCTGAAAGTTGTTTGCCATTTCTGTTTCTCTACAGGTTGGATGCAGCCAAACGCGTTAAGCTGCGATTTCTTGCGTGCCCCACACTCAAGTCAGTGGGCCGACAAAAAAGCCCGGGAGAGTTACCTCACCCGGGCTTGATTCTACGCATTACTGAGCGGGAACGCCGCGTGCCAATTAAGGTTGAAGCACTCTAAATCCGCTGGAACCATTACGGCTTATCGTCAGCAAAACCGCTTTGCCCTTGGCGTCTGACATCAAGCGCTTGAAATCCTGCGCGTTGCTAACGGGCTGGCGATTGACACCGACTATCACTGTTCCATGGCCGACAGCGTCCGCCGCCGAACTGCTGGGGTCCACTTCTTCTACTACCACGCCGCGAGTAGCCGCCGGCTCGCCTAGCTGCTGCGCCAATTCCGGCGTCAAGGTCTCCACCGTTATCCCGCGCAAGGATACGTTGCCGGTTGAGCCGTTGTCCTGGCTGTCGCCGTTGTCGTTGTCCCCATGCTTAGGCTGATCCCAATCCGTACCGTTCGGACGAGTTCCAAGCGTGACCTGCATCTTGGTGGGTTGTCCATTACGCATCACATCCAGCGTGACAGTGCTGCCCGGGGCGTGAGAGATCACATTGAGCGTAAGGTCTTCGCGGCCTTCGATCTTTTTGCCATCGATGGCGACAATGACATCGCCAGACTTGAGCCCAGCCTTCGCTCCTGGAGCACCCGGCGTGACATCGCCCACCAGGGCTCCGTGAAATTCTTTTAGCCCTAGCAGCGGAGCATTCTCCGAATCCACGTTCTGGAGACTTGCCCCCAGATAACCGCGCGACACTTTGCCGGTCTTTTCGATCTGATCCATCACCTGCTTGGCCATGTTGGAGGGAACGGCGAATCCGATGCCCACGCTGCCACCTTCGCCGCCAAAGCTGCTGCCGCCGGTGAGGATCATGGTGTTCATCCCAATCAGTTCGCCGCGGGCATTGATGAGCGCTCCGCCCGAATTGCCAGGATTGATCGAGGCATCGGTCTGAATAAAGTTGTCGATCGAAGTGGTCGAGCCAAGGTGCCGGTTCTTGGCGCTCACAATTCCCATCGTTACGGTGTGATCCTGCAAAAAGGGGTTGCCGATGGCAAAGCACAAATCGCCTACTCGCGCTGCATCCGAATTGGCAAACGGTAAGGTCGGCAGGTCGTTGGCCTCAATCTTCACAACCGCCACATCTGTCTGCGGATCCGTTCCCACAATCTTGCCGGTGAAATCGCGGCCGTCGGATAGTTCAACCTTCAGCTTGCTGGACTTATCCACGACGTGATTATTGGTCAGGATATAGCCGTTCGAACTAACGAGAATGCCGGAGCCGAGGCCCGACTCACGCTGATCCCGCGGCCGCTGTTGTCCACGGCCACCAAAAAACTGCTGGAAGAACGGATCCGACATCATCGGATTGTTCCCCTGCTGCTGCTCCGATGCCTTCACGATCCGCGTCATGCTGATCTTCACGACAGCCGGTGACGCTTTCTCGATAATGTCAGCGAACGAGTTGGATAGCTGACTCACCCGCTGGGTATTGACATCGGCATGCGCCACCATTGCTACTGGGGCACTGGTACGAGTTGCCACCGCAAAGGCGGCAATCAGGCCGCCTCCTATTGAAGCCGCGACGAGGGTTAAAACTGCTGTCGAGCGGCGAAACTGGACCACATTTGCCATGTTTCTTTAAATCCTTTCCTCTGCGGCCCTGGCGCTAGGCGACGACCGCTCTCCAAACGTTTGACGTCCTAATTCTCAATTCGATTTTACCGGCGATCTAACTTACGCCCGAATGGCTTCGGTTTCCTTACGCCCGAATGGCTTCGGTTTCCGCCTCTTGCCGCGCCTCGGCCCGAAACGTCAGGCCCGAACCCGCCGGGTCTGCATCAATCCAGATGGTCTGCCCATCCCGTATCTCCCCGCCTACAATACGCTTGGCGAGCGGAGTTTCAATTTCCCTCTGAATGGCGCGCTTCAGCGGCCGCGCGCCATAAGCCGGATCATAACCGCTTCGCACTAACAGCGTCCGCGCTGCGTCCGACAGTTTCAGCACGATGTGCCGTTCCTCCAGCCGCGTCCGCAGATTCGACAGCTGAATCTCTACGATATCCTTCAGATGCTCCTCGCTGAGCGCGTGGAACACGATAATCTCATCCAGCCGGTTCAGAAACTCCGGCCGGAAGGACTGCCGCAGTTCCCCGAGCACCGTATCCTTCATCCGCCGGTACTCTTCGCCTTCATAAGCGCCCCGGTACTCCAAAATCCGGTGACTTCCTATGTTAGACGTCATAATCACAATCACGTTCTTGAAATCGACAGTGCGGCCCTGGCCATCGGTCAGCCGCCCATCGTCCAATACCTGAAGTAAGGTGTTGAAGACGTCCTGGTGCGCCTTTTCGATCTCATCGAAAAGGACCACGGAGTAGGGGCGGCGCCGCACCGCTTCCGTCAGCTGCCCACCCTCGTCGTACCCCACATATCCGGGCGGCGCCCCGATGAGGCGCGAGACCGTATGCTTCTCCTGATACTCGGACATATCGATCCGGATCATGGCCCGCTCGTCATCGAACAGGAATTCAGCCAGCGCGCGCGCCAGCTCCGTTTTCCCTACGCCGGTAGGCCCTAAGAAGAGAAAGCTTCCAATCGGCCGCCTGGGGTCTTTCAATCCGGAACGCGCGCGCAGCACTGCCTCGGCGACCGCGAGCACCGCCTCATCCTGCCCAATCACGCGCTGATGCAACTCGTCTTCGAGCGCCAGCAGCTTTTTCATCTCGCCTTCGAGCAGCTTTGACACCGGCACACCGGTCCAACGGCTCACTACCTCGGCAATATCTTCCTCATCCACTTCTTCCTTCAGCAGCCGCGTGGCGCCCTGTTTGCCCGAAACGCGTTCCTGCTCGAGGTTTAGTTGGCGTTCGAGCTCCGTCAACCGGCCGTACTTCAACTCCGCCGCCTTGTTCAAGTCGTAGGCTCGTTCCGCTTGCGCGATATTCACCTTCACCTGCTCAATCTGCTCACGAAGCGCCCGCACCCGCTGCACGCCCTCTTTTTCAGTCTGCCATTGCGCTTGCAGGGCCGCGGACTGCGTCTTGAGTTCCGCCAACTCTTTTTCAATACGCGTCAGCCGCTCTTTCGAAACCGCGTCGGTCTCTTTCTTCAGCGCCTCACGCTCAATTTCCAGCTGCATCGTGCGGCGCAAAATCTCATCCAGCTCGCTCGGCATAGAATCGATTTCAGTGCGCAGCTTGGCTGCTGCCTCATCCATTAAATCGATGGCCTTGTCCGGCAGAAACCGGTCCGTAATGTAGCGGTGCGAAAGCACGGAGGCCGCCACCAGCGCTGTGTCTTTGATCCGAATACCGTGGTGCAGCTCATAGCGCTCGCGCAAGCCGCGCAAGATCGAAATCGTGTCTTCCACCGTCGGCTGATCCACGAACACCGTCTGGAAGCGCCGCTCCAGTGCCGCATCTTTCTCTATGTACTTGCGGTATTCATCGAGCGTGGTCGCGCCAATGCAATGCAATTCGCCGCGCGCCAGCATCGGCTTCAGCAGGTTGCCGGCGTCCATGGCGCCCTCTGCCTTCCCTGCCCCCACCACTGTATGCAGCTCATCGATGAACAAAACCACGCGGCCTTCTGACGACTGCACTTCCTTAAGGACCGCCTTTAAGCGCTCCTCAAACTCCCCGCGAAACTTCGCGCCGGCAATCAGTGCGCCCATGTCGAGCGACACCACTTGCTTGTCCTTAAGTCCCTCGGGCACATCGCCGCGCACAATGCGCTGCGCCAGACCTTCCACAATGGCGGTCTTTCCTACGCCCGGTTCCCCGATCAGCACGGGATTGTTCTTGGTACGCCGCGATAGCACCTGGATGACACGCCGAATCTCTTCGTCCCGACCGATGACCGGATCTAATTTGCCCTTCGAAGCCGCTTCGGTCAAATCGCGGCCATACTTTTGCAACGCCTCGTAAGTCGTTTCCGGGTTTTGCGTCGTCACCCGCTGGTTGCCGCGCACCTCTGCCAGCGCCTTCATCAAGCGGTCGCCCGTCAGCCCAAACTCACGCAGAATTTTGCCTGCAGCCCCTTGCTCATCGGCAGCAGCCAGCAGCAAGTGCTCGATCGAGACGTAATCGTCCTTCAAGCGCTTGGCCTGCTGCTCGGCCACCGTGAATAGCTGGTTCAGCCGCGGGGTGACGTAAACCTGGTCCGGACGCGTGCCGCTGCCCGACACCTTCGGCAGTTTTTCGATCTCCTGCGCCAGCCGTTTGTGGAGCGCCTCAAGGGGTACATCTGCGCGCAGCAGGATGGAGGGCGCCAACCCGCCTTCCTGTTCAAGCATCGCCAGCAGCAGGTGCTCCACATCTACTTGTTGGTTGCCGTGTTCGACGGCCGTGTTCTGCGCCTGGCGGATCGCCTCTTGCGATTTTTCCGTCAGCCGATTGAAATCCATAGCTAATAATGCCTCAGTTCAATAGATACCACATGAGTCCCTAATGATGCAATTATCTGCGCGTATGAGACTCACGTTCAACGTATCCTCGCCTCCCGCTACTAAGCTAAAGTAAAGCAAGCGCCACCCAGGTCTCACCCCTTTCATGCGTAGGCTGTTTACCATTGTGCTCGGTTATTGGCTTTGCTGCTCGTCCCCAGCCTATTCCTGGTGGGAAACCGGCCACCAGACGATTGCCCGCCTCGCTGCCGCCCACCTCACCCCGGCGGCTCGCACTCGCCTGGCACGTATATTAGATGTCCCGGACACCCCGGAAGCTATCGCGAATGCTTTGGCTCGCGCTTCTACCTGGGCCGACGAAATCCGAAACCAGAGCGGCACCGGCGCCTGGCACTACATTGATCTGGCGTTGCAGGATTCGAAGTCCGATATCCCGGCACGCTGCCCGCACGACAACTGCGCTCCGGCCCGCATCCACCTTTTTGCCGCTCAACTCGCTTCGCACAGCGCCGATCCGCGCTGGAGTGACCTTGACGCCTTGCGCTTCCTTGTTCACTTCATCGGCGATATCCATCAACCACTGCATGCCGTTTCGGACGCCGATCTAGGCGGCAACTGCGAACGGCTCGATCCTCAGGTTGGCAAGGCAAAGAACCTCCACGCACTCTGGGATGGAGAGATCGTGAATGCCATCTCTTCTTCGGGGCAGGCCTTAACGGGTGAGCTCGAGCGGGAAATTGAAACCTTCAGCCCCCAGCAACAGCGCGACATAGCGGCCGGCGGCCAGGATGACTGGGCGTGGGAATCGCACGGCCTGGCACAGAAGAATATTTATTGGAAGCTGCACGTTCCGCTGGAAGCGCCGGTGTTCCCCGCGAATTGCGGCGAAGCGCCCGGCGAGATTACTGATTTCCACCCACAGATTGACGGCCTCTACATCGACAGCATGAAACCCATCGTGCGCCTGCAACTCGAGCGCGCCGGTCTGCGGTTGGCGAAGGTCCTGGATGAATCGCTTTAACTTCGCCGCTTAGCAGCGCAGGAATGACGTTATTCTATGGCTATGCAGCCGTCGGAACGCGACTGGTCGGAGTGCCCCATTGTCCAGTACGATCCCGCCAAAATGGGGGGAGCGCCTACTGTGCGCGGACGCCGGATCAGACCGGACGCTTTCGTGGATAACTACAATGCGGATCGTCGGTACACGCCGGAGTTCATTGCAACGGAATTGTTCGAGGAGCCGGTAGAGGATGTACGCGCGGTTCTCCGCTACGCCGAAAAGATGGGCTGGCTTTCTCGCCCCTTGCGGTGAAGATTATTCTTGATCACTCAGCGCCGAAGCCGCTCCTGCGTTATCTACCGCAGCACGAATGCCGGACAGCGGCGCAGATGGGTTGGGAGCGTCTGGCCAACGGGAACTTCTGAAAGCATGCGCCATCATAGCGGCAGCACCCGTAACGCTGTGCTGCACGCAGAGATGTATCAGCTATACAAGGTGGCTAACTACTCGTTACCTCCGCCGCTCGCGTAGCGCTCCAGCAGCGCCGGCAGATTCTGCGAAAACGCCGAGCGCGCAATCACCACGTCACAGCCCTTCTCTTCGGCCGCCTTCCTTAAATCGACTTGCACGTGCGAGACATAGCCGAGCAAGCTGATCCCCTTCGTTTCTTCGTCGCTTTTTAATTTGGCAATAAGTTCGAGCGGCTCCACCCCCGAATGATTCAAATCGAAGATGATCACGGCCGGATGCAGCCTAGCCTGCGCTATCGCATCTTTCTGGGAGTTCACGAACACCGGCTCCATGCCCGCGCGCTTGGCCGCTTCCTGAATCTTCACCGTAAACATTAGATCGCTCAACACCGCCACCACTTTCTTCTTCTCGTTCGTCATCGCACTCCAGCCTCGATTCCAGCACATCAAACAACGGCGCATCGCCTCGGCTGGATTGCCCGACTATTGTTTCGAGGGCTGCTTCGAGGGTCGGCCTGATCCGCGCGCTTTTCTTCGTCAGGTGCGCTTCAAACAAATTCGCCATGCTGGGCGCCTGGTTGCGCACAAGGCAGGATTTTAGGAGGGCTTGGACGAGCAGTTGATCGCGCGATTGTAGGCGGGCGCGCAGTGGCTGCAGCCCATGATGAGCACCGCGGCCGTATTCACACTGTCGACGCCTAGGCAGGCCAAGCACGCAGGGCAATTCAAAAGGCGATCACAAGTTCGGCCGGTGGGCTAGACGGTTATTTCGGAACCGCCAACTGTATTTCCTCAGTCGACATGATCTAGATCATATCGTTTCGGCCAATACTAAGGGAGTATAGGTTATGAGTTTATCAACATTGCCAACAGTGCTTCACTCGTTCACGCAAGAGAAAATCGGACATAAGTGCTCCTGTGCTGTAGCAGAAGTTGCCGGGGTTCTCAATTGAATCGGCGGAATTTTGTAGCTGGCGGAGGGAGTCTCCTCGCCACAGCTGGCGCAGTCAGCGCCACATCTGCCGACCAGGACAATCAAGACTCTCCTCGTGTGCCACACATTTCGATTCGTCGCGTTCAGGCCGATGGCATTGATGTTTTCTATCGGGAGGCCGGTTCCCCGACGCTCCGGTCATACTCCTGCTTCACGGCTTCCCCGCCTCTTCTTTCCAATACCGCGAGTTGATCCCTCTCTTGGCGGACCATTACCGAGTCATTGCGCCCGACCTACCGGCTTTTGGGTTTACGACGGTGCCTCTGGATCGTAACTACACCTACTCCTTTGAGACGATAACTGAGACTATGATCGCCTTTACCGAGGCTCTACGCCTGAAACGGTATGCGCTCTACGCGTTCGATTATGGTGCACCAGTGGGTTTTCGGATGGCCGTAGCTCACCCGGAACGGGTCACAGCTATCGTCTCCCAAAACGGCAACGTGTATTTTGAGGGATTGGGTCCTGCCTGGATACCGATTCAACGATACTGGAACGATCCGTCATTCGCCAATCGGGAAGCCCTGCTCGGTATATTCACCCCGGACGCAATCCGGAAGCAGTACACCGATGGCGCTCCGCATCCTGAAAGGATTACACCCGAGAGCTATACCCTTGACTCTGCGCTCATTGAACGCCCTGGCAATATTGATATCCAATTAGACCTGTTCCTGGACTATGCCAACAACGTGAAGCTCTACCCAGTGTTCCAGCAATACCTGAGAACTTCAAAACCTCCCTTACTAGCGATATGGGGGAGTAACGATTCCTTCTTCTTACCCGTGGGTGCAGAAGCATTTCGGCGAGACGTTCCCAATGCCAAAATACGATTTCTCAATACTGGACACTTTGCAGTTGCCACGAATGTCGAACAGATTGCCGAGTCGATGAGGGCCTTCCTAGCGTCGATTTATGATGAGCGGGCCGATACCGACTTCGATCGTGGGTGATAGTCTACATAGCTCGCTCTAATCTAGGAGCTTGTGAGGCGAGGAGAGATCAGCCTGATCCTGCGCGCCCTAGCATTGCTGATGCAGGAAGTGGAGCTAGGGCGCCGGCCGACGAACGCGCCAAGTAGCGGTTCAGAAAACAAACTACAGCCCCAACCCGGTTAGGAATACGTCGATCTGCCGTTCAAAGCGGGGTCGATCATAGGACACCAGGGCCATATGCTACACAAAGTCAAGAAGGAGCTGGAATGAACGCGCTAAAGAACAAAGTTGCCCTAATCACTGGTGGAACGAGCGGCATGGGAGCTGCCACTGCAAAACGCTTCCACGCAGAGGGAGCGACCGTCATTGTGACGGGCTCAAATCCCGCTACCCTGGAGGCCGCGCGCAAAGCGATGCCCGAGGTGGAGGTAATCGCCTCGAATGCGGGCAACCCCACGGCTACCAAGATGTTGATCGATGAGGTACAGGGAAAGCACGGCCACATCGACGTTCTCTTCATCAACGCCGGGATCGCCAGGATGGCGCCGAGTGCGATGGTTGACGAAGCATTCTTTGACGAGCTCTTCAGCGTCAACGTGCGCGGCGCATACTTCCTGCTAAAACATGCTGTCCCGGTGATGCCGGATGGTGGGTCGATCATTCTCACTTCCTCCGCGGGGGCCGTTCAGGGTATTGCGGGACTGAGTGTCTACAGTGCGACCAAGGCGGCCCTCCGCTCGTTCGGACTCACCTTCGCGGTGGAGCTTGCTCCACGCCACATTCGGGTCAATACCATCACTCCTGGTCCTATCAACACTGGAATCGGCGCCAAGATGGGCCTCAACCCCGAACAGTTGGCTAGCTTCGGACAGATGTTGACTGCAAAGGTGCCGCTCGGCCGGCCGGGAGAGCCCGAAGAGATTGCGGCAGCCGCCCTGTATTTTGCTTCGGATGAGTCGCAGTTCACCACCGGAACAGAACTGCGGATCGATGGCGGTATGACGCTCGTTTAGCTTCTCGATAATCTCCTGAACCGTGATTCGCGTGTCCCTTATGCACGGTCTCCGAGAACGCACACCCGGCTTTAGAACGATCCGGCGATAGGGATTCACGGCCGTGTTCAGGCCTCGTTCTATCTTGCAATTGACAGGAGGCCCATGGCTGGCGCACCCCATCCCGCCGCTTAAAAGCGTCACTCATTCACCTCTCCCGGCGAGACTTGACGCGAATGGCGTAAAGGGAAGCTCCCGCAGCAATAAATAAGGTTTTGCGATCTCGTCCGCCGAACACCAAACTCAAAGGGCGTTCCGGCACGCGAATGGCGCCTAGCGGTTGGCCCGTTTTGTTAAACACGTAAATCTGGCCAGCCGCGATATACACGTTGCCGTCCTCATCGGAAGTGACCGCTTCGCCGCCTCTTTCGGCAAACAACCGCAGTTCGGAGATATTCCCATCCGCCGTGACCGTTGCCGCGTAGGTGCGTTCCTGGTTTTCATCACAGAGATAGAACGTCCTCCCCTGCGCTGCCGGCGCCAGGCCGAAGGTTCGCAGCACATCCTGCATCTTTACGCCGTAGTAAAGTGCACCTTTCAAGAAGTCTTCGCTCACCGGCAAGAATACGGAGCGGTCGGGCGAGACGAACTGGTATGGCTTCGCGATCGCCATGGCAGTGGGAAAATCATTTTCATTTCTCCAAACACCGGTCGGCAGGATGGGTATCGCGCCTGGCCGCGGGACAGACGGTTCCGCTTTGAGTAACGTAATGGAATCGCCTGGTCCGTTGGGGTTGAAAGCGTAAACCGTTCCGTCTCCCGCGTAGGAAACGACCAGTAGGTCTCCGGCTTTATCGAAGGCGAGCTCAACCGGTTCGAGCGGGTTGTCGCGGACCAGGCTGAGCTGCGAGCTGTCAGGAGACCAACGATAGATGCGCTGCCAATGTGCATCTACGAAATAGAGTTGTCCATCCGCATCGACGGCCGCTCCCGAAATGCTGAAAAAGCCTTCGGCGAGTTTGGCGATGCCGCTGCCGCCCTTCAGCAGCGGGTCAGATTCTGGTTTTTCCACCTTGGGCGCATTACCAGAAATGTCCAAAGACGCGAATTCACGCTGCCGTAGCACCACGCCATGGCTGATATCGCGAATTGAATTATCGAAGGAAACTTTGCTGTCGCTGTAGCAGTGAAAGTTGCGGAAGTGAATGTTAGTGGAGTTCTCGATGCTCACCGCCTGGGGGAAGGGCTGATAGCTACCGACCACGCGGTAGAGGTGAAAATTCGCCAGCGTGATGTTGCTGGAATCGGCAATGGAAAGCGGCAGCGCAAAGGCACTCTCGCCATGCTCTTCTTCTGTTTGTAGCGCATAAATAGCCCAGTTAGAGGCGCGCCTGATTTCGATCTCATTGCGCACATGATGTTCACTCGACATCTGGTAAATCCGCCCGGGCGTGCTTGTATCGGAAATCAACAGGCCTGCTTGCGCGAAAGTGGAAGGGGTCCAAATGTCCAGGAACGTTCCGCCACCGCCATTTGTAATCCACAAACTCGGGTATTGACTGTCCCATGGCCGTAGCGGATCGGGATCGCCGGTGTGAGTGCTGTTGTAGATCTGCTCACTGCTCCCGTTCAACTTCGAAGTGCCGTGGCCACCCAAGAAGCGCACGTCGTTCATCAGCGAATGTGTTCCGGCCATCCACTTCACCGCCACCGCACGCGGGTTCGCTCCGTTTGTGTACACGCCGATCCCCGTCATAATATTGGCGCCGCCCTGGGGAGCTTCAATCACTGGCTTCGGGTCGCCCACGCCTTCGAAGCCGGCGGTTCCGTCCAGCAGGAAAATGCGTGTCGCGCTGGGATGAAATCCGATCAGGACGGTGTCGGCCCGTAGCTTGATCGTGTCTGTCACCCGGTAGGCGCCGAAAGGAAGATAGATTGCCTGGTGAGCCTCGATAGCTTTTCGAAAAGCTTCCGTGTCGTCGGTGCAGCCGTCGCCCTTTGCTCCAAAGGTTTTGATATTCACCCACGTTTTCATGGAGGGCGGCGCAGGAATGTCGGATGGTACTTTTGCGGGAAGTTCATTTAACGGCTGCGCTTCGAAAACCGTTCGGATTGTGCCCTCAACGGCGATATTTGCATAATGCAGGCCGTGTGAAAACACGCTCACCACATAGCTGCCGCCGGGCGCTTTCAACTCCTTATTGCTCTCGGGGAACGAAGCGAAGCGCGGCACGCGCTCACAGGACACGTTCTCGAAGTTGATCTCAGTGCGGAAATTCTTTTCGTTGCCGATAACGATCGCCGCTCCGCTGATGTCCTCCATACGCCCGTCCTTCATCCAGAATTCGTCCGAGTAGCCGGGGTCGATGGCGACCGCCGTGGGTACATGTTTGAACTCCGGACGAATCAGCGTCAGCCCCGCTTCGTGTTCCCTGATGGCGGCTTTCCGCTGTCCTTCGAAAGTGGCGTCTACCAGCGTGTACTGCCAACCTGGCGACGGCTTGCGTGTCACGATGCCATAGTCGCCGTCGAAAAAGCGCACGTCTTCCACCACGTTGCCGCCGTCGTGAATCGCCGCCCAGCCCGAGCCGATGTGAAAATCGATGTGCGCCAGGTAGCAATGCTGGGCGTACCGTCCACGGATCGCGACAGCTTGTGGATTCCCTTCCAGGATTTCGAAATCTATGTTGCTCAGTGCCGAATAAAATGTTCCGGGCGTTGCATCCTGCGGCTTGTCATTCGTGTTCGTGCGGACTCGCGACGGCGCGTAGCGTGCCATCTGGCGCGTTGCTTCCTCCTGTTCCTGCTGGGTTGGTTGTTGAAAGGTGAAGCCATGGTTCCACCCGCTGCCAGGCCGGTTGCCGGCGAAGAACACCATATAATTCGGCGCATCCCGATACCCCGGCGTGTTTTCCCCTAACACGAACACCGGGCGCTTCGCCCCATATCCGATCATCCGAATGCCTGGCCAGATGTAAAGCGTTTTGCTGAGCCGGTATCGTCCCGACGGAACGAAAACCACTCCTTGCCCTGTTGTTTCCTGCACACGGTCAATCGTCGCCTGCAAGCCGGCGGTATCGTCAGCAGCGCCATCGCCCCGTATCTGCCGGCCGAGTTCGACATAAACAGCTCTCGCGTCGTCCGGCCGTTCGGTGTAAAAGGATTGGGCATGCAGGAATCCGGTTGCCATCGACACAACAAGCAATAGAAAAGCCATACCGGCCGGAGCTCTTCGCGTAGGTTGCCTCATAAAAAGTCATCCGAACTGTACCAGAATCAGCTCGGCAGGCCTCCTGAACGTCACGGGAGAACGTCGCGGGAGTGAACCACAATTCCACATCCTCCTCGACTTCCCCTGACACTTCCCTCCGGCCTTATCATCAAAAGAGATCATGAGCGTTCTTGCCCCGCCCCTCGCCGAAGCCGTTAACCCGCTCCAGGACCCGCTCCGCTTTGACCGCCGCGTCCCGCCTTGCTGCATCGTCATCTTCGGGGCCAGCGGCGATCTGGCAAAACGAAAGCTTCTCCCGGCGCTCTACCGCCTGTTCTATGAGCGGCGCATCTCTCCCAACTTCGGCGTCATCGGAACATCCCGCACGCCCATGTCGGACGACGCCTTCCGCGAAAAGATGAAGGAGTCGGTTACAAAATTTCTCGAAGACGCTCCTTTCGACGAAGACGTCTGGAAGTCCTTCGCGCAGTCGCTCTTCTATGTCGCGGGTGATATCAACAAGCCCGAGATGTACGAAAATGTGCGGACCAAGCTCGACGAACTCGAGACCAGCCACCAGACCGCAGGCAACGCTCTCTTCTACCTCTCCATCCAGCCCAGCTACTATGCCGAAGCCACCCTCGCTCTTGGCGAGCACAAGCTGAACAAGGGGAACGGCTGGCGGCGCATCATCATTGAGAAGCCCTTCGGTCACGATCTGTCGAGTGCCCGCAAGCTCAACGAAGAGGTCCACAGGGTCTTCGATGAATCGGACGTTTACCGCATCGATCATTACCTGGGCAAAGAGACCGTCCAAAACATCCTGGCCTTCCGCTTCGGCAACGGCATCTTTGAGCCGCTCTGGAATCGCCGCTATATCGATCACATTCAGATTACGGCCGCCGAGTCCATCGGCGTAGAGGGCCGCGGCGGATATTACCAGGAAGCGGGCGCGCTGCGCGATATGATCCAGAACCACTTGAGCCAAGTGATGGCAACGGTGATGATGGAGCCGCCCACAGTCTTCGACGCCACCAACGTCCGCGATGAGCGCGCCAAGATGCTGCGCGCCATTCGTATCATGAAGCCCGAAGATGTGCCGAAGTACGCCGTCGCCGGGCAGTACGGCCCCGCGTCGGTCGCCGGTCAGGACCTGCCCGGCTTTCGTCAGGAACAGAGCGTCGACCCGAATTCCCAGACCGACACCTACGCCGCCGTCACCTTTTTCGCCGACAACTGGCGCTGGGCAGGGGTTCCCATCTATATCCGTTCCGGTAAGCGCATGCCGAAACGCGTCACCGACATCGCCATTCAATTTCAGGCTGCGCCGCTGGGCCTCTTCACGCAGGACACCAAGACGGGCCCGCGCGAGGCCAGGCCGAATCTTCTTGTGTTGCGCATTCAACCGGAAGAGGGCATCTCTCTTCGCTTCCTCTCGAAAAGCCCCGGCAGCGGCATGCGCGTCCGGCCTGTTTCGATGGACTTCAACTACGGCTCCAGCTTTGGCGAGCGTTCGCCGACCGCCTACGAAACGCTGCTGGTGGACGCCATGGCGGGCGATCCCACGCTGTATACCCGCCAGGACATGGTGGACGCCAGTTGGCAGATTGTTCAGCCCATTCTCGACTTCTGGGCCCACACTAAGTTCGACTTTCCCAACTATCCGGCCGGCTCCTGGGGCCCCAAAGCTTCGGATCAAATGCTTCAAAGACAAGGCCACGTTTGGAGGACCCCGTGAGCAGCGCCGTTATCTTTCCCGCTCAACCTGAACAGATTCTGAAAGGGCTCAGCAAGCTCTGGACGTCGCTGGGTCAGGAAGAAAAGCAGCAAGGCAAGCCCACCGTTCTGCGCGCGTGCGCTATGACTCTGATTGTCGCGACGGACGAGGCCGACGGCGGCTTCTCGGCCTCGCAAACCATCTCGGAGCTGATGCGCGAGCATCCCAGCCGCGGCATTGTGCTGGCCGTCTCTGACGAGGCCGAGCGAGGTCTCGAAGCGCGCGTGCTGGCACAGTGCTGGAAGCCCTTCGGCAAAGCCCAGCAGATCTGTTGCGAGCAGATCGAGATCACCGCCCGCCCTGAGAATTGGCCCCATGTCGGTCCCATTCTCATCGGACTCACCGCCGCCGATCTGCCCGTCATCTTCTGGTGCCGTCACAAGGCCGCTCTTAGCTCGGGGGCCAGCGACAAACAGCGAGCGGGTCTCCAGGCCATCATCGAGCTTTCGACAAAGCTCATCATCGATACCCAAGGCGATGATGCCGCCACCGCATTCGATCTGGTGACGCGCTTGCGTGCCCGCGGCCGCGCTGTGGCCGATCTTGAATGGACGCGCCTGACGTCGTGGCGAGAGCCCATTGCGCAAATCTTCGACAATCCCTCACGGGAGAACAAGTTTTCCAGCTTTCACACGGTGGAGATTGCTCATGCCGAAGACAAGCCCAGCCCCGCGGCGCTTTACGTCGCAGGCTGGCTCTCCGCACCGCACGGCGCCAACGTTTCCTTCGTCAGGACGGACGGTTATGGACCGGGCATTAATCGCATCACGATGCATTCCGGCTCCGAGCGCATCGACTTTGAACGAACCGGCGCCGAATGCATGCATCTTCGCAGCACCAACGGCCGCGATCGCATTTACAACTTCACCGAAGCAAGCGCCTACACACTTATGAATGAAGAACTAACCGTGCTGGGCCCCGATGCCAGCTTCAATACCGCATTCACCCGGGCCCAGGAGTTGCTCAATGAGCAGCGGTAGTCCGCATCTTCGCGTTGCAAAAGACGCACAGGAGGCGGCGAATGCTTGCTCCACTCACATCTTGCAATCGCTGGAAGAATGCCTGAAAACAGAATCTTTCGCCACCTTTGCGATCTCCGGCGGCAGCAGCCCGAAGCTGCTGTTTGGGAACCTGGCGCAGGCCGACTTCAACTGGACCCGCGTTCACTTCTTCTGGGTGGACGAACGCTGCGTTCCTCCCACCGACAAGGACAGTAACTTCAAACTTGCCCACGACACCCTATTCGATCCCGCCAAGATTCCGGACCGCAACGTTCACCGTATCTATGGTGAGTTGCCGCCGTCCGAGGGCGCCGCAAAGTATGTCGAAGAAATAAAATTGTTTTTCAGACTCAACGACGGAAAGCTTCCGTCCTTCGACCTTCTGCATCGCGGCATGGGCCCCGATGCGCATACCGCCAGCCTGTTTCCCGGTGACCCGCTGATCAACAACAAGACGGACATCGCGACAAATGTCTGGGTGGAAAAATTCCACATGAACCGGGTGACTCTACTGCCGGGAGTGTTGACCGCTGCCAAGGAGACCGTTCTGCAAGTCGTCGGCGAGGACAAGGCCGATGCGCTGCGAAATGTTCTTACCGGCCGGGAAGACCCAATGAGCTATCCTTGCCAGATCGCGAGCCGGGACGCCGAGGCCACTTGGTTCCTGGACCGCGCTGCAGCGGCGAAATTATAGGTGCGGCCGGCGATCTCCGTCGCTCTCCTGATCTGCTGTTTTTCCTGCACCAGCCCAAAGCCTAGCGCACGCGCGCACCGTACCCCTGAGCAGCCCTACAATCGCCTGCTCTTTACAGGCGATGTGATGTTTTCGCGCGCTGTGCGCCGGCAGATCCTTGCCGCCCACGACCCGGCGCTTCCATTCCGCAAGATCGCCCCGTTGCTGGCCGCTGCGGACATTACGTTTGTCAACCTGGAGTCGCCGTTTTCTGATCGCGGGCCGTACAAACAAGGAGGGCTGATCTTCCACGCTGCGCCCGACACCATCGAGGGGCTCCAACTGGCCGGCGTCTCTATCGCATCCACCGCCAACAATCATTCCCGCGATTGCGGCCCGCACGGAGTGGAGTTCACCGTTGCTTGGCTACGTTCGCACGGCATTGCCCCGCTCGGCAGCAGCGAATCCGAGCCCGTCACGCATCGAGGCGCCGTTCTCGTAAGGCATGGAATCCGCTTCGGCTTCCTGGGCTACACCTTCGATCAGCAAAATGGAAACTGGCACGACATCGACCCTCGCATCGCAGTGACTGACATCCCGGCTCTAGGCCGCGACGTCGCCGCCATGCGCAGCCGAGCCGAAGTAGTCATCGTTTCCATGCACAACGGCGTCGAATACATGCCGCGCCCAACCCCGGCACAAGTAGCATTCGCGCACGCTGCCATTGACGCAGGCGCCAAGCTCGTCATCGGTCATCATCCGCACGTCATTCAGGCCGAAGAACAGTATCGCAATGGCATGATCTTTTACTCGCTAGGTAACTTCGTGTTCGATCAGTACCAGCGCAAAGCCACGCAACGCGGTGAAATCGTAGAAATTTCTTTTCTGGGACGCAAGGTTCTGGCCACGCATAGAATGTTCGTAAAGATCACCCCCACGGGACCAGAACTCGAATCCTGACCGGCTGCGGCCTAGTTGCCGCTCGCGCGCTCCACGTGCCCGCCAAACTTCGATCGCATGGCGGACAGCACCTTCTCGGCAAAGGTGTGTTCCTTGCGCGAACGGAAGCGCGTGAACAAAGCTGAGGCAAGCACCTCTACCGGAACCGCTTCCTCAATCGCGGCGTCGATCGTCCAGCGGCCCTCGCCCGAATCCTGCACATATCCGGTGAAGTCCGACAGGTTTGGATTTTCTACTAGCGCCATAGCCGTTAGATCCAACAGCCACGATCCAACCACGCTGCCGCGGCGCCAAACCTCCGCAATGTCGGTGACGTTCAGATCGAAGCGTTCATCCTCCGGCAGATCCTCTGAGTTCTTGTGGACCATCACATCGAAGCCTTCGGCGTATGCCTGCATAAGCCCGTATTCGATGCCGTTGTGCACCATTTTGACGAAGTGCCCTGAACCCGGCGGTCCGCAGCGAATGTAGCCCTCTTCCGCCGTGCTGTTCAGCTTGTCGAACCCTGGCGTGCGCTCAACGTCTCCCACCCCAGGCGCCAGTGTCTTGAAAATCGGCTCCCAACGCTTGAAGTTCTCTTCGTCCGATCCGATCATCAAACAGTAACCGCGCTCTGCTCCCCACACGCCGCCGCTGGTGCCGACGTCCATGTAGTTAACGCCCTTTTTCTTCAGTTCGGCGGCGCGCCGGATATCGTCTTTGTAAAAGCTGTTGCCGCCGTCGATGATGGTATCGCCTGGTTCCATTGCCGCCGCCAGCGCTTGCACCGTGCTCTCGGTCGCTTTCCCCGACGGCACCATGGTCCACACCCCGCGCGGTTTCGGCAGCTTCTTCACAAGGTCTTCCAATGAACTCGCGCCCTCGGCGCCTTCGCCCACGAGTTTCTTTACATTATCGGCGCTCAGATCGAAAACGGTGCACTTGTGACCATTCTTCTCTAATCGCCGCACCATGTTGGCGCCCATGCGCCCAAGCCCCACTAGGCCAAGTTGCATTCTTTTTCCTCTCGATAAGCTAAGTAAGTCCTAAGCTCTGTAGTCAATGACAACATCATTCGTCAGCTTACACGCCTCACCGAATATGAGATCCAGTGCCGCACCGGGCGTTTCACATCCGGCTCTCCCATTGCTCTTCTTGCTGGCCTTGCTCGCGCCCGGCTGCAACCGCGCCCACAAAACCACCATCGCCGTGATTCCGAAAGCCAGCGCCGATATTTTCTGGCAGAGCGTTCACGCGGGCGCGGTGAAAAGCGCCCGAGCCAATCATGTCGAAATGATATGGGATGGGCCTGCGGCTGAGACCGACATCGCAGGCGAGATGCAGATTATGGAGACGATGATTAACCGGCAGGTGGACGCCATCGCCGTGGCGCCTTCGGACCGATCTGCCTTCAAGATCGTAGTTGATCGCGCCGCGGCGGCAGGCATTCCCGTCATCATCTATGATTCCGGAATCGATACCGACAAGTACGTGACCTTTGTCGCCACCGACAACTATCGCGGAGGAGCCTTAGGGGCCGACCGGCTGGGCCGGATCTTGCACGGACGCGGCAAGATTGTCATCGTCAAAACCACGCCCGGCAGCGCCTCCACCACGGCGCGGGAAGACGGCTTTCGTCACCAACTGCACCTGAAGTATCCCGCCATCCAGATTCTCGATGAACGCTACGGCTTGGCGAGCATCGCTCAGTCACTAGCGGTCGCTGAGAATATGCTGACGGCCCATCCCGATCTAAACGGCATCTTCTGCTCCAACGAATCGGGCGCCGAAGGAGCTGCCCAGGCCCTCAAAGCACGGGGCGGCATAGTCAAGCTGGTCGGCTTCGATTCCAGCCCTTTGCTGATTACCGAACTGAAGGCCGGCATCATTGATTCACTCGTAGTGCAGGATCCATTCGGCATGGGCGAGACAGCCGTCGACCAAGCAGTGAAGGCTCTCAAACGGGAGGCTACGCCGAAGCAGATTTCTCTCCCACCCCGGCTGATCAGCCTCGCAAACCTCAACGATCCCGGTGTTCAGGCACAACTGTTTCCCGACTTGCAAAAGTATCTGAACGCCCCGTAGAGCGGGTGAAGGCTGGAGAGGCTTACCGCCTCTCCAGCACGCAGCCTAAAACGTGTAACGAAGGCTCAGCTGCAGCTGCCGCTGGCTATCCTTGAACGTCACCTTGCCGAAGTTCGCATCCGTTGGATTCACGTCGAGCCCACCTCCGGTTGCGCCGCCCCAGTTCGGATGATTCAGCCAATTGAACACTTCGAAACGAAGTGTAACGAACTGGCTTTCGGTCGTATGGAAATCCTTAAACAAGCCTAGGTTCCAGTTCTGGAATCCAGGTTGATAGAAGATATTCCGGCTGCGTTGATTGGTGAATGTCCCCCGCGCAGGCTGCAGGATGTTGACGCCGGGCTGGAACGCGTACCATTGCGTATTCGCTCCGAAACCTCCCGTCTGCGCAATGTTTCCGTTCACAAGCCAGCGTGATCCGAATCCGTCATTGCCGCTTCCGGAGTTGCCGCTGCCCGGCCCTACGCCCGCGAAGTCGTCGTTTGTTTGTACGGACACTGGTGAGCCCGTTTGGAATTGCGTCACCTCCGTGAACTGCCAGCCGCCCAGCAGCTTACCGGCGAGGCTCTTCGTGTCATGGTAGAAAGGCAACTCGTAAATCAGGTTGATTACTGCCACGTGACGATGATCGAAATCGGAGAAGCCGTATTGATAGTACCGGCTAAAGCTGTTCGGCAGAACGTCGCGCTGATTCGAGCCGTAATCCATGCTCTTCGACCACGTATACGCAAGCCCGAAGAGCAGACCGTGGGAGAAGCGCCGTTCCACGTCCACCTGCAACGCGTGATAAATGGAATTAGAAACGTTATTCGTGCTGCGAATCGCTCCGTATCCGGCATAGGGCCGCAGAGCATCCGGGTTGATGGTCGGGTTCGCGAAAGTCGTGCCCGGTTGTAGCTGGTTTAAGTTTATTTCCTGCTGCCCGTGCAGACCGCGGCGCCCCACATAAGCCACCTCTACCGTCGTATTGAACCCTACGTCCCGCTGCACTGCCGCATTCCAGGTCCACGCCTCCGGATTGTAGAAAACGGGATCTTCGGTTGTCGCTGGCAGCGGGAAGGTATTTTGCGATCCCCCGCCAGGATTGTCCACGGAACCGTACGAAACCGAAGCGCTCGGCTGAAACGGCGGGTTGCCTCCCAGAAACACCGAATCGCTCACACCCAAGCGAGTCAGGAACCGTCCCACTCCTCCTCGGAACACAGTCTTGTCATTCCAGGCATAGGCGACCCCCAAGCGCGGTTGCAGCCCCTGAAAGGGATGCGTGGCCGCGTACTCCTTCGGCAGGTTGTGGAACAGAGAGTTGAACTGCCCATTGTCCGCCGCCACACGACCCTGCGCCGCCGATGTAAATCCACTCCCCGGTATGACCAGTCCGTTATACGGGTCGCCGGTACCCGCAATGGGCCGTCCCGTCGCAGGGTCCACCCGCACCGCGTTTGCCGGGTTGTAGAACCTGGGATCGAACACCGACATGTTGCGCCAGAGGCTGTAGTATGGCTGCATGATGGATTGCCGCAGGCCATAGTCCAGATGCAGCTTCGCATTCACTTTCCAGGAATCCTGCACGAACCACTCATACATCAACTCACGATACGGCGTATAGGAGCGGGTTCCCAGTTCCGCGTACGTATCGAAGCGGCCGATGGCGGCGTTGGCAATGGCTAAGCCCGTGCCGCCCGGCGTGCTGTCCAGGAATACGAAACGGCCATTCTGGTTGTTGGTCCCTCCAGGAACGCCCTGCACGTTGATCTGGTCGTAATCGTTCTCGCCCGCGCGCTCGAACAGAAAGCCACCTTTAATCGTATGGCTGCCTTTGATCTTAGTGATGTTATCCGAAATGTCGTAAATCGGGCCTTTCGAGGAAGACGGATACGGCAAACCGCTCAAGGAGTTAAAGGGCCCATTCAGGTCCACCGTAGGAATCTTATTCGGAATATTCTTCCCCGCTGTGAAGATGTACGGGTAATTGATTCCGTAATTGGTGCGGTTGAACAACCCGTTCGAAGGATCGATATTGATGAACACCTGATCCCGGCTCGCCGTCACCAGGAACTCATTCACAACTGTTGGGTTCACGTTCCAGATGTAATTGACTGACGCCGACTGATTCGGCCGGTTGAACAGTTGCGGGATCACCCCGTAATTACTTGCGAACGGTATGTACTGGTCGTACTCGAAATTAAGCAGCCGAATACGCACATAGTGGTTCTCATGCGGATACCAGTCCACAGATCCGGTATCTTTACGTTGGTTCTGCGGACCCGGCGCGGTCTGCAGATAATTCAAGGCCCCGCTGCTCACGTTTGGCACGGGAAATATATTCAATAAACCCAGACCATTACGACTGAGCTGGTTTTGAGGAATGACGTTGTTCGGGTACGGCGCCCCCGAAGGATCGTGGATCTGAATCACCTTGCCGTAGAAGATGTTGTTCGGGTTCAGCAGCTCGCTGAAATTCCCCTGCCGCATCAATAAACTCGGCACGAACTGCGTGTTCGTCAAGTTGTTCTGTTGATCCTGCCGGTAGCGGATGTATTCCTGGCCGAACAGGAAGAACAGCTTGTTTCGATCTTTGTTCCAAACCTTCGGAATGAAAATCGGGCCGCCAACGTTATAGCCAAACTGGTTGAAGCGAAATGGTGCAGCCTGGCTGTTGATCGCCGGATTGGCATTGTTGTTACGTGACCAGGAGTTCGCATCGAGCGCCGAATTCCGGAAGTACTCATAGGCTGTGCCGTGAAAATCACGCGTGCCGCTCTTCGTGATAATTCGAATCTGCCCGCCTGAAGCCCGGCCGTATTCCGCGCCATAATTTGCTGTCAGAATCTGCACCTCTTGCGTGGAATCCGCGTCGGCCACTCCGATGCTGGTTCCATTGGACCGCGTGCGCACCGCCACCGCCCCATCTTGCGTGATGAGAGTGTCCTGGTTACGAGCGCCGTTTATGTTGATGCCATTGTTCAAGCTGAACGAGAAGCCGCCCAGCGCTGGACCGTTTACCCCTGGCTTCAGAAGCGACAACAGCAAGGGATTCCGGCCGTTTAGCTGCAGGTTCTTGATCTGTCGCTCGGTCACGTCGCGGCCCAACGTTGCGCTGTCCGCTTGCACAGGCGGCGCCTCCGATGTGACCTGAATGGTCTGCGTCTCGGAACCCACCGTTAGCGTTGCGTCAAGCGTCGAGGCAACCCCGGATTGGAACGAGTTGCCCGATTGCTGGAAGCGCTGGAAACCCGCTCCTTCCACAGTAAGCGTGTATGTGCCCGCTGGGATGCTGGTGATGCTGTAAATCCCGGACGAATCTGTTTTTGCTCTGCGCTCGGCTCCAGTACCGGGGTTCTGAACGATTACGGTAGCACCCGGCACGGTAGCTCCGGATGCGTCATGGATTGTGCCGGTAACACTCGTCAAATCGGACTGAGCGTTGAGACGCGGCAATAAAAGGAACACAATTGCTGCAAGTAAGCGGACTGCACGTAGCCCGCATTCAGAGGTGCTCTTCATGGATCTCCCCTTGGCTAAATTCCGGCCTCTGCTCCCAAAGGCCTTTGGGGAAGTATATCTAATCGAAGGGGATTAGAGAACAGAAGGGCTTTTCAGCAGCTGAATTTGCTCCCGCGTCTAGATTCCGCTGCCGGAAAAGTACCATTTTGAGCCGTCGTAACAGGCCTCGTACATTTTCCCTGCCGCTAGCGTGTAAGCGGCAAATATATTCCCGCTCGTGCCGGTGGTAAAACCACTGTCAGCAATGATTTTCAAACATCCGGTAAAGGCGCTTCCAGCCGCCCCTCCTCCCGTTGCGGCGGAAGTTGGGAGGGTCATTGTACTTACGGATATCGTGCCTGTCAGATGGTTGATTCCGTACGTAAGACCAACAGACGACGCGCTCGCGGCCGTGGACGTACCTAGCATTAGCGCCCTGGCATAAACATATCCGTACGCATCGATAAAGTTCCAGCCCTGGAACTGGCCGGTATTAGAAGTGTTGTTAATGCCCATTCCCAATTGGAACGATCCGTTCACTGCGTTACCCACCTTCGCATTGGATCCAACAAGGCTATCGTTAGACCCGGTCGTGGGTCCCGGAGTGTACTGGCCGATGCATAGATTGTTGTGTCCGGTTGTGATGTTAGAGCAAGCATTCTGACCTATTCCGGTGTTAAAGCCTGTACTCCCGGAGTTGCCGGATCCGCCGGCGTTCTGCCCTAGGTACGTAGAGGATGTCTCAAAGTTAGCGTTATGAGTTTGGTTACCGCTGATCTCGGTCTGTCCCGGGTAGAGCTGTGTAAATGCCAACGTTTGCTCTACTATCCGGCGTTCAATCATTTGCGCAATGTCGATATAGCCGGCATCATTCGGGTGGAGACCGTCCGGGTTCATCACTTGTAAATTGGTATTGGCATTCGGGAATGTACCCCAGCGCTCACCGATCGAGAGATACGCGCATCCATAGGTGTTGGCTACTTTCTTCTCGATAGCTCGAAAGTCAGCCTGAGTATTCCCGTTTCCATTTGTGTACCGGGAGGTATCCGCGTTGCCTTGGTCCAGAATCAGGATGGAGATTCCAGAGAAGTGTGCCTGCAAATAACTGACAATATTTTGCAGATTCGTTTGATAAGTGGAGGTGGATATACTCTGACCCCAGTCGTTGAGCCCTAAAGAAATGATGGCAAGCTGAACCTGGCCGCCGTAAACCTGGGGTAAGAACGCAAGTTGCATTGCCGTCGAAGATCCAAAAGCGTTGGAGTTAGCGCCACCCCGGGCGAAGTTATACACCGAGACGCCCACGTTGGTATAGCCATTAAGTGCTAAAGGAGCTACCGGGTTATTTACCGCGACGGGCTCTACGCCATAAATGTAAGCATTCCCGGTTGCCGGAGGGGTAATAGTAAGTGTGTCCCAATTAAGCGCCGTACCACCGACAGTAGGAGCTGGAATTGTACAAACGCCAGGAGTGTACGATGCCGTGGTTGTTGCGCCGCACGTAACGGCTGTCGACGACGTTACTACGCCGGAACTGCTGGTATTTGAAATTGTAACTGTGAAACCGGCGGCGGTGTCAGTCGACGTCGCATAGTAAATCACATAAGTATCGGCGTAGAATCTTGTACCCGTAGAATTAGTGGTGTAATTGTAAGTACCGAGCGTGACTGTGTTCGCCGTTCCGCTCAGCTGGTAGAGGGTGCCAAAGGTATTGGCAGTGCTGCCGCCGACCGTTTGGTTCGGGCCTAGCGCGTTTACAGTGGGCGGCAAATTAGTCGAGCTGTAAGTGGATCCTCCCCAGGCCCATGCACCGCTGGAAGTGTGAATCGGTATGATTCCAGCTCCATGATAGAAAGAATTTGCTTGTAAATATTTTTGCAGTTGAACGGCCCAGTAGTTACTAGCCGACGCCCCAGATCCGCCACCTTCGGTCCAGGAATCCCCGATTAAGGCAACATTACAGTACCGCGTCGTGTAGTTGTGGAAGCAGACGTTAAACGCCGCCATCGCCGGGTCTGATCTATCGACCATCAATCCGCCGTTTGAGATGGTCATGAGAGAACTCGCCGGAGTAGCGGTGGCCGATGCGATGAACTTTGCATTGCTATCCGTAAGGGCACTCACGTCGCTTGGGATTGCCGGCGCATTCGTAAGACTTGCATACGGATAGCCAGCGGGTAAGTCGCCGGCTGCTGCCACGGCAGTCGTGCCCTGGCCAGTTCTCTTGATCAAACCATTCGCGCCCGAGTCACTGAGCAAGCTACTCGCCGACAGACCCGCCGCACTTCCAATCGCAGGCGCGTTCGCAAGACTCGCATATGGATACCCAGTTGGCAAATCGCCCGCCAATGCCACGGCAGTCGTGCCCTGGCCAGTTCTCTTGATCAAACCATTCGCGCCCGAGTCGCTGAGCAAGCTACTCGCCGCCAAACCCGCCGCACTCCCAATCACCGGCGCGTTCGCAAGATTCGCATACGGATACCCAGTAGGTAAGTCGCCCGCCGACGCCGCGGCAGTCGTTCCCTGTCCAGTTCTCTTGATCAAACCATTCGCGCCGGAGTCGCTGAGCAAGCTACTCGCCGCGAGACCTGCCGCGCTCCCAAGAGTCGGCGCGTTTGCAAGACTCGCATACGGATACCCAGTTGGCAAATCGCCTGCCTTCGCGACGGCGGTAGCACCGGCCGCAGTCCGCGTCAGTAGTCCATTGGAGCCCGGATCGCCAAGGAACGCGCCCGCAGTCACTGAAACGTGCCCGTTCGCGTCCACCGTCAAGCCGGAGTTAGGTGGCACAATCAAGCAGCCGAGAGACGAAGAACTCGCCGCGTTGCAAAGTGTTGAGCCCGACCCGCCTAAGGCTATGCCCGTTGGCCAGTGTCCGCTCGCTTTTGGGCCGTAGAGCCTCGGTGATCCCGCAGTGGTGTCAATGTACAAGTCACCGTTTACCCCGAGTGAGTCGGCCGGCGCACCCGTGCCGGAACGCGTCGCGTTCATGCCGCCTTGCACGCCGCCGAAGACGCCTATCTGGGCAGACGCCGCCGCCGTGAATGTCAGCAGCACTAACACCGATCGAAAAATGCTCTTCATATTGCCCGCTTGTTTACACAAGCTCCGCCATCCAGATGATTTGAGTCGCATAGGCTCTCGGCGATAAGTCTGCCGCGATAAGCATTCGGCGATAGCGCGACAACAGCTCTAATCACCTGAATCTAAATGGCGACGTTTATTTCTGAAATCGGAAATGGCCGGATCTGCGCAACCTGGGCTCGCCTGTTCGGGAAATTGTTCTGTGAAAGATCAGTTCAGCCGCGCCCAACGAACGGCATCCCGGTAGCCATCACCGTCATGAACTGCACATTCGCCTCCAACGGCAGGCTCGCCATATAGAGGACCGCCTCGGCCACATGCCGCACATCCATGCGAGGCTCGACCATCGTCGCGCCATTGGCTTGGGGAACGCCACCAGTCATCGGTTCCGTCATCTCAGTAGCAGCGTTGCCGATGTCAATCTGGCCGCACGCGATATCGTACTGCCGGCCGTCGAGCGATATCGACTTAGTAAGTCCCGTGATGGCGTGTTTGGTCGCCGTATAGGGCGCAGAGTGGGGGCGCGGCGCGTGGGCTGAGATTGAGCCGTTATTGATGATGCGCCCACCGCGCGGACGCTGCGTCTTCATCAGCTTAATCGCTTCTTGCGCGCAAAGGAACGAGCCGGTTAGATTCACAGCCACAACGGCGCTCCACTGTTCGTAACTCACTTCTTCCATGGGGACGCCCGGTGTGCTCATCCCCGCGTTGTTGAACAGAACATCCAACCGCCCAAATTCTTCGCTGGTCCGGGCGAAGAGGTTCCGTACCGATTCCGGCTTGCTGACATCGGTAGGCACAACCAGCAGCGTCGCATCGGACGGCGTGGCCGCCGCTGAGGTGCGCTGCAGTTCCGCGGCGCGACGCCCGGCCAGCACCACGGAATATCCAGACGAATGCAACGCCAGGGCCACAGACCGGCCGATGCCGCTGCCCGCCCCGGTTACAAGCGCGACTTTGTTATTACTGTTCGTCTCCGTGTTCGAATTGGTTCCCATTTGAACCAACCATTCTGGCTCACGTGCTCTCTATGTTTGCTTTTGAAGACTGGATCTCTGAGAAACGGAAGGGTCAGAACCAGCGCAAAGGCCGCAGCCACGTGCGGCCCTTGCGCGTGTGATTTCACCTACACAGCCGCGGAGGCCGCGGAGGCAAATTCATTCTGAATAGTCGCCTTTGTCCCGTCAAAACGAGTTACATCAAAACTCACGCACTCGTTGTAAGTCTGGACGTAATCAGTTAGGAACCATAGCGCTACTTGCTCGCCGAGCTTCACCGATTCCGTGAAATCGGAACGCCAATGGACACCGGCGAAGTTTCTAGCAAGTCCTACGTTCGTGGCAAGCTTGTTGAGCTCACCACCAATTGTCATGTCACCCGCATCTGGCGCGGTATACGGCACCAGGGCTGTACCGTTGCTGTTCGGCTGCATGGGCGTGATCCCAAGATCGCTGAGCTTTTTGTCTTCTTGGAATAACGCCTTCAGAATCGTGACACATGCCCCGGCCACCGTCGCATGGCCTGCTCCATAGGCGGGGTGAGTGGGACTGCCCTCCGGGAAAGCCATGGGCAGGAAGTAAGAGGCTGCCTGTATTTCAGGCCTGTTTAGCACCCCGTTTTGAAGCTTGGTCAGTTCGCCCGTATCGAACTTGTATGAACGGCCGTGTACGAAATGCCAGTGCAATCGTGCGCCGAACACCTCGGGACGAAGCCTGCGATGGACGTACCACTTCTGAAACCAGACCGTTTTCAGCGCTCGCGTCGCCACCTCCGCCACAATCGCCTTAAAGTTCGGTTCGCCTAGCGTTCCGAAGCCCGTCTGTGTCTTGCTGAAGAAGTATGGATTACCTTCGCTGATGGGCGCCTGGAAACCGTTCCGTCCGCGGGGCGTGATCAGCAGAAGGCAAGCGTTCAGATACGCCTGAAACAGTTCGTCAATATGAACATAGTTGCCCAGATCGCGACCCGAGTGGATGATGTGAGGATTGGCTAAGGCGGTGGGAACGATCGTAGGTTTCTGACCGTTCTGAACTGCCAGGTAATCCGCTTCGTTCATCATGTAATTTGTTTGCGGAAGCGCAAACGCCACTCTGGCGGGTATCTGCTGTGAGCCGTACGGCACATCGGTAATCATGAATTGAGAGAGATAAGGTCCAGCCAGATCTCCCGGAGTCTTTCCCCGAAAGAGAGTCTTCGCCGTCACCTTGTGAGTGACCGGATCGACAGGGCCATGGAAAGCCGAAAACTTATTTAGATCCGAAACGGCAGCAGCAATAGTCGGATCAGAGTCGTATTGGCTGAACGGCACGTCACGGCACAAGGCAAGCCAATAGTTCTCGGCGATCTCCCCGATGGTATCCGCGCTGTTGAACGCAAAGCACGGTGGAAGCGTTAGCTGATGCGGATCAATGCCTTCCAGATCAAATGCAAGTCCGGATTGTGGATTGGTGAATCCCATGAAATTGCTGCTGGTCCCGGTAGCGAGTGCCTCGAAATCCTCAGGCCGTCCGCTTCCTAGTGCGTCCAGCAGGTCCTCATAAGCATCAGTGTTCACCTCGCCGTGGCTATCGTGCGGCAAACCCTTGCTGTAGTTTGCGTAGTAGTTATAGCTCTTGTAGCTTTCTTCGTCACCGTTGTTTCGGTGAACTGGAATCCGGTGCGCGCGATAGTAACCCGCCGTTCGGATTCTTAGCTGGTAAGCTTCTTCCCTTCTGTCTTCTGGAGACAGTGGGCCTAATTCAACGCTTGTTACTGAGTGCATAAACGATACCTCCATCTAACTCACTACTCAGGCCCGCCGTCGATCAATCGTGGAGTAAGTCAGACAAGAAAGCTGCTTACTCGATTGAGCCTACTGCCAACATCCGCTCTGATCCGGCGGCCTGCGCAAACCAGAGCATCTGCTTGGCCAATCCACAGTTCTCCAGCAGGCCGCATTGTTATACATCCAGATGGATGTTAAATCTGAGTGCAGAGAAAGGTGAGCCCCAATCAGGGGCGGAGCGGATATCTGTTTGGATAGATGCATAGGCACTTTCCCTGTTAACTGCTCCGAACAGCCGCCACGCGTGGTCGCATTTCAGTGACGACCGCCTTCGCCTTCCGTCCGTCGTCCAACGGAGCGCTTCTGCTTTCCATCCACGCCCCAGGCCTGCCCAGCCGGCAAGCCTAGCCGTGTTGATCTCGTAAAATGGCCCAGAGAGCCTCGCTTGAACGCATGCCCATGAGCTCTCCGCAGCCACGCAGCAGCCTCAGCAGCGCTCTTGCTATACTCGGACTTTGTGTCTGCCGGGCACGCCGTCGGCTCACTGCCAGACGGCATCGGGGAGGGTGATTGTATTGATAAGCCTCCAGCAACTGGAAAAACGTCCTGTCCACTTCAAGGTGGAAGTCCCAGCGGGCGAAATTGAATTCGACAGCAAGCTCACCCAGTCTTCCGTGCTCCACGCGGAAGGAACGGCGCAGTTGCTGAACCATTCGTTGGGTGAGATCCGTATTGAAGGGAAGCTGAACGTCACGATGGGCGCCACATGTGATCGTTGTCTCGAGGCCGCGACATTTGTCATAGAGAACGGCTTCGATTTGGTCTACATGCCTGCCGAGGAGTCCACCAGCAGTGAAAAGGAAGTGGACGAAGCGGCGATCGAGGTCGGTTTTTATGAGGGAAACGGCATCGAACTCAATGACATTTTCCGCGAAGTTGTCCTGCTGGCGCTGCCCATGCAGCTAGTCTGTAATGAAGGCTGCAAAGGTATCTGTCCGGTGTGCGGCGAAAACCGCAACCAGCGCAGTTGCGCTTGTCAGCCCCCATCGGGTGACGACCGCTGGAACCAACTGCAGAAACTCCGGGCCGAGATCGGTTCGCCCAACTGAGCACGCCAGCTGCTTACATTTGTTTAAAAGAGAATAGTAAAGAAGAGAAACCATGCCGAATCCCAAACGTCGCCATTCGAAGCGCCGCACCTCCACTCGACGCGCCCATGACTCGCTCGTTGTTCCACAGCTTGCCGAGTGCCCCAACTGTCACGAGAAGATCCGTTCCCACCGTGCCTGCCCGCATTGCGGCAAGTACAAGGGCCGCGAAGTAATTGAAGTAGTGGAAGCCTGACGCCTCGCTGCTGACGCCTGGACGAAAATTCTCATAGATGGTCACCATAGCGCTGGACGCAATGGGGGGCGATCACTTTCCTCGACCGGAGGTGGAAGGCGCCCTTCAAGCCGTGAAGGCTTTCGATGTGAAAGTCATCCTCGTGGGCCAGGAAGAAGTCGTCCGCCGGGAACTAGATCGCCACTCCGGCTGGAAGAGTTTACCTATTGAGATCTGCCACGCCAGTGAGCAGATCACCATGGAAGACAGCGCCGGAAAAGCTGTCCGCGCTAAGAAAGACAGCTCCATCCGTGTGGCCACGCGTCTCGTTGACAAGGGCCTTGCACATGGCGTCGTTTCAGCCGGCAACACAGGCGCCGTCATGGCAACCGCCAAGATCATACTGGGTGTGCTTCGCGGCGTCGACCGGCCGGCTCTTGCCTCGCCGCTTCCCACCGCCACCGGCAAGACTGCCATCATGCTGGACGTCGGGGCCAATGTGGACTGCACTCCCAAGATGTTGGCTCAGTTCGCGGTGATGGGCAGCGCTTACTCGCGCGTCATTTTCCGGACCGCGAATCCGCGTGTGGGCCTGCTCTCTATCGGCGAAGAAGAACACAAAGGCAACGACCTCACCCATCAAGCCACCCCCTTGCTCAAGACGCTGGAGCACGTAAACTTCATCGGCAATATCGAAGGCCAACATATTTACACCGGCAATGTGGACGTGATCGTCTGCGACGGCTTCGTCGGCAACGTCGCATTGAAAGTAAGTGAGGGCCTGGCCCAAGTTATTCGGCAAACGCTCAAGCAGTCGCTCAAAGCGAGTCTCACTCGCAAATTCGGCGCCATCCTTGCCCAAGGCGCGCTCCAGGAGCTCAAAAAGCGCACCGACTACTCCGAGTATGGTGGCGCGCCGCTGCTCGGCCTCAACGGCGTCTGCGTGATCTGCCACGGCCGTTCTACCCCCAAAGCCATCCGCAACGCCATCCGCGCCGGAAAAGAATTCGCGGAAGGGAAAATTAACGAGCGGATTGCAACCGAACTGGACGGCTGGTCATCAGCAGCACAGGCAGGCTAATTTATGGCAAAGTTCCCCCGGGTCACTTCTTTGTGGCTCGCTCCTCTGGCCCTGTTGATTCTGGGCGGCGCATCGCTCTGCTCGGCCAAAGAAGATCCCGTGCAATGGACCATGGCGCCTGTAAATCATGCGGCCGAAGTTTCCCCCGGCGGCAAAGCCTATTTCGAATTGAAAGCGACGCTCGAACCTGGCTGGCATCTTTATTCACCCACCACGCCGCCCGGTGGGCCGATCATTACCAAGATTCAGGTGGCGGACAGCCCAGCTATCGCCAGTTACAACGTCTACCGCCCGCAGCCTGCTCGCAAGCTGGATCCAAACTTCGGGATCGATACCGAAACCTACGTAGGTTCGGCGGCCTTCTTAATAGAGGCCAATATCACCCCAGCGGCGAACGGCAAATCCACAGTGGAAGCCCTCGCTCGCTATCAAGCCTGTTCAGACGTCAAGTGCCTGCCGCCTGTAAAGAAAACCGCCTCGAGCGACATCACCTTCGCACCCGGTACCCCAGCCGTGAGCTTCACCGTTCCTGCCGGCTATCTGTTGATTCCGGCTTCCGCGGCCACCGCAGCCCCGAGTGGAGCGCCATCTTCTGCGAAAGCCGCCGCGTCCCGAGCGCCCATCACCACGGACGAACCGCTTCTTCCGTTCCTTCTCACCGCCTTCGGCTTCGGACTCGCCGCGCTCTTCACGCCGTGCGTCTTCCCGATGATCCCCATCACGGTCTCGTTCTTCCTCAACCAGGGCGGCCCCACTCCTGGCGCTGATAGCCGGCAGAAGCGCGGCGCCTGGGTCCAGGCGCTTATCTTCTGCATCGGCATCATCGTCCTGTTTACCGGCCTCGGATTCCTGGTCACGGCCATCGCCGGCCCCTTCGGTGTCGTACAACTCGGCTCCAGTCCCTGGGTCAACGGCTTCATCTCAGTCGTCTTCTTCGTATTCGGCCTCAGCCTGCTCGGCGCGTTTGAGCTTCGCTTACCATCCGGTCTCCTCACCACGCTCAACCAGGCGTCGCAAGGCGGCGGTTATGCGGGCACGCTGCTAATGGGCCTGACGTTTTCCCTCACATCCTTCGCTTGCATCGGCCCCATCGTCGGGCCGCTGCTGATCGCTTCCGTCCAAAACAAAGGCGCGCAACCCGTACTCGGCATGCTCTCCTTCGCGACAGGGTTAGCCGCGCCATTCTTCTTACTGGCCCTTTTCCCGTCCTATCTGAAGAAGCTGCCTCGCAGCGGAGGCTGGATGGCGCGGGTGAAAATCGTGCTAGGGTTCATTGTCCTCGCTGTCATGCTCAAGTACCTGAGCAACGTCGACCAGGTACTCCAGACGCACTGGCTTACGCGCGAGCGTTTCCTTGCCGCCTGGATGGTTCTCTTTGCTCTTCCCGGTCTCTACCTGCTCGGGCTGCTGCCCATGGAAGGCATTAAGAAGGATGAACACCTGGGCGTCACACGCGCGCTCATCGCCGCACTGCTCCTCATCTTCTCCCTCAGCCTCATCCCTGGCTTATTCGGTGGACGCCTGGGTGATCTCGACGCCTTCATCCCCGAGCCATCCGGCAGCGTATTCGGCGGTTCTGCCACTCAGGCCGAAGCCGCCTCCAGCTCCTACTTCAAGAATCAGCTTGACGCTGCTCTCTCATCCGCCCGCCAGCAAAACAAGCTAGTGCTGGTGAACTTCACCGGCTACGCCTGCACCAACTGCCATTGGATGAAAGCCAACATGTTCACCAGGCCCGAAATTCGATCCGCGCTGAAGGACATAATCACCGTCGACCTCTACACAGACGGAACCGACGCCGACTCCGAGAAGAATCAGAAGCTCGAAGACCAAAAGTTCAGCACTGTGTCGATCCCCTTCTACGCCTTGATGGATGCGGACCAGAACGTGATCGCCACGTTCCCGCAACTCACGCGCAATCCGCAGGAGTTCCTCAGCTTCCTGCAAACCCGCGCGAACGCCCGCGCCTGAAACCCATGCGCGCTTAAGAGGCCCCATTCCTTTTACCAATGGGCAAACGGTGAACCGCGATCCTTTTCTCCTTCACGGAGACCAAACATCCTCGTTCCAAGTCCCGTTCGTATCGGATTAGAAGCGGCTGCAGAATTCTTACTACAGCCTCAGCTCGGCAACCTTCAAGGCGCAAGCGCACAACGGAAGGCTGAAGAAGGCCATGAACAGCCACCAGAGCGTGGAAATCAGCATCAAGAGTGATAAGCACGGCTTGGAGTTCTGCCGCGGTACTCAGGATTTGTTCGTCTTCCGCCTGCTGCATGCCGAGTTCAGCAACATGCCGGCAATCGTATCCAACGGCACGAAGAAGTAATGCACTACCTACCGGAAGCCCCTGATCGAGGAGAATTTTCAAGAACCAGGATGCTCAGGCCGCTGAGATTTCCGGCTCCTCATCGGCTAGATTCGCCGCCGCGAACTCAAGTGCCTGGCGAACATCCTCTTCGTCAAGATCCGGGTAGTTTCGAAACAGATCGCCTCTATCAGGGTAAGAAGCCACAGCCGAGACTACGCGCCGTACCGTCAAGCGCATGTCCCGAATGCAAGGCTGACCGTTCATCTGTTTCGGATTCCTGGTGATTCGGTCGAACATTGGAAACGTGTGATCCGCCTTCCTACAAGCTTAGCGAAGGCGGCCCAACGACACAATCCGCCGCAATGTTACGCTGAAACTGAATTTCAAACATCGGCCCGATGGCGGAATTGGCAGACGCGCCAGATTTAGGTTCTGGTATCCGTAAGGTTGTGGGAGTTCGACCCTCCCTCGGGCCACCAAATCGCCCTTCACGGCAGTATCGAACTCAGCGGTCCATCCGGTTCTAACGATCACGCCCGAGAAGATCAGGCCATCCATTCAGAACCTATAGTTGAACTCTACGTACCCCAGGTTCGCATTCTTTCCTTCGGGGTAAATCGCCTGCGCCACAAGCTTGCCGCTGGCGTGCCCATAGTACAGCCCCAACGCGAAGTGCTGGTTTAGCGTGTAGTCTGTACTAGCGTCAAAGAGTGTCGCGAGACTCGCATGTCCGTTTGAGGGCCGGCCCGTGAAGCCGAACGTCCACGGCTGATAGACACCTCCCCCGGCTATACCAGAGATCATTCTTATTAGCCAGGGCAAGCGAGTGCAAATCCGTGCGAACGGTAAGAGCTTCCGAAGGGCGCAGGATAAGCTCGCCAAAGGCATCGCGATTATTCATCATGTTGAAAAATGGAAAGCGGGCGTACACGCGGGCGGTCGGCAGCACTTGAAAGAATGTCCCGTGTACTGAATCGTTGGGATTCTTATCACCCGAGCCATAATCGTAACCACCACGGAACCACGGTTTCACGCGCCGCAAAACAGGCGGCTGCCAACCGGCTTCCACGGCAAAGGCATCGGCGCGTTGCGCGAGTGTTCCCCAGGAGCCGCCCTGCAGAACGCCCCATATAAGAAAATCCAGAGTGCCGGTTGAAGTCTCCACCGAGTGGATATAGTGCGCTCCTACTGTCGCTATGTCGCTGTGCGCGTGATCGAAGGCGCGCACAGCTTGCGGACGATTGTCCGTTTTCAGAACACCGTCTCGATAGTCGCTATACCCCAGCCCGAACACGCGCCACTCTCCCGCATTCGTTCCCTGCCCCACCTGTTGCGTAAAGGCGCCGTAAAACACGTTCGTGTTCACTTCTCCCCAGCCATCCACCTGGAACACGCCACGCGTGGGACGCGCACCGAAGAATGTCAGGTTTCGCCGCGATCCCTCTGCCACATACGTCACTCCATCGAAGCTCCGGCCCACATCGGAGAATCCGAAGTTACCTAGCAATCGCTGGGCGATGCGATCCCGTTTGAGAGCAGCAAGCGTTCCATTCTTCGGTGTCACCTCGGCGCCTTCAAAAAACTCGCTCCGGCCAAGTTGCAGCGTTTGCTTTACTGCGCCTTGCGCTAACTTCAATCGAAGGTACGCCTGCTTGGGGAAGATCATGGCGGCCTCTGCACTTCTGGAATTCGCTGCGAAGTAACTGCCGCCGAACCCGAGTTGTCCTTGCGCGCCAGGCGCAATAGTATTATTCGGAATTCCTAACAGAACCGGTACGCCAAACTCCAGCTTCCAATCGAATTTTTCCCGCTGCTCGGAGAAGCTGAGCCGAAAAATCGATTCGGAGAACGCGTACTCATTGTTCGCCTTCGCTTCAAACCAGTTCCACGCCTCGCCTCGTGTACGAAGCCAACCAGACACAGTCACATCCGCGATCTTTACGGCATCCGGCGTGGGCTGCTGTGCGATGGCAGGGAGCGCAACGCCTATCAAATACGCCGGCGAAAGCGTTCGAAATCGCAAGGTTCATTCTAACCTCGTGGTCAGTCTTGACGGATGGCCAGCATGGGATCGATTTGCGCAGCGCGGCGCGCGGGAATGAGCGCCGCCAGCAGAGTTGTCACCATCAATCCCACTACCACTACTGCGAACAACACGGGATCAAACGAGGGAACATCAAGCGCGCTGCTCAATACTCTCCCCGCCGCTATGCTGATCATCATCCCGGCGGCGATCCCGATTCCGCCCATCTTCCCAGCCTGTTTCAGAAACATTCCCAAAACCTGTGGCTTATCCGCCCCAACCGCCATGCGAATGCCAATCTCCCGCGTACGCCGCGACACGTGATATGCCACCACCGCATACAAGCCAACCAGCGAGAGAGCCAGTCCAATCAACCCTACCGAGCCGACAACCCCGTTGAGTAGGTGCATCACCTTCACGGAGCGCTGGTCAAACAGTTCCTCCATGGTTCGAACCCCATAAACGGGCAGACCCGGCGCAAGCGACTTAATTACATTCCGCAGGGGCGCAACCAGCGCTGTCGGACTCCCTTTCGTGTCCACGATCAGAGTCGACCGGGACACGAAATGCTGGGCTCGCGGAAGGTAAATGACCTCCAAAGGTGGTTCCTCTAACGCGAGGTATTTGCCTGTTCCAGTCACGCCGACAATCCGCACCCAAGGCCCGCTTGCATCGCCAAGACGTAGCCGGGATCTCAGCGGATTCTTGATGCCGTAGCGCGTGAGAAACTGCTCATTCACCACCGCCACCTGAGGTGACGAGGCTATATCACTCGGCAAAAAGCCCCGGCCTAGAATCACCGGCACGCCCATTGTCTTGAAGTAGCTCTCGTCTATCGTATTCGCGAACGTGGCAGCTCCGTGTTGTCCCTTCGGAAATTGATAGCCTTCAGGCGTCACCGTCTCCTGCTCAAAGTTTTGGGCCAAGGGCACGCTGACCGCCAGCGTCGCACTTTTAACGCCGGGAAGCTCCCTTACCCGGTCGGACAAGTTCTTGTAGAACATCTTGCTTTGCTCCGGAGAATAGCGAACCAATGAAGGATCAAAGCTCATGGTCAGCCGGTGATCAATCGCAAATCCTGGATCACGCGCCAGTACATAAGAGAAGCCCCGGAAGAGCTGGGTGGCGGCAATCAACAGCACCAGCGAGCCCGCCAGCTGCACAATCACCAACGTATTGCGGCCCCGGAATCGATCTTTCACGCCGGCGCTCAAGCCCGCCTTCAGCCCGGAAACCAGATCAGTCTTGGTCGCGCGCAACGCGGGAGCCAAACCAAACAGCACTGCGCTTAACACTGCCGCCAGCAGAGTAAAACCCAGTACCCGGTGATCTAATTTGAGTGTTAATTCTATTGGGATGTCGCTCGGAATCTGAAGAGATGAGCCGAAATCAATGCCCACCTGAGTGATCAACAAACCAAGCGCGCCGCCGGCAAGAGCAATCAGCAGGCTCTCGGCAAGCAGTTCCCGCACGATGCTTGAGCGGCCTGCGCCAATCGCCAGCCGGATTGCGATCTCGCGTGAGCGGCTGCGCCCGCGGCTCAGAATCAGATTGGCCACATTGGCGCACGCAATCAGCAGTACTACCGTTCCGATCGTAAGCAGGAAGCCCACAATTGCTGCATCACCTGGCGAGACATCTTGGCGTGCCTGAAGTTCGCTGCGCACCGCCGCTCCATAACCCACATTTGTACTCGCGAACGATTCTGCCAGTGAGTGCGCTATCGCGGCCATCTCGCCATCGGCCGCACCGATCGAAACACCCGGCTTCAATCGTCCTTTCACCGCAAACGCGCGATTTGCCCGGTCTGTCAACGCGTCCGCGTTCGCCGAGAGTAGCTTCGGCGCCATCATCGCCGGCACATACAGACCAGGGTGAAAGTATTGGTCCATTCCAGTGAACGACTCAGGCGCGACGCCGATCACAGTGAACCTTATTCCGTTCAGCTCTATCTCCCTGCCGATCACTGATGCAGCGCTGCCAAACTCCGTCTTCCAGAGATCGTGCCCCAACACGACCACCGCATCGCGTCCAGCAGCCTTGTCCTCTTCCGGCCTGAAGCTTCGTCCCAATGTGGGTGCCACTTTTAGAACATCGAAGAAGTTGCCGCTCACCAGAAGCCCAGCCTTCATGCTGGGCTGTTGTTTTGGATCATTGGCGAAGCCAAACGGCATCAGCCGATAAGCGGCCAACCCTGCAAAAGACCGGTTTCTATCACGCATATCGCGGAAGTCCGCGAAGGAGAGATTCCCGAACGTCCCGCTCGGCGTTCGCGAACGAACCGTCACCACGCGGCCCGGATCAGGCACAGGAAGCGGACGGAGTAACATACCGTCCGCAAAACTGAATACCGTCGCATTCGCGCCGATGCCCAGCGCCATCGACACAATCGCGGTCAGCGCAAATCCCGGCTTATGAAGAAGACTGCGAAGTGCATAGCGGAAGTCATTCATGCACGATTACATGGTGCACTTAGACGCCCATGCGACAAATGACGCATTTGTTCAGCTTTCGCCCTAAGCGGGAAGTCGTGCATGTTCGGTTGTGGGACTTGGGTGCCCGAAGCCACCGCACAGCTTACGAGGCGGGCTCGCATTCCAGTACCAGCAGCAGAAGCGATCGCGGCGTGACGCAGTACTCTTCCCCCAACTTGAAGGCCTTCTTCCCGTCATCGTCCGGGTTGTTCGTGTCAATCAGCAACGACCAGCTCTCGCCACCCGGCGCGCTTGGAAGCTTGAAATTCACTCCCTCATGATGCACGTTGATGATGACCAACAACGTCGCCTCTCTTCCGCGTTGCCGGATGCCTGTTGTTTGCGCACGCCCGTCCAGCAGCATGCCGAACGAACGCATCCCCGTATCGCCCCAATGCTGATCTTCCATTTCCGAGCCGTTGACGTTGATCCAGGTGAGATCCTTCACGCCTAATTCTTCGATGTACTCACCGCTCAGGAAAAGATTCCGCCGAAGAATGGGATACCTGTGCCGCAGCCCGGTCAGCTTCTGGACGAAATGGATCAGCGACTGCCCCTTTACTTTGAGGTCCCAGTTGAGCCAACTGATTTCGTTGTCCTGACAATAGGCGTTATTGTTTCCACGTTGCGTACGGCCGAACTCGTCGCCCGCAAGCATCATGGGCGTTCCCTGAGAAAGCAGCAGCGTTGCCATCATATTGCGGATCTGGCGCTCGCGCAGCTGATTAATCTCCGGGTCGTCGGTGGGTCCTTCCACTCCGCAGTTCCAGGAGCGGTTGTCCGAACTGCCATCTTTGTTGTGTTCCCCATTCGCTTCATTGTGCTTTTGGTTGTAACTCACAACGTCATTCAGCGTGAACCCGTCATGCGCAGTAACGAAATTGACAGACGACCACGGCCTGCGGCCTTGATGGTTGAACAGTTGACCGGAGCCGCACAGGCGCTCTGTCAGCGCGGCGGCACTGACCCGTCCCCTCCAGAAATCCCGCACAGTGTCCCGGAATTTGTCATTCCATTCCGCCCACCCTGGCGGGAACGCACCCACCTGATAACCACCGGGCCCGCAATCCCACGGCTCCGCGATTAATTTGACGGAGTTTAGAACCGGATCCTGACTGCAGGCTTTCAGAAAGCCGCTCTGGTTATCGAATCCATTCGGCTCGCGAGCAAGAATCGTCCCCAGATCAAAACGGAATCCGTCCACATGCGTTTGCTCAACCCAGTAGCGCAAGCTGTCCGTCACCATCTGGATCACCCGCGGATGGCTGAGATTCACTGTGTTGCCGGTCCCGGTGTCGTTGATGTAGAAGCGCTTCTGATCGGGCAGCAGGCGGTAATAACTCGCGTTATCGATACCCTTGAACGACAACGTGGGGCCTTTCTCATTCCCCTCTGCGGTGTGGTTGTAAACCACGTCTAAGATGACTTCGAGCCCCGCGTCATGAATGCGCGCCACCATCTCTTTGAACTCGCGCAGACTATCCTCGCGCCTGGCCGCATAACGCGGGTCCGGCGCGAAGAACTGAATGCTGTTATAGCCCCAGTAATTCGTCAGCCCTTTCTCGAGCAATTGATTGTCGTTGATGAAGCTGTGGATTGGCAGCAGTTCAATCGACGTCACGCCCAGTGACTTGATGTAATCCAGCACTTCCTTGGTGGCCAGTCCTTCATAAGTTCCCCGCAGATGTTCGGGTACTTGGGGATGCAGTTTCGTGAAGCCCTTGACGTGCATCTCGTAAATGATTGTGTCGTCCCAACGTACCGGCTTATTAGTGGCGGCTTGGCCATGCCACACGAAATTGGGGTCCACTACCGTGCACTTCGGCATGTAAGGAGCGCTATCGCGTTCGTCGAAGGTGGTGTCGTCGCCTGACTCCATCTGGTAGCCGAACACCGCGGGATGCCATTCCAAGTCACCAAAGCTTGCGCAGCCATAAGGATCCAGCAACAACTTGTTTGCGTTAAACCTGTGGCCCGCATCCGGCTCATAGGGCCCATGAACGCGGTAACCGTAAATCGTCCCGGGCGTGACATCCGGCAGGTAGCCATGCCAAATTTGATTGGTGTATTCCGGCAGCGCGATGCGTTCTACCTCGCTCTTACCGTCTGCGTCAAACAAACACAGTTCAACCTTGGTAGCGTTAGCGGAAAACAAAGCAAAGTTGGCGCCTTTGCCGTCATAGTAGGCGCCGCGTGGATGAGGCAGTCCTTCTCTGATGCGGTTCTTCAGGATTGCAGGCATGTTTGTTGTTTTTATTGGAAAGCCAATCCAAAGGAACAGTTTCGCTTGTACGATTCACAGCGGCCGGACCGCTTCGCCGCCGGAACAATTACGATCGTATCTGTTTGGGCTGTTTACAAGTCTATCTGGTCGAGAAAACAGTGCGCTAGTGCCCTACCGGGCTATTGCAGAGTGATAGCTGATCCGCAATATTCGCACCCCCGGAATACGCGGACGCGTGGCTCTTCGAGTAGTATAAAAGAACGGCGATGGAGTTCGCCATAACCGCCTTTGAGGCTGATGACTCCTGCATCTATTGGTTGGAGTCCATGCCGCAAACCGTGCTTGTCATCTCTCTAGGCGCTATCCTGGGGGCAAATCTTCGCTTCTTGATTGGACAACTTAGCGTTAAGTTTTTCCACTCAAACCTCCCCTACGGAACCATTTTCATTAACGTGACAGGCAGTTTCATTCTGGCCTTTTTCCTGGCTTGGACAGCGGGACTCGTGCTGGCGGACCCCCGTTGGCGGCTCTTTGTCGCCGTCGGCTTCTGTGGCGGCTACACGACGTACTCGGGCTACGCCTACGAAACATTCGCTTTGTTTGAGCAGGGAAAATGGCTGTTCGCCGCGTTGAATATCTTTGTCACCAACGCTTTGTGCATAGCGGCGGCGTTCGCCGGATACGCGCTTGCGCGGGCCGTTTAACTGATACGCGCTCGCACGCGCAGTTTAAAAAGGTTTCACCAGCACATCGAAGATCTGCCCAAGAAATGTGATCGCTTGCTCCTCCGAAACAGCCGTCGGATCGTATGCGTGCTCCAGAACCAAAGCGTGAAGCGTTGCTTCTAGGGCTCTTGGAACGGACTCCCGCGTCATCATGGTGTTCGCCACCTCACAAGGCAGAAGCTGCTTAATTTTCCTAACTGTGAGAGAGGCGCGAATCTGCCGATGCGTTCTCAATAGCTTTGGGCGAAGCTGGCCATGCCTCAGTGCAAACAGCTTGAATTCCAGCATCAACAAGGACCACTGCCTGTCCCTCGACAGACCTACGTAATAGTCTCGAAGTGCTGCCAACCGCTCTTCGTCTGTAGAGCAGGATTCCAGCGACTGTTGCATCTTGTTGATGCGTTCGCCCGCCTGCTGCTCCAATAAAGCAAAGAAAAGATCTTCTTTGCTATCGAAGTTGGCGTAAAAAGCACCGCGGGTGTGGCCCGCATCGGCCGCAATATCCTCGATACGCGACGCTTCGAATCCGTCGCGCGCAAAGACGCGGCGCGCCGACTTCAGCAGCTTCTTGCGTGTTGCTTCAGTCCTTTGTTGATGCTTGTTGCCTAAGCCGGCGGAGGCTGAGCCCATTCCTACGTAAATTATATACACGAACGTATCAAATGTGATACACCTATGTATGTAATATGATTGGACGCCTCGCTGTTCTGATCTGTCTCGTCGAATGGGCGGCTTGGGCTCAGCTCTCGCCCGCAGGCGGCCCGGCGGGCCCTAACCGCGCCGAACCCCTGCCGCTTTCCGGACGTTCCGGTCAAACCGGCTCCGCTCAAACGCAGCAGACCTCCTCGCCCGGCGCCGGCGTCGGCACCATCACCAGTTCCGTGCAGGTCAGTGGGGATTTTCAAGGCAGCGTGCCCGCAAAGGATGTTCCGGACGGGCCTGTTACGCTCACGCTTTCTGATGCCGTCAAGCGCGGTCTGGCTGCAAATCTTGGCCCTATTTCCGCGGGCAATGCTGTCGCCGCCGCACGCGCGTCCAGGCGTCAGGCGCTCAGCAATCTGCTCCCCAACATCGCCGCCAATGTAAGCGAAACCATCACCCAAATCGACCTCGCCGCTTATGGCTTTCAGTTCAAAGCACCCGCGAACCTAAATTTCTCCATTCCGACAGTTGTCGGGCCCTTCGCTTACTCCCAAGCTCAGGGCACCCTGAGCCAATCCGTGGTCGACCTGGTGCAACGACGCAATTGGCAAGTGAGCAAAGAGAGCGAAAAAGGATCGCTGCTGACCGCAAGAGACGCTCGCGAAACCGTCGTGCTGGCGGTTGCTGGAACTTATCTCCAGAGCGTTACAACGGTCGCGCGCGTCGCCTCACAGCAGGCCCAGGTCGAGAATGCCCAAGCCGTCTACAACCAGGCTGTGATTCGTAAGCAGGCCGGCACAAACGCCAAGATCGACGTAACGCGCAGCTTGGTTGAGCTTCAAACTGAGCGGCAAAGATTGAGCTCGCTTCAATCCGATCTACGCAAACAGAAGATCACGCTTGCACGCCTCATCGGGCTGCCGCTGGACCGCGAACTCACTCTGATTGAAATCCTGGGTTCCGCCAACGACTCGCTGCCGGACTCCTCCACAACACTCCAGCGAGCCTTTACCCGGCGAGCCGACCTGCAAGCTGCGGAATCTCAGGTACGCGCCGCCGAAATCGCCCTCTCCTCCGCGCATGCCGAACGTCTGCCCTCCGTCTCCCTGAACGGCGATTACGGCGTCATTGGCCCCAACCCAACGTCAACGCACGGCGTCTTTGCCATCACGGCCGCCGTGAACGTCCCCATCTGGGAAGGGGGCCGCACGCGAGCCGACATCCAGCAAGCCGAAATCACGCTAGCACAGCGGCGCGCCGAACTCGCCGACCAGCGCGGCCAAGTGGAACAGCAAGTCCGCAACGCTCTCATCGAACTTGAAACAGCTATCGGCCAAGTTCGGCTATCCACCAGTAATCGCGCCTACGCCGCCGAAACACTCACGGAAGCGCGCGATCGTTTCAGCGCCGGTGTCGCCACCACGCTCGAAGTCGTCCAGGCCCAGCAGCAAGTCGCCGGCGCCGAAAGCGACTACATCTCCAGCCTCTTCTCTCTTAACTTAGCCAAGCTCACTCTTGCCAGAGCTAGCGGCGAAGCTGAAACCGCCTTACCAGACCTGCTCAAGGGGAACCGCCCATGAACACCGAAGAAACACAAGCCGCCGGCCAAGGAAATATTCCGCCACCACCACCCACCATGCCATTGAATGTAGGAACGACCGCCGCTCCTAACCCGCCGCTTACGCGTGGCCGTCGCAAAGCGTTCACCATTTTCTTCCTCATCCTGCTGGTGATTGGACTCGGCGCGTTTCTCTATTGGGTGCATATTCGCGACATCGAGTCTACTGACGATGCCCAGGTCGACGCGCATCTCAATTCCCTCAGCGCCCGCATCGACGGCACCATTACGCGCGTCTACGTCGACGACAACCAGATGGTGAAAGCCGGACAACCGCTGGTCGACCTTGATCCGCGCGATTTCGAGGTCACTCTCGATCAGACCCTTGCTCAACTTGCTCAAGCACGCAGCCTGGTAGTCGCCCAGCAACCGAACGTCCCCATTACTCAAATCGAAAACACCACCAACCTCTCGACAGGCGGAGCGGATGTAGCCAATGCGCAAGCCGGCCTCGCTGTTGCGGAACGAGATCGCGAATCGGCCGCAGCCACCGTCACGCAGGCGGAAGCAAACAACGCCCGGGCACAAGCAGACCTGGCGCGCTATAAACTCCTGATTGCCAAGGAGGAAGTTTCGGCACAGGAATACGACCAGATCGTGGCCGCCGCCAAAGCGCAAGCCGCCACCGTTACCGCCAATGAGGCCAGCCTTCAGGCCGGAATTGAAACCGTGGCGCAACGCCGCGCACAGCTTCTCGAAGCACAGAGCAGACTGGCTCAGTTCCGCAGCAATGGCCCTGCCCAGCTAGCCATTCGCCGCGCCACCGTTCAATCCAACCAAGCCAGTGCACAGAGTGCCCACGCGCAAGTGGAGCAAGCGCAACTCCGCATCAGCTACACGAAAATCACTGCGCCCATCCCCGGCATCGTCATGAAGCGATCCGCCGAAGTGGGCGAACGAATTTCCGCTGGACAACAACTCATGCAAATTGCGCAAATCGACGATCTCTGGGTGACGGCGAATTTCAAAGAGACACAGCTCCGCAATCTACATCCCCGGCAATCCGCCACCATACATGTAGATGCGTTAAAGCGGGATTTCCAGGGCTATATCGAGAACATCGGCGGCGCCACTGGTTCCGTAGCCAGCGTCCTGCCGCCTGAAAACGCCACCGGCAACTATGTAAAAGTGGTTCAGCGCATTCCCATTCGCATACGCTTCAAACCAAACCAGGATGGACTCGACCGCTTGCGGCCCGGCATGTCGGTTGAGCCTGATGTCCGCATTGGGAGCTGACCAAAGTGGCCGCGCAAAATCTCACTCACCACAATTGGAAGCCTGCGCATAATCCCTGGATTGTCGCCTTCACTGTTACACTCGCAACCTTTATGGAGGTGCTTGATACCTCCATCGCCAACGTCTCGCTCCCGCACATCGCTGGATCGCTGGGCGCCAGCTACGAAGAATCCACCTGGGTCCTGACCAGCTATCTGGTCTCTAGCGCCATCGTGCTCCCCGTCTCCGGCTGGCTCTCCACAGTCTTCGGCCGTAAGCGCTTCTATATGACGTGCGTGGCGTTGTTCACGCTTTGCTCGCTATTCTGCGGTCTCGCCACCAGCCTCCCGATGCTCATTGTGGCTCGCGTCCTGCAGGGTTGCGGAGGCGGTGGTCTGCAACCCTCTGAACAAGCCATCCTCGCAGATTCGTTTCCTCCCGAAAAACGCGGCATGGCTTTCGCCATGTACGGCATGGCTGTCGTGGTAGCACCTGCCATCGGCCCTACGCTGGGCGGTTGGATCACCGACAACTTCAGTTGGCACTGGATCTTCTTTATCAATCTCCCCGTCGGCCTCCTCTCGCTGTTCCTTACGCAACGCCTGGTCGAAGACCCGCCCTGGCTTGCAAGAGAGAAAGGCGCCGGCATCAAAATTGATTACATCGGCCTGGCTCTCATCGTCATCGGCATCGCCTGCTTCCAAATCGTCCTCGACAAGGGTCAGGAAGAAGATTGGTTCGGCTCTCCGCTCATCACCATCATGTTCTGCGTCGGCCTGCCCATCCTGGTAGCGTTCGTCCTTTGGGAGTGGTACCACGAAAATCCCATCGTCGACTTTCGCCTGCTGAAGAACCGCAACTTCGGCACCGCCGTCTTCTTCTCCTTCGTCCTGGGCATCGTGCTCTTCGGCTCCACCGTCCTCATTCCCCAATTTCTTCAACAGAGTCTCGGCTACACAGCCGAGCGCGCGGGTATGGCCCTCTCGCCGGGCGGCTTCGCCCTCATGTTGATGATGCCCATCGCAGGGCGTTTAACGGGCGCCAAGATAGATCCGCGCATGCTTGTGGCATGTGGCTTCTTGAGTATGGGAATCACGCTGCATATGATGACCATCATCTACCCCGGCATCAGTTTTCGTGCCATCGTTCTCCTGCGCGTGCTTCAAGTCCTGCCCATGGCTTTCATCTTCATCCCCATCAGCACGCTGAATTACATCGGCGTGCCTCGTGAAAAAAGCAATCAGGTCTCAGGGCTTTCGAACTTCGCCCGCAACATCGGCGGCAGCATCGGCACCTCGCTGCTAAGCACGTTTATCGCTCGCCAGAACCAAGCTCACCAGAGCGCCTTCGCTGCTCACACCAGTCATGGCGACGTCAACTTTCAGCACTATCTGGCCGGCCTGAAGGCACTGTTTGTCTCGCAAGGGTTTGATTCCGCCACCGCCACAACCAAAGCTCTCTCTATGGCTTATCAATCCGTACTGGCGCAGGCCAACGCGCTCAGCTTCGAGAACAGCTTCTGGGGCATGTCCGTGATGGTGCTGTGCCTGACGCCATTGCCCTTCGTGATGCGCCGTCCGCGCCCTGGACAACGGCGGGAGCAAGCCGCCCATTAGACATTGCCGGTTCGCGCTGGGATTACTGTAGGAAGAACGTGTCCTCTCAAGAGTCCCTCATTGAAGCCGCCATCAGAGCTCGTGAACATGCCCGCGCACCTTTCTCACAGTTCAAAGTCGGCGCCGCCATTGAAGATGAAACCGGCCGCGTCTTTACCGGCTGCAATATTGAGAACGCCACCTACGGGCTCACCCTCTGCGCGGAGCGCGTGGCCGTCTTCAAAGCCATCTCAGAAGGCGCCTCCAGGTTCAAGCACATTGCCGTCGTGGCGGACACCGAAGCGCTCACCCCTCCTTGCGGCGCCTGCCGACAAATTTTGTGGGAGTTTTGTGGCGACGCTGCCTTAACGCTTGCCAATCTCGCCGGCCGGGCCGAAACCATCTCTCTCAAAGAAATTTTCCCGAGGCCCTTCGATGCGTCTTTTCTGTTCCGCGATTAGTCTCCTCATGCTCGCCGTCTCGCATGCATCTGCGGCGGATCCAGCCGATTGGATCATCCGCGCCAAGTACGTCCTCACCATGGATCCCCAGCACAGAGTGATTGAAGGCGGCGCCGTGGCGATTCGCGGCGCCCGCATCGTAGGGGTCGGTACGCAGCAGGAGATCGACCAGCGCTTCACGGCCAAGCATACGCTCAATAAACCCGATGCGTTGCTCGCGCCTGGCCTCATCGACACTCATACCCATGCGCCCATGTCACTGTTCCGGGCCTTCGCCGACGACAGGCGCCTGGATGACTGGCTGGAACACTTCATCTTCCCCGCCGAATCGAAGAATGTCTCGGCGGACTTCGTCCGCTGGGGAACGCGCCTCGCCTGCCTGGAGATGGTGCTGGGCGGCATCACCACTTACACCGACATGTACTACTTCGAAGACGTCGAAGCCGAAACCGCCAAGCAGGCCGGCGTTCGCGGCGTGCTCGGTCAAACCATCATCGGCTTCCCCGCCCCCGATCACAAGACCTGGCAAGAGGCGCTCGCCGCGACCGAGAAGTACATTCAGCATTTCCAGAACGACGACTTGATCGTCCCCGCCGTCGCGCCACACGCCATCTACACGACGCCCGACGAAGCACTCATCGCATCGCACCGGCTAGCCGAAAAATACGGAGTGCCGCTCACCATTCATCTTGCGGAAACCAAGAAGGAGCGCGACGACGCTCTGGCCAAGCGCAACATGACGCCGACGCAAGTGCTCGAGAAGCTCGGCGTTCTCGATGGCCGCGTCATCGCCGCACATTGCATCTGGGAAGACCCAAACGACTTGCAGATTCTGCGCCGTCACTCCACCGGCGTGGCTCACTGCCCTTCAAGCAACATGAAACTCGCCAGCGGCATCGCACACGTCGCGGACATGCTGAAACTGGGTGTCACAGTGGGTTTGGGCACCGACGGCTTTGCCGGCAGCAACGACACGGCGGATCTCCTCCTCGAAATGAATCTCGCGGCGAAACTCCAGAAAGTGGCCAGCATGGACCCCACCGTCCTACCGGCGGAACAGGTTATGCAGATGGCCACCCTGGGCGGAGCGCGAGTGCTTGGCCTCGACAAAGAGATCGGTTCGCTCGAAGAAGGCAAACGCGCCGATTTGATCACCGTCTCTCTGGCTCACCCCAACGCGGTCCCGCTGTACAACGTGTATTCGTTTCTCGTCTACGCCGCCAAAGCAGGGGATGTGGACGACGTCTTTATCAACGGCCGCCAAATCGTCGACGCCCGCCGTCCCTTAACGCTGAACCCGCAGGAAATCCGCAGCAAGGCCGAACAATATCGCCGGCAAATCCTCCGCAGCCTGAAGCAATAAACGAGGCGGCGCAAAGTGTCAGGCGCCCGAACAGCTCAGCATCAGCCGGTACCGGCGAGGCCCGCCGCTTCACACCTGAGCAATCCCGCATCCCGATAACGGCGTAGTGATTTACGTCTCTCCGGGAAACGCTCCGTACTCGGGGTAGTACCGCTCTAGAGGGAACCGTAGTTCTTTGTAGTGCTTTTGGCGAAGAACTGGATCTTTAGTTAGCTTTCCCATGAGTTGCCTCAACCGAGAAAAGTGATATGTTGATCCTGGCGGGAACAGGACTACTCCGCATTTTGATTTTCTGTCATTCCAGAAAAAGAGCCGTTCGGCTATGAGCACCTTGTCCTCGGTCCACACGTTGTACCAAATACGAAAGTTCCACCGCTTCCCTGCGCCATCGCGTCGCGATTCCGGATCAGCCCACATTCTCCTGACCTGCCCCCAAATTCCGCCCACTGCTGAATGCGAGAATAGCACTCGCTTTAGTGTTCCGCATCGCCCTCATAAATAGGTCCGCACCGCGCAGAGGAAGCCGCTGTCAAGGCCGAGCAAAGCGAGCCCGCAGGGTGGTCGTGCAACCCTTCCCGCTGAGATCTCTGCCTGGAGCGCAGGGCGACGCACACACACCTTTGCTGACCCGGATTTGGGAATTGCGGCACAATTTCATCTCCTACGACGCCGCTTATTTCGCCTCAGCTGAAGTAACCGGCGCCGCTCTCTATAGGTGTGACAGGAAGTTGAGCAAGGGTCATCGCGCACAGGTGACGCTGTTCACCTAGTGTCGTGTTTCCAAAGTGCCTTTACGTACCCTTGGCCGCCTCAGAGCCGTGACCAGACGATGGCGAGTGTTACCCCCAACTGCTGCTGGCCGAGGCGCGACAGTCATGGAGCGCTCCAAACTACCACTCTTCTCGCTGGAACCGCGTATGGAAGAGTGTAAACAAACTTCAGAAACACCACACTGCTGACCGTGTCATCGTACGATTGCTGCCCGGGGCGCTTACGGCGTTTGGCCCCGCCCGGCGCCTACCCGCTGCTCCTTTTCCGGCATCCCTGCATTCCGCCACTTGCGTGTTACCGTAGGGCTACATTTACATGGCCTGGTTCACACGGCAAAAACCATCGGTTGAGACTGGACCGGCAAGTGAGGGCGAGGAGAAGAGCGTTCGCACCGAAGGCTTGTGGCAGAAATGCGATTCCTGCGGGCAAATCATTTGGCGCAAAACCGTCGACGAGATCCTGCAGACTTGCCCCAAGTGCGGCCACCACTTCCGCATTGGCGCAGCTGAGCGTCTTCAGCAACTATTCGACGGCGGCGCCTACACCCCGCACGATGCCGACCTGCACTCTTCTGATCCGCTGGGCTTCGTAGATTCTAAACCTTACCTGCAGCGCCTGGAAGAAATGCGCAAGGCAACCCAATTGCCCGATGCAGTCATCTGCGGCAGCGGTCTCTTAAACGGCCGCCACGTGCAGATCTGCGCGCTTGAACTTAAATTTATCGGCGGCAGTATGGGCGCCGTCGTCGGCGAGAAGATTACCCGCGCCATTGAGCGCTGTGTGTCGGAGAAAACTCCGCTTATCATTATCTCTGCCTCGGGCGGCGCGCGTATGCAGGAGGGCGCCATCAGCCTTATGCAGCTTGCCAAGCTTTCCGCCGCCCTCATGCGCCTGGATGAAGCGCGCTTGCCTTACATAAGTGTTCTCACCGATCCCACTACCGGCGGCGTGACCGCCAGCTTCGCGATGTTGGGCGATCTGAACATCGCCGAACCAGGCGCTCTCATCGGATTCGCAGGCCCGCGCGTCATTGAGCAGACCATCCGCCAAAAGCTACCCGAAGGTTTCCAGCGCAGCGAATTTCTCCTTGAGCACGGCTTTCTCGATGCCATAGTCAAGCGCACTGAGCTCAAAACCTACATCAGCAACGCGCTGGACTTCTTTATCAAATAGAGAATCGCCGCCTACCAAGGCCGTATTCTCCGCGCCTGTTTTAATAAAAGTAGTAAATGCTGCAACTAACCGGAGCCGGCAAGCGGTTCGGGCACAAGCTCCTATTCGACGGTCTTGACTGGCTCATCACTCCAAAGGAACGCGCCGGTCTCGTCGGCGGTAACGGCACGGGCAAGTCTACGCTGCTGAAAGTGATCGGTGCCCTCGAACAGCTCGACTACGGCGCCGTCTCATCCACCAAGGGTCTCCGCGTCGGTTATCTTCCGCAGGATGGTCTCAGCGTCAGCGGGCGCTCCGTGTTCGCCGAGTGTCTGAGCGTGTTCTCCGGTGTCAAAGAGCTGGAGCAGGAGCTCGAAGATCTCACCGGGAAAATGAGCGAGCTTGATCCTACCGGTGACGAATATCAACAGGTAGCGAATCGCTTTGAACGCGCCGACAGCGAGTTCCGCGCCCGTGATGGCTACGCGATCGAAGCGCAGGTAGGCGCCGTTCTCGCTGGACTCGGCTTCGGTAAAGACGATTGGCTGCGCCAAACGGAAGAATTCTCCGGCGGATGGCAGATGCGCATTGCGCTCGCCAAGCTGCTGCTCGAAAAACCTAATCTACTGCTTCTCGATGAGCCCACCAATCACCTTGATATCGAAGCACGCACATGGCTCGAAGAATATCTCGCCAACTACGAGTTCGCTTACGTTCTGATCTCGCATGACCGCTACTTCCTCGACGTGACGGTTAAAAAGATCGTAGAGATCTGGAACAAAAAAGTTCACTTCTACACGGGCGGCTTTGAGAAGTACAAGGCGCAAAAGGCAGACCGGCTTATTCAGCTGGAAGCCGCCTACAAGAACCAAAAAGATCGCATTGAACAGCTCGAAACTTTCATCAATCGCTTTCGCGCTCAGGCCACCAAAGCGAAGCAGGTGCAAAGCCGCATCAAAGAACTCGAAAAGATTGAGCGCATCGAACTGCCGCCCGAAGAGAAGACCATCCACTTTACGTTCCCCCAGCCGAAAGCCAGTGGACGCGTCGTCGCGCAATTCAAGAATGTTGCCAAAAGCTATGGCGAGAAACGCGTCTTCAGCGGAGCGGACTTTACCATCGAACGTGGTGACCGCATCGCTCTTGTCGGCGTAAATGGCGCCGGTAAGTCCACGCTCATTAAGCTGCTCGCGGGCACGGAACCACTCACCTCTGGCGAGTACACACTCGGCCACAATGTAGAGCCGGACTATTTCGCCCAGGATCAGTACAAAGCGCTCGACCCCAATGCTCGCCTCCTGGACGACTTGGCTGAGGCCGCCCCCCGCACCACTCAAACGGAACTACGCAATTTGCTCGGCTGTTTCTTATTCAGCGAAGACGATGTCTTCAAACGCATCAGCGTCTTGTCCGGAGGTGAACGCAACCGTTATGCTCTCGCCCGAATGCTGCTCCATCCCTCCAATTTCCTGCTGCTCGACGAGCCCACCAATCACCTCGATATGCGCGCCAAAGATGTGCTGCTGGAATCGCTCGAGAACTTCACGGGAACAGTGGTCTTTGTCTCCCACGACCGTTATTTCTTGGAGCACTTAGCCACTCGCGTGTTCGAAGTGGGTGAAGGCGAGATCCGTGTCTTTCCGGGCAATTACGCCGACTACTTGTGGCGCAAGGAAGGCGGTCATCAGCAGACGCCCACGCTCGATGATGTCCTGATCGGTGTGCCGCCCGCAATCCCCATTCCAATGCCCACGCCCTCAGCGCAGGCCAAGCGCCTCAACCCAATGAAGCTGAAGCAGCTGCAGAAGGACGCAAAACAGCTGGAAGATCGCATTGCGGAACTCGAAGCCGCCATTCAGCAAGGTGAGATGTCGTTCTCAGATTTCAGTGGCGCCGAACAAGCCACCCGCCTATCGAACCTATTGGAATCTCAGCGTGCCGAACTCGAGCGAGCAATGTCGCAATGGGAAGAGATCACCCATCAGATTGAGGCCACTGCCTGACGCTACTCCGGTAATACCTGCGTGTCGGACGGTTTCTTGCGCTGCACCTCGTCCCAGCGCCGCACCAGGATCCGCCATTGGTCCAGGGTCAGGACGCTGCGCAGTTGAACGCTCATTTCCAAAAACACGCGGCTGGTCGCGGCGCGTGCCATCGCCGAACGTTCAATCACCGGCCGCGCGGCTTCTGAGTTAACTTCGGGATCGTTCATCATATCCTCTAATTCAGCTTCCGCCTTTTGCTGATTGTTGCGCGCGTCGAAAAGACGGTCGCGGTATGACCGCACAATCTGGTGAATTTTTTGGGCCTGTATTGGACTGAGATTAAGGTCGGCAGTGACGGGGCTGTTCCACCAAGGGAAGTTCGCCCGGTTCTGCGCGGACGCCAATGCCACCGCGCCCAAGCACACCACCAGAGCAATGATGCAACGTCTCATTCTTCAAACAGCGCTTTGAGTGGCGCGGTCGATTGCGGTTCGGAGTCTTGCGCCATACTGCTCACCTGTTCGGCAAGCTGCGCATCGGACACTTTTTCGTTCCTCAAATCTTGTTCATGCTGCTCTTCATACACCATTAGCCCACCACCTAGCACAAGCAGCGTGGCCGCCGCCGATGCCCAGCGACGCGTCTGCGTTCCTGACCACCAATGCGTTGGTTGCGCGACCTTCGCGTAGATTTGCCGCCGTTGCGCAGCCAGAAAATCAACGTTGACCTCCGCCTGCTTAGATGGAATTCGGTCCATCCCCTCGCGGTAGCTCCGCATGTCCGACAGCCGCGTCTGACACGCACTGCATTCCTGCAAATGATCGTCTTCCGGACCTATGCCGTATACGTGCGCAATCAACTGATCGTCGGTCCAATGTCCTGACACCTTGGACTGCATAGCTTCCTCCGCGCGTCATGTGTGCGCGTCATAAAGATCCTTCAACTCTATCCGCAGCTTCGCTACCGCTCGAAACAGATGCGCCTTCACGGTACCGATGTCTAGCTTCAACACATCGGCGATATCCTCAAGCGTCATCGCATCGTAATGCCGCAGTGAAAACACTGCCCTCTGACGGGCAGAGAGCTTCTTCAACGCCAACTCCAGTCTTTGCTGGATTTGTTTGGCGAACATCTGGCGTTCCGCATCCGGATCGCCGCCCGGTGTCATCTCCAAAATAACTTCTTCGTCGTCAGGCGAAGGACGCCGCCGCCAGATTCTCCACGCCTTCGAGCGCAGCCGGTCCAAACAAGTATTCACCGCGATGCGCGTCACCCACTTGCCGGGATTATCCAGCTCCTTCGGCTCACCCTTGCTTAACGCGCGATAAGCCTTCAGAAATACGTCTTGCGTGGCCGAATCCGCTTCGTCCGGATCGTCCAACATGCGGCGGCACAGGAGAAAAATGCGCCGCTGCTCGGAAGCCATCCAACTCCCGAACTCGCGCACCTCCGTCCCAACGTGGACTTCACCTTCCAGTTGGTTCGCCATCGCGAATAGCATAAACGCCCGTCTGCTTATTACAACGCCTCCCGGCTGGAAAGGTTTACCGGGAGTACAGATAGCTCGAAAATGGCGGCAAATCGCAGGCGCCGCCGCCACCTGCAATCACGTTACTTCCCAGGCTCACACGCACCCATCGCAACTCGTCTTTCCCACCCCCGCTCCGACAGCGAACCGGAACATCGGCCGTGAAGTCCTCGTCTACCCCCGATATCTCGATGGCTTGGCCGTCACTCGTATGCGCCAGCGACATCCGAGGGATTCCGGTCCCATAAATCCAGGCATCAAAAAACAGAGCCAAATCTTTATCCGCTTGCCCGGCCGGCACAAACTCGCTCGCCACCTGCCGAAAGCCTTCATTGCTGACCGGTTTGGCCGCAAACTCTTCGAGCAGTCGCTGCTGCATGCGCCGGAACCCTTCCTCACCCAGCCGTTGCCGCAGCATATGCAGAATCCAGGTCCCCTTTTCGTAAACGATTTTGTGCCACGCCTCCACGCCCCCCATATCGAGCAGCCGCAGGCCAAAATCGACCGGACCAAATGACTCCAGCTGCCTGCCATTCTGCTTTTCCATCAAATCGGCCCGGTAGCTGTTCAGCACCGCGCTCGCCGCCTTCGGGCCCTGCGTATTTTCCAGAATCTCGAGAGCTGAATAGTTCGCCATAGCTTCAAGCAGCCAGCCTGTCCGGTAGTCGAACGGGATCACAACGTTACCCCACCACTGGTGAGCGACCTCATGCGGCAGCATCATCTCCGAAAAAAACGTGTCCGTCCGTGCACCCCGAAGCGGCGCTGGACGGTCTTCCGGCCGCATGTAAGCGAGCGTCGACAGATAGATCAATCCAGGGAAGCCCTGCCCAAACGTACCCGCAATCGGCGTCACTGCAATCACGTGAATCGGAAGCGGCGTCCATCGCTTCGTGTAATAGTCAAGAGCAGCCTCGGTCTTCCCGGCCACCGTCTCCAGCGACTCCGCCGGCTCCCGGTCCGCATACGATTCCACTTGATACCCGCCATGCTGCTCCACGCTTAATTTGTAATCACCCAGGTTGAAGCCCGCCAAGCCTTCCGGCACCCGCGTGATCCGGTGAACCACTCGCGTCCCGTTTGCGCTTTTATCGCTCACAAGCTCACCCGTTGAAACCAGCGTCAGCTGCGATGCGAACCGGAACGTCAGATCGAAGTTCGTCCGCATCGGCTGCACGTATGGATACCAGACGCTTCGTTCATCCACAAAGTAGCCGCCACCCTCCGTTGGGCGAATCACCGAGCCTTCATAGCGCACTTCCACCGTATGCGGCCGGCCCGCCTCCAGCGCCGCTTCAGATATCAGCAGGAAGTTCCGGCCGCGTTCCTGTTCGGCCACATGTAGAACCTCTGGTTCAAAGACTTCCGCCGCTTTCCCGTCAACCGTCGCGGAAATAACCCGCAGGTGCTCTGACAAGCCGAACGCCAGTGCGCGTCCCACGCTTTCGTCCGTGACGCAAGTGAAGTTCGCCAACGCCGTCATACTCAAATCGGGGCGAATCGTGGCGTCGATGCGGTAATTGCTCAAAACCGGCGAGTGCTCTATCACGGGCAATGCACGACGGGGCCGAAATGCGGTCCAGAGCTGAAGCCGCTGGCGTGCGCCTTTGGCGATGGGCCGCCCCACGGCAATCGCCTCCGGGGATGACGGTTCGTAAAAGACATCGAAGTTGCCCAAATCGCGTCCGGCAATCGAGGCGTAAAAGAATCCCTCTTGCGGCCGGTGATTGTCCAGCAGCGTTTCCATCAGCCGAATGCCGGCTTCTGAAGCCGCTGCCCGAAGCGCGGTGTTCATCGCTCCGGCATTCTGTGTTGCAAGCTCCGGCGCCTTTAATACCGGCTGCGTCTCCACTTTTGAAAGAAGCTCTTCGGCCGTGCCATCTGAGAATAGAAAGACAGCAGAGTTGAAGTGCTCGTTCAGGTTCGGACTCTTGGTAAACAACGCCAGCGAAGCTCTCTCGCTGCGCTGCGGCGGCAGTAGAAGTATCTCCGCGTCGCCCGCTTCCGTGCCTTGCGCCGTGAAAATTGCCGCAACCTTACGCCCACCTACAGCACTCGCAAACGACAGGACGCCTTCATTGAGATAGATTCTTATGTCCCCTCGGCTGAACTGAAGGTCGCGAACACGGTAGGTCTGCTGCGGGTCGATGGAGATTGTCTCAAGCTGAGATGCCAGCCCGGCAGCCGTTGGCCGCTCTGCCCGGCACTCCAGGGCAAGAGCGATGAGAGTGAAGGCGATCGCGACAGGCTTCACAACCTGTTATTTGCTGATCTCGCCGCTGTTCGCCGACGCCGGATCCTGGCCCCAGTTCTCCCGAATCACAGCCGTCTGATCGGAGAAGAACGTCCGCCGCCCGGTGCTCCCGAACGTCTTCGGAACGGCGGTGACCGAGTAGCCGCCCGGAGTCCCGGTGATGGTGAAGTTATATCCGCTGGCTGTGCCGCTGGCGAGACTTCCTGGAATCAGTCCCGACGCCGCGGGGCTTTCCGCTGCCCCGGCCGTAGCCGGTGGACCCAGTTGCCCAATTGCCGTCGCATATTGTCCGAACTGCGATTGATACTGCACTTGCGCCTGATTGATCGTTCGCACTTCTGCCACCGCGCTCATCTCCTGCGCATGCATGCGCGACTTGCTCATCTGCGGCAACGCAATTGACAGAATAATCAGGATGATCGCGATCACAATCAGCAATTCAATCAGCGAAAAACCACGCTGCCCGTGGCGCTGATCTCCGGTCCGCCGCTCCCAACGGCTACCACGCTCCATTAAACGTAAAAACATACGCTTCAACATAATACGACGTAGCTAACTGCCCCAGCGTTGTCTCATACTATTCCCATCGTCAGATTGAAAAGCCTTTAATAGTGCAATCGATCACCTTAAGCCGTTGCCAGAATTGCGGGAATAAGTCCAGCCGCAGGGCGTTCGCGCCATCCGACAGCGCACGCGCCGGATCATCATGTACCTCGACGAAGATACCCGCTATCCCCACCGCCGTCGCCGCTCGCGCCAAAGGCTCTATAAACTGAGGCTGCCCCCCCGAAGCGTCTCCCCCGGCGCTGGGAAGCTGTACGCTGTGTGTCGCGTCGAAAACCACCGGGTACCCGGTCCCTGCCATAATGGCCACCCCCCGCATGTCCACTACCAGGTTGTTGTACCCGAACGAGGAACCACGCTCCGTCAGGATAATCCGATCGTTCCCGGTGCTCGCCACCTTCTCCGCCGCCCGGGCCATATCGGAGGGCGACACGAACTGGCCTTTCTTGATGTTCACTGCCCGGCCTGTCTTTCCCGCCTCCACCAGCAGATCCGTTTGCCGGCAGAGAAAGGCCGGAATCTGCAAAATGTCCGCCGCCTCGGCCACTTTCTCCGCCTGCCCCGGCTCGTGAATATCCGTCAGAACGGGCAGCCCCAGCCGCCGCACCTCCCCCAGAATGCGTACCCCTTCCTTCAACCCTGGTCCGCGATAGGAATGGACGCTACTGCGGTTTGCTTTATCGAAAGACGCTTTGAACACAAACGAACCCACCGTGCTGCGAATCCCATGCGCCATTCGCATGACGTGTTCCTCGCTTTCAATTACGCAAGGCCCGGCAATCAGCGCCAAAGGAGCACTATTCGAAAAACTAACTCTGACCCTACCTTCGCCGGCGGTAACGGACACGCTCATCGGGCGTGTGACAACACTGGCGGCTCGACCGCCTTTTTGGGCGCATGAGCCCTACCGTCTTTGTGTTTCAGAGCCGCCCCAAGGAACGCCGTAAACAAGGGATGCGGCTCCAGCGGCTTCGATTTGAACTCGGGATGAAACTGGCATCCCAGGAACCAGGGATGGTCCGGAAATTCGCAAATCTCCACGTACATGCCGTCAGGCGTCTGCCCCGTAAGCCGTAACCCATGCTCGCTGAGCGTGCCTTCAAATTCGCGGTTGAATTCGTAACGATGCCGGTGGCGCTCGCTGATGTCGCTCCTTCCGTAAGCCTGTTCCGCGAAGCTTCCATCCGCCAGCTTGCACGGGTACGCCCCCAAACGCATGGTGCCCCCGAGTTCGTCCACGCCCTTCAATTCGCGCAGTTTGAAAATCACGCGATGTGGTGTTGTTGGGTTGAATTCCGTCGAATCCGCATCCGTCAACCCACACGCATTGCGGGCAAATTCAACCACCATCGTCTGCATCCCCAGGCAGATCCCAAAATAGGGAATTTTGTCCTCCCGCGCGCAACGAATCGCGTTCAGCATGCCCTGTATGCCGCGCTTCCCAAATCCGCCCGGAACCAGAATCCCGTCGAACCTCCTCAGCGACTCCCGGCACTCCGGCCACTCCATTTGCTCCGCTTCAATCCACTCAATGTTCACGCGCGCCTGGTGCGCAATCCCCGCATGCAGCAGCGCTTCTTTCAGGCTTTTATAAGAATCCTCATACTCCACGTACTTGCCCACCAACCCGATGCTCACCTCGCGCAGCGGGTTTTGCATCCGGTTCAGCATGTCCAGCCAGCGGGAGAGATCGCGCGGTCCGGCTTTCGCATTCAGCATGCGCAGCACGCTCTCGTCCACGCCTTGTTCGGCGAAAACCATGGGGATCTCGTACACCGATTCCACATCTTTCGCCGTCACCACGCTCCTCACATCCACATCGCAGAACAGCGCAATCTTTTCTTTCACTTCGTCGGGCAGCTGCCGCTCGGAACGGCACAATAAAATGTCCGGCTGAATTCCATTGGCCCTCAGTTCCTTCACGCTATGCTGCGTCGGCTTTGTCTTCAGCTCTTGGGCCGCCGCAATCCAGGGCACCAGCGTCAGATGCACGAACAGCGTGTTCTCGCGGCCTTCCTCGTGACGCATCTGCCGGATCGCCTCAATGAATGGCAGCGATTCGATATCGCCCACCGTTCCGCCAATCTCGACAATCGCAATATCTACGTCCGCTGACACCTTGCGGCATGCGGCCTTGATCTCATTCGTCACGTGCGGAATCACCTGCACCGTTTTGCCCAGGTAATCGCCCCGCCGCTCGCGCGTGATAATGCTTTCGTAAATGCGGCCCGAAGTCAGATTGTTGCTCTGCGTTAACGCCGCGTGCGTAAACCGTTCGTAGTGCCCCAGATCCAGATCCGTTTCAGCCCCGTCGTCAGTCACAAATACTTCGCCATGCTGAAACGGGCTCATGGTGCCTGGGTCGATATTTAAATAGGGATCGAACTTTTGCAGAGTGACACGCAGGCCACGGCTTTCAAGAAGGCAGCCGATCGACGCCGCTGCGATTCCCTTCCCCAGTGAAGAAACCACACCGCCCGTTACAAAGATGTACTTGGCCATGAGTTCTCTTGAGCGCCCCCCCTTGCGTTCATCAGCTATACCCTACCGAGTTGGCCACTGCCGTAAAAAGTTCATTGACGCGCTCCAAATCCTCAGGCGTATCTACACCCAAAGATTCGTAATCGGTCTCCACCACGCGAATGCGATACCCGTTCTCGAGCGCCCGCAACTGCTCCAGCCGCTCGGCTTGCTCAAGCGGTCCCACGTTCAGATCCGGATACTGCCGCAATAAATCCGCGCGATAAACGTATAGCCCAATATGCTTGAAATACGCCGGCAACGCACCGCCGGAATCGCGCTCATGCGGGATTGCTGAACGGGAGAAGTAGATCGCGTCGCCTGCCAGATTCGTCACCACTTTGACGACGTTCGGATTGAAAACATCGGTCGGGTCGACAATACGCTTCTTGAGGGTGCCCATCGATACGCCCTCATCCATGCGCACCGCATCTATTGCGGAATCGATTGCTTCGGGATCGATCAGCGGCTCATCACCCTGAATGTTTACGTAAATCGCCGCCTCGCGACAAGAAGCCACTTCGGCGATTCGATCAGTACCTGTGGGATGATCCTCTCGCGTCATGCAAGCGCGTCCACCAAAGGCCCGCACAACACTCGCAATTCGCTCATCGTCGGTGGCCACCAGCACGTCATCCAGATAGCGCGCCATCGAAGCACGTTCCCAGACGTGTTGCACCATCGGCTTGCCCGCAAGCGGGGCGAGAGCTTTACCAGGAAATCGCGAGGAGGCAAATCGGGCGGGGATCACACCCAATATCTGCGGCCGCACAATCGAGTGTAACACCGCCCTTTTCGTAGGGGCCGGGCACGCCCGGCCCGCACAATCTACGCCCCGGGAGCTTTCGCCGCCAGAATCTCCGGCTTATCGATTTCCGGCGCCTTCGTAAACAGCTCCTTCGCCTTGCTGAACAGCGCTTTCGCGATCTCGCCGTTGATATGCGCCTCACGCGCTTTTTCATCGGCAAACGTGTCGAAAATGCCGTACTTTCCCGGCCCAATCTTCAGGGCGTACCACGTCGTCGTCCCCTGTTCCTTCACTGCCATCGGTTGCGCCGACTTCAGAAACTCTTCTACTTCTTTCTCTTTGCCGGGCTTGGCTTCCAGTTGCGCCCAAATTGCGAATTTATCCATTGTGCCTTTCCACACGTTAGAGACAAACTTCCCGCTTACGCTTACACGACTTTTTTGCGAGGCGGGTGCGTACTTAAATACCCATTAATTTGAATTCTGCCTTAAATTCGTAACCCTTCTCGAAATTCGTAACCCTTCTCGCCGCCAAGTTCTCTAGTACAGTAATGGCGCTTACCGAAAGCACAGCCAAGCGCTTTACGAAACGTGCAGGGTGGCATAACGTGCGCTCATACCGCTGGCTTCTCATTACCATCGGCGCCGTCTTTTGTATCTGGATCGCGGTCCTGTTTTATAAGTGGCCGTTCACAGAGAAGGCGGTCCAGACAGCCCTGGAAGCTCAATCTTCAAGGGTCGTCCGTATTGGCGCTTTCCACTCCACCTTCTTTCCTCCCGGATATATCGTGGAGAATATCCGGTTTTCTAAAGCCGGGAACCCAGCTCGCGACGTTACCATGCGCAAGCTGGTCATCGTCGCTCGTTACCGGGATCTCCTTCTCCTTCGCAGGAGGGCCGAACAGATTGTCATCGCCGGAGTGCGGGCCTCCATACCGCAATCGTTGGCGCAGCCAAATCGGCCCCCGACAACTCACGTCGCCCCAAGGTTTTCAGAAATCGGCAACATTCGCTTGCTGGATGTCGCCGTCTCCTTCCCGTCCTCCGAAACCGATCCCGATCCGCTGACGGTTACCATCCAAAGCTCTGATTTCAACAACGTCAGCGGTATGCGGTCAGGAAACTTTGCCGCCGATATTTTGTTCAATGAGCCGCAAGGGGCAGCAGTTCGCCTGTCCGGGCAACTCGGCCCTTGGAATTGGGATGACATCGGCCGCACGCCGCTTGCCGGCGCCTTCACCCTTCCACACGCCGACCTGGCGAACCTCGGAGGCGTAGAAGGACTCCTTCATGCCGCAGGCAAGTTTACTGGCTCAATCAGTCACATTGTGTGCACCGGTACCGCCGACGTGCCGGAATTCCTGATTTCAAAAAGCAGTCATTCCGTGAACCTCTCCACCACCTTTCGTGCCGGCGTCAACGCGCTCACCGGTGACACTAACATCGAAACTGCGGAATCTCATTTCAATCGCACTGTGATCCAATCGCAAGGCGTAATCAAAGACGATGCGCGGCGGCCTGGCAAAGCTGCATTTCTGCGTCTCTCCGTCGAGCAAGGCCAGATTAGCGATCTTCTGCTTCTCTTTACGCGCGCCGCCAACCCCTCCATGACCGGTACCGTTGATCTCAGACTTGACGTTGAACTTCCGCCCGGCGCTCCTGGATTTCTCAAAAAGCTGATGCTCAGTGGCGATTTCGGCATTGATCGCGGCCACTTCACCAAGGCCAAAACGCAGATTCCCCTCAATCATCTAAGTGAGAGCGCCCGCGGAATGGGCAAAACCGCACGCCACGAAAGCCACCAAACAGTTCTCTCCGACTTGGCAGGTCACGTTTCCGCGGAGAACGGGATCGCGACCATGTCGCACATCTCCTTTGCCATGCCCGGCGCCCACGGCGTCATAGCCGGAACTTATAATCTGCTGCACCACTCCGTCAATTTGAAGGGCAGCCTCACCACTCCGGGCGAACTATCCAGCACCACTTCTGGAATGAAAGCGGTCCTGTTAAAGCTCATTACTCCGTTGATGAAGAAGCATTCGGAAACCGTTGTTCCTTTCTCCATCACCGGTACAGCGCAACACCCCAACTTCGCACTCGATATCCTGAACAAGCTCCACCGATGAACGTCTTTCACAGCTGAATCTTTGAAAAGAAGTAGCTCCCCACGCAGGCCAGCGCAAGCGCCACCACCGACAGCACGGACACATCCGTCACCAGCCCGAAATGCGAGCTGCCGATCAGAACGCCACGCAAGCCATCAATCCCGTAGGACAGTGGATCCAGCCTCGTGATCACCGCTAAAATTCTTGGCAGATTCGTCAGCGGGAACAACGCGCCCGACATGAAAAAAATCGGCATCACCAGGAAGTTCATGATCAACTGAAATCCCTGCATATTCTCTAGCTTCGATCCTATCGCCATACCCAGTGAAGCAAACACAATCGCGATCAAGGCCATGAACAGCAGCACCATCGGGATCTCAGTCAAGCTCTTGGGCCGAAACCCCACCAGCAGGCACGCAATCAGCACCAGCAAACCTTGCAACATCGCCACTGTTGCCCCGCCCAGCGCCTTCCCCGCCATGATTTGTATGCGCGGCACAGGTGCCGCCAGAGTCTCTTTTAGAAATCCAAACTGCCGGTCCCACAGTAGCCCGATCCCCGAGAAGATCGAACTGAAAAGCACCGTCATCCCAATCACTCCAGGCGCAACGAATTGCAGATAACTGCCATTCCCAGCTTTTTGGAACACCGGCCCCAGCCCGAATCCAAGCGCTAACAAGTAAAGCAGCGGCTGTGCCAGCGAAGCCACTATCTGGGCGCGTGAACGGAAGTACCGCTTCAACTCGCGCAACCACAAAATGTAGATCGCACTCATCGCTTCGTCCACATCCGCGCCATCTGCCGCAGCTGATCCGCGGAATCCGCCTTCTCCTCTCGAATTGTCAAACCCGTCACCGCCAGAAACGCGCTCTCCAGCGAGTCGCTGCCCGTTTGCGCTTTCAATTCTTCCGACGAGCCTTGCGCCACAATCTTGCCATGATCCATAATTGCAATCCGCTGCGCCACCCGCTCTGCTTCGTCCATATAATGCGTCGTCAGAAAAACGGTCACGTTCTCGCTTTGATTCAAGTTCTTCACCTGCGTCCAGAGTTGATTTCTGCTTTGCGGATCCAGCCCCAACGTGGGCTCATCCAGAAAAAGAATCTTCGGCGTGTGTAAAAATCCTCGCGCTATCTCAAGTCGGCGCTTCATGCCGCCCGAAAACTTCTTCACATAATCCTTGCGGCGGTCCCACAGTTCAAACGTCTTCAGTAACAGCTCCGTGCGCTCCGCACGTATCCTGCCAGGTACGTGGTACAGAACGCCGTGCAGGTCCATGTTTTCGTAAGCCGTCAGTTCTCCGTCTAGACTCGGGTCCTGAAAAACAATCCCGAACCGCTGGCGGGCTTCATTCTGCCTCGTGGTCGGGTCCAAACCGTCGAGTTCGATCTTGCCGCTGGTGGGTTTCAACAGCGTCGTCAACATCTTGATGGTGGTAGTTTTCCCCGCTCCGTTCGGCCCCAGAAACGCGAAAATTTCTCCCCGCTGCACTTCGAACGAAATGCCGTCTACCGCCGTGAACTCACCGAATGTCTTGACAAGATTCTCTACTTTGATCACGAACAAGTCTCCGAAAGCGCATTCAATCCTAAACCGTTTCGTGAACCTCGGTCAACATTCCCTTGGTAGCGTCCGGTGCTCTTAAGCGTCCATCAGCTGATATGGCCGATAGCTCACGCTTGATCGTGGTTTCGAATCGTCTGCCCGTGGCCCTGGTCCGCAACGGCGCTGCCTGGCAAACAAAGCGCAGTGCGGGTGGCCTTGCCACTGCGATGGATCCTATCTTGAAACGCGCCGGCGGTCTCTGGATTGGCTGGTCCGGTGTCCAGGGCGACACACCTCCTGAAGCCCTCGAACTCCTGCGCGAAGAGCAATCCTGCATTGCCGTCGATCTGCCCTCCGGCGTTCTAGAGAAATTCTACGAAGGCTATTCGAACCAAGCCCTTTGGCCTTTGTTTCACAGCTTCACCGCCAGGCTGCAATTCCATTCTGAGAACTGGCAAGCGTATATCGAAGCCAACCGCATATTCTGCGCCGCCGTTGTCAAGGAGTTCCGACCCGGCGATCGAATCTGGGTTCATGACTATCACCTCATGCTGCTGCCCAGCATGCTCCGCGAAAGCCTCCCCGACGCCGCCATTGGCTTCTTTCTCCACATCCCCTTTCCGGCTTCCGACATCTTCGCCATCCTGCCGCGCGGTGACGAACTCCTCGCCGGTCTCCTAGGCGCCGATCTCATCGCCTTCCAAACCCACTTGCACCTTCAGCACTTCCGGCTCTCGCTGCGACGTATGTTAGGAATTGAGAGCACGGTCGATCGCCTCGACGGCCCAGGCCGTCAGTTGCGCCTGCAGGCACTGCCCATCGGCATCGCCCCCGACGATTTCCTCGGGCTCAGTGATAAGCCCGAAACACAGGAGCAACTCGGGAAGTTACGCGCGCAATACAGCGGACGAAAAGTAATCGTTGCTGTCGACCGCCTCGATTACACCAAGGGACTGCCCGAGCGTCTCCGCACCTTCCGCCGCATGTTAAGCACTGACAAGGAACTAATTGAAAAGGTCGTCCTGCTTCAGATCGCCGTCCCTTCCCGCGAGAATATTCAAACCTACCAGGACTTGCGCAGCCAAGTGCACGAACTCATCTCGGAGATCAACGGCCAATTCAGCACGCCCGACTGGGTCCCGGTTGTCTACATCCACCGCGACATCTCCCGGCCGGAGCTGGTCGCCGTCTATCAGTTCGCCGATGTCGCCTGGGTCGCGCCGCTACGCGACGGCATGAACCTGGTCGCCAAAGAATATGTCGCCTGCCATCCCGAGGGCCACGGCGTCCTCGTGCTAAGCTCCTTCGCCGGGGCTGCCGCTGAAATGGGCGAAGCGTTGCTCGTCAATCCATTCGACGAAGAGCGAACCGCCTTGGCCGTCACCCGCGCCCTCGCCATGGATGACGAAGAAAAACGCGAACGCATGCTCATGCTGCATCAGCGCGTCATTCGCAATAACGTTTTCACGTGGGGCGACCGCTTCCTCGCCATTCTTGCTGAGGCTGTCGAAACACGCCGCGATCGCGCGCCCGATACTCCGCCCCCGCTCCCCATCGACCACATAGTCGAAGCCTATCGAAAGGCTTCGAAGCGTCTGCTGCTGCTCGATTATGACGGTACCCTCGTGCCCATTACACCCAGACCGCATGAGGCCGCTCCCAGCACCACCTTGCGGAACCTTTTGGCACAACTCACAAGCGACCCCGCCAACGATGTCATTGTCATCTCAGGGCGTCGCGCTTCCGACCTCGAACGCTGGCTCAGCCAAGTGCCCCGCCTCGGCCTCGCGCCTGAACACGGTGCGCGCTGGCGCCTGCCCGGTCACACCACTTGGCACGGCCATCCGGCTGACACGGAATGGCAGAAGACCGTCCGGCCCATCCTCCAGCATTTCGTCGACCGGACACCAGGCAGTTTTATTGAGCAGAAGGAATTCGCGCTCGTCTGGCACTACCGCGCCAGCGAAGAAGAATTCGGCGATTGGCTCGCCACCGAAATGGTCGCCATGCTCGGAGGCATGCTGGCCGAAACCGAATTGAGCGCTTATCGGGGCAAGAAAATTGTCGAAGTCAAACCCACCTGGGCCAATAAAGGCGAGCTCACTAGTGAATTGCTGCCCGCCTACACCGATGGCGACTTTGTCCTCGGTATCGGCGACGACCGCACGGACGAAGACCTGTTTGCTCGCTTGCCCGAGAACGCCTGGAGCATTCACGTGGGTTCCGGCCCCAGTAAAGCAGCCTACAGCCTGATTGACACCCGCCAGGTCACTCTACTGCTTACTCAACTCGCCCAACATGACTCCCACCGCTGAAGGGAATCTACAGGTCTTCGCGCCACTGTCACCGCAAACCGAGGCGCGCGCGTAAGCAAGCGCTTTGTTCTGTCGCACATCCTTCGCTGGGGCGCCGAGCGAAAGCCGAAACCGACCCACTCGCAAACCGAGGCGCGCGCGTAAGCAAGCGCTTTGTTCCGTCGCACATCCTTTGCTGGGGCACCGAGTGAAAGCCGAAACCGGACCCGCCGCAAACCGAGGCGCGCGCGTAAGCAAGCGCTTTGTTCTGTCGCACATCCCTTGCCTGGGGCCACCGAGCGAAAGTCGAAACCGAGCCGCGACTGACAAGGAGCGGTTTGCATGCCGCTAAGAATTTCTCCCCGACAGCCCAATCGGAGGAGCGCTATCGACCGAGGACGAATACGGTTGGAACCTTCCTATAAGCACCTGGGTGTACTCGACGGTCTTCGGCCTTACGAAAGTTAAACCGTTCTACTGCGCTGCCGCCCTTGCTCTATGGTGGTGAGATGAATCGCAGAGACCTTCTCAACCTGCTTGGAGCAGTGAAGGCTGCCGAATTTGCGTCCAGGTCCTTCGTCAATGCCAAGGCTCGCTTTCGCTGCGGCCCTTGACTGACCGCCTTGCCGCGCAACCGACAAAGTAGATGACGCTCCATGGGGAAATGGCTTTAGGAAACCTGCGGATTGGCTAAGGATGCTGTACCAGGGGAAGACCCAAAATTTCAGCTAAAGCGGCATGAGCATAGGAGAACGCGGGGGAACTATTTAAGGGCAGGCCCGAATTCACAGGCCTGCCACACAATCTAAACAGAGGCTCCGATCAGTCAGAAGCAATCTGCTGGCCCTGGCTACTAAGCCAGGGAAACTTGCTCGGCTTGCAATCCCTTGGGGCCGTTCTTGACCACGAAGGACACTCTCGCGCCCTCATCTAGGCTGCGATAGCCGGCCGACTCGATCGCGGAGAAGTGAACAAATACATCTTCGCCATTCTCCCGTGCGATAAATCCGAACCCTTTCGAAGCATTAAACCACTTTACAGTTCCAGTTTCTTTCATATATGTTTCTCTCTTTCTTTATTGCGACTAGAACCTAACACATCAATTGAGGGGATCGAGAGCTACTTACCATGAAAGGTGGGGGCCGTACGAATGGTTCAAGTGAAGGAAGGAATCTACGTGCTCCTCAAAGATAACCATTACCTGGGACTTCTGTCAATCGTTTGATGAAGCTTTTTTGTGTCGCTTTTTAATGTAAATCTTTGTTGAACGCGCCCCAAGTGACTCCAGCCTCTCCGGCGCATTACGAACTCGCAGCTCCAAACTCCTAGGATTGCACCTTCCGGATCATCGTTCCCAGCTTTCCCTGCTCCTCCGGCGTCGCTCGCACATAATCACCGGTCGAGCGTGCCGGCGGCCGCTGGATCTTGCCCTTATTCTCCTCAATCTTCTCGGAGATAGCGCGATTCTGAGCAATCCGAGCCGCTGTCCGTTCCGCTGGAGTCATCAGATGAAATGGTTTGTTCATGCCTTTTCCTATCATCTCGCACGTTCCATCTACTGTAGAGGTTGGGCGCTGTAAAAGGCCCTACGCGGCGCCGCAATATCTTTCCGGTGAGTTGCTAATATCCACTCTGCGGTACCGTGATCATCAGATAGATTGCTAAAACCCCTAAGCTCACAAAAATTGAGCAAAACGCGCACTTCCTGCTGAATGTGCAGTCTTTGCTGATACTTTCCTTTTCCATGGATATGCCACTTGCAATCGCATTGCCTAACTAGCTTGGCAGCCGAGCTGCGCCAGGCAGGAAATTTCCCGAGTCAATAGCCGTCAGCGCCTGCTGGCGGCTATTGAGGAAAAGAAAGGCTTACGAATTAGCGCTCAACTTACGGCGTCAAAGTGATTATTCCACCACTCCAGGTTGAGATTTGCCGACCGTTATTGAGCCGCCTTTGGCGCCCGCACCATGACCGGCAGAATGATGCAAACCGCCATAATAACTGCAATCAAGTGCAGTCCCCCGCGATACTCCCCGGCGCCCTCACGCAGGCGCGCAATCAGGATGGGCCCGAACACGCTCGCGAAGCTCCAGGCCGTCAACATCAGCCCATAGATGGGGCCGACATTCCGCGGTCCGAAGTAATCGGCCGCAAACGCCGGCATCGTCCCGAACCCGCCGCCGTAGCACATCAAAATAAGGAATGCCACAAAGGTGATCGTCACTTCCGAATGCATGTACGGCAAAAGCCAGAACAGCAGCACCTGCGACGCGAACATAAGCAAAAACGTCATTCTGCGCGTCACCGTATCCGATGCCCAAGCCCAAAATACCCGCCCCAACGCATTCCCAATCGCCACCACGCCCACCATGCCCGCCGCCGCAATCGCCGTCACATGCCCCAGTTCCTGAAACATCGGCGACTCTTGTGAGATCAACGAAATACCGGCCGACGTGTTCAAGAACAGCAGCAGCCAAAGCGCCCACCACTGCCATGTATGTAACGCGGCGCTCAGGCTGTAATCTTGCGCAGCCCTTTGCGATGCCTGCCCGCTTTCCTTCGGCGTCCATCCCACTGGCGTCCAGCCGCTAGGCGGATTCTGCATAAACCAGCCCGCAACGCTAGTCACCACCAGGTAAGCAACACCTAGATAGGCGAACGTGCGCAGAACCCCTACGCTCTGTATCAGGCGCGTTGCCACCGGCGCCGTCACCAATGCTCCAGCCCCGAAGCCCCCCACCGCAATGCCCGTCAGCAGCCCCCGCTTGTCGGGAAACCATTTGACCAGCACTGAAACCGGCACGATATAGCCCAACCCAAGCCCCGTTCCCCCGATCACGCCGTACGTTAAATACAGCCACCAAAGTTTGTGGTCGCTGAAGCTGGCCAGGAACACTCCCAGCCCATACAGCACGCCCCCGGTCACCGCGACCACACGCGGCCCTTGCCGGTTCATCCATAAGCCGCCGAAGAAGGCCGCAAATCCAAGCGCAAAGATCGCAATTGTGAACGTGAGGGTTACTTCTGAAGCCGTCCACCCAAACTGCTTGCTGAGCGGTACGCGAAACACGCTCCAGGCGTACACCGCACCTAGCGCGATCTGCATCACCACTCCCGCCGCTGCAATTCCCCATCGCTTGCTCGTGTGCATTCTGCTCCTTAGCGGCGCCCGTCGGGGGCGCTCATTAGCGTACAGGAAACAAAATTAGCGCACAGCGACGGAAGGCCAGTTCAGCGTTCCTCGTCCACTGCGCTCATCCGCTAGTGCTTCGGAATTCAATCATTGGACAGTGAGTGTTGTCGATGCCGCATGCGACAGCGTCCCGCTGGTTCCTGAAACGGTCAGGGGATAAACACCCAAAGGAGTGCCGGTGGTGGTCGTCACGTTGAGATAGGAGGGTCCAAATCCATGCACGTCGGGCACGGTAAACGAAATCGCGGCGCCGGCTGGTAGTCCCGCTACGCTCAAGTGAACAATCGCCGAGAAAGGTCCAACGGCTGTTATATAGATCCGGTACTGAAACGTCGATCCGGCTGTCGCGCCAGGCGGCGAACTTTGCACCGCCAGAGTGAAATCCGAAGCGACAAAAGTAAATTGCGAGGCCGTGAAGCTTTGGGTTTGAAACAGAGTACGGGCGGTCGCTTCATCTCTTCCGCAAGTCACCCCAACGTACTTAATCAGGTAGGGACCATCCACGGACTTTGCAATCTGATTTCCATTGAAATCAAGAGTAATCACGTTCCCTCCGGCTATCACGCTGCCGCCCGAGGAGCTGGATGCAATCTCGTTTCCTGCTAAGTCGGTCAAAGTGCCATACCAACGGCACGAGTTAGCCGCAGCGCTGTAGACTCCCATCGTCACGCGCAGCAGATCGAACGTTGGACCACTGCCGGTGATCACGCCCGCGGCCGTATTTTGGCCGGTAAACGCTAGCGGACCAGGGCTGACGGCGGACTGCAGATAGGTCTGCGTGGAGCCCGCGTTGTCAATGTAATCGGCTAGAGTTGGGGCCGCGTTCGAAACCGATACCAATCTCGCATGTGCCTCGACATAGGGTCCGTTGGTTCCCAGCGAGCGCAGGTTCGCGAACGGAAAGTTCAGAACCATTTGTTGACTGCCCGCAGCCAAGGAAGTGGAAACTGTAGCCTGCGTGCTCTTGCCGTTGCTGGCCTGGAGATCCAACGTAAGCTGATAAGTTCCCGCTATCTGCACGTTAACTGGCGCAGTGATAGCAACATGATCAATGAGGCTGTTCTGGTAAACAGGCGTGTCCGAAAGCGCGCCGATTCGCGCCAGAGGATCGGAAACCTGCAAAGCGGCCGTTACCGCTCGCGAGAATGCCGCCCCAGAGCTGGACGTGCCGCTCCCCGTAAGAAACACGGTGTAAGCGCCTTTGATCGAAGGTGTGAATGTGCCGGTATAGATGCCATCCCCCGTTGCGGCGTCATATGTCCCGGAATCTGTCAGGGTGAACGAAATGGGCGCGCTTGGCGTGACCACCTGCCAGCTTAAAACAGCCGGATTGAAGGTCGAGCTGTTCGGCAGTTGAACCGAGAAAGTATTCAGGCTGGTGGCCGTGCCGCCGGCGCCCACATCGCCGAATAGTACACTGCTGTCAACCACTGTCGTATTTGGATCGCTGCTTGACACCTGCGCGCTCACGCTGGTGGCGGACGCGCCGGGATGAGTCAACTGGGCCGTATACGTATAGAGCGTGGTGGTGGACGAGAATGCTTGCTGGCTCACCAGCTGGTAGCTCCCGACGGAATCGGACGGAAGAGGTACAAGCGTCGCCGCGGTTGCGGTCACGGTCGCTCCTTGAACTGGCGCCGTCCCATCAAATAGAAGTAACGACGTAGCAACCAGGTCTCCCGTCCGGTAATGGGAAGAATCGGTAACGGCCCCCGCTCGAACCGTGGACGACGAGTAGTACTGCACGATCATCGCCGTGTCCGCCGAAGCCAGCGACGCGTCCGCTTTGATCTGATAGCTCCCCGAAGCTTGCGAAGCGGAAAACTGAATTAGATTGTGGGTACCGGCGCTGGTCAGCGGGCTTAAACTATCGGAAGCACCGCCGTCGGCAGTGTAGGTGGAGAAGGTAAAACCGTAACTGGCGGCATTTGCGGCGTTCACTTCCGTTCCCAGAGGCGTAATCAGGGAGATCGCCACCGACGGATCTCCCACCGTAACGTCGATCAAATCTCCCCCTGCCAAGCTGGTATCAACGGCCAGATTCAATAATGTGGGCGCCGCCGCAGCGGGAACAGCCATTAGCTGAGTGTTGGTGCTGCTCATTTGAATGCCGTCAGACCGAAACGGCGCGATTTGACCATATGCCGCGACTGCGGCTGCAAAGAAGACGACGAGTTGATTACGTTTCATGATTGGCTGTTCTCTTTGTCTTTAATCTGCTGAGTTCCTTCAGCAAATTGGTTTAGATAGTGAAAGACAAGAGACCTGCCCGAACCACACCGGCGTTTCCTCGTCTTTATAAGTACGCTTTTGGCCCACTGTCACGGGTGGTTCGCTGTGTTAGAAACCTGTGGCGCGTCACATAATACGAAACGCCTGAGGTGTTCCGGGTCTAGCGACAGAAAATAATAGTCTCGGGAGATCCATGCGCCCGTACTAAAGATAGAATCCGGATCTACTCCATGAAACTTACCTTGCAGTGTCAGCAGATGCTGACCTGAAGCCACGTTATAGAGGTCAACATAATAGTGCCCGTCCAGGTGATCCCGTTGAAAAATTCCAGGGGGCTGAGGATAAGCGACGATGCCATCCCAACTGCTTACAGCAAGGAAGTTCCCGGTTGGGGATATCAGCGAAGGATTTGCCATATAGTGAGACCATCTCGAACCAGTTTTATTGAACTTTTTACCTCCAAATTCAAGTGGTTGATTATCGTTCGGGTTCCAGCGAAGCAAATCGGGGCCTACCCGGGACGTCGGGTATGGATCGGCATGGTCCCACTCGTTCTGAGTGGCACGCCGAACCTTTTTCGTGCCCAAGGAAACCACATACTTTTCAAGACTGTCTACTCGCTTCTCTTTGGGCCACCGTCCACAGTAAAGACCGACGACAACCCCTTGACCTATCCCTCGGAATTCATAATCGCAGTCGTGCCATTTCAGCCAGGGGGAAGAGGGAACATGGGGATCTTTCCACCGGGGAACACTCACATCCATACAGGACTTAGTAGGAGGCGCTACCTTAAGGGTGACACCGCCGGATAACAGAACAGGTGCTGCAATCAGCAACATGAGCGACCAGTAAAGGCAGTTCCGGTAAGTTTCTACAGGCATACTGGCTTACTTCTGCGGCTGCGCTGCCACGACCGCTTCAGGAACCTGCCGCAGGTCACACAATACGAAACGCCTCATTCCTTTTTCGTCCAGCGGCAGAAGATAGTAGCTTTTTGAAATCCACCCACTCTTATCAAACAGCTCTTGAGGATCTACACCGTGAAACTCGCCTTGGAGTGTTAACAGGTGCTGGCCTGAACTAACGTTGTAAAAGTCAACGTAATAATGCCCGTCTAGGTGATCACGATAAAAAGGTAAAAGGCCGCCGTTTTCGACATAAGCAAGGACGCCATCCCAGCTATTCACGGCAAGGAAGTTCCCGTTCGCAGAAACAAGCGAAGGATCTTGACCTTGAGGCCATTTAGAACCGCTTTTATCGAACTCTCTACCTTTGTACTTTACTTTTTGACCTGCTTCTAAACTCCGTCCCAAGGAGTCGGCGCCTACCCGGAAGGTTAAGTACGGATCGGCTTGGTCCCACTCGCTCTGAGTGGCACGCCGCACCTTTTTCGTGTCCAAGGAAATCGCATACTTCTCGATGCTGTCCCCTGGCTTCTGGCTGAGCCGACAGTCGCAGTGGAGACCCGCCAGAACTCCGCCATTGATTGCTCGAAATGTGTAGTCGCAGCCCTGGCAATTCAAATGATTCCCAATGGAAAAACGCATGTTGATACCTCTCCATCGAGGAAGGCTCGCAACAGCACAGGCCTTTGGATAAGGCGTTATGTGAATTGTGACATCGCCGCGCAACAGAACAGGCGCTACTATCCCCACCATAAGTGACCGGTAAAGGTTAGTCCAATAAGCTTGTAGGGTCATGGCGACTACTGCAGCGGCTGCGCGCTCTGAATGTTTGGAATCACTGCTTGACCAACCAATGGACTTCCCACAGTCTTGTGATTCGCGCCGAAGTAGGAATTTGGACTGGCCTGGATGGGAATGAAGCCGTCAAAGCGGGCGCTAGCAACAGTGACCAGAAGATCGTTATTCTGAAAAACAAGAGTGCTTGGAAATCGAGGCACGAGTGGGACTGTCTTTCCGAACAGCGCAATAGTGCCGACGTGAACGTTTTGCACAGTGCCCAGGAAGTTATACATTTCGTTCGCCACCGCACCGTTTACGAGCGTGAAAGGCGTGTAGTGGTAGGGATACCACTCATTGCTCTCGATATGGCCGCTTCCATCGAGATCCGCATCGGCCGCAACGGAAAAATATCGTGCATAGTTTGCCGTCCCATCTACTACGAATTTTAGGTTGGTGGGATCAGGATACTCGTTGTTTGTTTCATTAGCAGCCGTTGTTTGGAGATCGATCGCTCCGTTGGAGCTTTTCGGCAAGCCCAAAAACAGCCGGGGGTTTGACGTGCCTTCGATAAACTCAACCGCGTAAAATTGAGGATCTCAGCTTCGGCGGCAAAGCGACGAAGGAGGATCCAACCATGAAGAAGGGCCGATTCAGCG